>WNGF01000935.1_pt1 | contig 43539 bp, 46 predicted proteins | sample 5400641 | NCBI WGS metagenome assembly WNGF01 (sample SAMN13153371, study PRJNA577476) | soil metagenome | isolation source: 80 cm soil or saprolite under grassland replicate 2 | place: USA:California | collected 2016-06-15 | reverse complement strand
GGTAGAGAACGGACGCGAGAAAGACCCCCAGCGCGACGAGCCCGAGGCCGATCAGCTCGAGGTGCTGCTGGCTCTTCTGCTTCCCCTTACGCGTGCGCTTCTTGACGCGTGAGGGCAAGCGCGGCCTGAGGGTGCGCTTTTTGCGGCGGCGCGCCATGTCTGCTGCTTCGCCATGGGCGAAGCAGCTCCTACACGAAAGCTTCGCTTTCGCGCAGGCACTGGATCGGCCGCTTCGCGGCTAAACGTGCGCGGGCCAAGCCCGCGCACTCCCACGGGTTGCTGTCGGCGAAGGTCGTGGTCCGCGGGCGGCGGCGCTGCAGCGTCCCCGCCCGCGTTAGTTCGCCTCCAGCTGTTGCGAGGGGTCCGAACGTGTCGGAGAAACCTTGGTCGTCTGAGCCGACGGCGGTCCCGCTGCCCAGGGTCGTGGCGGAGCGGCCCTCGAGCCCGATTCCGTCAATGGTGATCTTCGCCTGCACGGTGGTCTCGGTCGTGTTGACGGCGATCACGTAGAGCGCGCCGTTCAACGTCCGTGCGGAGACCCGTACTGCCTCGGCGTCGGAGTGGGCGTTCAGCGTCGGCGTGAGCAGCGCCAGGGTGAGGGCCTTGATGTCGCGATTCGTCCGGCTGATCTCGTCGCCGATTTCTCCTGACCAGCGGTTCGGGAAGTAGCCAACCGCATCGGCGCCACCGGCGATCGAGAGCCAGGTCTCGGCTCGCACGGTCGCGGCAGTCGGGTCGAGGCTCGCGTGGTCCCTGCAGGGATGCTCCATCTTCGCCACCTCGATCCACTGGAACGTCGGCTTGCCGCCCGAGGCGTTGTGGAGCTCGCGCTGCGCGTCCATGACGTCACCGAAGGCAGGGCGGCACCACACCTGCAACGGATAGAGGTCGAAGCCGATGACATCGGGAATCGACATGAGCACGGGGTACATGCCCTTCCCCTCCGGTAGCGGCTCGGCCCGACTGTAGAAGTGGTTGGTGAGGGTGAGGAAGCTGATCCGGCCGGCGCGCTGCGTCGGAATGTAACGGTTGAGGTCGGCGCGCTTCACGTTGCTCGCGAGGAAGGCGTCCCACTCGTCCGGGAAGTACCAGCCGATCACGCCGCGCCCGTCGAGCCCGCTGTTCCCTGCATCCACGATCGAGTAGGCGCGGCCGCCGAGACGTGCGGGCAGTTCCGGCTCGTCTCCGCAACCCGCGCCCATGAAGAGGTTGATGCCGTCGTCGATGTTGCTCCCGTAGCCGTCCGCGCACTGCCCCCAGACTGCGACCGGGAAGAAGGGCCGCTCATCGAGCAGGATGCGGTCGCCGCTGGTGCGCGCATTCGTGCGGTCCCCCATCGGGCCCGTCGTTAGCTCGAGCGTCGTCGTCTGGGCGCGATTCCATTCGTCGACCGCGTGGAGGTACACCTTGTAGGTCGTCGAGAACTCGAGGCCGGTCAGCACGGCCTCGTGCTCGACGAGGCTCTCGCTCGAGGCCTGGGTCCAGATCGTCGGCGCGTCGAGGCCGAACGCGGCCTGGGTCGGAGTCGGGACGTTCGTCCGCCAGGTGAGGCGGGCGCTCGTCGACGACAGGGCGACGACCTGCCCGTCCGTGATCTCGAGCGGGTCCGGAGGCGGGGGCGGCGTCACCGCGGCTGCTCGGGTGTCTTCGTCGATGGCGACCGCTCCGGCGGACGAAGGCTCGGTGGTCTCGAGAGGAGAAACCTGAACGTCCTGCACGCGAGCCGGCGCGGCGGGGGTCGCGACGTGCGGATGCGATCTCACCTCGACGATCGGAGTACCTGCGACCGGGCGGCTGAGCCCTTCGACGTGGACGAGCTTCGGTCTAGGTGCCGAAACGTCCGCCGGCTGCGGTCCCGATGCCAAGGCAGACGTCGCCGGCGCATGGCTGCGCTGGATCACCACAGCGATCCAGATGCCGGTAAGGGCAACCAACGCCAGGCCTAGGTGCCGCAGCCGCATTTCTCTGTTGGTCATTACCAACCTGGTTTCGGCCTGGATAGCCCACTTCTTTAATTAGGCACATAGGCGGCACAGAGCATCCCGAAATAGGTTGATGTTTCGTAGGAAAGGAACTCCCCGCGCCAGCCTTCTCCGAGCGCCCCGTGCAGCATGAGCAGCTGCCACCAGCTGTCTGCTTTGGCTGCGTCCACGAAGGCCGGATCCAGCTCCAGGAGCCCGCCGAGCCGATTCTCCTCAACGAGCCGTACCACTTGCTCGTCGTACTCCGCGGCCGCCGGGTCGGATCCATACGGGCCCTCGGCGTCGTGCGCGTGACCGTGGTCCGCACTTGCGATCAGCGAGACGCGCTTGCCCGACTCCGCCGCGGCCCGTGCGATCGCGGCCCCCGCCCGCACGTGCTCCACGACAGGACGGTCGCGGGCCGGGCTGACCACGACCGCCGGCACCTGCGGGTCCGAGCGGCCGCCCATGTACCAGAGCGGGATCAGCACGCCCCAGTCCATCGGCGCGGTCGCGGCTCCCGGATCGTTCGCGCCGAAGCTTGCGCCGACGACAGGGATGCCGTCGTCGTGCAGCGCAACGACAACTGCGGCGGCCAGCTCGAGATCAACCGAGCAGGAAAGCTCGACCTCGGGAGCGTCGAACTCGGCGAGTCTGCCCGCGAGCGTTCCGGCCAGCACCACGGCGAAGTGTCCTTCGATGTGCACGTTGTGCGGCGTCAGGACGATTGTCGCCTCGGGGCGCGCCTCGTCGAACCGGCTCCCGAGCTCCTGGAGTGCCGCATGCGTCTTCTCCGCGCCGGCGATCGCGGCCGCGGGCACTCCGGAGACCTCGACCGTGCCGTGCGGCGCGATCGCCGCAAAGACGAGGCTCATCGAAGCGAATTGACGCGCTCGATCAGGAGCTCGAGGAAGCCGTCCGCGTCGATGTCGACGCCGACGTGCGCGTTCGGCTGTCGCTCGGTGCGCCGCCAGAGGTCGACGACCGTGCGGCCGCGGCAGAGCTCCGACTCGACGTCGATCTCGACGTTGCGATGCAACGTCTCGACGAGCTCTGGCTTCAAGACGTGCGCGACCGCGACCGCATCGTGGACCGGCGAGCCGTCGAAGCCGTAGACGTCGCGATGGAAGCGGTCGTAGAAACGGAGCAGCTCCGTGACCATCTCCCCCACTCGCCCGGCCAGCCTGCTGACGTGCGCGGTTGTGAACAGCGCCTTGTGCGTGACATCGAGACCGATCATCGTCACGTCGATCCCGCTGGCGAACACGCGTGCAGCCGCCTCCGGGTCGGCCCAGATGTTGAACTCCGCAGCGGGCGTGATGTTCCCTTCGGCGACGGCCCCGCCCATGAGGACGATGCGCTCCGGGCGCGCGTCCGGGTGTAGAGCGAGCATCAGCGCGACGTTCGTCAGCGGTCCCACCGGGACGAGGGTGACCGCGCCGTCTGCTTCCCGGATCTTGTCCGCGAGAAAGTCGACCGCGTGTCGGTTGACGGGGGCACCCTGCGGCGGCGGCAGGTCGGGGCCGTCCAGTCCGGTATCACCGTGGACGTAGGCCGCGACGAACGGGTCGCGCACGAGCGGCCGGTCGGCTCCGGCTGCGACCGGCACGTCGGCTCGCCCGGCGAACTCGAGCACCCGGATTGCGTTCGCCGTCGTCTTCTCCAGTGTCTGGTTTCCGGCAACCGTCGTGACGCCCAGAAGCTCCAACTCGGGAGCCGCGAGGGCGAGGAGTAGCGCGATCGCGTCGTCATGGCCGGGATCGCAATCCAGCAGGATCGGCGTGGCCGTCATGGGCGGAGTATCGCGTCTACCTCCCGGGACGTTGGCAGGGAGGGCTGCGCTCCGAAACGCGAGGCGGCGATCGCGCCGGCGGCGCAGGCGCGTCGGAGCGCTTCCTCGTGGTCGCGCCCCTCGAGTAGCGAGACGACGAGGCACGCGGTGAAGGCGTCCCCCGCGGCCGTGCCGTCGACGACCTCGACGTACGGCGGCCTTGCGCGAGCCACCTCACGACCGTCCTCCAGCAGCACCGCGCCCTCTTCGCCGAGGGTCAGCGCGAGCAGCCGTTGCTCTCCGACGACCTCGGCCTCGTAGCGGTTCGCGACGACGAGGTCGGCGTTGACCACAAGCGGTCTCGCGGGCGCCGCGTTGACGCAAAGCCAGGAGGCCTGCGCCCGTGCCTCGTGCACCGCGGCGTCGGGGATCTCGAGCTGACAGAGGACGTTTGCGCCCGCGGAGAACCCGCCGACGACGGCGTTCGCCCCGGGAACGACGACGATCTGGTTCTCGCCGTCGCCGGCAACCAGGATGATCGCGATCCCGGTCGGCGCCTCCACCTCCCGCACGTCGAGCTCGACACCGGCCTCGCGCAGACCGGCAAGGGCTTCTTCCGCGTTCGGGTCGGCGCCGACGCAACCGACCATGCGCACTTCCGCGCCCAACCGCGCCGCGGCAACCGCCTGATTCGCGCCCTTTCCGCCCGGAATCCGGTCCAGCGTCGCACCGCTGAGCGTCTCGCCCGGCCGAGGGAGGCGCTCGACCTTCGCGACGAGGTCGAGATTGATCGAGCCCACGACGGTGAGCGCGACTGCGCTCAAACCGCTCGCTCGAAGAGGACATCGTCGTGCGTGCGTTGGAATCGCCGCCGAAGCTCGTCCGCCCCAGGTGGGCCACCCGTGTAGTGCGCGAAGGCGAGGACCGGGTTCAGACCTTCAGTCCTGAGAGTGACCTCACCCCGAACCTCGTCGGACTGGAGATAGACGTGAAGGTAGGAGTACCGCCTCCGAAAGCCGCACGCCTCATACCAGGCGTGCACCCAGGGATCGTCACGTGTCCACGCCTGGACGACCTCCAATCCCGCGTCGCGCGCGAGCACGAGAGCTCGGTCAACGAGCGCGGAGCCGATGCCACAGCGTCGATGGTCGGGGTGCACCGCGACGTGCCAGATCACCCCTCCGCGCGCATCAGTGTCCCAGAGGACGCCCGGCGCGGGCTCCACCTCCAGGTCGAGGAGGCCGACGACGAGATCGCCCGCGACGGCGACCAGCTCGATCGCCGGGGCGTCGTAACGCTCCTTCTCGCGGCGGACGTCGTCGAAGAACGCGCTGTCGAGGAAACCGAGCACGCGGCACCGCACCCAACCTTGCTCGTCGGCATCTTGGTACTGCCGAACCTCGAAGGCCGGCGCGGCCGTCAAGCAGCGAGCGCGCGGAGGTCGCCCGCCGCTCGCTCGAGGTTCTCGCGCAGGTCGAAGAGACCCGCCCAGAGCGACGAAGGATCGGGCGCCGCGTCGATCCTGGCCATGTCCGCCAGTCCCTCCAGCGCCCGGACGAGAACTGCCAGCTCCAGATAGGCCTGGGCCACGCGTATCGAGCACGCCGCCACGCCAGCGCGCTTCAGCACCGGCGCCCACTCGATCAGCTCCCCCGCACCCGGCCCGCCGTACCAGGAGCGGCCTTCCGCGTGATCCGACTCCAGCTCGAGGAGGTACCGGTCGAGCGGATGCTCGAGGCCGGCTAGCGCGGTCTCGGCACGGTCCGCGGCGTGGCGGAGCGCCGCCTCGCGGGCGCCGGCGGTTGACGGAGCCGCGTCACCGCGCGCCCACCGCTCGAGCAAGCGGCAGAACGCGAGCGCAGCCGCCTCGCAGGCGGCGAGCTGGCCCACAAGGCGTCGGGCCGTCGCCCACTGCGTTGCGTGGTCCTCCAGCACGTCTGCCCAACCGGGCTCTCTCGCTCGAATCGTCGACATCAGACCTCAGACCTCTACAACTACCGGAAGGATCATCGGCCTGCGGCGGGTTCTGTCATAGACCAATTGTCCGACCTCGTCGTGGAGATGCTCCTGCAGGAGCTTGATCTCGCTGATCTCGTCGTGCAAACACTGCTGCAGGACGCGGTTCGCTTCGTCTCGTAGCTCGTCCAAAAGTGGACCGGAACTGTCCCCGAACCCTCGCGCGATCAGCTCCGGCGGTCCTGCCGAGCCCCCGTCCGCCGAGGCGAGCGTCGCGACGATGATGAGGACGCCGTCCTCCGACAGACGCCGCCGGTCGCGCAACGCCACGTCGTGCACGTCGCCTACCCCGAGCCCGTCGACGAAGGCGACGCCTGTTTCGACCTCGCCGATCACGCGTACGCCTTCACCCGAGAGCTCGACGAGCGTCCCGTTCTCGGCGAGCACGATCGAGCCTGCTGGCACGCCTGCATCCCGCGCGAGCTGGGCGTGCGCCGCCTGCATGCGGTACTCGCCGTGCACTGGCATCACCGCCTTCGGACGAGTCAGCGCGAGCAGCGTGCGCAGCTCCTCGGAGCACGCGTGTCCCGACACGTGCACGGGCGCGATCTCCTGGTGGAGCACTTCGGCCCCGGACTTCGCCAGCTGGTTGATCGTGTCGTGGACGCGCAACTCGTTCCCGGGGACCGGCTTCGCAGAGATGATCACGGTGTCACCCCGCTCGACGCGCAGCGCCGGATGGTCGTTGTACGCGATCCGCGTGAGCGCGGAGAGCGGCTCGCCCTGGCTCCCGGTGCAGAGGATCAGCTGCTCGTTGGGCGGGAGGCCTTCCAGCTCGTTCGGGCGCACGAGCATCCCCTCGGGCACGTCCATGTAGCCGAGGTTGCGCGCGATGTTCGCGTTCTTTCGCATCGAACGCCCCACGATGCAGATCTTGCGGCCGAGCTCGACGGCAACATCGCAGGCCTGCTGCATTCGGTGGACGTTGGACGCGAATGAGGAGACGAGAATGCGTCCCTCTCGCAGCGGAAAGATCTGGCGGAAGGCTTCGCCGACGATGCGCTCCGAGGGCGTGAAGCCCGGGCGCTCCGCGTTGGTCGAGTCACCCAGCAGGAGGTCGACCCCGCGATTCCCCAGCTCCGCCAGCCGGCCAACGTCCGTCTTGAGCCCGTCCACAGGGGTGTGGTCGAGCTTGTAGTCGCCGGTGTGGACGATCCGTCCGGCGGGTGTCTCGAGGACGATCGCCGCCGAATCGGGGATGGAGTGCGCCATCCGGACGAGCTCGATCCGGAAGGGCCCAAGCTCGTGCGGGGGATCGTCCGGATGCACCTCCCGGAGCTCGGCGGAACGGAGCAGCCCGTGTTCGTCGAGCTTCGACTTGACGAGCCCGAGAGTGAGCCGGGTGGCCCACACCTCGGGGATCCGCACCTCGCGCATGAGGTACGGAAGCCCACCGACGTGATCCTCGTGCCCGTGCGTGAGGATCACGGCCCGGATCGAGTCGGCGCGCTCCCGCAGGTAGCCGTAGTCCGGCAAGACGAGGTCCACCCCCAGGTGCTCGTCGCGGGGAAAGGCGAGACCGGCGTCTACGACGACGATCGCGCCCTCGCACTCGTAGACGGTCATGTTCTTCCCGACCTCGCCGAGGCCGCCCAGGGCGACGATCCTGCAGGTTCCTGCCATCTTGGCTCCAAGTCTAAGGCGCCGACTCGGCGGCGCCGCGGAGAGGCCGGGCGGCTTTGCCGACCGGCCGTCTAAACCAGCTTCTAGGTCTGGGGCCCTAACGAACAGCCAGAGACGCCCGCCACTCAGGCGCCGACTCGGCGGCGCCGCGGAGAGGCCGGGCGGCTTTGCCGACCGGCCGTCTAAACCAGCTTCTAGGTCTGGGGCCTAACGAACAGCCAGAGACGCCCGCCACTCAGGCGCCGACTCGGCGGCGCCGCAGAGAGGCCGGGCGGCTCTGCCGACCGGCCGTCTAAACCAGCTTCTAGGTCTGGGGCCCTACCGAACAGCCAGAGACGCCCGATCACTAAGCGGGAGGGTCCCTGTAGCCGATAGGAGGCCCATGCGGCCGTCTCGTCCCTCCCTGGCCACGATCTTCCTCGGTCTCGGCGTGCTCGGACTCTCCCTCTTCAAGGTCTCCGACCGGTCGCTCACGACTTTGGCGCTCTTCCTCGCGGCGGTGATCCTCGTCGAGCTCGTCGAGGAATCCGATCGTGAGCGCTCGCGCGAGCCCGGCCAGACGGAGCGGTTCCGGCTCGCCTCAGCGGTCCACATCGCCGCGCTGATCGTCCTCGGACCCTGGGCCGGCGCCCTGGTCGCCGCCTCGGGGGTCGCTGCGGCCGGCCTGTTCCGCAAGACCGCCTTCCGCGGGCTCCTGTTCGACGCGAGCGCCGCTGCGATCGCTGCGTGCGCGGGAGGCATTGCGTTCGAGGTCGCGGGCGGAGATGTCGGCAGCCTCGTGCTGCTGGACGACCTGATTCCCGTGGTCGCGCTCGCGCTGGCCTACCTCACCACGCGTGCACTCCTCCTCGACGTGGTTCGCGCGCGCGAGAACTTCGAGCCGCGCCTTGTCGCCAGCTTCGGCGAGGCCGGCCTCGGAGCGACACTTGCATTGCTCGCGATCGGCCACCCGTGGAACGTTGTCGTCCTCATTCCCGTCGCGATCGCCGTCCACCAGGCCCAGCTGCAACTGCGGAGCCTGCAGCGCCAGACGCTCCGTGCGCTGGAGACGTTCGCGAACATCGTCGACGAGCGCGACCCCTCGACCCACCGCCACTCGCTCCGCGTCGCGGGCTACGTGGATGGGCTCGGGCGCGCGCTTCGGCTTCCCTTCTCCGACATCGACCGTCTGCGCTGGGCCGGACGCCTGCACGATCTCGGCAAGGTCGCCGTCGACGCGTCCCTGCTGCGGAAGCGCGGCGGCCTCGACAGGGCCGAGTGGGCGGCAATGCGCCGTCATCCGCGCCTTTCCGCGCGCCTCTTGCAGCGCTTCGAGTTCGTCGCTCATCAAGCTCGCGCGGTCGAGCTGCATCACGAGCGCATGGACGGTGGCGGCTACTACGGCATCGGCGGCGACGACCTTCCGCTTGCGTCGCACTTTCTGATCGTCGCGGACAGCTATGACGCGATGACCACGGACCGGCCATACCGGCCCGGTCTTTCGCAAGAGGCAGCGCTGATGGAGATCGAGCGCAACGCAGGCACGCAGTTCCACCCTGCGGTCGCGAAGGCGTTCGTCGCCGTGCAGCGCGGCCTGGATCCGACCACCGTGCTGTCCCCCGAGGAGCTGCACGAGATTCGTGGAGCCTCGGCCCCCTACCGGATCGGAGTCACCGGCCTCACCGACCTGAAAGAGCGGCCGGAGACGGTTGCGCTCGGCGGAATCGTTCTCGCGCTGGCCGGCCTCGGATTCGACCAGCCCTGGCTCGCGGCCTCGGGAGGCGGCGTGGCCGTCGCAGGTCTGGCGCTGCGCGGACTCGTCCGTGTCCGTGCCGACCGCGCCGCGGCCGCCGTGCAGCGCGCTCTCGGCAGCGGTGGCGACCGCGGATGCGTCTTCGGGCGCCTGGCCGAAACGGTCGGCGGTCTCTGGCCGCACGAGTGGATAGGCCTCCTTTCCTGGGACGAGGACGGCCTGGGCGGCACGATCGAGCACGCGGTCGGTGGCGACGCTCCTGCACCGGCGGCCCTCACCGGGTGGCTCGTCCGCGAGGCCGAGTCGGGTGGCGCGGCGATCGTCGCGCCGGGCGCCGAGCTGGGACACGACGGGATCGCGGTCGCGCTCCCTCTACGGCGTGACAACAGCGCCCTGATCGGGTTCCTCGTGGTCGTCGCGCGCAAGCTCCCGCCCCGGCACGTCGAGCTGGCGCTGCTCGGCTCGCTCGACGAGCTCGGCCTGGCGCTCTCCGAGGGGCCGTTGCTAGACGGCGGCAGTGCTCAGGACGCCAAGCCGCTCGAGACAGTCCCGGATCTGCGCGATCTCGCCCTCGTTCGCCTGGACGAGGGGTAGACGGAGGCCGCCGACGTCCTGGCCGAGGAGGTTCAGGGCCGCCTTGATGGCAATGGGATTGGTCTGGACCTTGAGCAGCTCGAAAGCCGGCCGGAGCTCCTCGTCGATGCGGCGCGCCGTCTCGACATCGCCCTCGCGGAAAGCACTGACCATCTGCTTCACCTGGGGCCCGACGACGTGCGTGTGAACACAGACGCCGCCGATGCCCCCGAGCTCGAGGAACGGAAGGATGAGGTTGTCGTCCCCCGCGTAGAGGTCGAGGTCGGTTTCCCCGACAATGCGACGCGCCTGGACGAGGTCGTCATTCGCCTGCTTGACCGCTCGGACGGTCGGAATCTCGGCCAGCTCGACGATCGTCTCCGGTTCGATGTTGATCACCACCCGGCCGGGGATGTTGTAGACGATGATCGGCCTGTCGCTGACGTCGGCGATCGCTCGGAAGTGCTCGACGATCCCCCGCGCGGGCGGCTTGTTGTAGTACGGCGTGACGACGAGGAGCCCGTCGACCCCGAGCTCGTGGGCTTCACGCGTCAGGTGGACGGAGTGGGCAGTGGAATAGGTGCCGGTGCCGGCGACGACGCTCGCGCGGCCGTTCAGCGTGTCGACGGCGACGCGGAACAGCTCGAGGCGCTCGTCGTCCGTGAGCGTCGGGCTCTCACCGGTCGTTCCCGCGACGACGAGCCCATCGGAACCACTCTCAACGAGGTATTGGGCGAGTTCGCGGAAGCGCTCGAAGTCGATCGTCCCGTCGGGCTTGAAAGGCGTGACGACGGCGGTCAGAACCTCACCTAGCACGGCCTCGTAGTCTAGCGAGGTGGGTCTCATGATCAGGGACGCGCAGCTTGCAGATGCGCAGGCGATCGCGGGCCTGCTCGCGCAGCTCGGTTATCCCGCAGAGACAAGGGGAGTCGAGGGCCGGCTCGAACGGCTCCACATCGTCGGCGACCGTGTGGTCGTCGCGGATGTCGACGGAGCAGTCGTAGGCCTGGCCCATTTGCAGGTCGCACCGGCAATCGAACACGACCGTCCTGCCGCAAAGCTCGCCGCACTGGTCGTTGACGAGACGCATCGCGGTGAAGGGATCGGGCGCGCGCTGGTCGACGCGATGGAAGGCGAGGCGCGCACACGGGGTTGCACGCTCCTCTATCTCACGACCGCAACACGCCGCGCGGACGCGCACGAGTTCTACCGCCGCGTCGGGCTCGAAGAGACGGGTAAGCGCTTCGCGAAGACGCTCGACGACAGCTGAGAACCCTCGTCACGCTTCCGCGCTGAGCCAGTAGTCCACCCACTCCTCTCGAGTCGCACCGACCCGCTCGTAGACGCGCCGTGCAGTGGCGTTGTCGGGCGCGGTCTGCCACGTCAGCTTGGCCGCGCCGTGCCGCCGGCACTCCTCCACACACGCGGCGATAAGCGCATCCGCGAGTCCCGCCCCGCGGCCTGCCGGCGCGACGAAGAGGTCGTTCATGATTCCGATCCGCGCGGCGATCGAGGTGCTCCAGCTCCAGAAGATCGTCGCAAAGCCAAGAGCCTCGCCCTCGTCGCTGCGCCCAATCAGTTGGACGCCCTCGCGATCGGGATCGGCGAGCAGCGCTCGTGCCATTGCGAGCAGGGCGTCATCGTCCGGATCGACGTCGTAGAAGTCGCAGTAACCCCGAAGGAGCGGCAGCAGCTCTGCGAGGTCGGCGTCGGTTACACGGGAGATGCGAATCGGACGCCTACTGAAGCAGGGAGTCGAGGCCGACGGTCAGTCCGGGCGGCAGCTCCCCAAGCCGCTCGAGCGCGAGCAGGACTCCCGGCACGAACGCCTCCCGCGAGAACGTGTCGTGGCGGATCGTCAGGAGCTGCCCGTCGCCGCCAAAGAGGACTTCCTGGTGGGCGACGAGGCCCGGTAAGCGGACCGAGTGGATCGCCGGGTTGCCGCCGAGAAGATCCGCTGTCGCCTTGGCCGTGCCAGAGGGGGCATCGCGCTTCGCTTCGTTGTGCAGCTCGACGATCTCCGCACGCGGCAGGTGCGCGACCGCCTCCCCGGCGAATCGCATCATCAGCACCGCACCGAGCGCGAAGTTCGGCGCGTGGAAGCAGGCGACGCCCCGCTCCCGCGCCAGCGCGCCGACACGCGCCTGGTCGAAGCCCGTTGTGCCGATCACACAGGGAAGGCCTCGCTCGACCGCTGCGCCCACGTTCGCCTCCACGGCGTCGGGCGCCGTGAAATCCACCATCGCCTCGGCCTCGTCCAGCTCGACGAGCTCATGCCCTGCCGCTTCCAGCGCCGGTGCAAGGACGCAGCCAACCTTGCCACCGCGGCCATTCAGGACGAGCTTCACGCAGCTCGCGCGAGCACGGACGGATTGATCCGCCTCGCCGCGGCCCGGAATACGCGCTCCTTCGGGCCAATTCCCGAGATCGACAGCTTCTCCGCCGCGAAGAGCAGGGCCGCGAGCTCCGCGACCTCGTCGGGTTCAACGGCCTCGATCTTCGCAATGATCCGCTCGAAGGAGAGCAACTCGGTCTCCGTGATGAGCGACTTGCCGAGCCGGCTCATCCGGTTCGAGGTCGACTCCATCGAGAGCATGATCCGCCCTTTGAGGTTCTCCTTCGCGCGCGCGATCTCATCCGGACGGACGTTTCCGGCGGCGATGTCGAGGAGCTGCTCGCTCGCGATTTCGAGGGAGGGAGCGAGGTTCTCCTCGCGCGTCCCGAGATACACCCCGACCAGGCCCGTGTCGGTGTACTGCGAGGCAAACGAGTAGACGGAGTACGCCATGCCCCGCTTCTCGCGGATCTCCTGGAAGAGGCGAGAGGACGCTGAGCCGCCCAGGATCGAGTCGAGGATCGACGCGGCAAAACGGCGGTGGTCGGAGCGCGCGATCCCGGGCGCACCGATGCAGACGTGGTACTGCTCGGTGTCCTTCCGTGCGAAGCGAAACCCGGGCGGTGGCGCCTTGACGAGCGGGCGCCTGACGCGCGGCCCGCCTGCAGGCGGCCGCTGCTGGCTTTGGGAGCGTGCAAGCATCCTCATGAGCTTGCTGTGCTCGATGTTGCCCGCTGCCGCGATGACGACGTTCCCGCCCGCGTACATCTGCCGGTGATATGTGGAGAGGACGCGGCGCGTGACGGATGAGATGACGTCTGCGGTGCCGATCACCGGGCGGCCGAGCGCGTGACTGCCGAATACGGCTTCCGAGAAGAGATCATGGACGAGCTCCTGCGGAGTGTCCTCGTACATCGCGATCTCCTCGAGAACGACCTCCCGCTCGGCATCGAGCTCCGAGAAGGCGGGCGCGAACACCATGTCCGTCATCACATCGAGCGCCGTCTGCACGTGCCCATCCGGCACGCGCGCGTACACCATCGTGTGCTCGCGCGAAGTCGCCGCGTTCAGTTCCCCGCCGAGCCCGTCGAAAATCTCTGCGATCTGCTGCGCGGTGTACGCGTGGGATCCCTTGAAGAGCAGATGCTCGATGAAGTGCGAAACGCCGGCCTTCGCGTCCGTCTCGTCCCGCGAACCCGCGCCGACCCAAAAGCCGAGCGCGACGGAGCGAACCCCAGGGACACGCTCGGAGATGACGCGTTCGCCCGAGTCGAGTTCGGACAGGACGTACTTCTGCATCCCGGCATTATCCTGGCCGGGCGCGCTGGCGGGAGGCCGTTTGGGACGCCTGGGGCCGGAATCAGGCTGGCTGCGACTAACGGAGCCGAGGCATCAGGTCGCCGTGGGCTTCGAGCAACAGGTCGACAAGTTCCCGGATCTCGGCGAGCGAGAGCTCGGCGCCGGTGTGTGGATCGAGCATCGCCGCGTGGTAGGCGTGGTCGCGGCTGCCGGACAGGACCGCCTCGACGGTCAGCGCCTGCACGTTCACGTTCGTCTGGACCAGCGCCGCGAGCTGTGGGGGCAGGGCTCCAACACGCAGCGGCGTGATTCCGTGCTCGCCGGCAACGCAGGGCACTTCGACACAGCAGGCCGGGAGGTTGTCGATGAGACCGTCGTTCATGACGTTGCCGTTGAACGCGAACGTCTCACCGGTCTCCAGCGCGTGGACGATCCGGGTCCCGTACTCGTCGCTCCGAGCCACGCTCAGCGCCGCGCCTTCCTCCAGCGATGCGCGCAGTTCCTGCCATGCCGCGATCTGCGCCTCGCACCGCCGCGGGTACTCGTCGAGCGGGACGTTGAATTCCTCGACGAGCTCCGGCCTCGAGCGCTTGATGAACCAGGGCACGTACTCGGCGAGATGCTCGGACGACTCCGTGCAGAAGTAGCCGAACTGGCGGAGCACCTCGTAGCGGACACGGTTCCACTCGGGAACGTCGTCTTTGCGGCGAAGGTCGGGGTAGAGGTCTCTGCCGTGATGAGTGAGCTCGAGGTAGAAGGCGAGGTGGTTGATCCCCGCGCACACGTACTCGACCTCGTCGGCCGGGACACCGAGGTCCGCCGCGAGCTCGCGTGCGGTCCCCTGCACGGAGTGACAGAGCCCGACGGTCCGGATCGAGCTCGCACGAGCTGCGGCCCAGCAGAGCATCGCCATCGGATTGACGTACTGAAGGAGGAGCGCGTCCGGACACCGTTCCTCCATGTCGCGACAGATGTCGAGCAGCACGGGGATCGTCCGCAGCCCGCGCATGATCCCGCCGATGCCAAGGGTGTCGCCGATCGTCTGGCGAAGCCCGAAGCGCTTGGGAAGCTCGAAGTCCGTCACGGTCGCGGGCCGGTAGCCGCCCACTTGCATCAGGGTGAAGACGTAGTCGGCGCCGTCGAGGGCCGCGCGACGATCGCGGGTCGCTTCGATTCTGGCGTCGACGCCGACGACGTCCGCGATCCGGCTTGCCGCGATCTCGGACGTGCGCAGCCGTTCCTCGTCGATGTCCATCAGCGAGACGGTCATCCCGCTCGCAAGTTCCGGAAAGCTGAGCAGATCGCCGATCAGGTTCTTGGCGAAGACGGTTGAGCCCGCACCGATGAGCGTGACCTTCATAGCCTGAGGATCCCATGAGTCTCCGCCTTTGGGCACCGGGTCGGGTCAACCTGATCGGCGAGCACACCGACTACAGCGGGGGTTTCGTCCTGCCGGTGGCCATCCAGCTCGGGATCACGCTGACCTTCGAGCGAGCGGACGAGATCGCACTCGAGTCCCGAGAGGGGACCGAAGCGTGGGAGCGCTACGTCGCGGCCGTCGCGGAGGAGCTCGAAGCAGTCGGCCGCCCACCAGTCGGGATCAAGGGCAGGCTCGAGGCCGACCTGCCGCAGGGCGCCGGGCTGGGCTCGTCGGGTGCACTCGAGGTCGTCGTCGCGTTGGCGCTCTGCGAGGCCGCCGGCTTCGAGCTCGAGCCGCTCGAGCTCGCACTGGCGTGCCAGCGCGCCGAGAGGCGTGCCGTCGGCGTGCCATCCGGGATCCTCGACCAGGCGGCGTCGTTGCTCGGACGGGCCGGGTCCGCCCTACTTCTCGATTGCGGCTCGCTCGAGCACCGGTGGGTCCCGCTTCCGCACGACGTTGCGATCCTCGTGCTCGACTCCGGGGAGCGGCACTCGCACGAAGGGTCCGGTTACGCCGACCGTCGCTGGGAGTTGGAGTCCGGACACCCGGGGCGCGTCCGCCACGTCGAGACGGAGAACGAGCGCGTTCGCGCAGCAGTCGCTGCGCTCGAGGAAGGCGATGCACAGGCGCTCGGCCCGATCTTCGCGGCGAGCCACGCGAGCCTCCGCGACGACTACGAGGTGTCGACGCCGACGCTCGACGCGCTCGTCGCCGCGACGCTCGAGGCGGGCGCGTTCGCGGCGCGGATGACGGGCGGCGGCTTCGGAGGTTCGATCGTGGCGCTGGCGGAGCCGGACGGCGCTGAGGCGGTACTCACTCGCGTCGGCGGCGACGGCTGGATCGTGCGCTCAGCCGACGGGGCTATTCGACGCAGAACGGATTCCCCTCCGGATCCCGCATGACCGTCCAGGTGCGCTCCTCGTCGCTCTTCGTCTCGACGACCGATGCGCCTGCGCCCGTGAGCCGCTCGATGTCCGCCTCGCGGTCCTCGCTGCGGAAGTCGAGATGGATCGGGTACGACTCCGGCCGCGACCTCTCGCGCCGCTGAAAGAGGAACCGCGGCCGGCTGGTGTCGGTCTCGCGCGTGACGTAGAAGGCGTCGAGCTCGCGCTCGTCCATGCCGGCGTCGCGCAGCTTCTGCAGGAAAGCCTCGTCGATCGGCTCGTCGGGCCAGCCGAGCGCTTCGGCCCAGAAGCGGCCAAGCGGTACCGGCTCCGCGCAGGAGAAGGTGACGTTGCCGATGCAGCGCTGGTGGGGCGCGTTCGGCGGCGATTGAATGCAGAACCCGTTTCCTTCCGGGTCCCGCATGACGGTCCAGGTCTCGGAGAGCTCGCCGATGCTGTGCGACTTCGTCTCGACGAGCCGCCCGCCGAGCTCGAGCACTCGCTTGAGCTCTGCCTCGCGGTCGGGGACGTTGACGTCGAGATGGATCGGCAACTCGATCGTCTGTGACTTCTCCATCCGGTTGAAGAAGAGCTCCGTCCCTTCGCCCCGCGCGAACGAGCTCTGGCCGCTCCGCTCCGCCGAGTAACCGTCCAGCAGCTGGGCCCAGAACGCGGCAACGCGATGCGGGTCGTCGCAAGCGAATGTGATGTGGTTCAGCCGGAGCACCGCCCGGGATCCTAAGGGGCGAAACGGCGAGGGCGGCCGGAGCCACCCTCGTCACGTCTGCTTGTCGAGGCGACTAATGCGCTCGCTTGACGGCGCCGACCAGAGAGGCGGCGCCGGCTTGGCCGGCGCCGCCGTCTTAGCTAGCCGCGCTCGCGCTCGCGCGGGCGGCCGCCCCGGCCTCCGCGTCGCTCACGATCGCCACCCCGCGGACGCTCCTCGGTGCGCTCACGTGGCGGCGCCGACTTGGCCCGCTCGATCAGCTCCTCCGGAGTCACCGTGACGCCGTTCTCGTGCTTCTGGATCAGCTTCAGGCCGATCCGGCCACGGGCCTTGTCGACCTCCTGTACGAGCACGTCGAGGATGTCGCCGCGATTGATGACGTCCTCGATGTGGCCGACCCGGCCAGGCCCGACGTTCGAGACGTGCAGCAGCCCGTCGGTGCCCTTCTTCAGCTCGACGAAGGCGCCGAACTGCGTCGTCTTCACGACCTTGGCGTTCCGGAACTCGTCGCCGACCTCGGGCTCCTTCGTCAGCGACTCGACCGCTGCGATCGCGGCACTCGCCTTCGTGCCGTCGGTCGCGTAGATGAGGATCGTCCCGTCTTCCTCGATGTCGATCTGGACCTCGTTCTCGGACTCGAGCGCCCGGATCGTCTCGCCGCCCTTGCCGATCACCATGCCGATCTTCTCGGGGTCGATCTTCACGGTCGAGATGCGCGGAGCGTTCTCGTTCAGCTCGGACCGCACCTCAGGGATCGCCTCGAGCATCTTGTCGAGGATGATCTCGCGCGCCCGCTTCGCCTGCTCGAGCGCGGCCTGCATGATCTCCCGCGTGACGCCGGTGATCTTGATGTCCATCTGCAGGCCCGTGATGCCCTCACGCGTGCCGGCGACCTTGAAGTCCATGTCGCCGAGGTGGTCTTCTGCGCCCTGGATGTCGGTCAGGATGACGTAGTCGTCGCCCTCCTTCACGAGACCCATGGCGATGCCGGACACCGGCGCCTTGATCGGCACGCCGGCATCCATCAGCGCCAGCGTCGAACCGCAGACCGAGCCCATCGAGGACGAGCCGTTCGACTCGAGCGTCTCGGACACGATGCGGATGGTGTACGGGAAGTCGTCCGTGGACGGGACGACCGGCTCGAGCGAGCGCTGCGCGAGCGCACCATGGCCGATGTCGCGGCGTTTCGGCCCGCGCATGAAGCCCGTCTCCCCGACCGAATAGGGCGGGAAGTTGTAGTGGTGCATGAACCGCCGGTCGCTCTCGAGGGACAGATCGTCGATCCGCTGGCCCTCCTTCGCCGTGCCGAGCGTGAGCAGCGACATGATCTGCGTCTGCCCACGCGTGAAGAGGCCCGAGCCGTGCGTCCGGGGTGAGACCCCGACCTCGCAGTCGATCGCGCGGATCTCCTCCGGACTGCGGCCGTCGGGCCGGTGCTTGTCCACCGCGATCTTGCGGCGCACGAGCTCCTTGTAGACCGCCTCGGCCGCCTTCTTGACGTAGTTCTTCGTCATCGAGTCCTTCGCAGTCGCCGCCTCACCCTCGCCGACCGACGGGCCGACCGGGAACGGAAGCTGAACCGTCTCGATGATGTGGTCGAAGAGCAGCTGGCGCTTCGCCGATTTCAGCTCCTTCGAGTCCTGCTCCGCGTCGGTCAGGGCTCGCAGGTTGGTCTCGAACTGCTCGCGCACCGGCTGCAACACCAGCTGAAGGCGCGTCTGCTCGAGCACCGCCGCGAGGCTCATCTTGCGCTGCACCTGCCGGAGGACGTCCTCCTCGGTCGAGTCCATGCTCAGCTGGCCCAGCGCCTCTTCGATGACGGCGTCGGCCGCACGCAGGCCCTCGGCGCTGATCCGCTCGCGGATCTTGTCGCCGAACTCCCGCTCCACCTCTTCCGTCACGTTGGAATCGAGCCACTTTGCCTTGCCGGCCTGGCGCTGGAGATCGACCTGTGCCTCGCACAGCTTCTTGACCTCCGAGTGCGCGAGGTCGAGCGCCTCGAGCAGTCTTTCCTCGGTGACCTGGTTCGCGCCTGCCTCGACCATCGTGAGCGCATCTGGAGTGCCGACGACGATCAGGTCGAGTTCCTTGTGCTCCTCCACCTCGGGCAGCGTGGGGTTAACGACGAGCTCGCCGTCGATGATCGCGACCCTCACTGCCCCGACCGGGCCGAGAAACGGCATCGGCGAGAGCATCAGCGCCGCGGAAGCACCGTTGATGCAGAGAATGTCGTGCGCGGTGACCAGGTCGGCGCTCAGCACCGTGCAGATCACCTGCGTCTCGTTCTTGTAGCCCTTCGGCCAGAGCGGCCGAATCGGGCGGTCGATCATGCGCGCGGTCAGAATCGCTCGCTCGGTCGGACGGCCCTCGCGCTTGAAGAAGCCGCCGGGGATCTTCCCGGCCGCGTACATGCGCTCTTCGACGTCGACCGTGAGCGGGAAGAAGTCCGCACCCTCGCGCGGCTCCATCCGCCCCTGCGCCGTCGACAGGACCAGGGTCTCGCCGGAGCGAACGACGACGGCGCCGTCGGCCTGCTTCGCGAGTTTCCCGGTCTCGAATGTGATTTCGCGCCCGCCGACGGTCACGCTCACGCTGACCTCGGCCCGGCGCTCGGTGGCAATAGCCATATGTCCTCCACTTTGCTTGAGAGAGTGGGGACTCGAGTCAGCGTCGAAGCCGGCGCTCGCTCGAATCTCCACTCTCGTGGTCGAGCTAGCGCCTCAGCCCCAGCTCCTTGATGAGGGCGCGATAGCCCTCGAGATCGTGCTTCTGGAGATACGTCAGGAACCGGCGGCGGCGGCCGACGAGCTTCAGCAGGCCCCGCCGCGAGTAGTGGTCCTTCGGATGGGCGCGTAGATGCTCGGTGAGGTCGTTGATCCGCTGCGTCAGCAGCGCGACCTGAACCTTGGTCGAGCCCGTGTCGGCCTCGGCCGCACCGTGCTTGCGCACGATCTCCAGTTTCACTTCCTTCGTAAGACCCATTCGTCTCCTTTGTCTCGTCAGTCCCAGCAATCCGCCGGAAGCAGGCGGAAAGCCGCGGCTGCGGTCGGGGGACAGGGTAGCAACGATCTATTTGAGCAGGAGCTTGCCGATCCGCCGCTGCGCGATCAGGAGGCCGCACAGGCCCAAGGCGACCAGATAGGCGACGTCAATGACCTGGGCCCAACCGACCGTCCCCAGGTTCAGTGCACGCAGGAGCTGGATCGCGTGGTAGAGCGGCGAAAAGCGGACGACCCACTGGATCGCCTCCGGATACGTGGAGATCGGGAAGAAGGTCGCGGAGAAGAGGAACAGCGGGAGCTGGACCAGCGCGATCAGCTCGAAGTCCTGCCAGGTCCGCATGAACGTGGTGGCGGCGACGCCGATCCCCGCGAAGGCGAAGCCGATCAGGACGGCGCCGGGGAGCGCGAGCAATCCCCAGGCCGACTCGATCAGCCCGAGGGAGCCCGCGACGACCATGAACGAGATCGCGTACAGAAAGCCTCGAAAGAGTGCCCAGGCCGTCTCGCCGACCGCGACGTCCACCGGGCCGACCGGCGTCGAGAGCACCGCGTCGTACACCTTGGCGTACTTCATCTTCCAGAACACGTTCGACGCGTCGTAGACCGCGCCGTTCATCGCCGCCGATGCGAGCAGCGCCGGCGCGACGAAGCTGGAGTAGTCGACGAGGCGACCGCCCGGGCCGGGGACCTTGCCGACGAAGTGCCCGAGTCCGATCCCCATCGAGAAGAGGTAGAAGAGCGGCTCGAACACGCCCGAGAAGATGATCATCCACGAGCGGCGGTAGACCATCAGATTGCGTTCGAACAGCAGCCGACCTCTGCTACCGGCGATCGCGGCAGCGGTCACTTGAGCAACCTTTGCGTGTAGGTGCGCTCGGCCCAGATGAGCCCCGCGACGACGAACACGAGCAGGTAGCCAACGTGCCCGAGCGTCGGCAACGGACGGAACGTTCCCAGCGTGAAGTCGCGGCACAGATCGACGCCGTGCCAGAGCGGCGTGGCATATGCCAGCCACTCGAGCGGTAGTGGCAGGCGCGAGACCGGAAAGAACGTGCCCGAGAAGAGGAACATCGGGAAGACCACGAATCTGTTTACGGGAACGAACGCAGCGTCCGACTCCCGCGTCGCCGCATAGGCCGCAAAGGGTGTGGTGAAGGCCGCACCGAGCAGCACCGTGGCGGGAAGCGCCAGGATGCCGAGCGGCGAATTCACTCCACCGAAGGCGGCAATGACGGCCAGGTAGACCGCGCTGGTCGAGGCGACTCTCGCGGTCATCCAGAGCTGATGGCCGAGAACGATGTCGCGAGGGCCGAGGGGCGTTGCGAGCATGGCGAAGTACTGCCGCGTCCACTTGAACGAGCCCATCACCGGCCAGGACGCCTCGCCTGTGGCGATCGTCATCGCAGTGGCGGCGAGTATCCCCGGTGCGACGAAGTCGAGATAGTCGACTCCGAGAGGCTGACCGGCCGATTTGTTGACGAGCGATCCGAGTCCGACGCCGAGGGCGCCCAGGTACAGGACCGGATTGACGACACTGGTGATGGCCGAGCCACGCCAGACACGCCGGTACTGCATGGCCCAGTACTCGAAGACGCGAAGCGGGAGCGCGAACGCGGTCAATCGTCCACCAGGGTGCGCCCCGTCAGGTGGAGGAAGACGTCCTCGAGGGTAGAGCGGCGGACGAGCACGCTGTCCGGCTGCAAACCAAGATCGTGAATTCGGGAGGCCGTGGCGTCGCCGTCGTCCGTGTAGAGCAACAGCCGGTCGGGAAGCGCTTCGAGGCGGCGCGCGAGTCCGTCGACCCGCGCCGCAAGCTCGGCTGCGACTTCTTCCGGTCGCTTCTCTTCACGGAAGCGCAACTCGACGACCTCCCGGGTCGAGTAGCGCTGAATCAGCTCCCGGGGCGAGCCCTCGGCCGCGATCTTGCCCTTGTCCATCACGACGAGGCGATCGCAGAGCTGCTCGGCCTCGTCCATGTAGTGGGTCGTCAGGATGAGTGTCACGCCGCGCTGCTTGAGCCGAAAGAGCCGGTCCCAGACGGTGTGGCGCGCCTGCGGGTCAAGCCCGGTCGTGGGCTCGTCGAGCAGCAGGACGCTCGGCTCGTTGACGAGCGAGCGAGCGATCGTCAGCCGGCGCTTCATCCCACCGGAGAGCGGCTCGACCTTGTCGTCCGCTCGCTCGTTGAGCTGGACGAACTCGAGCAGTTCGTCGGCGCGCTTGCGGAGCTCCGTCCGCGACAGCCCGAAGTAGCGGCCGTAGATGATGATGTTCTCGCGGACCGTCAGCTCGAAGTCGAGCGTGTCCTGCTGCGGGACGACGCCGAGGCGCGCGCGGATCTCCGCGCCGTCGGTCACGGGATCGAGGCCGAGGATCCGAAGCGTCCCGCCGGACGGCGGCGACACACACCCGATCATCCGCATGGTCGAGGTCTTGCCGGCACCATTCGGTCCGAGGAAACCGAAGGCCTCGCCACGCTGGACGTCGAAGTCGATCCCGTCCACGGCGATGAGCGCGCCGAAGCGCTTGACGAGCCCGCGGGCGTGCGCGAGCGGCAGCTGTGCGGCTGCTTCCATCAGCTTGCAACCTATCGGGCGCACCCGCAGGGGGAGAAAGCGGAGTAGCTTCTCGACGATGCAGGCGGCTGTGGCAGCGGGCCATCCCTCGACGACGGCGGCGGGAATCGAGATTCTCGAGGATGGCGGCACCGCTGCGGACGCCGCCGTCGCGGCGTCGTTCGCGTCGTGCGTCGCCGAGACGGTGATGACCGGCCTCCTCGGTGGCGGCCACGCGATCTACTTCGACGCCGCCGGCGGCCGGGCGCTCAACCTCGACTGCTTCGTCGCGGTTCCCGGCCTGGGGGTGGAAGCCCGCGAGGCTGAGCTCCTCCAGCTCGAGGTGCCGTTCGGGGCCGAGCTCGTGCACTACGCAGTCGGGCCTGCCTCGTGCGCGGTCCCGGGCGTCCCGGCGGGGCTTCGAGCACTGTGGCAGGAGCACGGACGGCTGCCGTGGGCGCGTCTCGTCGATCCTGCGATTCGCCTGGCCCGCGACGGAGTGGACTTTCCGCCGGCACATGCGGCGTGCCTGGCAATGCTCGCCCCCGTGATGACGATGAACGGGGGCGCGGAGATCTACAGCCCAGGAGGAACTCTGCTGCAGGCGGGCGACCGCCTCCACCAGCCCGGCCTCGTCGCCGCACTCGAGGCGGTCGCGGAGGAGCCCGCGTCCGTGTATTCCGGCTCGATCGCCGAAGAGCTGCTCGCACTCTGCGCCGATCGTGGGGGCCTGCTGACCCGTGAGGACCTTGCCGGGTACGCGGCGCGGTGGAGTGAGCCGGTCGAGGTGGGCTACCTGTCGGGCCGGCTCCTGACGCGGGGTGGTCTATCCCTCGTGCCGGAAACCGTTCCACGGCTGCCCCGCCTGCACGGTCTGAACGACACCGAGCGCGTGCTGGCCCTCGTGAACGTGCTGGAGTCACGGAGTACAGGCGGCGGTGACACGACGAACATCACGGTCGTCGACGCCAGAGGGAACGCGTGCGTGTTGACGACGAGTCTCGGTCTTGGCTCGGGCGACTTTCTCCCGGGGCTCGACCTCCATCTGAACAGCATGCTCGGCGAGGCCGACCTGCTGCGTGGGCGGCTCGACGCCGGCGACCGCATGGAGAGCATGCTGGCACCCACGCTTGTGCTCGACGGGGAGGGCTTGTCACTGGCCGCCGGTTCCGCCGGTGGCACACGGCTGAGGACCGCACTACTCGGCGTCGCCGCAGGAATCCTCGACGAGGGCCTCGACGCGGACGCTGCGGTGCAGCGGCCTCGCTTCCACCCCGCTCCCGACGTGGTCAACGCCGAGCCGGGAGTGGACGAAACCGCCCTCGAGGCACTCGAAGCCCGCGGATACAGCGTGCGACGCTGGCAGGCGCAACACCACTACTTCGGGGGAGTCAGTGTCGTCAGCCGGAACGGTGCGGCAGGCGATCCGCGCCGGAATGGCGCGGCCTCGAGACCTCGCTGAACGGCTGCGCAACGTCGGCCATCCACCCGACGTAGCCACATTCCGGGCAGCCCGGATTCTGCCGCGCGGTGCCCCCGCCGGACGGCTTGGCGTAGACGGCACCGCATTCGAGGCAGCGCACGCTTTCAAGGACGGTGAGGTTCGGTAGCTCGTCTTCCGGGTTAGGTGCCACGTGCTAAGAGACTCCGCAATTTGCGGAAACTTGCGAGCCGCTCGTTGCGGGAATCACGAAGGGGCCTGCTCTGCGGTTTCGTCGACCGGGACGCTGAGAGCGAGCCAGCCGACGTCCCCGCACTCGGGGCACGCAGCCCCGTCGGTCAAGTGAGCCGGTTCAAGCGGTTTGCCGTACACGACACCACATGCGAGGCACCTGACGAACTCGGAGGGCTCCAGCCCGGTTTGCATGTTCAAGTTGACGCGCGCGCGACCCGAAACTTGCGCCCTAACTCACGTGGGCGGCGTCGCCGCGCGAGCCTGCTCGACGTCCTCCGCGATCTGAGCCACGAGCTCCTCTTCGCTCTCGAAGGCACGCTCGTCACGCAGCCGCTGCCAGAGCTCGACGACCAGCCGCTTGCCATACAGGTCGCCGTCGAAGTCGAGTAGGTGGGGTTCGATGCGCCGCTCGTGCCCCCCGTAGTGCGGATTCACGCCGATCGAGATCGCCGCCCGGTGGCCGAGCGCAGCCCCGGCATAGATCCCGTAGGCCGGGACGAGCAGATTCGGAGGGACGTCGAGGTTCGCGGTCGGGAACCCAAGCGTTCCGCCTCGTTGATATCCGAGCACGACGGTCCCTTCCAGCTCGGGCGGACGGCCGAGAAGTCGTGCCGCGGCGACCACGTCTCCGGCCGTGAGCAGATCGCGGATCCGGGTTGACGAGATGTCCTCGACGATCGGCACGGTGCGTACGTCGAAGCCAAGCTCTGCGAGCAGACCAGGATCGCCCGCAGCCCTGCGGCCGAACCGGAAGTTCTCGCCGGCGGCGATCGTCCGGGCGCCGATCTTTCGGAGCAGGGACTCTGCGAAGTCGGCCGGCTCCAGCCGCGCCAACTCGGGCGTGAACTCCACGACGAGCGCTTCGTCCAGCTCCTGCTCGGTGAGTAGCTCGAGACGCCGCTCCAGGGTCGAGAGCAGCTCGACCCGATTTCCGAGCACGAGACGCGGATGCGGCCAGAACGTGACGGCCGTCGCCAGGGCGCCGGCGGAACGTGCCACTTCGAGCACCCGCTGGTGACCACGGTGGACGCCGTCGAAGCTCCCGATCGCGACGGCGCGCTCGCCCGCCGGAAGCTCTTCGGGGCGGTGGGCGACCCTCACAGCCGCGCGAGCGCCTCATCGGGCGGGATGAAGCGTTCGGGGTCAGCCTCGTCGACCAAGAACGGGCCGATCTCGGTGCGACGGAGCGTGCGGCAATGACCGCCGAGAGCGTCCGCGATCGCCCGCACGTAGGTTCCGGAGCTGACGCGGAGATCGAGCCGTACCGTGTCTCCCGTATACGCGATGACGTCGAGCGCGTCGACACGCGAACGCCGCATCGGCATATCCACAGCCACGCCGCGGCGCGCGAGCTTGTAGGCACGCTCCCCGCCGATCTTCACCGCCGAGGCGGCGGGAATCGGCAGCTCCACCTCACCGCGGAGGGCCGCGAGCCGGCGTTCCAGCTCGTCCTCCGAGGGCACGTCGACGCGTTCGATGACCTCGCCCTCGGGGTCGCCCGTCGAGGTCCGGGCGGCCAGGTCGACGTCCGTCACGTAGCGCTTGTCGAGCCCCACGAAGCATGATGCAAGCTTAGTTGCCCTGCCGGACAACAGAAGCAACAGGCCTGTCGCGAATGGGTCAAGGGTCCCCGCGTGGCCGGTGCGCGCTCCGGTCCGACGCCGGAGATCTGCCACGAGCGCGAAGGACGAGGGACCCGCGGGCTTATCGACGAGCACGATCCCGGAGGGGTCAAGCCCGCGCGGAGGCAAGAAACTCTCGGCGCACGAACTCCGTGATCTCTTCGATGGACGCCTCGCTCGAAAACCCGGCTGCCTGCCGGTGACCGCCGCCCCCCGACTTCCGCGCGATCGCGGACACATCCAGCTCGTCAACGCTCGCACGCAGGCTGACCCGTCGTGCCGGTCCGGTCTGTCGCGGCGGCTCCCGAATCAGGACAGCCATGTCCGCGCCCTCGACAGCGCGAAGAAAGTCGATGATCCCTTCGGAATAGGGCTCCGCCGCACCAACTTCAGCGAAGTCAGTGCGAAGCAGATACGAAACGACGATCCGGCCGCCTTCATAGACCTGCGCCCGTTCGAGCGCGCGCGCGAGGAGCTTCAGCTTTGCGAACTGCACGGACTCGTACACACCCTGGAAAATCCGATGGACGTCCGCGCCCGCTTCGACGAGATCCGCCGCCAGACGCAGCGCCTTCGGAGTCGTGTTCGTGTACTGAAATCGCCCTGTATCGGTGACAAGCGCGATGTAGAGGGCCTCGGCGATGTCGGGCGTGAGCTCCACGCCGAGCTCGGCGAAGAGATCACGGAGGACCTCTCCGGTCGAGGATGCATCGGGAACGATCAGATTGATCTGGCCGAAGCGACTGTTGTCGTGATGGTGATCGACGTCGATCGAAAGAGGCACCCGCCCCAGCACTTCCGGGTCCGCGATGCGGCTCTCGTTCGCGCAGTCGAGTGCGAGCAGAACTCGCTCGGCGACGTCGTCGGGCCAGCGGCGCCGCAACTCAGCGAGCGGCATGAACGCGTATTCACCTGGAAGAGGTGCATCACCATGCAGGACCATGACGGTGTCCTTGCCGAGCTGGCCCAGCGCGAGCTTGGCGGCAAGAAGGGATCCCAGCGCGTCGCCGTCGGGATTTTCGTGAGTGGTGATGACGAAGCGCTCGTGATCGCGAATCGCGTCCGCGACCGCGGTCAGGTCACTCGCTGTCGTCTGGGGCGAGCTCATCGATCAGCTTCGTCATGCGCACGCCGCGCTCGACCGACGGATCGTACTCGAAGGCCAGCTGGGGCGTTCGCTTCATTCGGAGCTCTTGCGCGAGTCGCGCCTGAAGCACGGAGTGCGCCGCCTGAAGCCCGGCAAGTGTCTCCGTCTGTTCTCGCTCCGTCCCGAGGATGGAGACGAAGACGCGCGCATGGCGGAGATCGGTGGACGTCTCAACGCCGGTCACGGTCACGAAGCCGATCCGCGGATCCTTGAGCTGCCCAACCGCCTCCGAGAGGACTTGGCGGACCGACTCGTTGACGCGACGCATGCGATGGGCCATGCGCGATATTCAACCGCCTGAACGCACTCGTCCTCGTCGCGGTCGCTCTCTGGTGCTTCGTCACTGCCCTCGCCGGGGGGTTGGTGGGCCTCGTGCTGGGCAACATCAGGCTCCCGGTGCTCGTCCTGGCCGCCTCGAGCCCGGCCGCGGGGGCGGGAGCGAACATCGGCATTTCCGCGCTGGCAGCACTCGCGGCCGCGATCGCACACATCCGTTCCGGACGGATCGACTGGGCGCTCTTCTTGTGGATGACGCCGCCATCGATCGCAGGCGCAGTTGCGGGCGGTGTGCTGTCCGGGGCGATCCCGGGAGACGCGCTGCTCCTCGCGATCGGCATCACGCTCGTCCTCTTCGGGCTTGATCTCCTGCGTCCACGGCGCGACCGGGAGCAACGGCAGGACGATGGAGTCAGCGCACCCGCGGCGGTTCTCTGGGGTGCCGCGATCGGACTGCTCGGAGGTTTCGTCGGCTTGATCCTCGGCGCGCTCCGGATCGGCGCACTGCTTCGGTTCGTCCGCGCAGACGCCTTCCGAGCCGTCGGCACGAACCTCGCGGTCGGCTTCTGTCTCGGCGTGGCCGGGGTGCTCGGCCACCTGACAGGCGGGGTGGACTGGACGCTCCTTGCCGTGGGAGCTGCCGCCTCGATCCCGGGCTCGCTGCTCGGCTCACGCCTCACGGGGAGACTGAACGAGCGGCAGCTCCTGCGAGCGATCGGCGCTGTCCTCGTCGTCGCCGGCGGGGCGACGATCGCCCAAGGCGTGGTCTAGTTGTAGTCCAGCGACACGACGTCGCGGTCCGCGCGGACGAGCTCGAACTCCTGGCCGGCGAGGTACCGCTCAGCCTGGTCGAGCAGCTGCTCTGCTTCACGGTACTCCCGCGCAACACACGAGAGCGTTAGCCGCGCCCGCTGCCAGAGCTCATGGTGGTCGACCTCGGCGACAGAAGCTCCGAACCGATTCTGCAGCTGGGCCTTGGCGGACTTGACGTACTTCCGCTTCCCTTTCAGCGAGCCCGCCTCGGGGAAGTGCAGCTCGACGGTGAGGATCCCGACGTAGCCCGCCCCCACGGCGCTATCGAAACCTTGGGGCTCCGCTTACGAGGTCGCGGCCGGCGCCGGCTCGTCGAGCGTCGTCCGCTCGATCTCGCGGGTCTCGTAGGCCTCGATCACGTCGCCTTCCTTCAGGTCGTTGAACCCCTCGAGAAGGATGCCGCACTCAAAGCCTTCCGTGACCTCACGGGCGTCGTCCTTGAAGCGCTTGAGTTGAGCGATCGTGGTCTCGTGGATGACGGTGCCGTCCCGGACGAGGCGGACTTGGGCCCCGCGCCGGATCAGGCCGCTGGTGACCATGCAGCCCGCAATCGTCCCGAGCCGCGAGACCTTGAAGAGCTGACGGACCTGCGCCTCGCCGAGCGTCTCCTCCTTCTCGACCGGCTTGAGCATGCCGACGAGGGCTTGCTCGATGTCCTCGGTGAGCTGGTAGATCACGCGGTAGGTGCGGATCTCGACGCCCTCTCGTTCCGCGAGCGCCCGCGCCTCCGCGTTCGGGCGTACGTTGAAACCGACGACGGTCGCGGTCGAGGCCGAAGCGAGCATGATGTCGTTCTCGGTGATGCCGCCGACGCCCTGGTGGATGACGCTCACGCGCACCTCGGGATGCTGGATCTTCCTGAGCTCCGAAACGGCCGCCTCGACCGAGCCGACGACGTCGCCCTTGACCACGAGGTTCAGATCCTGGACGGCGCCTGCCTGCATCTGCTCGAAGAGGCCTTCGATCGAGACGCCCTTGGATGCCTGCGCGAGTTGCTCCCGGCGCAGCCGCTCTCCACGAGCATTGGCGAAGTCACGAGCGCGCCGCTCGTTTTCGACGACGCGACACAATTCGCCGGCAGGGGGCGGATGGTCGAAGCCGAGGATTTCGACAGGATCGCCGGGGTGCGCCTCCTTCACCTTGTCGCCGCGGTAGTTGTAGAGCGCCCGCACCTTCCCCCAGGCGTCGCCGGCGACGACCGCGTCTCCGACTCTCAGGGTGCCACGGTGCACCAGCATCGTCGCGACCGGCCCGCGGCCCACATCGAGCCTCGACTCGATGATCGGCCCAGAGGCCTCGGCCTTCGGATTTGCCGTCATCTCGAGCTCGGCGTCTGCGACCAACAGGACCTTCTCGAGGAGATCGTCGAGGTTCTGCCCCTGTTTCGCGGAAACGTCCGAGAACTGCGTCGTCCCTCCCCACTCCTCCGGCTGCAGGCCCTCCGTCGAGAGCTCGCTGCGCACGCGGTTGGGATCGGCATCCGGAACGTCGATCTTGTTCACCGCGACGACGATCGGCACACTTGCCGCGCGCGCGTGGGAGATCGACTCCTTCGTCTGCGGCATCACGCCGTCGTCGGCGGCAACGACGAGGACCGCGATGTCCGTCACCTTGGCGCCGCGTGCGCGCATGGCGGTGAACGCCTCGTGGCCCGGAGTGTCAAGGAACGTGATCCTCCGTCCGTTGTGCTCGACCTGGTAGGCCCCGATGTGCTGCGTGATTCCGCCTGCCTCGGTCTCGACGACAGACGTTTGGCGGATTGCATCCAGCAACGTGGTCTTGCCGTGATCGACGTGGCCCATGATCGTGACCACCGGGGGACGCGGGACAAGGTCCCGCTCGCTGTCCTCATAGGCCTCCGGCTCTTCGTCCTCGTCCGCGGCGTGTTTGATCGTGAGCTCGCGTTCCGGCGCCAGCTCCGCGGCGATCAGCAGGACCTCGTCGTCGCCCAGCGTCTGGGTGATCGTCACAGCCTTCCCCAGACCCATCATGAACATGATGATCTTCGGCGCCGGAACGCCGAGCGCCTGCGAGAGGTCGCGTACCGTCACGCCCGACGGCACCGTGACAGGACCCGTCGGCGCGACCACCTCCCGAGGGGTCTTCGGGCGCGTCGCCTCCCGCTCGCGTGCCTGCGCGCGCGCGTCGCGCGGCCGCGCGGCGCCGGTGTCGATCACGACGCGGCGCTTTCTGCGTCCGGGCGCGCCCTGGCGGGGCCGCATCGGCCGGTTGGGTCTGTTGGGGCCGGATTCGTTCGCCATCAGGGAATCAAGTGTAGAGGGAGGCCAGCTCGGGTTGGACCTTCACCGTCTGCCGGAGAGTCCGGTTGAAGGCGCGTTGTGAGACGGCACGCTCGAAGCAGGACAGGCGCCGGCAGGTGTAGGCGCCGCGTCCCGGCTCGCCCACTCCGGTCACCAGCCGGCCCTCCTTCGCGACGAACCGCAGAAGCTGACGCTGCGGCGCTTTCCGACCGCAGCCGACGCAGCTCCTGATCGGCTCGGTCACGCAGCCGGCGGTCCCTCCTCGGCCTCGCCGGTCAGCTCGACCGGGATGCCGGCCGGGACCTGGCCAGGGTCTTCCCGCTCAGGATGAGCGACGTCGAGGTCGACCTCGCCCTCCGCCTCGGCGATGACCTCGGCGTCGGGGCCGTGCGTCGCCGCAACATCGGCGGGAGCTTCCGAATCGAGCGGCTCGACCTCGGCCGGCACCTCGGCGAAGCTCTCCGGACCGATGCTCTCGGCGTCGGACGGCGCTGCATCGGCCTGCGCCTCGAGCTCGGGCTCTGCTTCCGGGACGATCGGCTCGGCATCGTCGGTGTCGTGCAGGGCGAGCTCCTGGTGCCCGGGCAGACCGCAGTAGCGCGAGCCGGGTAGTGCCTCGTTCGGGCAGCGCTTGCCGTTCGCAAGCACTGCACTGCAGCGGCCGGTGATCTCCTCGCCTCCGGCACCGCCGTAGGCCGCGGCGGCCTCGGCCTGAGCGAACTCCGTGTCCGACTGGATGTCCACCTTCCAGCCCGTCAGGCGCGCGGCGAGGCGGGCATTGAGGCCCTCCTTGCCAATTGCGAGCGCCAGCTGGTCGTCCGGAACGATGACCGTCGCCTCTTTGGTGTCGTCGTCGACGAAGACTTCGCGCACGCGTGCCGGCGAGAGCGCCTTCGCGACGAACCGCGCGGGCTCGGGATTCCACGGGATGATGTCGATCTTCTCGCCGCGCAGCTCCGAGACGACCATGCGCACACGCGAGCCGCGCGGGCCGACACAGGCGCCGACCGGGTCGACGCCCTGTGCGTGCGATTCGACAGCGATCTTGGAGCGGTAGCCCGGTTCTCTGGCGACCCCTCGGATCTCGACGAGGCCATCGGCGATCTCCGGCACTTCGAGCTCGAACAGCGTCTTGATCAGCTCGGGATCGCGTCGCGACAGGATGACCTGTGGTCCCTTCGTGCCGGACCGGACTTCGGTGATGACGGCCTTGATCCGTGAGCCCTGTTCGTACCGCTCACCGTCCACCTGCTCGGAGCGAGGCAGCAGCGCCTCGACCTTGCCGAGGTCGACCAGGACGTTGTTCCGGTCCCCGGCCTGCTGGACGATTCCGGTGACGACCTCGCTGACGCGGTCGACGTACTCGTCGTACATCATCGCGCGCTCGGCTTCGCGGATGCGCTGCAGGATGACCTGCTTCGCAGTCTGCGCGGCGATCCGGCCGAAGTTCTCGGGAGTGACGTCCTCGCGCTTGATCTGGTGCTCGGGAATCCCGGACCAGTCGATGTCGAGGTCATTGTCGGAGAGGAGGGTGTGCGAGCGCTCGCCGTTCTCGGCTTCGATGCGCTCGAGCTCCTCGAGAGCGCGCTCGCGCGCCTCGTCGAGCAGCCGCTCCTCGATGTCCGCGGGAAGCTCGATCGAGAAGACGCGGAAGTCCCCCTGGTCGTCGATCTCGACGGTGGCATGCCGGGATGCCCCGGCAGTCTTCTTGTACGCCGCGAGGAGAGCGTCCTCCAGGGCCGCGACGAGTGTTCCGCCCTCGATCCCCTTCTCGCGCTCGATGTCTCGGACTGCCTCGATGATCTCCTGGGTCATCTCTCTCCAACTCCCTCGATCAGATTGCCCCGGACGATCGAGTCGTACGGGATGTCCAGCGATCCGGCCTCCGTCTTCAGCGTCACGGTGCGCTCGCCGGCGGCGACGACCTCCCCCCGGACCTTCTTGCGCTCGCTGGTGCGAAGCGCCACTCGGCGCCCGACAGCATTGCGGAAGTGCGCCTCCCTCCGAACCGGGCGCTCGAGACCGGGTGAGGAGACGTCCACCGAGTACTCGCGGAGGTAGTCCCGCAGCACATGTGTCACGCGCTCGCAGAGGGCGTGGTCGACGCCTTGAGCATGGTCGACGAAAACAGTGAAGCGCTCGGGGCCGGAGAGCTCGACTGCGAGCACTTCGGTACCCGGAAGCGCGCCCTCGACCTTGGGGGCGATCTCCCGCGTCAACTGCTTTTCCTTCTCATGTGTGGCGGCCATGCTCCTGTCACAAAAAATGGGCCCGCAGGCCCATTTCGCAAACTGCTCGAAATGTGGTGTTAGCAGGATAGCAAGTCGTGTAAATACCGGGAGCGGCGCCTCAATGCAGCAGAACCGTCACGCCACGGCGTGCGCTGACGCCTCGGTATGAGACAAGAACCGACGCGCTGAGCGAGAGCCCGCGCGCTGAGCGTGGCGTTCGCCAGCTACACGTGGCTCGCCCGTTGGCGAAAGACCGGACGCTGGCGTTCGCCGCACGGATTCCTAGGCGTGCGCGACACCGAACGGTGACGGTCGCCGGCGAATCGCCGGTGTCCGAGCGAGCGACCTTTACCCTTGCCGTGACCCTCTGGCCCGCGCGGGCGGGCACGGGTGATGTCGTGGGCTTGGAAACGAGCAGGGCGGGCGCGGTGGGTCGAGAGGGGGCGGGCCGGCGGCAACGAGGTCGTGGTCGCTGAACCCGTATCGCTTTGCAATGGGTCGAAAGTCGCCTCCGAGCACGGGATTGACGTGGTGGACAACGAGCTCGCCCGGCGTCGTGGCAGGACTGGCGCGCAGCCGCATCAGGATCCGTCGAATCGCGGGGAACCCGCCTCTCCGCAGGACTTCGCGCCAGAAGCAGGCAGCCGTGTTGTACATCTCGCTCGAGATCGAAAAGCGCCGGAGATCGGAGTAGGGGTGGTGCGTCGGCCCGTCGCTGTAGCCGTCTCGTCGCACTCGTGAGCAAGCTGGATAGCGGCGGTGCAGCACCGCCAGGACGCGCTCTGGTAGAGCCAGTCGGTGAGCGTCGCGAAGCCTTCGTTGGCCCAAGCCATGTGCCAGCTCTGCCATGTCAGCACGTGCGTGATCTCATGCGGCCCGAAGCACAGGCCGCTCCCCACGAGGCCTTCCCAAAACCAACGCGTCCCGGGATCGATTAAGCGCCACGCTTCGCTCGGAAGGTGGTTCTCGACGCCGGTGGGAAGTGCGAAGGAGATCCGAGCGCCGTCGATGATCCAGCGCATCGTGAAGCGTTCGACATTCCTGGGCCGATGTGAAACGAGCCGCTTGATCTCGTCGGTGCAAAACTGGATCTCACGCGCGACGAGCTCGAGATCGGCCTGCGTGCCAATCACCGCCGGACTTTCAAATGTCCAGTCCTTCGTCTGGAAGACGAGTGTTCCATCAGCAGCGCGCGCTGCAGCCGCCGAAAGCGCGACCGCGAGGCCCAAGGCCAATACGGTTCGTCGAACTCGTGCCATTTGCACTGCGTAGCTCCGAAGGACTGATATCTGCCTAAGTCGCGGCGTGATCACTTGCCGCCGCTCCTGAATCCTTCCGCACTAGAGGATTTCAGCTTGCTCGAGTCCCGCGACGCACCACCACCACGCTGCCCCTAGGGTCTAGGTCTCGAGGATGATCGTGACCGGACCGTCGTTGACGAGCTCGACGGCCATGTAGGCACCGAAGACGCCTGTTTCGACCGGAATGCCGAGGTCGCGGATCTCCTGGCAGAACGCTTCGTAGAGCGGTTCGGCCTCGTCTCGTGGCGCCGCGCGGGAGAAGTCCGGTCGAGTTCCCTTCTGGTGCCTGCTATCCGTAATCAGTGTGAACTGGCTCACGACGAGAGCCGCTCCGCCTACGTCGCGCAGGCTGCGATCGAACTTTCCGGTGTCACCGTCGAAGATCCGCAGCCGGACCACCTTCGCGGCGAGCCGCTTCGCCCCGTCGCAGTCGTCCCCTCGCTCAACGCCCAGCAGGACGACGAGGCCGCACTCGATCTGTCCGCGCAGTTCGCCGCGAACGGTCACCCGGGCCTCGGAGACCCGCTGACACACGGCGCGCATTCCCCCGCATCATCTCAGCCAGGCGCGGTTCGCAGTCCTCCATCAGGCACGTAGCGCTCTCTACAGGCTCGCAGCTCTCTGCAGATACACGCGCGCGCGTCCCCACCCAGGGTGGGGGTTGTCACCCACCACCCACTGAGATCGACGATACCGAGGACTTGCGCACCCGTGGGTGACGCATCCGCGCCGAATTTGTGTCAGTTACTCCCGTCCGCCGAAGCGGCCTGGTCGTCCTCGGCCCGGTCGAGGTCGAGGATGCGCGAGGCGTAGTGCCGGCTCTGCGGTCGCAGCGAGCTCGCCAGCTTGTAGTGGCCGTTTGCCTCCGCATCGCGACCGAGCTTCTCGAGCGCGCGTCCCAGCCCGTAGTGCGCGTAGTGGTCCGCCGGTGACAGCTCCAGCATTACCCGGAACTCCTCCTCGGCCTCCTCGTAGCGCTGAATCCGGAGGTAAGCGATCCCGAGCGCCTCCCGAATCGAGGCCTTCTGCGGTTCTCGCCGCTTCGCCTTCTCGAGCGCGACGGTCGCCTGCGCAGCCCGGCCTTTGCGGAGGTGGGCGCGTCCTTGCTGGTAGAGGTCGTAGGTCTCGCTCATATGGATCGCAGGTAGGGGAAATTCTCCTCTACCAAGTCAAGCGGATACGTCAAATCACGCGTCTTCCCGATCTCGACCGAGATAACCGCTTCGCCCTCCTCGATCACCGACTGGAAGGCGTTCTCGAGCTCGTAGGGCGGGCGATCGAGACAGAGCCGGTCGGCGACCGCCGGCCCGACCGCCCACAGAGGCGCGGCGGACCATGGGTTCGCCGGGTCGTCGTCGGCCATGCGTGTGACGCGGCCGTCCATGCTCCGAACGGCTCCCCGTCCAGGCCCTGGTGGCGGATCAAGCCGTACCGCGACGGCTCCTGCAGCTCCGGACTCGGAGAACGCGCCGGCGAAGCGCCGAATGTCCCCCTGACGAAACACCGTGTCCGCCGCGGTCACGAGCACGGGCAGCTCGGCACCGGCGGCGAGCCCGCGGCGGACGGCGTCGGCGGACCCGAGCACCCCCGGCTGTCGCACGCACGAGATCTCGACGCCGAACGCGGACCCGTCGCCCGCCAGGCTCTCCACCTGCTCTGCGAGATGGCCGGTGACCAGCCAGACGCGCGCGACACCCGCGGTCGCGAGCTCTCGCAGAAGCACGGGCAGCACCGGCCGCCCGTCGATGGGAAGCACCGGCTTGGCCCACCGTTCCGTCAGCGGGCGGAGACGCCTCCCTTCGCCCGCGGCCATCACGACCGCCTCCAAGGGCCTAACCGAGGCCGAGCGAGCGGACGGAGAGGAGACCACGGATGCGATCGAGGACGAACAGGTTTCGCCTCAACTTCCGCTTCAGCTCGCGCAGCTCCAACCGCGCCCGTCCGGCGGCCTCGTCGGCCTGCTCGGGCCGACCGTAACGGGCAGCCGTCGCCGCCTGCGTGAACCCGCTGGCGTCGATGCCAAGCCGCTCCGACAACGCTGCGCCGAGCTCATGAAAGGTCGCGGCGCGCATCGCCGGAAAGCGCTGGTCCTGGAGGTACTCGCCCAGCTCACGAGCACATGCCGCCGCGACCCGGCGTGGATCCCTCGTGAGGTACCTCAGCCTCCGACGCGCGAGCTTGAGCACCACCACCACTCCTCCGACCGCTGCGCTCAACAACAGCAGGAACAGGAGCAGGCTTGGGGTGTGCTTCTTCTCCGGCGGCGGCGGGCCGAGCCCCCGCACGGGAACGTCGGCAGCGGAGCGCGGCGTTTTCCGGCGGTCGTCATTGCCCACCCTGCCGCCCTGGCCGAAGACCTCGCCGCCCCTCACCACTCCGGCCAGCAGCTTCGCGGCGGCCGCCGCGTTGAAGCCAAGCGAGGTCGAGCTATACGTCCCGCTCAGCCGGCCGCGCCCGGGAGTCGGGTCGAAGGGCAGCCAGCCATAGCCGCGGAACCAGACTTCGACCCAGGTGTGTGCATCGTGGTCGGTCACGCGCCAGACACCGTCGCGATAGTGACCCGGAACGAACCCCGCGGCGACGCGCGCCGGAATCCCGAGCAGGCGCAGCATCATCGCCATCGAGCCCGCGAAGTGCTGGCAGTAACCCGTCTTCGTCTCGACGACGAACCCGACCAGCGGAGGCAGTCCGGGCGTTGAGCCCGGCTGCTCCGAATAGGTGAAGCCTCCGGTCGCCCGAAACCAACGCTCGAGGGCCACGGCGGCCGCGTACGGCGAGCTCGTCTGGCCGGCAACGTCCTGTGCGCGGAGGAAAACCGCGGCGTAGGGCTGGAGCCGACCCGTCAGGAGCCCGAATAGCCGCCGGTCCCGTCCCGGTTCGCCGAAAGGCGGCGCAGTCACGCCACGCGCGAGATCGAGCTCGCGGCCGGGCTGCGTCAGCGCCCGCGGATACGACGGCTGTACGCGAACGAGCTCCGCAGGCGTCGGCCTGGGCGCGTAGCTCGAGATCGTGTAGCGCTGGTCGCGGTGGAGCCCGCCGGGCACCCGGAACACCCCCTGCCCGTCGTACAGCACCGGATCGCTGACGTTGCGCGCAATGGGGATGCTCGCTCCGACCAGGTGATCGTCGTCGAGCGCCCCGACCGTGACGTCCTGCTGGACCCATTCGGCCGAATCACGGGCCCCTTCAGGAGTGAGCTCGTGGCTCTCGCTCGCCGTCTCTCTCCAGACCCGCTCGAGCCAGCGAGTGCCATCGAAGCGGTCGAGCACGGTCGCACGCCAGTAGTGCGGAGTGCGGGGCGCGCGGATCATGAGCACCGTCGTCTGCTTCTTCGGGAACCGAACACCGCCGTAGCGCGCGTCCCAGACGTACCGGACGCTGACCGGCTTTTGTGAACGCGTATAGAAGTCCCAGTGCTGCCAGTCCAGGAAGGCGCTCTTCGCGACGGCCGGCGAGCTGGAGAGCGCCAGCGCCCCGAGCAGCACAGCCGCGGTAGCAACCAGCGCGAGGCGGCTCGGGCGCGCCGACAATCCCGCCAGGAGTGCAAGCGCCACGGCGAGGATGACGAGCCCACGACCCAACTCGTTGCCGCCCGCGAGCAGCGTCGCAGGCCAGCCCGCACCGACGAGGAAACAGACAACCGAGAGCACGACGCGGCGAGCGGCAATCGCGAGCGCCAGCGCGAGTGTGAAGGCGAAGATCGCTGCCAGGATCACCTCGTGCATGTGCGGATGCGCCGCGGGGTCGAACGGCAAGCGGAAGTCGTAGAAGTCGACGAAGCCGCGCCCGAAGTGCGACCCCAGCGGGCCGAAGAACGCGCCCCCTCCGGGCCAGAGGTCGAGCGGAGAGACCGAGAACGCAACCCACGCCGCGAGCAGCACGGACAGCAAGATCGCGGCGAGCCGGAGCCACAGCGGACGAACGAGGGCTGCCCCGATCGCGAGCGCAGCGAGGAGAAATGGTCGGCCGCCGCTCGAACGCGGCTCCTCGAAGCGCAGCCAATCCACCGCGATCACGAGCGCGGCGAGAGCCGAGAGGGCGATCGTCCTAAGCACGGACGCCCTCCGCGACCGGCTCGCCCTCCAGGCGAGCGGCGAGCTCGTCTCCGGCGCGGAGGACCACAACCGGAATGCCCGCCGCCTGGAGACGAAGGAGCGCGGGTTGAGGCGCGCGCTTCGCACCGTTGAAACTGGCCGGATCGACGTACACGAGCGAGACCCTCCGGCGCGAGAGCGCCCGCTGGACGAGGCGATCGACAAGAGCCGCCTCGATGCGTGCGGTCACGACCACCAGCTCCAGGGCACGAGCGGCCGGACCGTCGTCCTCGGCCAGGAGCCCCGCCGCAGGAGTCTGCGCCGTCGGCTCCACCGCCGCGAGCAGCTCGAGTGCCCGCCGCCAATCCGCCGCAGGCGAATGGACGTGCTGCACTTCGCGCCGCTCGGAGTTGACGACGAGCACCGCCCGCCTCCCGCGCCGGATGTACGCCTCCACGATCGAGCCTGCGGCGCGAACCTGCATGTCGAAGCTCCCCCCGACGACCGCGTGCGCATCGGCGTCCAGGAGCACGGCGATCTCGTCCCGGGGCGCGTCCTCGAGCTCCTTGACCATCAGCTGCGCCCGGCGCGCGGTCGAGGGCCAGTGCACACGTCGCAGCGACTCGCCCTGCTCGTACTCGCGCACGCTGTGGAGCTCGAATCCGCTCGGACGGCGGAGCAGGAGGCGCCGGCCGTGCTGTGAGCGCGCGCCCGAGTCCGCGAAGAGCCGCTCCAGCCGCTCGAGGCGCGGGTAGACGAGCAGCGCGCCGGGTGCGGGCAGCGGGACAACCGCTCGCTCGAGCCCGAACGGATCCGAGAGCTCAGCGCGCACGTCCTCGAAGGCGTAGCGACCACGCGGAACCAGCTCGAGCACATAGCGGACGGTGAGCCGCGAGCCGCTCCGCCGGAGAACATGTCGTTGCACGCCGAGCCGGCCCACCCGCTCGTGGAGCGTGACCGACGCGGGCTGGACGCTTCCCGTTGGCTGCAGTTCCACGACGACCGGAACATCGTCCCCCTCGACGTGCTCGCCGTCGCCCCAGCCACGCCCGACCCGGAAGGGCCTGTTGGCGAGCCGCACCCACGCCCAGGCGAGCAGGGTCACCAGCAGCAGGCCGGTGGCAACCGGGTACAACGGCTTCGAGCCGAAGCCCCACGCTGCGAAATAGACGCCGAAACCGAGCGCGAGAACGAAACGGCCGCGCCGGGTAAGCACTAGACGGCTGAGAACGAGGCCGGCAGAGTCACTACACCGGGACCGGGGTCTTCTCGAGGGTCTCGCGGACGATCTCCTCGCCGGTCAGTCCGCTCGACCTCGCCTCGGGGGCGAGGATCAGCCGGTGTGACAGGACGGAGGCGGCCACCGCCTTCACGTCATCGGGCTCGAGGAAGCCGCGGCCGGCCGCCAGCGCGCGCGCCTTTGCCACGCGCAGGAGCGCGATGCCCGCACGTGGGCTCGCGCCGAGATAGAGGCGGGAGTCCCCACGCGACGCTCGCAGGAGTGCGACGACGTAGCGGTTGAGGCTCTCCTCCACGTAGATGTCCTTGGCCTGCTCCGCGAGTGAGATCGCATCCGCGGCGTCCGCGACGGGCTCGAGGTCGTCGAGCGGCGGGTCGGAGGTCTGCTCGGTGAGCATCTTCGCTTCCTCGGACAGCGGCGGATAGCCGATCGCGATCCTCATCGTGAACCGGTCGAGCTGCGCCTCGGGCAGCGGATACGTCCCCTCGTACTCGATCGGGTTTTGCGTCGCCATCACCATGAACGGCCGCGCAAGCTCGTACGAGACGCCGTCGACGGTGACCTGCTGCTCCTGCATGCATTCGAGCAAGGCGGACTGCGTCTTCGGCGAGGCGCGGTTGATCTCGTCGACGAGGAGGAGGTTGGCGAAGACAGGCCCCGGCTTGAACTGGAATTCGTTCGAGCGCTGGTTGAACATGTTCACGCCTGTGACGTCCGACGGCAGCAGGTCCGGCGTGAACTGCATGCGCGAGAACGAGACGTCGAGCGACCGCGCCAGCGCCTTCGCGAGCATCGTCTTTCCCACCCCGGGAAAGTCTTCGAGGATCAGGTGCCCCTCGCTCACGAGGCAGAGGACGCAGAGCCGCAGCGTCTCCTCCGGCGCGTGCACGACACGCCCGAGGTTGTCGATCAGGCTTCGGATCGTCTCGGCGGGTGCCGAGGTCTCGACTCGTTCGCTACCGGGCTCGGTCACGCAACAGCTCCTCCGCCGTATCTACGATCGCCGCGGCGATTTGGTCTTTGGGCGCCTTGCCAACACGCCGCTCGCCGGCAGCGCTGAGGAGGACGACCTCGTTCTCCTCCGCGTCAAAGCCGACGTCGTCGCGCGAAACGTCGTTGTAGACGACGAGGTCGACCCGCTTCAGCACCAGCTTCTCGCGCGCACGCGCGAGACCCTGTTCACCTCGATCGGCCGCGAAGCCGACCAGCACCTGACCGTTCGTCCGCCGCTCGGCAAGCGTTCGCAGGACGTCGGTGGTTGGCTCGAGGGTGACCTGCCAGTCCTCGCCGTCCTTTGGGCGCTTCCCCTCGAGGGATTCGGCGGGACGGTAGTCGGCGACTGCGGCGGCCATCAGGACGAGGTCGGCGTCCGCGTGCGACAGCGCGGCCTCGAGCATCGCAACGGCGGTCGGTGTCTCCACGACCTCGACGCCACGCGGCCCAGGAACCGCGAGGTTCGCCGCCAGCAGCGTGACCTCGGCACCGCGCTTGTGAGCCTGCTCCGCGAGCGCGACGCCCATGCGACCCGACGAGCGGTTGCCGAGAAACCGGACCGCGTCGAGCGGCTCGCGTGTTCCCCCGGCGCTGACCAGGACGCGGCGGCCGGCGAGCGAATCGGTCTCACCCAGGAGCTCGCGGCAACGGCTGTAAATCTCCTCGGGCTCGGCCATGCGGCCGAGTCCCCACTCGCCCTCGGCCGTCTCGCCTTCGTCCGGTCCGACGATCGCAGCGCCGCGAGAGCGCACGGCCTCGAGGTTCGCCTGTGTTGCAGGATGCGTCCACATGCGCGGGTTCATCGCGGGCGCGAGCAGCACCGGCCCTCGGTGCGCGAGCGCCGCCTCGGTGACGAGGTTGTCCGCGAGCCCTTGGGCCAGCTTCGCCAGGCTGTTCGCAGTCAGCGGCGCGACGACGAGGAGGTCGGCGCGCGTCAGATGGAGGTAGAGATCCTCCGCGGGGGACCGGCGCGCCAGGCCGAAGAAGGTCTCTGCGCGCACGAAACGCTCGGCCGCGGGCGTAACGAGGGGGACGACCTCGTGTCCGCCCCTGACGAGGAGCCTGACAAGCTCGCAGGTCTTGTAGGCGGCAATGCCGCCCGTGACGCCGACGAGAACGCGGGCCATGGCGGAATTCTGCCCATTTGCAGCCGCCTCGTCCCGCCTTCCACCCAAGGGCCGGAGGCTAGCGCGAGCGAAGCCGCGCTAGACGCAGGCCGAACTCACGCTGGTGGGGACGCGACAGCGCCACCACCAGCGTACCCCGACAGAGGCCCGCCGGAAGCCCGTGAGAGTGCGCGGGCTCTGCCTGCACACGTTTCCCGCGACGCGGCGTACCCAACTCCAAGTAAAAGCGTCAGCTTTTACTTGGGTACTTGTACTTCAGCTTGCCTTCGGAGACTTCCTCGAGGGCCATAGTGAGGTAGTTCTTCGAGCGTGACTCGACCAGCGGCGGGGGCGCCTGCTCGAAGCCGATGCCTTCGCCGAGCTGGTGGTGGTAGTCGTTGATCTGGCGGGCCCGCTTGGCCGCGACGATCACCAGCGCGTAGCGCGAGTCGACGTTTTCGAGCAGCTCATCGATGCGGGGATGGATCATGGGCGGCTCATGGTACCTGCGGTCTGGAGCTCCCGCCTGACGATGGCCGTGAGCTCGGCCGCGGCGCGCTCGACGTCGTCGTTCACGATCGCGTAATCGAATCGGTCCTTCAGGCGCTGCTGCTCGCGCGCGAGCTCGAGCCGGACCTGGATCTCGCCCGAGCTTTCGGTCGCCCGCTCGCGCAGCCGGCGCTCCAGCTCCTCGAAGGTCGGCGCATCGACGAACACGGTCACGCTGCCGGGAATCGTCTCCTGGACGTGCAGAGCGCCTTCGGTCTCGAGATCGAGCAGCGGCACCTTGCCCTGCGCCTGGATGCGATCGATCTCCGAGCGAAGCGTGCCCGAGCGCGCGCCCCAGGGGAGGTCGACGTGCTCGAGGAACTTCTCGTCCTCGACGAGCTGCGCGAACTTGTCCCCCGTGATGAACCAGTATTCACGTCCGTTCTGTTCCCCCGGCCGCTGCTCTCGAGTCGTGGCGGAGACGGCCAGCTCCAGTTCGGGCAGGCGCTCCAGCAGCAGCCTCTCCAACGTTCCCTTGCCGGCGCCGGACGTGCCGGTGACGACGACGACCAGCGGACTAGCGGTGGAAGAGGCCAATCAGCTCAGAGCGTTGACGGTCGGAAAGGCCTCCCACCGTCTTCGACTGGCTGATCCGGCACATGTTCAGGAAGCGCGCCGCTTTCACCCGCCCGAACTTCGGCACCGCCATCAGCATGTCGAAGACCTTCGCGGTCGACACGTACTCGGGAGGGTTACTGAGGATCTGTTCGATCTGGACGCGTCCATCTTTCAGATCCTTCTTGAGTCTTGCGCGCCGGACACGAATGTCATTCGCTCGCTTCAACGCTTCCATGCGCTGATCGAGCGACCGAATCGGTGCCTCGGCCTGGATCTTGGACGACACCATGAGCGCAGGAGTCTAACAAGCCAAATACTCAGATCAAGGGCCCACTCTTTTCGGGTCTGAGCAGGTGTTTTGGGCGGTCAAACCCCCCAGCTCGAGTCGAGGGTTGTCCCAACTGACAACGATTCTTCGTGCGCGACAGCGTATGCATCGTCGTATGACTTCCATCCACGTTCCGCAGCAGCAGCGTCCAGCTCTGCGCGGATCCGCACGGGAGCATCCGGATCGGAGAAGAGAACCGTTCCGAGTCCGACGTGACGTGCGCCTGCGGCGATCAGCTCCAGCGCGTCCTGACCGGTGCGCACGCCACCCATCCCGACGATAGGCATTCCCGTGGCCGCGTAGCAGGTGGACACCGCCGCCAGCGCGATCGGCTTGAGCGCTGGGCCCGAGAGGCCGCCGAAGCCGGGACCGAGCGCCGGGCGGAGCGTACGGGGGTCGAGTTTCAGCCCGCGGATCGTGTTGACGAGCGAGAGCCCATCCGCGCCGGCGGCCTGAGCGGCGCGAGCCGCCTCGGAGATGTCCGGCATCGAGGGAGACAGCTTCGCCCAGATCGGCTTACGGGTCGCGAGCCGCGCCGCATTGACGATCTGCGTCGTGCTCTCGGTCGGCGCATCGACGTTGGGACAGGACACGTTCAGCTCGATCGCGCTCACCTCGGCGTGATCGTCCAGACGGGAGCAGATGTCGGCGTAGTCGTCGGTCTCGAAACCCCCGACGGACACCCACACGGGCAAGCCGAGCTTCCCGAGCTGAGGAAGCGTGCGCGTAACGAAGCGGTCGATGCCGGGATTGGCGAGACCGATCGAGTTGAGCATCCCGACATCGGTCTCGGCGATGCGAACCGGCGTGTTGCCGTCGCGCGGGAGCGGCGTCACGGTCTTCGTCACGAAGGCGTCCAGCGAGCGCGCGATCTCAGGCGCCGTCAGCGCGTCGAGGCAGCCGCTCGCGTTCAGGAGCACGAGCGACAGTCTAGTGGGTGGGTCGGAACGACTCCTTACCGGTCAGGGGTTTGTCGCCCCGAGCGAGGGCAAGCCAACGGTCCAGTCCGCCGCCAGGTCGGTGTCGGCGTCACCTGAGCGCTGCGCAGTGTTCGTCGATGGGTTTGCCACTCCGTCCCAGTCGGCCGAGACCGTCATGGCGGAGGGCGTGGTCAGGTCGGTGCAGGCGAATCCGCCGCAGTCTGCGGGGAGCCAGGCACCGATCGACTGCAGGTACCCGAGATCGAGCTGGAACTCCGCACTCGTCGACCCAGGCGAGGACCGAACGAACGCGACGCCGTCCTCGACCGTCCCGCTAGCGCTTGCGACGGCGAGAACACTGTTGAAATACGCGATCCCGACGGGGTTCCCGACGACGTCCCACGCGCTGTCGTAACACGCAGCGTCCGCACACTCGGTCTTGCTCGCGGTTTCGGTGGTGACCCCGGCCGGTGGGTTCAGGTGGACGACCACGATCTCGTCGGTTGCGACCGTCACGTTCGGCAACGTCGCGAGAATGACGGGCGCGGAGCTTGGAGCTTCCCGCAGTTGGATTCCGGCCATTGACCCGC
>WNGF01003223.1_pt2 | contig 43552 bp, 40 predicted proteins | sample 5400641 | NCBI WGS metagenome assembly WNGF01 (sample SAMN13153371, study PRJNA577476) | soil metagenome | isolation source: 80 cm soil or saprolite under grassland replicate 2 | place: USA:California | collected 2016-06-15 | reverse complement strand
AGATGCAACCGAAAGACGAGTCTGGCGGGCTTCTACGGTTGCAGGGGGGCGCGCTTCGGTAGGCGCCAATACATCGGCGCCGGTTCGACTATTAACCGGAAGAGCCGCTCTACCTCATTGACGCCTTTACGGACGCGTGCCCGAGACGTCTTCTGTTCCCTGGCGATCGACCTCTCCGACCACAAATAGCTACGGCGTAGGAAGAACCAGAACACGTAATCCTTTAGGTAAGCACCACCCTTTCGCAATCGCCGCCCCGCCGGGCTCTCGTCGTCGGCCAACATTCTGTCTATCTGCGTGTGAACCCGCGCTCGAAGGCTCCGCCTCGTTTCGAACGGAAGGGACGCAATCACGAGTTTGATGACCGGCGACGCAGCATCCTCTGCTGGTGGTCTGACAGTTCCATCGAGAACGCCGTCTGGACCATAACGCACGATTCGCTGCAGGTAGAGAATGAGCAGTTCCCGCTCAACCCATTTGTAATCGAGGTGCAAGGTGTCCATGGCCACTCGCCTGATCTCACGCTCGATCTGGCGGCGTTTTCGCACGGTCGCGGCGGCGAGGCGCCACCCGGCCTCAGTGCGCTTCACGAATTCGTTATCTGTGCGCGGACGTCCAGCGGCACCAACGTGCTTCACGTCGCCGGCGCGGCCTGCTTGCTGAAGAAGCTGGACGCTGGCCGCGCGCACTTCCGGCCTGACGACAAAGCGGTAATCCTTTCGGTCCAGCGCCCTGAGAGTCTTGAGCAGGCCACAGCATTCAGAGATGCGTTCGAATTCCGGCCGGATACGAGGATCGTTTTCCAGAAAGTGAAGAAGTTCCACGCGAGCTATGCCGAGCCGGCGCCGGTCGGGCTGTGTCACCCCGGCTCGCAGCCGGCCACTAATACGCGCTTCGGGCCAGGTTGCCTGAGACTGCATCGCCCCCCGCAGAAGCACCCGATGAGGGATCGCGGGGAAGCGACGTCGGGAACGTCGCGTATCAGCCGGCCGGGCCTATCCCCGCGAGTCGATTCTATCCGTGCAGCGTCGTCACGTTCTCCATCTTCACGCGTGCTGAAACTCCGCTGAAACTATTGCCACACGTATTGCCATCGAGGGGGTCATTTGCGGACTTTTCCGGCCGTTTGTGCGTCATCACCGCAGACGAGAAAAGCGGCCCGAATGGCCGCATTTCCTTGATTTTTGGTGGCCCCAACGGGATTCGAACCCGTGTTTCAGCCTTGAGAGGGCCGTGTCCTGGGCCTCTAGACGATGGGGCCATACGATCGGCGCGACGGGGAGACTGGCTGGGGGAGGAGGATTCGAACCCCCGCTACCAGGGCCAGAACCTGGCGTCCTACCACTAGACGATCCCCCACCGACGCCTCGACCGTCCTCCCACCATACGAGAAGGCGACGGCCGAGTCAACGAACGCGGCGGTCAGCGCACGAGGGTCTTCAGCGCGCGGCTCGGGCGGAAGCGCGGGACCTTGGTCGCGGGGATCTTGATGGTGTCGCCGGTGCGGGGATCGCGGACGGCGCGCGCGGCGCGGCGGGCGACGACGAACGTGCCGAAGCCGCTGATGGTCACGCGGCGGCCCCTGTGCAGGGACTCGAAGATGCCGTTGAGGAACGCGCTCATGGCCTTCTCGGCGGAGATCTTCGAGGCTCCCGCCGTCTTGGCCATGACCGCCACCAGCTCGGCCTTCGTCACCCCTCCTGTCTACGCGCGTGAGATGGACGCTGTCAATGGCCCTGCCGCGACGCAGTGCGCCGCACGGCGTCGAGGAAGGCGTCGGTCGAGAAGGGCTTCTCGAGGAGCGGCGTCTCCGTGCCCTTGAGGAAGTCCCGGGCGACGGGATTCACCGTATCGCCGGTGATGAACACGAAGCGCTCGGCGAGCGCGGGGTCGTGGTCGACGACGCCGCGATAGAGCTCGCGGCCGCTGCCGTCCGGCATGCGCACGTCGGACACGATGAGCTCGTAGCGCGTCCCCTGCACCATGGTGAGGGCGGCGCGGCCGCCGGCGGCGGTGTCGACGCGCCAGCCCGTGTCCTCGAGCAAGGTCACGATGAGATCGCGCACGGCGGGCTCGTCCTCGACGACGAGCGCGAGCCGGCCGGCGCCGAGCAACGGCGTCGACACGGCGGTCACGGTATCGCGCGGGGCCACGGGAAGCTCGCCGAGGGGAAGCTCGAGGGTGAACACCGTCCGTCCGGGACGGCTCACGACGGTGAGCCGGCCGTGATGCTCCTGGGCAATGCCGTACGACACCGAGAGACCGAGGCCGGTGCCGGCCCCGACGTCCTTGGTCGTGAAGAACGGCTCGAAGACGCGCGAGAGAGCGGCCTCGGGAATCCCGGGTCCGTCGTCGATGACGGAGGCGTGCACGGCGGCGCCGCCCTCCGCGACCCGCGTCCGGAACACGATGCAGCCGCCCCTGTCGGAGGCGCCCACGATCGCCTGCTCGGCGTTGAGGAGCAGGTTCAGGAACACCTGCTGGAGCTGATGCATGTCGCCGGTGATCCGCGGCAGGTCGGGGGCCAGGTCGCGCTCGACCATGATGCCCGACAGGGTGAGCTGGTTGAGCCTGAGCGCGAGCGTCTGCTCGATGATCTGGTGCAGATCGACGGGCGCGTGCTCGGGCGGGCGCTGGCGGGCGAAGTACAGCAGGTTGTGGACGATCCTCGCCATGCGGTCGGCCTGGGAGATGATCATGTCGAGAGGGCGGCGGACGTTGTCCGGGATCACTCGCTTCGACAGCAGCTGGCCGTAGCCGATGATGACGCTCAGGGGATTGTTGAGCTCGTGGGCGACGCCGGAGACGAGCTGGCCGAGCGCCGAGAGCTTGCCGGCCTGCACGAGCTGGGCTTGCGTCTCGCGCAGCCGCTCGAAGCTCTCGCGGGCCGTGGCGTAGAGGCGGGCGTTGTCCAGCGCGAGGGCGGCCTGGTCGGCGAACGCCTGCAGGATCTGCAGCTCCTCTCCCGCGAGCTCGCGATCGTCGTCGCCGAGCACGAGGGCGCCGATCACCTGATCGCGCGCGATCAGCGGGGCCGCCACGAGCACGCTGTGCCCGAAGCGCGTGAGCCGCGTGCGGAGCGACTCGGACAGGCGCACCGTGGGATCGCGCAGGATGTCGGCGGAGCGGACGAGATGCCGCTCGGCGACGGCGCGCCCCGCCACGCCCTCTCCGGGTGCCAGGATCACGCCCTCGAAGAGCTCGGCGTCGACGCCGAACCACGCCAGGGTGTGCAGCGTGCCGGACTCCGGCTCGAGACGGTACACGGCCGCGTTGCGGCTTCCCAGCAGCTCGACGACGCCCTGGGCCACGAGCTGCGCGATGCGGGCATGGTCGAGGGTGCCGGTGAGGCCGCGCCCGAGCCGGGCCAGCACCTCGGCGACGTCGCGGCGCTGCTCGGCCGCGCGATAGAGACGCGCGTTCTGGATGGCCACGCCCGCCTGGGCGATGAACAGGGCCAGCACCTCGCGCGTCTCCGGCGAGAACTCGATCGGCTCGGAATGGCTCAGCGAGAGGATCGCCAGGAGCTCGCCACCGGCGATCACCGGATACGCGCTGAACGAGCGGAGCCCCCAGCGCCGCCACCAGTCCCGCGGATGGATCCGATCGTCGACGAACACGTCGGGGATCTCGACCGGTGTCCGATGCCGCGCGACCCAGCCGGCGGCGCCGATGTCGTAGCTGCGGGTGGCCACGGGAAAGTCCTTGGCGATCTCGGGGACCGAGCCGGCGCGGAACCACAGCGTCCGGGTCGTGTCGTCCGCGAGCCAGAAGGCGACGAACCGCGCGCCGGTGAGCTGCGCGGCCGACGCCGAGATCATGCGCAGCAGCGCGTCGAGATCGAGCGCGCCCGAGATGCGCTGGTTGATGGCCGCCAGCGTGCGCGTCCGCTCGGTCTGCGCCCGCTCGGCCTGGTAGAGCCCGGCGTTGCGGATGGCCACGCCCGCCTGTCCGGCCAGGAGCTGCAGGACTTCCTGCTCCTCGCGGTCGGGCAGGCCGCTGGGAAGGATGTAGTCGAGCACGCCGACGAAGGTCTCGCCCACGACGATGGGCACACCACAGTAGCTGGCCGAGGGGCGCTCGCGCCACCAATCGGGCGCCACCGTGCGCGGATGGGTCAGGGGCTCGGCGATGAGGACGGGCAGGCGCCGCTCGACGACGAGGCCCGGCAGCCCGATGGAGGCGGAATGCACGCGGGGAAAGCGCTCGAGCTCGGGACCGGAGGTCGCCGCGAACTCCAGCTCGTCGCGGTCGACGTGATAGACATGGACCGAGGCGAGCGCGCCCGGGGTCATGGCCGCGGCCGCCCTGACGATGCGCTGCATGACGTCCTGGGTGTCGAGCGACGCCGTGATCGATTGGCTGACGGCGACGAGATCTTGTAATCGCGCGGCGCGCCGCAGCGCCTGCCCGTAGAGCTGCGCGCCGTCGATGGCGAGCGCGGCATGCTCGGCCAGCAACGCCAGCGCGCTCTTGTCCTCCTCCGTGAAGCTCCGCTCGCTCCAGTAGTGCACCACCAGGGCGCCGTGGACGCGCCCCTTGGCGGCGAGTGGCGCGGCGGCCACGCTCTTGTAACCTTCACGCTCGATCTGAGCCCGACGTTCCGCGGTCAGCCAAAAGAGGGGATCCGAGAGCATGTTGGCCGTCGTGACCACGCTCGACTCGAGGACGGCGCGGGCGACCGGTCCCCCGCCCACGGGGATCGTGCCCGCGGCCGCGTACTCCCGGCTCAATCGCCCCGCCGTGCGCATGACCCGGAAGTGCGGCGCCTGGCCGTCCCAGGACACGACGAGGGCGGCGTCGGCCGCCATGACCTCCAGCGTGCGGCGCGTGATCGTGTCGAGGACGTCGTGCAGCTCGAGCGACGAGGTGAGCGAGCGCCCGATCGTCTCCATGGCGTACACGAACACGGCACGCCGTCGTCGATCCGTCGCGTCCCGCACGAAGGCGGCCGCGCCGGTGACGTGTCCCTCCGGGTCGCGCACGGGCAGGCACCGGACGGTCCGCCAGCGTGGGGCCTCGTCCGCGGCGCGAACGGTCTCGGTCAGATGTGTGCTCTCACCGGCGATGGCCAGACGCAGGTGATGGGGGAGATCGAACGTGCCGAACCTCGCCACGACCTCGCCGACGCGGCGACCGATGGCCTGCGATCGATCGATCGCGGTCAGCGTCTCCATGGCCGAGTTCCAGCGGACGATCTGCAGCTCGAGATCGACGACGACGACCGCCTCCTCGAGGCCGTCGATGAGGTGGTCGGTGATCGTCCCCGGGGCCGGACATCGAGGGAGAAGTATACAACCGGCGCTGCGCACATACTGCAAACGGTTTCCCACTGGCACTGTCCTTGCTGACAATTCAGTCGTACATGAGAGTCACGGCCACATGAAACTCGTCGGCATGCACGTACTCCTCATCGAGGATGTCTCGGATATCCGCGAAGTCTTCGCGATTCTCCTCCGTTCGGAGGGCGCCGATGTCGTCGCGACGGGCAGCGGAAAAGAGGGGGCCGAGTTCGCTAAAAATGGACGTTTTGACGTCGTCCTGAGCGATCTTGGGTTGCCGGATATCGCGGGTGACACCCTGATCCGGCAGATCCGGAGCGCCACGGGCTCGGCCACCCGCGTCGTCGTCATCACGGGCTACGGCGAACCCTACATCACGCGCGCCCGGCAGGCCGGCGCCGACGCCGTCTTCACCAAGCCGGTGGAGTGGACGCGCATCCTCGATTACATCCGCTGGCCCGATCTCGCCGCCTCCGCCTGAACGCCCGCCCCGCCCCGCGCCCGTCTGTACGATAATGGCCCGCATGCGCGGCCCCCTCGATCTCTCCACGCTCGTGCTCGCGGGCCTGGCCGTCGTGCTGGCCGTGCTCGCGTACGTGAAGGATCCGGGCCTGCCGCTCATCGGCGCGCGGAGCGGACTGAGCTTCCTGTGGTTCATCCTGCCGCGGCTGATCCCCGCGCTCATCGTCGCGGGCATGATCCAGGTGCTGGTTCCACAGGAGGTCGTCTCGCGCCACTTTGGCCATCAGGCCGGCCTGCGCGCGCTCGTCATCGCGACCGTCGCCGGGATGCTGACCCCCGGCGGGCCCATGGTGAGCGTGCCGTTCATGGTCGCCGCCTCGCAATCCGGCGCGGGCCTGCCCTCGCTGGTCGCCTACATGACTTCCTGGTCCCTGTTCGGGCTACAACGGATCATCGCGTGGGAGGCTCCGCTCATGGGCTGGAAGTTCGTCATCACCCGCGTCGTCTCGAGCATCGCGTTCCCTGTCCTGGCGGGGTGGCTCGTCGCCACGTTCTACCAGGAGTAGCGGCGGTCCCTCCATGCCCTGGCGAGATCTGCGAGAGTTCGTGGCCCACCTGGAGAAGCACGATCGGCTGCGGCGGGTCGGAGCGCCCGTCTCGCGCGATCTCGAGATCACCGAGATCACCGATCGCGTCTCGAAGAGCGCCGGCGAGGCCAACGTGGCCTTGCTCTTCGAGCACGTGGAGGGGTTCACGACCCCCGTCCTCATCAATGCGTTCGGCACGGCGGAGCGCATGGCGTGGGCGCTCGGCATCGAGCGGCTCGACGAGCTGGGCGAGCGGCTCGCCAAGCTCCTCGACCTGCGCGTCCCCGGAACGTTCGCCGAGCGGATCCGGAAGCTCGGCACGCTCATGGCCGTGGCGCGCGCGGCGCCACGCAAGGTCTCCGACGCTCCCTGCCAGGAGGTCGTCGAGACGGCGAACCCGAGCCTGGCCGAGCTGCCGGCGCTCCGCTGCTGGCCCGACGACGCCGGCCGCTACATCACGCTGCCCGCCGTCTTCACGCGCGACCCGCGCACGGGCGCGCGCAACGTCGGCATGTATCGGCTCCAGGTCTTCGACGACCGGACGCTCGGCATGCACTGGCAAACGCACAAGGGAGGCGCCGAGCACGAGCACCGCGCCACCGAGCGCATGCCGGTGGCCATCGCGCTCGGGGGCGATCCCGCGCTGATCTACGCCGCCTCGGCGCCCCTGCCGCCCGGCATCGACGAGATGATGTTCGCCGGCTGGCTGCGCGGCAGCGGCGTCGAGATGGTGCGCTGCCGCACGATCGATCTTGAGGTGCCCGCGCAGGCCGAGATCGTGCTCGAGGGCTGGGTCGATCCGAGCGAGCGGCGGGTCGAGGGCCCGTTCGGCGATCACACGGGGTACTACTCGCTGGCGCGCGAGTATCCGGTCTTTCACCTCGGCGCCGTCACGCGCCGGGCCCGCCCGATCTACCCGACGACGATCGTCGGCCGGCCGCCGCAGGAGGACTACTGGCTCGGCAAGGCGACCGAGCGGCTGTTCCTGCCCATCATCAGGCTGATGCTCCCCGAGGTCGTCGACATGAACATGCCGGCCGAGGGCATCTTTCACAATCTCGTGATCGTCTCGATCCGCAAGCGGTATCCCGGGCAGGCGCGCAAGGTCATGACGGCGCTCTGGGGCATGGGCCTCATGATGCTGGCCAAGACGATCGTGGTGGTGAGCGAGCACGTCGACGTCCACGACCTCTCGGAGGTTGCCTGGCGCGCCACCGGCAACATCGATCCCCGCCGCGACCTCATGATCCTCGAGGGCCCGATGGACGATCTCGATCACGCCGCGCTCCGCCATCGCTTCGGCGGCAAGCTCGGCGTCGACGCCACGGAGAAGAGCGCGCTCGACGACATCGCTCAGCCCTGGCCCGCCGAGATCGTGATGACGGACGAGATGCGCGAGCGCGTGACCCGGCGCTGGAAGGACTACGGGCTCTGAAGAAGCTCCACGCGGTGCTCGAGGCGATCAAGTTCGAGCACACCGTGTTCGCGCTCCCCTTCGCCTACATCGCCATGGTGCTGGCCGCGCATGGCTGGCCGGGATGGTGGACGGTCGGCTGGGTGACGGCCGCGATGGTGGGCGGCCGCACGTGCGCGATGGCCGCCAACCGCGTGATCGACCGCGCGATCGACGCCCGCAATCCCCGCACCGCGGCCCGTCACCTCCCCCGGGGCGTCTTGCGCTCCGCCGAGCTGATCGGTGTGGCGGCGGCGGGCGCGGGTCTGATGTTCGTCGCGGCGGCGATGCTGAATCCCCTCTGCCTGGCCCTGGCGCCCGTGGCCCTCGTCTTCCTCGTCGGCTACTCGTACACCAAGCGCTTCACCTGGCTCTCGCACTGGATCCTCGGCTTCACGGACGGCATCGCCGCGGCCGGCGGCTGGATCGCCGTGACCGGCCGCTTCGAGGCGCCCGCGCTCGTGCTGTGGTTCGCGCTCACCGTGTGGATCGCGGGCTTCGATCTGATCTACGCCTGCCAGGACGTCGCCGTGGACCGCGCCCAGCGCCTGTATTCGGTGCCCGCGCGCTTCGGCATCCCCGCGGCGCTCGCGCTGGCTCGCCTCAACCACCTGCTGACCGCCGCCGCGCTCGCGGGGCTCGGCCTGCTCGTCGGCCTGGGACCGCTCTACTGGGTCGGCTGGCTCGCCATCGTGGCGCTGCTCGCCTACGAGCATTCGCTGGTGCACCCGCACGACCTCTCGCGGCTCGACGTCGCGTTCTTCAACGTCAACGGCTACATCGCGGTGCTGGCGCTCGGCGCCGTCGTGGGAGGCCTCTGGCGGTGATCCCGGAGGCCGAGCGCGCGCGCGCCGTGAGCACGATGTTCACGCGCATCGCCGACCGCTACGACCTGATGAACTCGCTCATGACCGCGGGGCGCCACCACGCCTGGCGACGGGCGACCGCGCGCGCCGCCGCCGCCGCGCCCGCGGGGCCGATCCTCGACCTCGCCACCGGCACCGGTGATCTCGCCATCGCGGTACGACGGGACGACCCGACGCGCGACGTCGTGGGCGCCGACTTCTCGCTCGGCATGCTGCGGCACGCGCGGCGAAAGCTCGGGGCGGCGCGCGGGGCCCTGGTCGCCGCCGACGCGCTGGCGCTTCCGTTCGCGGAGGGCGCCTTCGCGTGCGTGGTCTCGGCCTTCCTGCTGCGTAACCTGGTCGACCTCGAGCGCGGGGTGCGTGAGATGCGCCGGGTCACGCGCCCCGGCGGCCACGTGGTCGCCCTCGAGATCACGCGCGTCGCGGCGCCCGTCTGGGGCGGGATCTTCGGCGTCTATTTCCGCCGCCTCGTGCCCGCGATCGGCGCCGTCGTCGCGCGCGACCGTCAGGCCTACACTTATCTCCCCGCGTCCGTGGACCGCTTCCTGACCGCGCGCGAGCTGGCGACGGCCATGGAGCGCGCCGGCCTGCAGGATGTCCGCTGGCGCAGCTTTGCTCTCGGCACCGTCGCGTTACACGTTGGCATTGTTTGACATGGGGGGCCCCGACATGGCCCCCCAAACCCCCCAGTTTGCGTAGCGATCGAGCGGACGCTCGATCGTGCTGGATGCCGACCGAGGCAGATCCGTTAGAGGGGCTGGAGGAATCGCTCGAGGGCGGTGACGACGGCGTCGGGCGCGTCGAGGGTGACGTGGTGGTAGGCGCCGGCGATCTGCGTCGAGGGTGACGTGGTGGTAGGCGCCGGCGATCTCGACGACGGTGGCGTTGCCGATGGCCGCGCGCAGGCGCTCGGCGTGCTCGGGCGGCAGGTTGGGGCTCAGCTCGGCGCGGATGATCAGCGTCGGCGCGCGGACCCGGCCGGCGAGCAGCCAGTTGTCGGTCGGCTTGCGCTGCTCGTAGGTGGCGGGATCGAAGCGGTAGCTCCAGCCCCCGTTGCGCTCGGTGATACCGGCACGCCCGAGATGCGCGAGCAGCTCGGGATCCGCGATCGTCTCGCGTGGCAGCAGCCTGAAGGCCGCGACGGCTGCCTCGGCCGTCGGATGGATCCGCATCGGCCGGCGGCCACGCTCGTGCATGCGGCTCAGGCGCTCGGGCGGCAACGCCGGGCGCGCGTCGACGATGACGAGGCCACGAACGCGCTCCGGATGCCAGGCGGCGAAGGCCAGCGCGTTGTGGCCGCCCATCGAGTGTCCGACCACGACGAATCGGTTCCAGCCCATGGCGTCCGCGACACCGGCCAGGTCGCCGGCGAAGTCCTCGGTGGCGTAGGCCGGCGGCACGGACCACTGGCTCTCGCCATGGCCCCGCTGATCGAGGGCGAGCACGTGGAAACGATCGGCGAACGTCCCGGCGATGCGATCGAACCAGTGCGCGTGGGCGGCGCCCCCGTGCAGCAGGCAGAGGGCGGGGCGCCCGGAGTCCCCCCACTCGAGGCCATGCAGCCGCAGGCCCCCGACATCGAGGAAGCGGTGCCGAGCCTGCGTGCACGCGAGGTGTCGATTCTGCATTTCGGGATTCTAGTACGAGGTTAAAATTTTGCTTGGTCGCGTTTGAAAGCTCCGGTATCGTCAGGTGCGAAAGATGTACGAAGTACCACCCAGCTCGACACGACGCCGGCTCCTCTGGGGAGGCGCCTGCGTTCTCGGTCTCATCCTGATCGGCCTGGCCGGCTCCTCGTTCCTCGCCCCCTCCGTCCGCGCCCGCGCCACCATCGAGCCCGAGACGGTCGCCACCGTCGTGGCGACACCTCCGAGCCCCGGATGGCCCTCGACCGTGACCGGACGGGTACGCGACGCCGAGGGGCGTCCCCTGCCAGGCGCGTCGGTCGTGGCGGGCGGCAAGGAGCTCCGGGTGGATGCCGAAGGCGCGTTCACGCTGAGCGCCCCGCCGCCGAACGCGCCGCTCCTGGTCAAGCTGCCCGGCTACGAGAAAGCGACGCTGGCGCCGACGCCCGGGCCCCTCGAGGTCACGCTCAAGCCCAAGAGCATCAAGGCGGCGTACCTCACGTATTACGGCTTCGGCGACCGGCAGATCCGGAGCCGCGTCCTCGAGCTCGTCACCCGTACCGAGCTCAACGCGGTGGTCATCGACGTCAAGGGCGATCGCGGCTGGATCCCGTATCGCACGGAGGTCCCCGAAGCCCTGGCCGTCGGCGCCCAGGGGCCGCTGATCCTGAAAGACTTCGACGGGATGCTGGCAGATCTCAAATCCCGCGGGATCTACACGGTCGCCCGCATCGTCGTGTTCAAGGACAACGTGCTCGCCACCAGCCGGCGCGAGCTCGCCATCATCGACACGCGCACCGGCAAGCCGTGGATCGACCGCGAGAACCTCGCCTGGGTCGACCCGTTCCGGACCGAGGTCTGGGACTACAACCTGGCCATCGCGCGCGAGGCCATCCAGAAGGGATTCGACGAGGTCCAGTTCGACTACGTCCGCTTCCCCACCGACGGCAAGCTCGCGGCGGCCCGCTATGCCCGGCCCAATACCAAGGAGAACCGGCTGCCGGCGATCGCGGGCTTCCTCGAGCGCGCGCGGACCGAGCTGGGCGCGATGGGCGCCTTCGTCGCCGCCGACGTCTTTGGCTACACGGCGTTCAACGAAAACGACACCGACATCGGCCAGCGCATCGAGGAGCTCGCCCCGCATCTCGACTACATCTGCCCGATGGTGTATCCGTCCGGCTACCACGTCGGCATCCCGGGGTACCGTAATCCCGTGGCCAACCCCTACCAGGTCGTCCACGAGAGCGTGCGGCTCATCCGCAAGCGCGCGGCGGGACTGCCGGTCCAGGTGCGGCCGTGGCTGCAGGACTTCAAGGACTACGCGTTCGACCGGCGGATCTTCGGCGTGACGGAGATCCGGGCGCAGATCAAGGGCGCCGACGACGCCGGCGGCCTCGGCTGGATGCTGTGGAATCCGAAGAACGACTACACGGGGGCGGCCCTCCGCCCGAAGGGACCGCTCGCCGCGAAGTGAAGCGTCTCTGGGGCCTCCTGGCGACGCTCGTCCTGCCCCTGACGGCGTTTGCCGGGCCGCCGCTGCCGCCCAACGAGCTCGGGCGGCTGATGATCCTCGAGTACCACAAGATCGACTACCCCGAGAACCGCTGGACACGCACCCCCGAGAACTTCCGCCGCGATCTCGAGACGCTGTACGCCCGCGGCTACCGGCTGATCGCGCTCCACGACCTGCTCGACGGGCGTATCGCCGTGCCCCGGGGCACGACACCGGTCGTGCTCACGTTCGACGACTCCTCCCCCGGTCAGTTCCGCTATCTGCAGCGCAACGGCGCCCTCGAGATCGACCCCAAATCGGGGGTGGGGATCCTGGAAGCCTTCATCGCGGAGCGGCCCGACTTCGGGCGGGCGGCGACGTTCTACGTCTTGCCTGGCGCGAGCCGGCCCAATCGCCTGTTCGATCAACCCGAGTACGAGGCACGCAAGCTGCAATACCTCGTGAGTCGAGGGTATGAGATCGGCAACCACACGCTCTGGCACGCCAACCTCGGCAAGTACGACGAGCCGATGGTGCGTGGCCAGATTGCGGGCGCCCAGGAGTGGATCCAGCGATCCGTCCCGGACTACCGCATCCGGACGCTGGCGCTGCCCCACGGCGTCTACCCGCGCAACGTGACGTGGGCGTTACGGGGCGAGGCCAAGGGCGTCGCCTACCGCCACGACGCGATTCTCATGGTGGCCGGGGGGGCGGCGCCGTCACCGTTCGCGAAGAGCTTCGACGCCACACGGTTGCCGCGCATCCAGGCCGTCGACCAGGATCTCGGTTACTGGCTGGGATACTTCGACAAGAATCCGGGCGAGCGACTCGTCAGCGACGGCGACGTCGCCACGGTCACGATCCCCGCCGACCGTCGCGACCGCCTCAAGACTCCACTGCCGAATTCGTTGAAGGTCATAGAACGCAACTGAACGTCGTGTCGATCCGGAATCGGACGCACTCCCGAAATATTTTGGGGCTGCGCGGTTCGAGCGCCGGCGTGGCTGTGCGAGGTGAGCCGTGCTCGGACGGCGAGCCGAGCGGTGAAATGATCGGAGTCGGCGCAATCCGGATCTCGGGGGAGGCAGCGGAGCGGGCCGAAGGCCCGCGAAGCGTCGGAAGGGGGGCGAAGCCCCCCTCCGAGGGAGCTAGCGATAGATGAGGTACGACGCGCGCCGCTTCAAGAAACTGCTCCGGTCCGTTTCCGCCCAGGCTACCAGACGCGGCAGGGGCTCGCGTCTGAGCAACGCCCACATCGTCGATCGGTTCACGAGGAGGTTCTGGATGCCTTCGGGCCTCCACTGGTCGCGATGAACGTCCGCTAGCACCTCGGCCAGCGCCAGCGCCACCGTCACCGGCCGGATCGCCTCGCGATCCGTCACCACGAGCCTGATCCCTCCGCACGAGACCCGGGCATGGATGTCGCCGAGCGGCGTGAACCGGATGGGCTCGACCCTCACGCCCGCCAGCGCGTGTCGACTCAGCGCGGCCGCGACCCGATCCCCGTCCATCCAGGGCGCGCCGACGACCTCGAAGGGCATGTCGGTGCCCCGGCCGACCGAGACGTTGGTCGCCTCGAGCAGCCCGACGCCCGAATAGAGCAAGGCCTGGGTGACGGAGCGGATATTCGGCGACGGATTGACCCACGGCAGCCCCGTGTCGTCGTACCAGCGCGAGCGGTCCCACCCCGTCATGGCCACGACCGTGAGCGAGACCGGCAGCTTGCGCTCCTCGGCCACCATCCGCGCGAACTCGCCCATCGTCAGGCCGGTGCGGACGGGAATCGTGTAGGGACCGGTGAAGGATCGCAGATCCGCGTCCATCACGGGGCCCTCGACGATCCGTCCGGTGATGGGATTCGGGCGATCGAGCACGACGACGGGGACGCCGAGCCGCCCGGCCTCCTCCATCACGTACATCAGCGTCGTCAGGTACGTGTAGTAGCGGACGCCGACGTCCTGGATGTCGAACACGAGCAGGCTCACGCCGCGCAGCATCTCGGCCGTGGGCCGACGCGTCGGCCCGTAGAGACTCCAGATCGGCCGCCCGGTCGCGGCGTCGTGGCCATGCGGGACGTCGGTGTTCGCCGCGCCCGTCACGCCGTGCTCGGGCGCGAAGATCGCCTGCAGCCGCACGCCGGGCGCGGCCGCGATGAGGTCAATGGCGCGGCGGCCGCGCGCGTCGACTCCCGTGTGATTGGTGATGAGCCCGACGCTCTGCCCCGCGAACATGGCGAAGTCCTGCTGCACCAGCGCGTCGAGCCCGGAAAGGACGCGCCCGGCGCTCGGTGACGGCGGGGCCGGCGGCCCGTCGGCGACCGGGTCGGCCGCGCCCGACATGGCGATGGCGGGGCGCGCCGTGGGAGGCCGGCCGCCGCCGAACAGGGCCGCGCCGACGGCGGCCGCGACGCGGGTGCGCAGCTCGCGGATGCGCGCCGACCCGCCGCCGCTCGGATGGACACGGTTGGTGAGGATGATCATGTAGCTGCGCGTCGGGGGATCGAGCCACACCGCGGTGCCCGTGAACCCCGTGTGGCCGACGGACGCCGGCGGAAAGAAGGGCGCCATCGTGCGCGAGAAGCCGGAGGACACGTCCCATCCGAGCGCCCGGATGCCGTCGCCGTCGGGCGTGCGCATCCACATCATGCGCACCGTCTCCGGGCGCAGCACGCGCACGCCGCCGAGTCGCCCGTGGTCGAGCAGCATTCGGCACAGGCGGGCGAGGTCGGACGCCGTCGAGAACATCCCGGCGTGCCCGGCCACACCGCCCAGCTGGCGCGCGCGCGGGTCGTGAACGCGGCCGTGTAACAGCGTGCCCTCGCCGAACTCCGTCGGCGCCACCCGCGCGAGAACGGCCGCGCTCGGGTGAAAGCTCGTGTCGCCGAGATGCAGCGGCGTGAACACGACGCGCTGCAGGTAACGGTCGAGCGGATCACCGCTCACCCGGCGAACGACCTCGGCGAGCAGAATGAAGCCGGTGTCGCTGTACTGAAAGCCCGTGCCCGGCGGATAGTCGAGCGGCTTCGCGGCGAGCGCGCGGGCCGCCCGCGGGAACCCGCCGGTCAGCGAGGCGGCGGGAATCGCCGGCAAGCCGGCGCTGTGGGTCAGGATCCGACGGATCGTGACCTGGCTGAAGGAGGCGCCGCGGAACTCGCGGAGGTAGCGGCCGAGCGGCGCGTCGAGCTTGATGGCGCCGCGCTCGACGAGCGACATCACCGCGAGCGTCGTGCCGAAGGGCTTGGTGAGCGAGGCGATGTCGAAGATCGTATCCGGCAGCATCGGCAGCGGATGCGGCACGATCGCCCGCGAGCCCCAGGCGTGGTGATAGAGGATCTCGTCGCCCCGGCCCACCAGCACGACGACGCCGGGGATGTCCCCCGACGCGATGGCGTCGGTCGCCGCGTCCTCGACCGCCGAGAAGTCGGCCGGCTGCGCGCACGAGGCCGCCGGCCGGAGCGCGATCGCCAGGAGAGTGAAGCCGATCGCCATGACGGCCATCGGGTGAGCGCGAACGAAGCGACCCACGTCGCGATCTTACCATCGCTGATATCTTAGGGAGTCATATGCAGGCCGTCCGGCGGGTGCTGGTGACGGGCGCGACGGGGTTCGTGGGGCATGCTCTGCTCCAGCGGCTCTGCGCGGCCGGCCACGTCGTCCGCTGTCTCGTGCGGCGGGGCTCGGAGGGCGCGCTGCGCGGCCAGGGGGCCATCGCGCGGATCGAGGGCGACGTCGTCACCCGCCAGGGGCTCGAGGAGGGGATGGCCGGCTGTGACGCCGTCATTCATCTCGTCGGCATCATCCGCGAGCACCGCGCCTCGGGCGTCACGTTCGAGCGGGTCCACACGCAAGGCACGCTGAACGTGCTCGAAGCGGCCGCGGCCTCCGGGATCCGCCGTTACCTGCACATGAGCGCGCTCGGCACGAGGCCGGAGGCCGCGGCCCGCTACCACCGCACCAAGTGGGCGGCCGAGGAGGCGGTCCGGGCGAGCGGCCTCGAATGGACGATCTTTCGTCCGTCGATCATCTACGGCCGCGGTGATGGCTTCGTGACGATGCTCGCGTCGATGGTGCGGCGCCTGCCCGCGGTGCCCGTCATCGGCTCCGGACGTCAGCGCCTGCAGCCGGTCCCGGTCGAGCAGGTGGCCGCGGGCTTCACCGGCGCCCTCGAGCTGCCGGCGACGATCAAGCGGATCTACGAGGTCGGAGGACCGGAGGCGGTGACGATGGTGGAGTTGCTCGACCTCATCGGGGGCGCGCTCGGACGGCGGCACGTGCCGAAGGTCCACGCCCCGCTGGGGGCGATGCGGCCCCTGGCGCGGCTGCTCCACCGGTTGCCCGGCTTTCCCGTCACCCCGGACCAGCTGCTGATGCTCGGTGAGGACAGCGTGTGCGATCCCCGGCCGTTCTTCGAGACCTTCGAGCTCGAGCCGATACCGATCGCCGTCGGCCTCGAGCGCATGCTCACCAGGTGAACCGCCCGGAATACTTCAACACCGCCCTTCGCCGCGGATCCGGCGAGCCACGCGACCTGATCGCGCGCGTGGACGCGGAGGTCCGCGACCGGATCGGTGAAGCGGTCGACTTCGTCTGCCTCGAGGCGATGGTGCAATCACGGCACGCGCGCGCGCTGCCGGCGCCCGCACCCGACAGCACCCGCGACCGCGCCGAGTTCGAGGCGAGTGTCGAGGCGTTCCTGGCCCGGCTCGGCGACGAGATCTCGACGGCCCTCGGCCCCGAGCAGCGTCAGACGCTCGAGACCGCCGTCGGCCGCGCCAGCGGCGACCGGCTGGCCCGACTGCTCGCTGCCCAGGTCGCGCTGGCCAAGCTCCTGCCCGATTACTGGCAGCGCTTCGAGAACGTCCGCGCGGCGTACGCGGCGGAGCCTGGCGAGCCCGCGCCGACGTCAGGCCGCGATCGACCCGGCTGGCTCGACCGTCTCCTCGGCCGTTGAACGGTATGCGGCCACGGCCCAGAGATTCTCGACGTCCTCGAGGGCGCGGCGCCACCGGCCGTAGTCTTCCAGCAGTGCCGTCCGCGCCATCGTCAGCTGACTCTCCATCTCGTCGAGGCGCTTCCTGAGCGCTGGCTGCCTGGCGCCGACTCCCGAGAGGCAGCCGCCGGGTACGGACTCAGCAAGACGTTCCAGAAGATCAGCTACTTCGGTATTGAGGACCTGCTCCACCGCATTCATCACCCGTCCCTCCCAGGAACCATATACTAAACACATGATGACATATACGTCAAGTGTATCTGAGCGACGGTAGTGTTTCAGTTCGAACCCTGACTGCTCGTTCGCCGGGCGGGAGAGACGGGTGGGCCTTCGGAAACCCGATCGGACCGGCTAGCAGTCCGCCTGAATGTCGGTAAGCGGTACGCCTGTCCCGACGTACTACGACGGGTTTCCGAAGGCCCACCCGTCTCTCCCGCCCTCCACGCGGCGCTCGGGCCGCGGAGGCGTGCAGCGAAGGACTCGCGTGGACTACCGACGATCACGGCCGACCTCAAGCCAGCGTGTCGTAGGAAGGTTGGGGGCACGCAATCTCTTCCGGCCGCGCACACGAGAGCCTCGCCCCTCGAGTCCTAGATCCGACCGTGAGCGGCGCGGAGAGGGCGGGCGGGGTGGGTGGGGCCTTGGGGAACCCGTCGTAGTACGTCAGGACAGGCGTACCGGCAACCGACAGGCGGGCGGTGGGCCAGACAGTCCGATCGGGTTTCCCAAGGCCCCACCCGCCCCACCCGCCCGGTGGATCGGCGGCGATTGGGTCGCCACAGTTTCGAACTGAGACTACGTCGCGCCGCCCCTACGACGACATTCGTCAGGGTTTCCGCTATGCTGAGCAGCCACGGAGGCGAACCCACCATGAAGCGATGCATCGTGCTGATCGTCCTGTCCGCAGTCGCGCTCGTCCTCGCCGTCGCGCCCGCCGGCGCGCAGGGGCCCATCAAGATCGGCTTCTTCGCTCCGCTCACCGGGTTCGCGGCCGCCGACGGCGCCTCGGCCAGGCACTCGGCGGAGATTGCCATCGACGAGATCAACGGGGCGGGCGGCATCAAGGGCCGCAAGCTGGAGCTGGTCGTCTACGACGATCGCCACGATTCCAAGGAGGCGGTCGCCGTCGCCAACAAGCTCATCGAGAAGGATCAGGTGGTGGGCGTGGTCTCCGGCTCCTACTCCATGCCGAGCCGGGTGACGGCGCCGATCTTCGCCAAGGCCGGCGTGCCCATGACCGTCGCCTACGCCGTGCATCCCGACGTCACCAAGGCCGGGCCGTGCGTCTTCCGCAACGGATTCCTCGGCCAGGTCGAGGGCGCCGCCGGCGCGGAATCGGCGGTGAAGATCCAGAAAGCCAAGCGCATCGCCGTGCTCACCGTCGACAACGACTTCGGCCGCGTGGCCAGCGCCGCGTTCATCGAGCGGGCCAAGAAGCTCGGGGCGGAGATCCACTCGGAGCAGGTCTACAAGCTCGGCGAGAAGGAGTTCGGTCCCTACCTGACCAAGATCAAGGACGAGCCGCTCGACCTCATCTACCACACGAGCTACTACAACGAGGGCTCGCAGATCGCGCGCAAGGCCAGGGAGCTGGGCATCAAGGCCGCGCTCGAGGGCACCGAGGGCATCGACTCGCCGAAGTTTCTCGAGCTGGCGGGCCCCGCCGCCGAAGGTGTGACCTTCACGACCAATCTCAACCGCGACGATCCGCGGCCCGAGGTCCAGAACTTCCTGAAGCGCTACCAGGCGAAGGCGGGCACGGGCGCCGACATGGTGGGCGCCTCCGCGTACGACGCCGTGCGGATCCTCGCGCGCGGCATCGAGGCGGGCGGCACCGAGGCCAAGGCCATCTGCGGCGCGCTGACCGGTCTCAAGGACTACAACGGCATCACGGGAAAGATCACCCGCTTCGTCAAGGGTGAGGTGACCAAGCCCGTCCAGATCCAGGTCGTCAAGGACGGCAAGGTCCGCTCGTTCGCGGTGATCGACAACCCGGAGGTCATCACGCCGCCGGCGCAGTAGCGCTTGCTCGTTCAGCAGCTCGTCAATGGCTTGACCATCGGCAGCCTCTACGCGCTGATGGCGCTGGGGCTCACGATGGTCTACGGCGTCCTCCGCGTGCTCCACATCGCCCACGCCGCCGTGTTCACCCTGGGCGCCTACGGGGGGCTCTGGACCTTCACGGCCACCGGGAGCTTCTGGCTCGCCCTGCTGGGGGCGATGGCCATCGCCGTCGCCGCCGGTCTCGCCATGGAGCGCTGGGTGTACTGGCCGCTGCTCGCCAAGCCTCCGATCGCGACGCTGATCGCCTCCATCGGCGTCTTCATCGCGCTCGAGGAGATCTACCGCATCGTGGCCGGGCCCGAGCCCCACGCGTTCAGCGTGCCCCTGCGCGTGCGCGACGTCCGCCTGGCCGGCGTGCTCGTGACGGCGCCCCAGGTCCTGGTGATGGCCGTCACCGTCGCCCTGCTCGTCGCCCTCTGGCTCTTCCTCACCCGCACGTCGCTGGGGTTGGCGCTGCGCGCGGTGAGCCAGGATCGCGAGATGGCCGCGGCGTGCGCGATGAACGTCCGGCGGATCGTCAGGCTCAACTTCGCCCTCGGCTCGGCGCTGGCCGGCGCGGCGGGTATGCTGGTCGGCGTCTACTACAACTCCGTCTCGCCGACGATGGGCGACGTGACGGCATACAAGGGCCTGGCCATCATCGTCCTCGGCGGGCTCGGCTCCATCCCCGGCACCGTCCTGGGCGCCCTGCTCATCGGGATCGTGGAGACGGTGTTCATCGGGCTGGTCGAGTTTCCGTTCCCGCGCGACGCCTGGGCCTTCCTCGCCATGATCGCCGTGTTCCTGCTCCGACCGCAGGGCCTGCTCGGACGGTAGCCGGTCCGTGTACCTTCTCACCGTCGCCACGCTGGTGGCGATCTACGCGATGCTCACGCTCGGCCTCAACACGATCACCGGGCTGGCCGGACAGATCTCGCTGGGCCACGCCGCCTTCTTCGGCGTGGGGGCGTACACCACCGCGATCCTCACGGTCCGATACGGCTGGCCGTTCTGGCCCGCCCTGCTGGCCGCGGTGGTGGCGGCGGCCGCCGTCGGCGCGATCATCGGCGCCGCGGCCATCCGCGTGCGCGAGGACTTCCTCGCGATCACGACCATGGGCGTGAACTTCGTCGTGGTCTCGGTGTTCCTCTACTTTCCGTTCTTCGGGGGCGCGCTCGGGATCGGCGGGATCCCGGGGCCCCGCCTGCTCGGCCACGAGGTGGCCAGGCCCGGGTTCCTGGTCCTGACCGTCGCCGGCGTGCTGGCGGCCCTCGCGGTGAATCTCTGGCTGAGCCGCTCGTGGGCGGGACTGGCGCTCCAGGCGCTGCGGGAGGACGAGGAGGCGGCGCGGGCGGCGGCGGTCGACGTCCGCAAGTTCAAGATCCTCGCCTTCACGATCGGCACGGGGATCGCGGGGCTCGCCGGCGCCTTCTATGCGGCCTTCCTCACGTTCATCTCCGCCGGGGACTTCGGCTTTCCGTTCTCGATCACCGTGCTGTGCATGCTCGTCTTCGGCGGCATCGGGACCAACCGCGGCGCCATCGCCGGCGCCACCGTGCTGGGGGCGGCGCCCGAGCTGTTCCGCTTCCTGGCCGACTACCGGATGCTGACCTACGGCGCGCTGCTGCTCTTGCTCATGCGCTTCCAGCCCGCCGGCCTGCTCGGTGACGACAGCGTGCTGTGGCGGGCCCTCAGGCGCCGGTGACGCTCCTGCACGTGGAACGTCTGGCGAAGGCCTTCGCCGGCGTGCGCGCGCTCGATGGCGTGTCGTTCGCCCTCGAGCCCGGACGGATCCTCGGCCTCTTCGGTCCGAACGGAGCCGGCAAGACCACGTGCTTCAACTGCATCAGCGGTCTGGCCGTCCCCGACGCGGGCCGCGTGGTCTTCGACGGCCACGATGTGACGGGCGAGCCGCTCCATCGCATGGCGTATCGCGGGCTCGCGCGCACGTTCCAGATCGTCAAGCCATTCCGCGCCCTGTCCGTGCTCGACAATGTCCTGGTCCCGCTCGGCCGCGTCCGCTATCGCGGTCTCGGCGCCCTCGGCCGGCCCTATCGGACATCGGCGAGCGTCGCCGAGGCCCGACGTCTGCTCGCGCGGGTGGGGCTCGGCGAGGTGGTGGACCGTCCCGCCGGGGTGCTGCCGCTCGGCCTGCTCAAGCGCCTGGAAGTCGCGCGCGCCCTCGCCCTCGCCCCGCGCGTGCTCCTGCTCGACGAGCCGCTGGGCGGGCTCGACGGCGAGGAGGCCCGCGCGCTCGCGGCGCTGATCGCGTCACTGCGCCGCGAGGGGCTCGCCATCGTGCTCGTCGAGCACCACATGCGCCTGGCCATGCCGCTCGTGGATCACGTGGTCGTCCTCGACCACGGCGTGAAGATCGCCGACGGACCGCCCCACGAGATCCGGCGCGACCCGCGCGTCATCGAGGCGTATCTCGGCGTCGCGCGCACGGAGGGCGACGGTGCTTGACGTCCGGGACCTGCGCGTGCGCTACGGGGCGATGGAGGCCGTGCGCGGCGTCTCCTTCGAGGTGCGGCAGGGCGAGGCGGTGGCGATCATCGGCGCCAACGGCAGCGGCAAGTCGACGACACTGCGCGCGCTCATGGGACTCGTGCCGTCCACGGGCGAGCTCACGCTCGACGGGCGCGCGCTCGGAGCGCTCCCGCCCTGGGCCCGTGCGGAGGCGGGTATCGCCTGGGTCCCCGAGGGACGGCGGATGTTCGGCGATTTCACGGTCGAGGAGAACCTCGTGGCGGGCGGCTATCGCCGGCGCCGGCGCTCCGACGAGCGGCGGCAGAGCCTCGACCGTGTCTACGCCCTGTTCCCATCCCTCGCCGACCGTCGCCGGCAGCCCGGGCGCACGCTCTCGGGGGGCGAGCAGCAGATGCTGGCGCTCGGCCGTGCCCTCATGGCCGGCCCCCGGCTGCTGCTCGTCGACGAGGCCTCGCTCGGCCTCGCGCCGCTGATGGTGGAGCGGGTGTATGGCGCGATCGCCACGCTGGTGGCGTCGGGGGTCACGCTGCTGCTGGTGGAGCAGAACGTCCGCCAGGCGCTCGGCATCGTGACGCGGGCCTACGTGCTCGAGGTCGGTCGCATCGTCCGCGCGGGCACGTCGTCGGAGCTGGCCGACGATCCCGCGGTTCGCGACGCCTACCTCGGCGCCTGATGCCGACGGCGGCGCTCGCCCTGGTCCTGACCGCGGCCGTCTTGCATTCGTGCTGGAACGCGCTCACCAAGCGCGCCCGCGATCAGTTCGCCTTTCTGTGCTCGGCGGTGGCGGTCGCCAGTGTGCTGTTCCTGCCCGTCACGCTGTGGACGCTGCCCGCCGGCGGTGTGCCCGCGACGGCGTGGCCGTTCGTGGCCGCGACGGTGGCCTTACATACGCTGTACTTCTACGCGCTGGGCCGCTCGTATCGCTCGGGCGAGTTCTCGCTCGTCTACCCGGTCGCACGCGGGCTCGGGGTGGCGCTGGTGCCTGTGCTGGCGGCCGTCCTGCTCGACGAGCGCCCGTCGCCGCTGGGCGCCATCGGCATCGGCTTCGTCGTCGTCGGGATCGTGGCCCTGCAGAGGATCGGGCGGCTGGTGCCGGTCGTCGGCGGGCGGTGGCGGCTGGGGCCCGGCACCGGGTGGGCGCTCCTGACCGGACTGACGATCGCTGCGTACGCGCTCGTCGACAAGGCGGGCGTGAGCCGGCTCCACCCCGTACCCTACATCGGACTGATGTTCGTGGGCTCCCTGCTGGCGCTGCTGCCCGCCGCCCTCCTCGACGTCGACCGCTTTCGACGTGAGTGGATGGCGAACTGGCGGACGATCCTCGTGGCGTCCGCGCTGACGCTGACCGCCTACCTGCTCGTGCTCTTTGCCTTCCGGCTGTCGAAGGCGGGGTACGTCGTCGCCGCGCGCGAGGTCTCCATCGTCTTCTCGGTCGTCATCGGCCGCGTGTGGTTCGGCGAGCGGCGCCTCGCCGCCCGTCTCGTGGGCGCCGGGCTGGTCCTCGCCGGCCTCGTCTGCCTCGCCCTGGCGCGCTGAGACCGGCCGCCCGGGTCGATACGTCAGGCCCGGCGGGCGACGACCTCGGCGATCACGTTGACGAGCCGATCCGGTTCGACGGGCTTGCTGACGTGGATCTGGTAGCCGACGGAGGCCGCTCGCTGGCGTTCTTCTTCGGTCGCGAATCCAGTCAGCGCGACGCTCGGCACGGCCCGACGCCCGCGGGCGCGCTCCATCTCGCGGACGCGCATCATGAGGGCGTAGCCGTCGATGTCCGGAAGGCCGATGTCGCAGACGAGCACATCGGGAGGGTACTCGGCGAGGAGGCTCAAGGTGTCCTCGCCGCTGCTCGCGGTGATGACTTCCGCCCCATGCCGCCGCAGCACGATGGCGATCATCTCCGCCACATCGGGGTCGTCCTCGACGACGACGACCTTGAGACCGTCGAGCTGTACGTGCCCGACCACATGGGATGTCGGGCGCTCGGCACCTGCCACCGCCTCGGTCATGACCGGGAGACGGACCGTGAACGTCGCGCCCTGCCCCTTGCCTGGGCTGTGAGCGTGAACGGTGCCGCCGTGGAGCTCGACGAGGTGGCGGACGATGGCCAGCCCGAGCCCGAGGCCGCCGTGGGCTCGCGCGGCGCCTCCGCTGACCTGGGCAAAGTGCTCGAAGATGTGCGGCAGGGCGTCCCTCTCGATGCCGATGCCGGTGTCGCGCACTACGAGCCTGGCGTGATCGCCGTCACGGCCCAGCGTGACATCGATGCGACCGCCGGGCGGTGTGAATTTCACGGCATTCGAGAGCAGATTGATGACGATCTGGCCAAGGCGTGTGGGGTCGCCGAAGACGACGCCGGCCTCGGGATCGAGGTGGCGTCCGAGCGCGAGCTGCTGCGCGGCGACATCACGCTGGAAGGCCTCGACGGTATCTTCGATGAGGGGAATGAGTCGGACCGGCTGCCGCTCGAGGTGGAGCTTGCCCACCTCGACCCGGGCGATGTCGAGGAGGTCGTCGATCAGCTTGGCTTGCAGCACGGTGTTCCGATGGATGACATTGAGCGCGTGCTGCGTCCGCTCCGGCGGCACGTGCCGGCTCCGCAGCATCTGGACCCAGCCCAGCACCGCGCTCAGGGGCGTTCGTAGCTCGTGTGAGAGGATCGCCAGGAATTGATCCTTCATGCGGTTGGCCGTATCCGCCTCGGCTCGGGCCGCTTCGGCGCGACTGAGCAAGGCCGCGCGCGTTTCCTCGGCGCGCCGCCGCTCGCCGATATCGCGCGCGATCTTGGAGGCACCGACGACCTCGCCCGCCGCGTTGCGCACGGGCGACACGCTGAGCTCGATGTCGATCCGCCGACCATCTTTCCCGGCCCGAACGGTCTCGAGCGATTCGACGCGCTCGCCCCGACGGATGCCGTCCAGCAGCGCATCCTCTTCCGCCCAGCGATCGGGAGGGACGACCAGCCGGATGTTCCGCCCCATGATCTCCGCTCGCGTCCACCCGAAGATCCGCTGGGCGCCGGGACTCCACGCCGTGATGGTGCCGTCGAGGGTCTTGCTCACGATCGCATCGTCCGACGATGCGACGATCGCGGCGAGGAGTTGCAGGTCCTGCTCGCGCCGTCGCCGCTCCGTGATGTCGCGGAAGACCAGGACCGCGCCGAATGACTGCCCCGCATCGTCACGAATGGGCGCGGCGCTGTCGTCGATGGGGCGCCGCGTTCCGTCGCGAGCGATGAGCACGGTGTGGTTGGCGAGACCGACCACGACCCCTTCGCGCAGGGCGCGCGTGACGGGGTTCTCGACCGCCACCGCGGTCTTCTCGTTGACGATGATGAAGATGTGGTCCAGGGCTCGCCCGAGGGCGTCCGCCGTGGCCCAGCCGGTGAGGCGCTCCGCCTCAGGGTTGAGGAAGGTCACGCGGCCCTCGCCGTCGGTGGTGACGACGGCGTCGCCGATGGATCGCAACGTGATGCGGAGCCGCAGCTCGTCCGCGCGCAGCTGCCGCTCCGCTTCCCGTTGCTTCGTGATATCGCGGGCGATCTTCGCGACACCGACGATGGCGCCCGACGGATCGGCGATCGGGGCCAGGGTCACCGAGACGGGCACCGGCGTGCCGTCCTTGCGGATCCTGACGGTCTCGTAGCGGTCGATGCGCTCTCCCCGCTGGATGCGACGCATGAACTCGGTCTCTTCGTGAAGGCGGTCGGCCGGGAAGAGCATGGTGATGGGCTGCCCGGTCGCCTCCTCGGCACGATAGCCGAACAGTCGCTCGGCCCCGGGGTTCCATGACCGAATGACGCCGTGGACCGTCTTGCTGACGATCGCGTCGTTGGAGGATTCCACAATTGCGGCGAGCCAGGCAGCCGAGTCGCCTCTCGCCCCCGGCAGCGAGCTTGTCATCGCCAAGTCTTCACAGGATCATCCTGTTGTCAGCGTCTTGCGGCGGCAAGAGTCGGGCCAGCGACCCGAAGAATGGACGAGTCCGGAACGCTGGCGCCGGGCCGCGGGGGACGTGACATCGAAGGCAGAATTTTTGCTCCATCGAGGAAATATGCTGCTGAGAGGCGCCAGAGTGCTCGTCGTGGAGGCTGATGCCCACGCGCGTCTGGCTCTCATGCGACCGCTGATCCGGGAAGGGGCACACGTCGACGGCGTCTCGACCGGCAGGGAGGCCTTCATGCTGGCCCACCGACGCCCATTCGACATCGTCATCACCGGCCTCGGACTGCCGGACACCTCGGGTGAGGTGCTCGTTCGCGCCATCCGCGCGGTGAGCGGCCAGACATGTATCGTCGTCGTGACGGGCGCCAGCGACGCACTGTCGACCAGGATGCGCGCCGTCGGTGCCGACCGGATCTTCTCGAACCCAACCGACTGGCACTCCGTTCTCGCCTATCTGCGGAATCGCGACCTGACGCGCGCGGCGTGACGCGACGAGCGTCGGGGGGCTCGGGGGGCCCGCGGCCAGGCCCCCATGAGGTCAATCGGTCAGGGGGCCTCAGCTAATGTCTCAATTTGATTTCGTCGGCCGTCAGGCAGGCGTTCGCAGAGCGCGGAGCGTTCAGGCGCCGCGGTTTTTCTTCCGGCGAGATCGTACCGCACGGCGACCAGGCAATCCGGTGGACTTCGCCTTCGTCTCTGCACCGAGCGCACGCTCATAACACATCAAGTGCATCGTGATCGCGCCGTAGCCGGATCGCGGCACGACCGCCTCCCCGGAAGGAATCAGACGGTTGCAGAGATAGCATCGGAGACGGGCATCGTGGTTTGGTGCCATAAGCGTTCGCCTCGGCGGCCAGAATACCGATGCAAGCTCATGTCACCGGGGTCTCGACGTCCTGACGAGGCGCCAACCCGAAAGGCCAGGGTGAAGGCGCGGCGACTATAGCGCCGTCCGATAGCCACCGCAATCGCCCCATAGTAGAGGGGTGTTCACGGGGCGAGTCGCCTGGGCCGCCTTGTGGTTGTCGACTTTCTTTGAAAACGCGTTGGTCAGGCGCGTGAATCGGCGGATGCCCGGGCTATAGCGTCGGTCGGCCGGCGAGCTTGGCGAGTTGTGCGGGGTCTCGCGGCCTCGGCGGACGTTTGGCCATGAGGCGAGTATCGCACGCGCAGGAGCACGAGCGGATCAGCCGCCAGATTCAAACTGAGACACGACCGGGCCTCACGCGCGTCCTGGAAGCGTCGGATCTGGCGCAGGCAGCTCGCGGGGTCGCCGAGGATGATCCGGTTCTGACTCAAGCGTTCGATCGTGAGATCGCCGGCGGGTCGCGTCACGACCGGGTGCGGCCAGCGGAAGTAGGTCTCCTCGAAGGCCCGGATGAAGGCGGGGCCGGCGATGGCGCGCGCGCGCTCTGCGGTCTCCGCCACGAACACGTATCGGATGAGCGCGACGTCGCCGTCCTCGCGCCCCGCCGCCGTCCTCGCCTCCCGGAAGAGCCGGACGCAGGCCGCGAGCTCGTCGAGCATCGCCGACGGGCCGCCGAGCCAGGCGTCGCCGAGTCGCCCGGCCCGCCGGATGGCCGGCTCGACCCAGCCGGCGGACCAGAGGGGCGGCCGCTGCACGGGACGGGGGCTCACCGTCGCGTTTGTGATTCGATAGTGACGGCCCTCATGGGTGACGTTGTCTTCGGACCACAGCCGCTGGATCAAGGGCACGGCCTCGTCCAGCCGGCTCCCACGCTCTTTGAGCGACACGCCGAAGGCGGCGAACTCCTCGGGCGCGTAGCCCGCGCCCACGCCCAGGATCAGACGGCCGCCGGAGATCACGTCGACCATCGCGGCCTCCTCGGCCACGGCCAGCGGGTGATGGAGCGGGAGCAGGAGCACGCCGGTCCCCAGCCGGAGTCGCCGGGGTGCGGCTGGCGATGGCGGCGAGCCCGAGGAGCGGGGTCGGATAGAGAAGGGCGTCTCCTCGGAGTCGCCCCCGCCTGGAGCGGACTCAGCCCGACCTGCATGGGGTCAGGCTTTGACTTCTTATAATAACATCTTGACGGAGGCCCCGAGACAATGGCGCGCGTCCGCCAAGATGTTAAGAAGTCAAAGCCTGACCCCGAACAGGGCGTCGGGGAAGGGCATCCGGTCGATGCGCGGGCCCGAGGCTTGAAGAATCGCGCCGGCCACGGCGGGGGCGACGGGCGCGAGCATGACCTCGCCCACGCCCTGCGGGGGACGATCGCTGTCGACGAGCACGGAGACGATCTGGGGCATCTCGGACATCGTCAGCAGCGGGTAGTCGGGGAAGTTCGCCTGGTCGACCCGGCCGCTGGAGAAGGTGATCTTGCTCTTGAGCGTGTTGGTCAGGGCGAATCCGATGCCACCCTCGATCTGGGCCCTGACGAGGTTCGGGTTGACCACGAGGCCGGCATCCACGGCGCACGTGATCTTCTTGATCACGAAGCCCGCCCGCGTGCGCTCGAGCTCGGCCACCTCGGCGACGTGGGTGCGGAAGGCGCCGCCGCGCCCGACGTAGCAGTTGTAGGCGATGCCGCGGGTGACGTTCGGTCCCGCCGGGCGTCGCCACTGCGCCGCCGCCGCGACGGCGTCCAGGACCTTCGTCGCGTCGGGATCGTGGGCGAGCAGCTCGCGCCGATACAGGTACTGGTCGACGCGCGCGCGATGGGCCAGGTCCGTGATGAAGCTCTCCCAGAAGAAGACCGCCGCCGTCGAGCCGACCGAGCGCATGAAATAGAGCGGCACGGGCAGGGGGGTGTCGATGGCTTCCACGAAGAAGTTCGGGACCCGGTACTCCTGGTTGTAGAGACCGTCGACCATGCTCTCGTCCCACGCGCCGTCGGGCGTGCGCGTGAGCCAGCTCGGGCGCACCGCGGCGAACAGCGACTGGCCGCACACCCGGGCGTGCACGGCCAGGGGATAGCCGCGCTCGTCCACGACCGCGCGCAGCCGGCAGCCCGCGTTGGTGCGATAGACGTCGTGCTGCATGTCCTCTTCCCGCGTCCGCACGAGCTTGACCGGCCGGCCCACCTCCTTGGCTACCAGCGCCGCCTGCACGACGAAGTCGGGGACGATCTTTCGGCCGAAGCTCCCGCCCAGGTAGGTGACGTGCACCCGGACCTGCCCGGCGGGACGGCCGAGCGCGCGCGCGACCTCCGTCTCGCAGGCGTCGACGCTCTGGATGGGCCCCCACACCTCGACCACGTCGTCCCGGACGTGCACGGTGGCGTTCACCGGCTCCATCGGCGCGTGGGCGATGTGGGGAACCTGGAAGCGACGCTCGATCACGGCCGTCGGCCGCTGGGCCAGCACGGCCCGCGCATCACCCTGATTCATGACCATCACGCCGGCATCGCCGTCCAGCGCCCGCTGCACGAGGGCGTCGATCCTGGCGGTCGACAGATCGGCCCCGGGGCCGGGATCGAACTCGATGTCCAGGGCGTCGGCCGCGCGCTTGGCTTGCCAGAACTTGTCGGCCACCACGGCGACCGCGTTCGGAAGCTTCACGATGCGGTGCACGCCCGCCAGCTTCGCGATCGCGTCCTCGTTCCGCACCCGGCCGACGACGCCGGTGAACGTCGGCGCGATCTTGATCGCGGCATTCAGCATGTCGGGGACGTTGACGTCGATGCCGAAGACAGCGCTGCCGTCGCATTTGGCCGGCGTGTCCACACGGTGCAGCGCTTCCCCGATCATCCTGAACTGCGCGGGTTGCTTCAGGGGGGGATAGGGGTCCAGGGCGAGCTTGGCGGCGCTGCCGGCGAGCTCGCCGTACGACAGCCGCTTGCCCGATTTCGTGTCGACGACGAAGCCCAGATGCGTGGAGCAGTCGGCCTCGGCGTGGCCCCAGTGCAGGCACGCCGCGCGGATCAACACGTCACGCGCCTGCGCCCCGGCGACGCGCAAACGGTAGTAGAGCTTGGTCGTCGACATCGAGGCGCCCTCGGTCTGGATCGGAGGCTGCCCGTCGTGCAGGCCCGCCGCCTGGAAGGCAATCTTGTACGACTCTTTCCCCGTGACGAACCGGACGGTCACGTTCTTCCAGTCGGCGTCGAGCTCGTCGGCGATGATCTGGGGAAGCGCGGTGTAGCTGCCCTGACCGACCTCGGGCTGGGACACGCCCAGCTCGATCTGCCCCGAGCGATGGATGGTGATCCAGTCGGTGATCGCGTAGTCCGCGGCGCCCCCTTCCCGGGCGCACGCGGTCACGAACACGGGCACCACCAGCGAGGCGCCGGTGAGCAGGGTGCCCCGCAGGAACGTGCGACGCGAGAGCGCGGGATCCACGCGCTAGCCGATCCGCCGGCCGGCGGCCGCGTGGATGGCGGCGCGAACGCGCGCGTACGTCGCGCACCGGCAGAGATTCGTGAGGTTGGCGTCGATGTCGTCATCCGTCGGGGCGGGGTGATCGCGCAGGAACTGCGCGACGGCCATGATCATGCCGGGCTGACAGTACCCGCATTGCGGGACGTCGAGGGCGATCCACGCCCGCTGGACGGGATGGTCGCGGTTCTTCGACAGCCCCTCGATCGTCGTGACCTGCTTTCCACGGACCGCTCCGACGGGCAGGATGCAGGTGCGCGCCTGTTGTCCGTCGACGTGCATGGTGCAGGCGCCGCACGCCGCGATCCCGCAACCGAATTTCGTGCCGGTCAGGCCGAGATGCTCGCGAACGACCCACAGGAGCGGAACGTCGTCGGGCCCATCGAACTCGCGGGACTCGCCATTGACGAAGAACTGCACGGGCATTGCGGGGCGGTAGCTCTCCCGGTCAGCGGGCGCCCAGGTCGGCCCGGCGATACCGCGGTCTCGATCGCATCCACGACAGCATGCCCACGCTCTCCCCGGCGAAGATCTCGCGCCGTCGTCAGAAAAGTGAGGGCAGACATAGCACCGATCGCGCGGAAGTGTCAAACGTTGACTGGTGTATCCTCTCGCCACCGACCTGGCGAGGAGAGAGGACATGAGCGACGTCAAGCAGCAGCTGGCGAAGTGGATCGACGAGGACCGCGACACGATCGTCCGTTTCCTCTGCGAGTTCGTCCGCGCCAAGAGCCCGAACCCGCCCGGCGACACGACGCTCGCCGGGGCGCACGTCACGCGCTTCCTGGAAGCGAGCGGCCTGCCCTTTCGCGTGATCGCGCCCCAGCCGACCATGCCGAACATCGTGGGCTCGTTCGACACGGGCCGGCCCGGGCCTCACCTCGTGCTCAACGGCCACATGGACGTGTTCCCGGCGGACGCCGAGGCCGAGGGATGGACGCGGGATCCGTGGGGCGGCGCGATCGCGGACGGAAAGATCTACGGCCGCGGCGTCGCCGACATGAAGGCGGGCACCACGTCGTCGATCTTCACCTACTCCTACCTCCATCGCGTGCGCGAGCACCTGCGGGGCAAGCTGACGCTCACCGCGGTCTCCGACGAGGAGACGTTCGGCCCGTGGGGCGCGCGCTACCTGATGGAGCATCATCCGGAGGTCCACGGCGACTGCTGCCTGAACGGCGAGCCGAGCAGCCCGCTCACCATCCGGTTCGGCGAGAAAGGGCCTTTCTGGCTCAAGTTCACGCTGGGGACGAAGGGCGCGCACGGCGCGTACACGCATCTCTCGCCGAGCGCCACCAAGCAGGCCGCGCGGCTGATCGTCGATCTCGAGGAGCTGACGACGCTCCACCCGTCGGTGCCGATCGACGTCGCCGATGCCCTGGCCGGGGCCGCCGCGGCCATCGACGAGGCCCAGGGCCCGGGCGCGAAGGACATCGTCCAGCGCGTCACGCTGAACGTCGGCGTCATCCACGGGGGCGTGAAGGTGAACATCGTGCCCGGCACCTGCTGGTTCGAGGCCGACATCCGCATCCCGCCGGGGCTCGACAAGGAGACGATCCTGGCGAAGATCCGCGAGATCGTGACCCGCTACCCGGAGGCGATCTTCGAGGAGATCAACCACAGCGCGCCGAGCGTGTGCGATCCGAACCACGCGATGATGGGCATCCTGCGCGCCAACGCCCGGGCGCTCGGCCGGCCCGATCCGGCGCCGATCGTGAGTCTCGGAGGGACGGATGCGCGCCTCTGGCGCCAGCGCGGCATCCCCGCGTTCGTGCACGGGCCGTTTCCCCGCGGCATGGCCCAGGCCGACGAGCACGTGGAGATCGAGGAGTTCCTGCACGTGGTGCGCATGCACGTGCTGTCGTCGTTCGACTACCTGATGCGATGACGGACTGGGCGGCCTTCGACCGCCATCTCGCCTCCCGCCGACGTCCCTCGGCTCCTTCGCCGAGGCCCACCGCGATCTGCTGTCCGCCGACGTCGTGATCATCACCGACGGGCCGCAGCACGCGCGCGGGCGGCCGACCGTCAGCGGCGGCGCGCGGGGCATGGTCAAGCTCGAGCTGGAGATCGAGGCGGCGCGGCGCGACGTCCACTCCGGCAACTTCGCCGTGCCCAACCCGGCCTGGAAGCTCAGCGGCCTGCTCGCGTCCATGGCGACGCCCGACGGCGTGCCGCTCATCGAGGGCTTCGAGGAGGACGTCGTCAGGGACCCCGGCGGAGCGCCGGATGGTGGCCGAGGTGCCCCTGATTATCTGAACCGGATCATGTTCCACCCGACGCTGACGATCCGGGGCCTGCACAGCGGGTTCGTGGGCGCCGAGGCGAACACGATCATCCCCCACAAGGCGACCGTCGCCCTCGACATCCGCATGGTGAAGAACCAGCGATGGGCGAAGGTCTACCGGCGCCTGGTGGAGCACCTGCGGGCCCAGGGTTTCACCGTCCTCGAGTCTGCCGACGAGCCGCTGCCCGATGAGCTGCGCGGCCACGCCGTGCGCATCCTCGAGAAGAGCGGCTACGACGCGGCGAAGACCCTGGATTTACCGATCAGCCGCGAGGTCATCGCCATCGTCGAGCGCGCGCACGGCGGCCAGCGCGCCGTGCTGCTGCCGACCCTCGGCGGCACCGTGCCGATGTGGGCCTTCACCGACATCCTCGGGCTGCCGGCGCTGCTCGTCCCCTACGCCAACCAGAACAACCGTCAGCACAGCCCGAACGAGCACATGGACCTGGGCCACCTCTTCCAGGGGGTCCGCACGACCGCCCGGCTCCTGACCGAGCTGGGCGCAGAGGACACTCGATGAAACGGAGATATTCCTGGCCGGAGGGGCACTGGGGCTGGCTGATCCCGGTGACGCACAAGCACGGGATCCGGGCGGGCCGCATGGCCTACGTCGGCGGCCAGGTCGACAAGGACATCGACGGCCTCGTCCTGCACCACGACGATCTCCGGACCCAGACCCGCGTGGTCGTGAATCACATCCGCACGGTGCTGGGCGAGCTCGGCATCCCGCGCGACGACATCGTCAAGCTCGTGGCGTTCTATGTGAACGACGGCAGCGTCGACGAGGATGCGTTCCTCGCCGACCTCCGGTCGCAGCTCGGCACGGGGCTAGCACCGGCGCTCACGACGGTGCCCATCCCGTATCTCGCGTACCCGGGCATGCTCGTCGAGATCGACACCATCGCCATGCGCGGCGAGGACGAGGTGCCGCTGCCTCGCGCCGTGTCCGCGCCGCCGGGCCACTGGCGGCTCGCCGGCCCATTCTCCCAAGGGCTCCGCTGCGGCCAGATGATCTTCGTCAGCGGCCAGGTCGCGCGCGGCCCCGCCGGCGACGTGCGCCACCCCGGCGACCTCCCGCGCCAGACCACCGTGGTCATGGAGCACCTCGGCCGGATCCTCGCCGAGCACGGTGCGACCTTCGACGACGTGGTGAAGATGAACAGCTACTACGTCGACGGCGGCGACCCCGACGCCTGGCGCCGCAGCATCGGCGCGTGCCGCCCGTTCTTCCGCGCGCCCGGCCCCGTGGTGACGGGGATCCCGCTCCGCTGGCTCCCCGACGGCCTCGTCATCAAGACCGACGTCATCGCGATGCTCGGCGAGGATGGCCGGCCGCTCCGGCGGCAGCGCGCTGCCGGCGAGCCGCGCCCGTCGCCGCTCGTGCCCGAGCCGTTCAGCCCGGCCCTGCGCTGCGGCGACATGATCTACGTGAGCGGCCAGGTCTCGACGGATCCGGGCGGACCGGTGATCGACCCCGACGGGCTCGTCCCGCAGACCCACACCGTCATGGCGCGAATCCGGGAGCTGCTGGCCGGGTTCGGCCTCTCGATGGACGAGGTCGTGAAGGTCAACGCGTTCTTCAAGAGTGGAGGAACGGCGGAGGAGCTGAACGCCAACCTGCGCGTCCGCTCGGCCTGCTTCACGGAGCCTGGGCCCGCGACAACGGGGATCTCGCTACCGTCCCTCGCTGGCGAGGGCCTGATGATCGACGTCGAGGTCACCGCGATGGATTGATTAATGTCGGGGGGAGCGAGCGCCGCTCCTCCCCGACACCCCCCACCGCAAGAACTACTTTCCGAGCTCGAGGCCTGTTGCTTCCTCGGCCAGGGTGCGCAGCCGGGCCGCGGCCTGTCGCATGGCGATGAAGGTCGCCTCCCGGATCTCTTCCTCGGTATTGCCGGCTTGCTTCGCGCCCGCGAAGCGATTCTTGCTTCAGGGGAGTCACCCGGCCATCAGCGCGCACGCGTACGCGAGCAGGGTGTCGGTCTTCTTGTCGAGCGAGCCCGGCGTGAACCGCAGCCCCGCGAACTCCTGGCGGACCCTCGCACCTTCCATCGGAACCTCCCAGTGAGCGAATGAGGAGCGCTCCGGCGCGCTCGCCGGATCATACCGCGCCCGGCGCCCCGGCGCCGGACTTCGCCCGCTGCAGGCCGCGCCCCATCTCGAGCGCGACCAGCCAGACCACGGGCAAGAGGATGAGCATCGACGACACGGCGGCGATCGTCGGATCGATCTGGTTGCGGATGTCCTCCCACATCTTGAGCGGCAGCGTCTGCACGTGCACGCCGCTGATGAACATGGTGATGACGACCTCGTCGAAGGAGTGGATGAAGGCGAACACGGCGCCGCTGATCACGCCCGCCCGGATGAGCGGGAACGTCACCCGCCGGAACGTCAGGAGCGGCCCCGCGCCCAGACTCAGGGCGGCGCGCTCCAGCGAGCGGTCGAACCCGGCCAGTGTCGCGCTCACGATCATCATGACGTAGGCGATCGAGCCGATCGAGTGCCCGACGACCAGCCCCAGGAAGCGCCCGATGAGGTCCCACTGCGCGAGCAGCCCGTAGATGGCGACGCCGATGACGATGGGGGGCACGATGATGGGCGAGACGACCAGGCTCACGACGAGCGTGCGGCGGCGGAGTCGTCCCCGGAGCACGCCGTAGGCGGCGAGCGTGCCGAGCACCGTCGACACCAGCGTGGTGACGAGCGCGACCTCGAAGCTGAGCAGCGTGGCCTGCAGCCACGGCGCCTGCCCGAAGTACGACGCGTACCAGCGGAGCGACCACCCCGGCGGCGGGAACGCCAGGAAGTCCCCCGCGCTGAGCGAGAGCGGCACCACGACGAACGTGGGCAGGATCAGGAAGAAGAAGACGGCGCCGACGTAGATCGTGAGCGCCGCCCCCGCCGGCCCGCGGCCGTGCGCCTGACGCTGCTGGCCCCGCGCCCATCGCCGCCTGCGCAGCGCGCTCACCGCGGCGTCGAGCCGCCCGCCGAGCGCGGCGATCGGTCCCGGCAGCGAGCGGGACCGCCGCCACCGGCGCGATGCCGGCGTGGACCAGGCGCCGGCCGCCGCGTCCCGGGTCGCGGCCGGCACCGTGCGCCCCGCCGCCTCGGAGGCCACGAGCACCGTCGTTCCGCTCACCCGCCCGATCACGGAGAACCCGCCCAGCGTGACGACGAGCAGCACGAACGCCGCCGCCTTCGACGGAAGAGTGTCAAGAAGGTGTGGTTGACACGAGCGCGCGCCGGATGCCATCTTCCGCGGCATGATCGGCGTTGCTCACGCGCGTATCGGGGGCGAACGGCTCGTCACGGGGGCCGGACGCTTCGTCGCCGACGTCGTCGTCCCCGGCATGGTCCACGCCGTGGTCTTGCGGTCGCGTCACGCGCACGCGCGGCTCGTGTCGATCGACACCAAGCGCGCGCTGGAGATGCCCGGTGTCCGCGCCGTCATCACCGCGTCCGACGTGCCTGCCCACGCCATCATCCCGATCCGGATCCCGGCCCCGCCCGACGCCCAGCGCTACCTGCAGCCGGCGATCGCGCGCGACGTCGTGCGCTACGTGGGTGAGCCGATCGCGCTGCTGGTGGCCGACGATCGCTACCTCGCCGAGGATGCCGTGGCGCGGCTCGACGTCGTGTACGAGCCGTTGCCCGTGTGCGCCTCGGTGACGGCGGCGCTCGAGCCCGGCGCGCCGCGGCTCTTCGCCGGCACCGACTCGAACAACGTGGCGGTGATCTCGATGCGCGTGGGTGACACCGACCGCGCGCTGGGAGCGGCGGCGCTGGTCGTCCGCGACCGCTTCACGTATCCACGCCAGACCGCCGCCGCGCTCGAGACCCGCGGCCTCGTGGCCGTGCCGCCCGATCCCCGGGGCGGGGAGCTCCACCTCCTGGGCTCGACAAAGTGCATCCACATCAACCGCGGCATCCTGGCCCCGATCTTCGGCGTCCCCCCGGGCGCTCTGCGTCTCACCGAGGTCGATGTCGGCGGCGGCTTCGGGGCGCGGGGCGAGCTCTACCCCGAGGACATCCTGGTCCCGCTGGCGGCGCTCAGGCTCGGACGGCCGGTGCGCTGGATCGAGGAGCGTCGCGAGAGCCTGATGGCCACCAACCACGCCCGTCAGGTCGAGTACGAGGTGGAGATGGGCTTCGACGGCGGCGGCCGCATCGTGGCGCTGCGCGCCGTGATCCGCGCCGACATCGGGGCCTACGTGAGGACGGCGGGGCTCGTGCCGGCGGAGTTCGGCGCCGCGCTCTTGCCGGGACCGTATCGCGTCCCGAGCTATTCCAGCGACCTGTGGTCGGTCGTCACCAACAAGACGCCGGTGGGCACGCTCCGCTCCCCCGGGCGGCCGGAATGCAACTTCGTCCGTGAGCGCCTGCTGGACGTGGCGGCCGCGCGCCTGGACCTGGACCCGGCGGAGATCCGCCGCCGCAACCTGATCGCTCGCGACGAGATGCCGTACGACTGCGGGACGACGTCCTTCGGGGCCACCACCGTCTACGACTCGGGCGATTTCCCGGCGCTGTTCGACGAGCTGCTGCGCCGGCTCGACTACGACGTCGCGCGCGCCGACCAGACCCTGCACAATCGGCGGCCGGGACTCCGGCGGGGGATCGGTCTCGCGGCCTATGTCGAGAAGACCGGCCTCGGGCCGTTCGAGACCGCGCACATCGAGGCGCGCCCCGACGGGAGCTTCGTCGTGGACACCGGCGCGGCGTCGATGGGCCCCGGCCTCGAGACCGTGCTCGCCCAGATTCTGGGCGACGCTCTCGGTTTACCGCCGGACCGCTTCAACGTCCGGCACGCCGACACCGCGGCGGTCGAGAGCGGCGTGGGGACGTACGGCTCGCGCGGCACGGTGACGGCGGGCAACGCCGCGCACATGGCCGCGGCCAAGCTCATCGGCGAGGCGCGCACGCGCGCGGCCGCGCGGCTCGGCATCCCCGAGGCCGAGCTGACGTACGCGGCCGGCGCGCTGGGGGCGCGGAGCCGGCGCATCACCCTGGCGGAGCTGGCCGCCGAGCGGCGGCTGACCGCGGGCGCATCGTTCACCGTGCCGAAGATCACCTACGCGGGGTGCGCGGTCGGCGTCGTGGTCGACGTGGATCCGGAGACCGGGGTCGTGCGGCTCCGGAAGATCGTCGTCGGCGCCGACGTGGGACGGGCCGTCAACCCCGCGCTCGTGGACGGCCAGCTCGTCGGCGGGGTCGCCTTCGGCATCGGCAACACGCTTCACGAGAGCCTGGAGTACGACGCCGATGGCCAGCTCCTCGCCGGCACCCTGATGGATTACGCGCTGCCCGTGGCCACGGACGTCCCGCCGATCGACGGTTACTACCAGGAGGTCCCCGCCACCACGAACCCCCTCGGTCTGCGTGGGCTCGGTGAGTGCGGGAATCCCGGGCTCGGTGCCGCGATCGCCAACGCCGTCTGCGATGCTCTCGGCCCTCGCGCCACCATCACCTCGCTCCCGATCACGCCCGCCCGCGTCTTCGCCGCCCTCGCGCGGAGGTAGCGTCGGGGGGCGCCACGGGCGGGGCGTTTGGGGGCCCGATCGAGACCCCCATGTCGGTCAATCCGGTCAGGCGGAGCGACGCTGCGCGGAGCCGGCGAGCAATCGGCGCGCTTCTCGGACCAGGTCCTCGGGCAGGCAGGGCTTGAACACGTAGGCGTCGCAGCCGGCTTCCAGGGCGCTTTCCGCAGACGCGAGGAGATGGCCGGTACAGGCGATGACGGGGATGTGGGCGGTCCGGGGCTCGTGCTTGAGCCGGCGCGTCATCTCCCAGCCACCGAGATGCGGCATCGAGAGATCGGTCACGATGAGATCGGGTCGTCGCTGGCGGGCACTGGCGAGCGCGCTCTGCCCGTCGCTCGCGGCCTCGACGCAGAAGCCCTGGGAGGTGAAGTACATCGAGTAGAGCTCACGCAGGTCGTGGTTGTCCTCGACGATGAGGACCAGAGGGCGGACAACGCTCGTCGTGGGCGCGGAGGGGGGGCGCACGTTTCTCCGGCGCTGGCGCTTCATGACCAGGACGTGCTCTCGTTGCCCCGCCGCAGGTTCGCTTTCAGACAAGACCCCCGTCTCCAGGGGAAGTTTGCACGTCACCTGCCATCACGCCGATCGACCGATGCGTGTATCTACTACACGCGGCCGCCGGGCCGTGCGGCGGTCAGTCCCAGCGCGGGCAAGACTTCGGCCGTGAACCGCTCGAGTTGCTGGAGCTGGTCGTCGCCCACGAACCGCAGGCAGAGGTCCGTCGCGCCCCCGGCCTCGTAGCGACGAAGTGCCTCAACGATCGCGTCGGCGGGGCCGAGCCCCATCGTGCCGCGCGAGTGCACCCCACCGCCGTAGTAGGCCGCGAGGAACTCGCGGGTCGTGCGCTCGGCCGTGCGCACGTCGTCGTCCAGACGCACCGTCGTGTACACGCAGAGCGGGAAGTCCGGCAACGCCCGGCCGTGCGCGGCCAGCGCCTCCTCGGCGCGCTCGCGCACGAGACGGCATTCCTCGGCGTGGACGTACGTCGTGATGAGACCGTCGCCGAGCCGGGCGAAGCGATCGAGCTGCGCGGGCAACAGCTCCCCGCGGTTCCCGGCCGTGATGAGCACGGGGGGGCCGGTGGCTCGCCACGGCAGTGGCCCGATCGTGTGCTCGGTCAAGTCCACGTCGTCTCCGCGATGGGTCACGGCCTCGCCGTGCCACAGGATCCGCCACAGCTCCACGTGCTCCTCGAGCCGTCGCACGCGGCGCTTGTGATCGGCGCCGCACGCCGCCCACTCGCGCTCGGCGGCGGGCAGGCTCCAGCCGACCCCGAGTCCGAGGACCACGCGCCCACGCGAGATCTGGTCGACGTTGGCGATCTGGTGGGCGAGCACGACGGGATGACGGAGCGCCGGGAGCAACACGGCCGTGCCGAGCCGGACGCGGGTCGTGATGCCGGAGAGGTAGGCGAGGGTCGTCAGCGGCTCGAGCCGCGGCTTGGCCACGATGCTGTCGCCGACCCAGACCGCGTCGTAGCCCGCCTCGTCGGCGTGCCGCGCCATCGTCCAGCACTGCTCGACCGGCGGCCGTCGCGCCGACTGCATCACGATGCCCCGGGTCGGGATGAGGACGCCGATCCGCATGCGGGTGCCCGGACTGACTAGACGCGACCCAGAAAATCGCGCATGAGTGCGATGGCCTTGTCCGAGTCGGCGCCGGCCTGTTGCATGAAGCCGTGGCGGGCGCCGGGGAAGAACACGCGCTCGATCCGGCCCCCGGCCTTCTGATAGGCCGACACGAAGGCCTCGGTGATCTCGGCCGGCACGTTGTCGTCCAGCTCCGCGTGCGCGAGCCAGACGGGCGGCAGGGCACGGGTCCCGCCCGCGGAGACGATGCGCGTGACGCTCGCTTCCGCCATCGCCGCCTCGTCGGTGAAGTAGCTCCGATGGGACGCGATCAGGCGCCCGGCATCGAACGCCGGCGCCGGTGGCCGCTGCGGTGGCTCGTGCTCTCGCGAGAGCACGTAGCGATAGCGCGCGAGGGGATCGGCGACGGGGTACTGCACCAGGGCGAGCACCACCGAGTCGTCGCCGGGGCCGCGGTCGAGCGAACCGTCGGGTGTCACGATCGGCGTGCCGGCGTGCTGGGGGATTCCCGGCTGAAGGGCGACGAGGAGGGCGAGATGTCCGCCGCTCGACTGGCCCGTGAGACCGATGCGCATGGGATCGACGCCGAGACGGTGCGCATGGGCCCGCATCCAGCGCACGCCCGCCGCCACGTCGGCGCTGCCCGCCGGGTGCTGGTCGGCCGGGCCCTGCCGGAAATCCAGGGACGCCACGACGGCCCCCGCGGCGGCCAGCCCGCGGCCGTGGTGGACGCCCATGGTTCGATCGCCGCGATTCCACGCGCCGCCGTGCACGTCCACGAGTCCGATCAACGGCGCGGCCGGCCGTCCCTTCGGACGATAGACACGCGCGAGCAGCTCCTTGCCGTCCGGCTTGGCGTAGACGACGTCGGATTCCTCGACCTCGTAGGGCGCGCTCGGATCGAAGCGAATGATCGTGGTCATGGGGGTCTCCTCACAGGCTGCGCGCGCCCCAGAGCCCGGCGGCGACGCGCGCCTCGAAGTAGTGACCGTAGACGTGGAGCAGGGGGTCTGGGCCAGGATCCAGGCGCGGGTTCGTTTCGACGCCCAGAACTCGGTGAGCCACTCCGCTCCGGCCGGGTCACGGCATCCCAGTAGCCGCGGAGCGCCTCGAGATCGATGCGCGCGCTCAGGTCGTCCACCTCGGCGTCGCTCATGCCCGTGCCGACGTCGCGGCGCGCGACGCCGAGACGGCCGAGCCAGCCGTCGTCCAGCACCTGCGCGCGATCCACGACGAAGCGGTTCACCCCGACGTCCTCGACCCGCGCCATGTGCCACAGCAGCCAGGCGACGGAATTGACGCCGGGCTGCGGCCGGCCGCGCATCTGGCTCTCCGTCAGCCGCCCGATGGCGGGATCGGTCAGCACGCGATGCACCTGCTCGTAGCGGACGAGGAAGAAGTCGATCGCGTCCATGCACTCGTTCTCGCCGGATCAGTCTAACGTGCTGCGGGTGTGGGGTCACGCTGCAGATCACGGCGGATCGTGTCGAAGATCAGGTCGGCCACGAGCGCGTTGCCCCGCTCACCGACGTGACAGCACGCGTCGATGTAGAGCGGCTCGGCGTGACCGGCGAACGCGCCGGTGAGATCCACGAAACGGACGCCCTCGGCCTGGAGATCGCGACCGGCCCGCTGCAGCATCGGATAACCGGCCTCGACGAGGCGACCGTAGGGGTGGTTCGCGATCCGGGCGCCGGCCCGCTCCGCCGAGCTCATGGGCTTCGAGCCGGGCACGTACTGGTTCGGCTGCAGGAAATGGTAGTAACGCGCCCCGTTGGCGCGAGCGAGGTGGTCCAGCTGCCGCGAGCTCCGCTGCCAGAGCCCCGCGAGATGGGCCAGCATCTCGGTCTCGCTCGCGAACGCGATCTCCGGACCATTCGCGGGCGTGGCGGTGCCCGTGGCCCGCTCGTTGCCCAGGAGCTGGTGATCCGTGGAGGCGACGCGCCGCTCGAGATCGCGGTCCAGGACGACGTAGCCGAGGTTCGCCAGGTTGAGATGTCGCCACGGCCACGTGGAAAAAGCCTGGGCGAGCGCCGCGCGTCGCTGCTCGAGCTGGACACGCAGGAGCATGAGTCGCAGCGCGCCACCGTGCAGGGTGCCGTCGACCCGGCGATGCCAGCGGCGGGGAAAGGCCGGGAATACGTGCGCCGCCGCGTTCTCCGTGGGGTGGAGCACGACGTCGTTGAAGCCGTCGAGGTTGATGAGGAGATCGAGCTCGCCGCCGAGGCTCAGGAGATAGACGACGCTCATCAGCTGCTGGGGTTGCTTGTAGCCCCCCACCGCGAGATTGAGCGGGACCAGCGTCTTGCCACGGAACGCGGGCAGCTCGCTCAGGCGCGCGAGCAACCGCGGCGCGCCGTGCTGGGCGAACGCGACGGCGAAGGAGCCTCCCAGGAACGCGATCGTCACGCGGTCGGGGCCGCGGGTCGGCGGCGTCGCCGCCACCCGGCCCGCGACGCCGGCGGGCGTTCCCGTATCGCGCGGGACCGGCGTGTAGCCGACGTAGGGATGCAGGATCTCGTCCTGCAGCCACGGGGCGTTGGGGTTGAAGGCGACGCGGCCCGCGCTGGACACCAGCGCATCGCGCTGACGCTGCCAGCGGGCGCGGGAGAACTTCTGTCCCGTCACCACGGCTCCCGCCACCGATGCCAGGAGCTCGACGATCACGGCGAGCAGCAGGACGATCAGCGACGAGTACACGACTTTCTTGACGAACGAAAGCTCGCGGCTCATCGTCCGATTTATATCACCGATGCCGAGATCGCCTGCGCCGGTGGCGCCGAGGATGTTAGGCTCATCTCATGAAAATCACCCACGTGACCACGCGTGTGCTGCGGACCCCGGCCGACAACCCCCTCGTCGTCGGGTTGCCCGCGCCCACCGATACGCGCGAGTTCGTCACCCTCGAGCTGGGCACCGATCAAGGGCTCGTCGGGCTGGGCGTGACCTTCTTCGGTGGGGCGCTGGTCCCGGCGCTCAAGGTCGCCGTGGACACCCTGGCCGGGCTCGTCGTCGGCGACGATCCGACGCAGACGGAGGCCATCGCCGCCAAGCTCCGCCGCGCCGCGGGCAGCTCCGGCCCCGGCGGCATCTTCACGCTGGCGCTCTCGGCCGTCGACATGGCCTGCTGGGACCTCAAGGGCAAGGCCGTGGGCCAGTCGGTGTGCGCGCTCCTCGGCGGGCTGCGCGATCGCGTGCCCACGTACGCGAGCGGGGCCCTGATGCGCCCGCACCCCATCGACTATCTCGCGAAGGCGGGCCCGCGGCTGCGCGACATGGGCTTTCGCCAGATGAAGATGCAATGTGGCAGCGAGCCCACGCCGGCGGTGTCCGTCGAGCGCGTGCGCGTCGTGCGCGAGGGCATCGGGCCCGACGTCGACCTGATGTGCGACATCAACCAGCTGTGGAGCGTCAACCAGGCGATCGAGGTCGGGCGCCGCATCGAGCCGTATCATCTCTACTGGCTCGAGGATCCCACCGCCCACGACGACTATCCGGGCCTGGCCCGCATCGCGGACGCGCTGACCACGCCCATCGCGGCCGGCGAGTACCACTACGGCATCGCGCCCTTCCGCCACCTGCTGGAGGCCCGCGCGATCGACATCGTGATGATCGACCTCGTCCGCGCCGGCGGCATCACGCAATGGATGAAGATCGCCGGCATGGCCGAGGCGTTCAACCTGCCCGTGGTGAGCCACCTGATCCCCGAGATCCACGTCCACCTGGTCGCCGCGATCCCCAACGGCCTCACCGTCGAGTACATGCCGTGGACGCTCCGCCTGTTCGAGGAGACGCCGGCCCTCGAGAACGGCCAGCTCGTGGTGCCGAAGAAGCCCGGCCTCGGCCTCGCCTTCGATCAGGCCGCGATCAAGCGCTTCCAGGTGAGCTAGCGCTGACCTCCCCTTACACGCCTGGGTAGGGCTGCTCGCGAGGGGTCGCTGGCATTACGCCTGCACACATCCCTTTGGACTTACGTGCTGCGTTGCTCGCGGCGCGTGCAAATCTCGAAGGAGGACGAGTATGAAGCGAGATCTTCTGACAGTGGCTGGTCTGTCCGTCGCGTCCCTGCTCCTGGCGTTTGGCCCTGCCGTGGCCGGTGGCGAGAAGGGCGGCGTCAAGAGCAATATGCCGTCGGCCAGCCCGGGCACCAACAGCGACGTGAAGACCGACGCGCCGTCGGCCAGCCCGAGCACCAGCGGTGACGTGAAGGATGACGTGAAGATCGACGCGCCCTCGGCCAGCCCGAGCACCAGCGGCGACGTGAAGGGCGACGTGAAGACGGACATGCCGTCGGCCAGCCCGCGTCTCAACGACCAGAAGACCCCGGAGAAGGCGCCCGAGCCGCAGCAGAAGTAAAGCTTCCCGCGCCGTGGAATCAAGGGGTCGGCCATCAGGCCGACCCCTTCGTCCGTCGGGACTTACCGCCCCAGGGCCTTCAGCACGAACCTGTTGTCGAACACGCTCTCCGGTATCATCGGCGGCATGACCAGCGAACGCCCGGGACCGCGCTGGAGGCTGCTCGCCGCCGCCATGGTGATCGTGGGCGTCGCCATGGGCGCCCTCTTCTC
>WNGF01001389.1_pt1 | contig 43605 bp, 44 predicted proteins | sample 5400641 | NCBI WGS metagenome assembly WNGF01 (sample SAMN13153371, study PRJNA577476) | soil metagenome | isolation source: 80 cm soil or saprolite under grassland replicate 2 | place: USA:California | collected 2016-06-15 | reverse complement strand
AACGGCAGCGCGAGGGGACCGACGGGGATGCGCGTGACCCCGTATACCTCGTGCCGTTTCGAGGCCGCTCCGACGTCGTCGAGCCTCAGCGCCACCGGTTCGGTCACGGCCTACCTCCTCCATCCATCAGTAGTCGCTCTCGCTGAAGAACCGCTCGGCGGGGCGCATCACCGGGGGCTCAGCCCTCGTTTCCACTCGGTGAGCACCTCCTCGTAGATGTCCCACACCCGCCGGCTCGCGCGCTCCCAGCGGAAGTGCCGGTCGACGCGGTCGCGGTTGAACCGGCCGAAGCGACGTCTCAGTAGGGCGTCGCCCAGGAGCAGGAGAAGGCGCCGGGCCAGCTCCCCGGCGTCGCCGTGGCGGCACACGAAGCCTCCCTCACCGTGCACGACCAGCTCGGGCAGCGCGCCCCGATCCGAGACGACCACCGGCAGTCCGCACGACATGGCTTCGCCGACGGTGAAGCCGAATCCCTCCAGGGACGACGGCGAGACGAAGAGGTCGGCGGCATTGTAGTAGCCGACCTTCTCCGCCTCGGCGATGCGGCCCGCGAACACCACCCGGCCGCCCAGCCCGAGCGCCACCGCGCGGCGCCTGAGCGAGGACTCGAGCGGGCCGACGCCGGCGACGAGGAGCCGGGCGTCGGCGCGCGCGCGGGCGACCTCCCGCCACGCGTCGAGCAGGAGGGCGAGGTTCTTGCGCGGCTTCAGCCCTCCGAGGAACAGCGCCACCGGCCCACCCCCGAGCCCATGCCGCAGGCGCACGTGGTCACCCGCGCCGGGGGCGAAGCGCGCGTCGATTCCGTTGGGCACGACCTCGATGCGGTCGGGACTGACCCCGAGCGTCTGGACGAGCTGCCGCCGGGAGAACTCGCTCACGGTGATGACCCGCTCGGATCCCTCGATCACCCGGCGCTCGATCACCGGGTAGAGCCAGCTCGGATCGAGATGGTGATGATGCGACACGATCGGCACGTCCAGATGGTAGCGGCGCCGCGCGATCAGCGCGGCGGGCCCGATGTACCGGAGCGAGTGCACGCGGAGCACGTCAAAGCCCGTCTCCGCATAGAGCCGCCGAATGACCGGCGGCAACACGACCATCGCGACCGGCCAGCGAAGCCCCCGGCCGATCGGCAGACGATGGATGATCCAGTTCGGCACGCCTTCCGGGCAGCGCTTGTGACGCGCCAGCAGGATGTCCACCATCGCGCCCCGGGCGGCCAGATGCCGCAGCAGCTCGCGCTCGTACGTCTCCCCCCCCGAGGTGCTCTCGGGGTCTATTCCACAATGGGGCGAGCAGATCCTCATCGGATGGCCACCAGCTCGACCGAGGGGCGGACCCGGAACAATCGGTAGTAGAACCTCACCAGGGGCCAGAGCGGCCCGCCTACCGCCCGGTCCACGTCGCCCTCGAGGACACGGACCGTCCGCACCCCGGCGGAGACCAGGATGCGGGTGCACTCGCCGATCGTGGTGAGCGAGAGCGTCGCCAGAAACGCGGGCGGCCGGCCGCGCGCCGCCAGATAGGCGCGGCCGAGCCACTTCGGCAGCCCTGGGATCCAGAGCAGCTTGTAGTGGCTCTCGAAGCAGCTCCAGCGGCTCGGCGTGTGGAGATAGAGCGTCCCCTTCGGGCGCAGCACCCGAAGCGCCTCCCTGAGCGCCTTCTCCCCGTCCGCGACGTGCTCCAGCGTGGAATAGCAGTACACGACGTCGAAGCTCCCGCCGCGAAAGGGCAGCGATTCCGCGGCGGCGCAGGCGATCCGCTCGCGCGACACGCGAAGGCGCGCGATGGCCGCCGCCTCGGGATCCAGATCCACGCCCCAGGCGAGGGCGCCGGCCGCCTCGGCGGCCACGTTGAATCCGCCGGTGCCGCAGCCCAGGTTCAGGAGGCGAAGGCCGTGGACCGGACGATCCAGCGCGCCCTCGAGCCGCGCGAGGCGTAGGGCTTCAAAGGCGACGTCGGCGAGCCGCACCCGGACGAGGTCGCGCCAGCCGGGAATGCCGAGCGCGTCCCGGTAGTAGCGCGTGTAGTACGCTCGGAGGCGATCCCGGAGGGGGCCGGCCATGACGGTCGCCGTCTTATCTGACAGGCTTGACATAGTGGCCCTGAACCACGTCCGGGCCGTTGACATGAAGCGGAGCGACCGCACGAAGCTCGCGGTTCAGGTACTCGATGGTCGCCGCGCGCTGGGCCGCGCTCTCGAGGAGGTTCTCGTCGCCGCCGGGCTCGTCGACGAAGTTCACGAAGAGCGCGCCCCCGGGCTTGAGATGAGCCGCGAGGTGCCGGACCACCGCCAGGGGATTGATGACGTGCTCGAGAACCTCGAGGCACGCGATCACGTCGTAGTCGCGGCGGAGCGGCAGATCGGAGCCCAGTCCGGGCTCCCTCGCCTCCACACCCGGGAATCGGCGGAAGCGCCAGCGGGCGAAGTCGAGCATGGGCGAGGGCACGTCGACGAGCGTGTAGCGCCAGCCGGGAAAGCGCGGACGGAGCCACGCCGTGATCGGCGCCACGCCGCACCCGTACTCGCAGAAGTCCCCTGCCTGCCCGGCCGGCCGCATCGCAGCCGCGACCACGTGGAAGCAATCGCCCCGGTGGTAGTACATCTGGCGCAGGACCCAGTAGTCCGTCTCGGCATAGAACGCGCGATACTCGGCCTCCGTCGTCCGCGGCTTCCGCGCCCAGAGCTTGGCGGCCTCCATGCGACCGATGGCGTAGCGGATCCAGAACTCCTGGCGGGTCAGGCCGCGGTAGTACGCCGACAGCTCCCTGAACCAGCCGCGGTTGAGCCCGATGCGGTCGAGGAGCCGCCGGCGCCGCCGGCAGAGGGAGTCGCGCCAGTGCATCACCCCTCCACCGCCCGCGCGAGCGCGTCGAGCAGGCGGCATGCTGCGCGGCCGTCGTCGAAGCCGAGGAAGCGCTCGACGTAGCGGCGGCGGGCCTCGGGCTCGAGCGGAAAGCCGGCCAGCCGCCATTCCCGGAGCCCGTCGAAGGCCGAGACCAGCGGACGCCAGTATGCGACCCCGGGGACATTGTAGAGGCCGCCGGCGTCGCCGTTGTGGACGAAGGCGAAGCCGAAGGACCCGGGACCCAGTTCCTCCGCTCGCGGCGCCAGGCAGAGGCTCGGCACGCCGCAGTAGGCCGCCTCCATCACGGCCGTGCTGTAAAAGTGGATGCAGAGCGACGCGACGCACAACAGCTCGAGGATCGTGGGCGGGTGATGGGACAGGTCATAGAACGTCCGGTCGGCCTGCCGCTCCGCGTACCACGGGAGCGGGTCCTTGTGCCGGGCCTTCATGACGAGCAGGGCGCCGTTGCGGTCGCAGAAGGCGCGCGCGGCCTCCACGAGACGACGGTCAGTCCAACCGTTGACAACATGCGGCCAGTACTCCCAGCGTCGCGCGAGGAGCGTCCGCACACCCTGCTCGATGCGGGTGGCGGGCGCATGGACGTGGCGCAGCCAGGGCGTGCGGATGTTGGACCGGAGCGGGAACGGCAGATAGAGCACGATGGGCCGCCCGCCCGGCAGACCGAGCCGCCGTCTCACCTCGTCCCGGTCGATCGCGTGGACGGCATCGAGCTCGGGAGCGCCGACGATGACCGCCTTGCGGCCGAGCTCGGGACCGATCCCCGAATCGGGAAAGCGCTCCTCGATCCGCCGACGCCAGTACTCGCTGTAGAGGCCGACGGCATCGGCGTCGAGGGTCCCCGGGGGAACGGGCTGGAACAGGATGTCGGCCGCGTACTGGAGCCAGAGCCATCGCGCCTTCGTCGCGGCCCGGAGCTCGGCATCGGGCGGATCGATGGAGACCACCGCGTCGGGGGAATCCAGTCGCCAGCGTTCCGCCAGCTCCGCCGGGCCCTGATAGCTGACCACGCGCGGCGAGCCCGAGCGGAAAGCGGGCGCCGCGTCCGGAAACTCGGAGGCCTTGCCGCCCCGTCTGGCGCCGCTCCAGTCGTGCCAGCAGTCCACCGCATGGCCGCGGCGGAGCGCCTCCTCGACCACCGGCCCGAGGAGCCGGTAGTAGTTCTTGCGCAGGATCAGGAAGGCGAGCTTCATTTCACTTGAGGGGGGGCTCCGCCGGCAGTTCGAGGGCGACGGCCAGGGCCCGGTTCAGGTTCTGGATCTTCTCGGGCGAAAGCGTGCTGACAAAGTGCGTCAGCCTGCTCTTGAACATCAGCGTGAGGAAGTCGCATCGAACCGCGGAGGTTCTCAGGAGGCCGTCGTCGGGCCCCAGCACCACCTCTGTGGTCAGGCCGAGAATCCGCGAGTAGACCGGCGCGCAAATGACGGTCGAGACGTCGTCGTTTTCGGCGACGAAGGACCGGGACACGACGACGTAGAATCCCGGCTTTCCGCCCCGTTCCGCAATGCGTTCGCGCGTTCGGTACACCTCACCGCGGGTCACGGTCGCGCCTGCTGGTCGACCAGCCGGCGAGCCTCTCGCGCGAGTTGCTGGCGATGCTTCCGGAAGATCTCCCGCTCGCGCTCTTCATCCGCGCGTCGCCGTTCCCGCTCCGCGAATTCTCTGAGTGCGGCGCGCACCAGGGCCGAGCGCGTCCGGCGGCGAGGCTCGCCGGCGCTCAGTGTGTCGAGCAGTTTCAACGTTGTATCATCGATGGTCACCGCAATAGTCTTCATATCATCATTATATACAATCCCATATTGTTCCAACCCGTCAAGGCCGATCCGGCCTGGCGCGGTGACCAGCCGCTGCGCCTCCGGAGCAGCGTCGGCGCAGGACGGGGCCTGAGCTGTTCCCTCTCATCACTCACGAGCGCCGGAACGCCTCGGTGTAGGGCTTGCCCTCGAGCCGCTCCGCGATCCGCCCGTCGCCGAGCGCCTGCGCCACGATCCCGAGCGCGTCCTCGCACGCCTCGAGCGTCTGATCCACGTCGTCCTCGCCGTGAGAGAAGGACACGTTGAAGCCGGCGAAGTGGAAGATGACGCCGCGCCGCGCCGTCTCCTGCAGGAACAGGCTCATGAGCAGCCGCTGCGTCTCCGGCGAGCCGCGGTCGAAGACGATCTTCGGGTGGACGGGATAGCCGATGCATCGGGCCGGCACGCCGCGCCGGGCCGCCGCCGCCGCGAAGCCTTCCTGGAAGCGCCGGCCCATCCGCCACAGGTGGTCGATCACCGGCCGCGCGGCGTACTCGTCCAGCGTGGCGAGGCAGGCGGCCAGCGCGAGCGCGTCGCCGCCGAAGGTGCTGGAGACGAAGATCTCCTCGAACTCACTCATCAGGTCGGCGCGTCCGACCACGGCGGCGAGCGGCAGCCCGTTGGCCATGCCCTTGCCGAAAGTGGCGAGGTCGGGCACGACGCCGAAGTACTCCTGGGCGCCGCCCACGGCCCAGCGGAAGCCGCTCACGATCTCGTCGAAGATCAGGAGCGCCCCGTGCCGGTGCGCGGCCGCCTTGACGCCGGCGAGGAAGCCCGGGGCGGGCGCATCCAGGAGCACCGGCTCCATGACCACCGCGGCCACGCGGCCGTGATGCTCGTCGAGCGCCCTCTCGAGCGAGCCCAGGTCGTTGTAGTCGAACGGGGCGATGAGCCGGGCGAGGTCCTTGGGAATGCCCTTGGACCTCGGGGTCGTCACTGCGTACCACTCGTGCCAGCCCGCATACCCGGAATAGACGATGACGTCGCGGCCGGTGGCGGCTCGCGCCACGCGCACGGCGGCGGCGTCGGCCTCCGATCCCGTCTTGAGGAACCTCACCCTCTCGGCGCACGGGACGAGGTCCCGCAGCCGCTCCGCGACCTCCACCTCGAGTGGATGCGGGAGCGAGAAGATGCTGCCGCGCTCGAGCTGGCGCGCCACCGCCTCGGTGACGGCGGGATACGCGTAGCCGAGCGTGATGGAGGCCAGCCCCAGGACATAGTCCACGTACTCGTTGCCGTCCACGTCCCAGACGCGGCAGCCCCGGCCACGCTCGAGGAACACGGGATAGGCGCCCTCGACGAACATGCTCGGGCCCTTGGAGAGCGTCTGGGACGCGCCCGGGACCACGCGGCGGGCTCGGGCGAGCCAGGCCATAGAGCGATCGAACCGCCGGGGATCTCGGGTCATCGGTCCGGTTGTCCCTCCTGAAGTCTCGTCACGGCGAGGTTGAGTCGCCGGGATCGCTCCAGCCCTTCGTTGCGCTCGATCCCCGCGTTGAGCGCCGACAGCTCGGGACGTGCTCGCAGAAGATCGAGCACGTCCCGCATCCCGAACACGCGCATGCCGTCCGGCGCCAGTAGGCCATAGATCGTGCGCACGAACTCCAGATCGCGCGGCTCGTCCACCGTCCAACGGTGTATGGAGAGATCCTCGCCATGGGCGACGTTGCGGACGCGGAAGCCGTTCCTCTCCTCCCGGATGTAGGTCGTCACGTGCTCGCGATCGGACGGCAACCAAGCTTCCCGCCACGAGCGCTCGAGGACCGCCGCCGAGAAGATCTCGGTGTCCAGGCCGTCCGGATAGGTCAACCGCTGCACGTTGCTGACGTAGTCGGCTTCCTCCTGGTGCTCCAGGTAGTCCTTGACGACAAGGCCCGACACCTCGGGGTCGAGCAGCGGGCAATCGGCCGTCACGCGCAGGATGGAGTCGGCTGGATACTCGAGGAGCGCGGAGTGAAACCTGTCCAGCACGTCCTCGACACTTCCGCGGACCGACGGCACGCCCTCCCGGCGAGCAAGCTCCACGAGCGCGTCGTCGTCGGGACTCACGGTCGTGGCGAGGATGGTCTGGTCCACGCCGGGTATCGCGAGGGTGCGGGCGATCACGTGGGAGAGCATCGGGCGGCCGGCGATCTCCAGGAGTGCCTTCCCGGGCAGCCGCGTCGAGCCGAGACGCGCCTGCACCACCGCGAGCACCCGCGGGGCCATCAGACCCTCACCCATCTCCCTTCGCGGGCGGAGGCCTTGGCGCCCTCGACCAGCCGGAGCGAGCGCAGCGCCTCCCGGCCGTCGACCAGCGGCGACTCTCGCCCCTCGATGCAGCCGATGAAATGGCGAATCTCCTCGAGGTACATGTCGTTGGGGTCGCCATCGGCTGCGCTCATCGCCTCCGGCTGCGCTTCGGGAGTGTGGACGGTTACCATATGAGTGGGGTAGTCCCACGCGAGGACGCCGGTGTCTCCTATGACCTGCAGGTTCCGCCGGTACGCGCGCTGGAGATAGTCCAGATGCACCTGGGCCAGCACGCCCGACTCGAACCGGAGCGTCACCTCCGCCAGGTCCTCGGCGTCGCCGGCCAGGTCACTCACGTGTTCGGCCGTGCAGAGCACCTCGACCACTTCCCCGAAGAGCCAGCCCAGGTAATCCAGCTCGTGGACGGCGTCAAGGAGGATGCCGCCGCCGAGCGCGGCCCGCACCGCGTAGCTGTCGCGGTAATCCCGCCCCGGCCGCCAGTCGGGCAGATACGACCCGAACTCGGCCCGCGCCGCGAGGACCTTGCCCACCCGCTTGCAGTCGAGCAGGGCCTTGACGCGGCGGAGGCTCGGCAGAAAGCGCAAGTTGAACCCCACGGCGAGAAGTCGCCCGCGGCGCTCCGCCTCGTCGATGAGTTCCGACACCTCGTCGCTGACATGGGCGATGGGCTTCTCGACGAAGAGGTGGGCGCCGGCCGCGAGAGCCCGGCAGGCAAGCGCCACATGAGACGCGGGTGGCGTGCAGATCAGCGCGGCATCCGGCTTTGCAGCGAGCCCCTCTTCGAGGCCCCCGGCCGCAGTCACGCCCGAGACCGCGCCGACCTCCCGGAGCCGGCCGGGATCGGCGTCCCACGCCAGCACCTCGTGGTCGAGGGCGACGAGGTTCCGGCAATGCCGCTGCCCGATGGAGCCGGTGCCGATGACGAGGAAGCGCATCACCGGTCGCGCCTCCGAGCGCACTCGAACAGCTCGAAGGTCATGGTCTGGCCTGGCAGATTGGCCCCGTGAGCAGGAAGTGCCTGACCGCTTCAGCCTTCATGCCGTGATCGGGCGAGCACCACCGCCGCACCCTGCCGGGAGGTGGCGAACCCCGCCCTCTCGAAGGCCGCGAGGGAGGCGAGGTTGTCAGGCTTCACCGAGGCCAGGAGCCGATGGATGCCGAGCGCGCCGAAGGCCAGCTCGGCCAGGCTTCGGAGCGCGAGAGACCCGACGCCTCGCCCCCGCCACGAGGCTCTTCTCGAACCACCGCGCATGGCTCTCGAAGGGAATCGGCGCGGAGTCGAAAGACGCACGACGGGTCTCCTCGTCATTGCGCCAGAGCCAGATCCGCCGGCAGTCATCAGGCTCGGCGGGCCTGAGCGTCACCGTCGACGGCGGCAGGGCGCTCACAGCATCTCCCATGTGAGGACCGCGTCCTCCTCGATATCCACCTTGGCGACGCGGCCCACCACGAGCTCGACGAACTTGGGCCGGATGCCGGAGCCGGGCCGCTTGATGGCGATCATGGAACGCTCGATGCGCGTGCCCCTGGGGATCCCGCGGGCGGCGACCAGGCTGCGGCGGGCCTTCCGGTGCATCTCCTCTTCCTCGGGGGCGGGACCGAGCTTGAGGCCGTCTCCGAGCGCCGCCTCCACTTCGCGGACCTGCCTCACCAGCTCCCGGAGCTCCCCCGGCTCGACGGCGAACGGGTGATCGGGGCCCGGCAGGCGGCGGTCGAGCGTGAAGTGCTTCTCCACCACGCAGGCGCCGAGGGCGACGGCGGCCGACGCCACGTGGATGCCGAGGCTGTGGTCGGAGAGCCCCACCGGGACAGCGAAGGCCTGGCGCATGGTCGCCATGGCGCGCAGGTTCATGCGGCCGGGCGGCGCGGGATAGAGGGAGGCGCACTGGAGCAGGATGACGTGGCCGTTGCCCGCGGCCGCGCAGGCCCCGAGCGCGTCGGCGATGTCCTCGTAGCTGGCGAGCCCGGTGGAGAGGATCATCGGGCGCCCCTTGGACGCCGCATAGCCGACGAGGGCCAGGTCCACGATTTCGAACGACGCGATCTTGTAGGCCGGCACGTCCAGCGCCGAGAGCTCGTCCACCGCGCGGTGGTCGAAGGGCGTGGAGAGGAAGCGGATGCCGCGCCGGGCCGCGTGGCCGGCCAGCTCGCCCTGCCACTCTCTCGGCAGCTCGATCGCCTTGATCAGGTCCCACGTGTCCCTGTCGCTCACGCCCTCGAGATAGGAGAACCGCGGGGTCTTCTTCGAGTAGAGGGTCTCGGCCGAGTAGGTCTGGAACTTGACGGCATCGGCGCCGGCGTCGGCGGCCACGTCGATCAGCTCCTTCGCCACGGCGAGGTCGCGGTTGTGGTTGGCCCCGGCCTCGGCGATGATGAAGCAGGGCTCTCCCTCGCCCACCCAGCGGTCCCCGATCCGGACTCGCCGCGCCGTCATCTCCGCGACACCACCGGACGAGCGATTGCCCGGGCCACTCGTACCGCGCCTTGACCGTCCACCAGCTCTCGTCCGCGCCCGCCCATGGCGGCGCGGAGAGCTCCGTCCGCGGCCAGGCGCCGGAGGGCCGACTCGATCGCGCCGCTCAGGCGGAGCTCCCCCGCCCTGCCGGCAGCGAGCGCGGCGCCGGCTCGTTCGAACGCGTCGAAGTTGGGCCGCTGGTTGTCGGCCATCGAGACCGCCACGACCGGGGTCGCCGTGGCGGCCAGCTCGTAGAGCGTCACGCCCGCGCCCGCGATCGCGACGTCCGCCCCCAGCATCAGCTCCCGCAGACCGAAGCGACCGCGGTGGATGACGACCCGATTCCGCGCAGCGCGCGCGACGGCGTCCAGCTCCCCGGAGCCGGCGCTGAAGAGCCCCGCCGCCACGTCCACCAGACACCCCTCGAGGGCGCGATCCACGGCGGCGAGCGCCGGCACGATGGCGTCCCGCTGCCGGCCGCCGCCGAGGCAGATCAGGACGCGCCCAACGCGGTCGATCGCCGCCCGGCCCGGCGCCGCCGCATAGCACGGGTCCAGGAGCGCGTAACGCGCGCCGAGGAGGAAGAGCGTGCCGGATATGCGCTCATAGGGAAGCTCCGGGGCGGCCGCCGAGCCATTCACGACCACGTCGACGGGAAGCGGCCTGTCGGCGAGATCGTCCACCGCCACCACTTGCGCCAGCGGGCGGAGCGAGGCGAGGAACCCGGACGACGCCGCGTAGGAATCCACCACGATCACGTCGGGCGCCAGCCCCGAGAGCGCCCTGAGCGCGCCCCCGGGATCGACTTGCCACGGCACGCGCACGACCTCGGCGGGAGCGCCGCGCAGGAGGGATGCCACCGGCGCGGCTTCGGGCACCAGGAAGCTCGCGCGCGCTCCCTCGGCAGCGGCCGCGGACGCCAGCGCCGCGCAGCGGCTCAGATGGCCGAGCCCGACGTCGGGGCCGCCCTCGGTGACGAACGCGATGCGCGGACCTGTCATTCGTCTCGCCTCAATCTGAAAGACATCATCGCAGGTAGTGGGCCAGGACCTTGCGCACCGCCGCGAGCACGTCGTCCACGTCCTGATCGGTCATGGCCGGGAAGAGTGGCAGCGTCAGGAGGCGCTCGAAGGCCCACTCGGCGCGCGGGCAGAGCCCCCGCCGGTAGCCGCGGGCGTGATAGTACGGATGCCAGTAGACAGGCACATAGTGGACGGCGGCGCCGATGTTCTCGGCGCGCAGGGCCGCCAGGATCGTGCGACGGGCGGCGCTGAACCGCTCCGGCTGGAGCAGCACCGGGAAGATGTGCCAGCCGTGGCGGACATGGGGGGCGACCGCGGGCAGCGCCAGCCCCGGCTGACCGGCCAGCTCCGTCCGGTAGCGCTGAGCGATCTCGGCGCGCCGCTTCAGGAACTGCTCCAGCTTGGCGAGCTGAGAGAGCCCGAGCGCGCACTGGAGATCGGTGAGCCGGTAGTTGTACCCGAGCTCCACCATGGGGGAGTACTCGTCGCCTCGCTCGTGGCGTTGGGTGAATTCGGTCTCGAAGCCGTGATTCCGGAACCGCCGCAGGCGCGCGTCCAGCTCGCGACTCGGCGTGGTCACCAGGCCGCCCTCCCCGGTCGTGACGTGCTTGACGGGGTGGAAGCTGAAGGTGGTGAGGTCGGCGACCGCGCCTACCCGTCGGCCCCGGTACTCGGCGCCCAGTGCATGCGCCGCGTCCTCGATGAGCGTGAGCCCGCGGTCGCGCGCGATGGCGCCGATCTCGTCGAGGTCCGCAGGCTGGCCGGCATAGTCCACGGCCACGACGGCGCGCGTCCGCCCGGTGAGCTTGGCCGCCACGTCCTCGGGGTCCACGTCGAGCGTGTCGGCCCGGACATCGGCGAAGACGGGGATCCCGCCCTGGTAAAGGGCGGCGTTGGCGGACGCGGCGAAGGTGAGCGCCGGGACGATGACCTCGTCGGCCGGCCCGACGCCGGCGGCGAACATCGCCGCATGGAGCGCGGCCGTGCCCGAGCTGACGGCCACCGCATGCGCGACGCCGACCGCGGAGGCCGCGGCGCGCTCGAACGCGGCCACCTGGGGCCCGGTGGTGAGCCAGCCGGAGCGCAGGACCGCCAGCGCCGCCTGCACGTCGTCCTCCTCCAGCGCGTGCCGCCCGTAGGGCAGGAACCCGGGGCGTACCGGACGGCCGCCGTGGAGCGCGAGCGGCTCAGTCACCGCAGAGCTCCTTCATCTCGTCGGGCGAGAGCCACACGTCGTTGGCATCGCTCGAGTAGCGGAAGCCCGGCGCGGGCCGCTTGCCGCCCTCCCAGCTCTTGAAGCCCCACGCCGGGTCGACGGGCTCGATGACGAACATCCCATCGAACTCCAGCGCCTGGCGGCTCTCGTCCTCCGAGACGAGGATCTCGTGGAGCTTCTCGCCGGGGCGGATCCCGATGTCCTCGACCAGGCACCCGGGCGCAACCGCCTGGACCAGATCCATGATCCGCATGCTCGGGATCTTGGGGACGAAGATCTCGCCGCCTCGCATCTGCTCCGCGCAGCGGATGGCGAACTCGACGCCCTGCTCGAGCCTGATCCAGAAGCGCGTCATGGCCCGGTCGGTCACGGTCACGCGCCCCGAGGTGCGCTGGGCCGAGAAGAGCGGGACCACGCTGCCGCGGCTGCCGATCACATTGCCGTAGCGCACCACGGCGAGGGCCGTGCCCCTCGGGTAACCGTACACGTTCCCCTGCACGAGGAGCTTCTCCGCGCAGAGCTTGGTGGCGCCGTAGAGATTGAGGGGGCCACAGGCCTTGTCGGTACTCATGCCGACTACCCGCTTGACCCCCTCGTCGATGGCGGCGTCGATCACGTTCTTGGCGCCGAGCACATTGGTCTGGATGGCCTCGAACGGGTTGTACTCGCAGGCGGGGATCTGCTTCAGCGCCGCCGCGTGGAACACGATGTCCACGCCGTGCATGGCGCGCAGGAGCCGCTCGCGGTCGCGCACGTCGCCGATGAAGAAGCGCAGCGACGGATCGCTGAAGCGCGCCATCATCTCCGACTGCTTCAGCTCGTCGCGGCTGAATATCACCAGCCGCCGCGGCCGGTGCTTGGCGAGCATGATCTCCACGAACTTGTTGCCGAAGGATCCGGTGCCGCCCGTGACGAGGACGGACGCCTCCCGCCAGGTCACGGGTCCTTCCGTGGTGATCGCCATGATCCCCTCGCGGCTACTTCCCGACCGGCCGGAGCACGGTCAGGAGATGGAGATGGAACTTCCGAGTCAGCGGGTAGAGGTAACACGCATCGCGAAAGATCACCTTGAAGCAGGCAGCCAGGGTGTCGGGCTCGACGAGTTGCTTCCCGGCCTGCCTGAGCGCCTCCCGAAGCGCCTGCACATACGTCGCGCGCGTGAGGTGGCCGCGGGGTCCTCCACCGAGGAGCCGCCACAGCCGGAGGCCCATCGGCACGGGCGTGCCGGGCTGCTCCAGGTTGGCCCAGGAGGGCGGCCGGTTGACGTGGCGGATGAAGGCCTCGAACTCGGCGCCAAACTCGGCGAGCGAGTCGGCGTCGCAGTACGTGGTGAAGAACGGATACGTGCGTCCCTCGTACTCGTGCCACCCCGGGAGGTCCAGCGCGGGGGCGTCCGCGGAACCGTGGAGCCAGTCGATGACCATGAGGCCGCCCGGCCGGAGCACCCGCCGCGCGTCCCGCAGGAACGCCGGCGGGTCCTCGATCATGTAGGAGGCCCGCGTCATCATCAGCACGTCACACGCGTCCTCGGGGACCCCGCCGAGCGCGTTGAAGTCCGCCGCCACCACGCCGGGACCCCGCTCGAACTTGTCCAGCCATCGCACCGTCGTCCGGTCGCGTCCGAGGGCCTCTCGCGCGAACTCGATCGACGGATTCAGCCGGGCGCCGGCCAGGACCCAGAGCACGGCGCCGGCGCGGGCCGCGCCCGTGGCGGCCAGCTCTCCGGACTCCCGCTCGAAGCGCCGGAGCGCCCCGGCGAGCCAGGCGAAGTAATGGGGATCAGAGACGCCCAAGGGATTCGGCCTCGTTGAACTGCAGACGGTACAGCCGGCCGTAGGTCTCGCTCGACGCGAGCAGGTCGGCGTGGCGCCCGATCCCCTCGACCCCGCCACGCCCGAGGACGATGATCTTGTCGGCGTGCAGGACCGTGGACAGGCGGTGAGCGATCGCGACGGATGTCGTGCCCCGGGTGGCGCGCTCGATGGCCTGCTGAACGAGCCGCTCGGACTCGCTGTCGAGCGAGCTGGTGGCCTCGTCCAGGATGAGGATGGACGGGCGCCCGACGACGGCGCGGGCGATGGCCACCCGCTGGCGCTGGCCGCCCGAGAGCCGCACCCCGCGGTCCCCCACCATGGTGTCGTAGCCAAGCGCGAACTCCATGATGAAGTCGTGGGCGTTGGCGATCCGCGCCGCGCGAACGATATCGGCCTCGGACAAGCCCTCGCGCCCGTACGCGATGTTCTCGCGGATGGTGGCGTTGAAGAGCAGGGCCTCTTGCGACACCACGCCGAAGAGACGGCGATACGCCTCCTGATGCAGCGTGCGGATGTCTCGCGCGTCGATGGTGATGCGGCCGGCGACGGGATCGTAGAGCCGGAGCAGGAGGTCGGCGAGCGTGGACTTGCCGACGCCGCTCGGGCCCACGAGGGCCACGAACTCGCCCTTCTTGATCTCGAAGCTCACGTGGTCGAGGAGGCGCTCGCCGCCGTAGTCGAATGACACGTCCTCCAGGACGATGCTGTCGCGGAACTCGGTGATGGTCTCCGGCCCGTCCCTCACCTCGGGAGCCAGAGTGAACAGCTCTCCGAGGCGGGTCGAGGCCGCCAGCGTCGTCTGCATCTGGGTGTACGCCGCGCCGAGGGCCCCGACCTGGACCATGACGGCCCGGCCGACGTAGAGGAAGAGGAAGAACGCCGGGGCCGAGACGCGCCCGGCGAGCAGCTCCCAGGCCGCCAGCATCAGGATGCTCGCCTCGATGACGTAGTTCACCACGGCCCGGCCCGGCTCCTCGACGTGCTTGTAGACCCCGAACTTGACGTTGACGCGGAGCACCTCCCGGAGCGTCCGGCCCACGCGGGCTATCTCGAACCGCTCGGCGCCGAAGGACTTCACCACGCGGACACCCGCGATGGCTTCCTGGAAGCGCGCCCCCAGGTCGGCGAAGGCGGAGAACTGGTCCGTGGCGAGCCGGCGGATCGGTCCCCGGAGGAGGCGGCTGACGCCGTAGTGGAGCAGGATCGCGCCGATCGCCGCCACCACCAGCCGGGGGCTCGTGCGGACCAGCAGATAGCCATAGACCGCGATGAGGACGGGGGCGCTCAGCACCGTCCCCACGATGGTCTCGAGCCCGGCCGCCGCGGCGCCGGTGTCCGTGCTGAGGCGCGAGACCAGCTCGCCCCCCCGTTGCGGCGTGAAGAAACGCATCGAGAGACTCAACAGATGGCGGAAGAGATCCATCTGCATGGCGGCGCCGGCCCGCGCACGGATCCACAGGGCCAACAGGTAGTTCAGGAAGTCCGTCCCGCCTTTGAGGACCCCGACCGTCACGTACGCCGCGCACAGGAGGACGATGGCCCGGAAGTGGTCCTCCACGGCCCCGATTCCGACCCACTGGAAGAACGCCGCGCCCAGGTTCTTCAGGCTGAGCCCGCCGAGCGTGATCGGCGCCGCGCCCGGCGAGGCTGGTGCGGGAGATCCCAGCGCCAGGTCGAGGAGCGGCGCCATGAGCACGGGTAACATGGCCGCCAGCGCCATGGCCACATAGGTCAGGGCGACGAGCAGCGTCACGGCCGGCCAGTAGGGGGCGAGGTATCGGCCGAGCAGCCAGAGAAACCGTCGGAGATCGCCCGTCGGTCTCATGGCGCGGCCTCCCTCTGGCTGGGTAACTCGAAGGGGGGCTTCGCCCCCCTTCCGAGCCTCCCCCCAGGAATCGATTGCGCCGGCAAAGCCGGCGCTCGAACCACGATGTCCCCGGGCGGGGCTTTCTCCGACCGGTGGCTGCCTGCGCCGGTGTCGGCCAGTCGCGCGGGTGGTACTGGTATGTCCCCGGGCGGGGCTTTCTCCGACAGGCTGCTGGCGGCCTGCGGCTGGCGAAGGGTCACGATCCGGGCGGGTGCCAGGCCCTGCTGGAGCAGTTCCGCCAGCGACTGCTCCGGGCGCTCGAAGGTCGCCACGATGACGATGTCGAACTCCTCCGTGGCGAGTTCCGCGGCCGCGCGTACCGGGAAGCCCAGGAATCGGCCCGAGGCCCCGGGCGCGAACACGCCCATGGGCTCGAGCCCCAGCTCCTTCAGAGTCAGATAGGCGACCTCCGCCGCCTCGCCGGTGCCGTAGAGCACGATGCGCTTGGCGTCGCCGTCGGCGAGCCGACTCAGGGATTCGCGCAGCGTCTGGCGGGCGCGCCGGTAGAGATTGAGCGAGTAGGCCATGTGCTCGTAGGTGAGCCGCGTCTTCTCGGCCATGCCCCGCGGCGTGAGCAGATAGCGCAGACGCTTCCGCGCGGCAGGCTTCTTCGGGAACTCCACGATCTTGATGCAGCCCTTCCTGGCCAGCCGCTTGAGGTAGAGGTTCGCCAGCCCGAGAGCCACGCCCAGCCGCTCGGCGAGCGCCCGCTGGGTGAGGGGCAGACCCTCCTGGATGGCCGTCAGGATCTCCAGATCGCGCTCGACCTGCCGTTCCATGGAACGTTCAAGAGTTGAACATATCCGGTGACGGTGGGTCAAGCGAAATTCGAGGGCGGGTGCTGGGCCAACTTGCCTCGCCCTAGTGTCCTGTCCCAGAAGCGTGTGGACAAAGCGCCGGGCGGGGCGGGGGCCCCTCCGCGGAACACGCTGAGTCGCAACCCGCACCGGGCACTCGTAAGGGGCCACGAGAGTGAGGCTACAGCCTCCGGCAACGCGCAGAAGCCACGGTTCCGCGGAGGGGCCCCCGCCCCGCCCAGCGCCGCGGGTCAACGGATTCCTGGGACACCACACGAGTGCGTTTCTCGGTCGCCGGTGACCCTCGGTGTAGGGTACAGTGTATGGCATGCACAAGACCACGGTGTACCTTCCAGACGAGCTCAAGCGGGAATTGCACCGGGTCGCGGCTGCCCGCGGCTGCAGCGAGGCCGAACTGATTCGCGAGGCCGTCCGAACGCTGGCCCAGGAGGCCGTTTCGCCTCGGCCACGCTTGCCGCTGTTCAAGAGCGGTAAGCGCGGGCTAGCCGAGCGGGTTGATCAAGCGCTCGCCGGTTTCGGCGAGCGGTGATTCTCCTCGACACGAGCGGCCTGCTCTCGGCGATCGACGAGAGCCAGCGGCACCACGCCGCGTGTGCGGAGGTCCTCTCCGAGGCGACCCCGCCGCTGCTGCTCTCCCCCTTCGTCCTGGCCGAGCTGGACTATCTGCTCGCGACGCAGGTCGACGGCCAGGCACAGCTGGCGCTCGTCGACGAGGTCGCGCGTGGCGTCTACCAACTGGAGCCCTTCAGCGCCCACGACGTTGCCGCCGCCGGCGATATCATGCGCCGGTACTCGAACCTGGCAATCGGCCTCGCCGACGCTTCGATCGTCGTACTCGCCCAGCGGCACGGCACGCGCGACGTGCTGACCCTGGACGAGCGGCACTTCCGGGCGTTGCGCGTGTCGGGAGGCAAGCGCTTCCGCGTGCTCCCGGCGGACCGATGACCGGCCGACCGGCGTCGCCGCAGCGCTCCCGGCCGCTCCGGGCGCAACCGACTGGCGTGCCGTCTTCGGCGACCCGCTTGGGCCGGCGCAGCGATGGCACCGAGGGATCCCGTGCCCAAGGACAGCATCCGTAAGCCCATCGTCATCGACATCGCCTGACCCGGAGGCGCATCCGCCCGTGAGCCGTCGGCCCTGGCTCCCGCTGGCCGCCCTCGTAGCGGCGCTAGCCCTCGTGACCGCGCTGTGGGTCTCCATCGACCGGCGGCCTCCCGCGTTCGATCACGCGAATCACCTGGAGCGCGCCCTCCGGTGCTACCGCGCCCTCGCCGACGGCGGGCCGCATCCGCTGCAGGCGATCCTCCTGGAGTCCTCGTTCTACCCGCCGCTCGTGCCCTGCCTGACAGGGCTCCTCTACTTCGTCGCGCCCGTAGTCCCGCTGACGGCCCAGGCGGTGATGCTGGCGTTCCTGACCCTAGGCGTCGCCGCCATCCTCGCCCTCGGCCGGCACCTGCACGGCGTCGAGACGGGGCTCCTGGCGGCGTTCCTTTTCGCCACCGCGCCCTTCGTGGTCTTCTCGCTCACCAACTTCCAGCTCGATCTGCCGTTGAGCGCCATGGTCGCGCTCGCGCTCCACGCGCTCGCGCGCACCGACGCGTTCTCTCGAGGTGCGTGGTGCGTGATCCTCGGGATCGTGCTGGGGCTGGGCATGCTCACCAAGCCGCCCTTTGCCACCTACGTGCTGCCGGCGATGCTCTGGTTGGCCTGGCGGGCGTGGCGCGCGCCCGATCGCCGCCGACGCGTCGCGCAGCTCGGGGTCGCGCTGGTGATCGGCGCTGCTTTGGCGTTGCCCTGGTACGGGCCGCGGCTCCTCGGGCTCCCCCTGCAGGCGCTGGACCGGTCGTTCAAGCAGGCGGCCGAGGTCGGGCAGGCGGGGGCGCTGACTCCCGCCGGCCTCCTGTTCTACCCGCGCGTGTTCCTGCCCCAGTTCGGATTGCTCGCGGGTCCTCTCTGCGCGTGGGGTCTCTGGGCGGTGAGCAGGAAGCGGGGCGCGCGCGTGTACCTCTGGCTCAGCACGCTGGTACCGTTCCTCCTTTACTCCCTCATCCAGAACAAGAACCTCCGCTACACGCTCCCGATCCTTCCGGCAGTGGCGCTGGTCACCGCGGTGGGAGTGCTGTCGCTCGGTCGGTCTTGGAGACGGGGGGTGATCTGGGCTTGCCTCGCCGTCGGCGCGCTGCAAGTCTCCATGACGGCCTTCGCGCTTCCCCGGCCGCTTGTGCTCCCGCTCTTTCTCACGCCGCTCCCCATTTCCTTCCCGCCCAGTCCCGCCGACTGGCAGGAGGATCGGGTGCTGGACGATCTCGTGCGGGCAAGTAGAGGCAGGCCGGCCACCGTTGCCGTCGTGCCCAACTACAACTTCTTCTCCGTCTCCAACTTCCGCTACGAGGCGCTGAGGCGCGGGCTGCCGCTCCAGATGACGCGGGCCTGGAACGGGCCGCCGCTCGGCATCGACTTCGTGATCTTGAAGACGGGCTCCCAGGGACCGAGCTTCACGGTCGAGAAAGCGGAGCGCCTCACCCGAGGCTTCGCCGAGGATCGATACCTCGACGCGGTGTTCCCGGTCATCAAGGAGTACCCGCTTCCCGATGGGAGCCACGGCATCCTGCGCGCGCGACGCATCCCACCGCTCAGGGACCTCGCTCCGGCCGAGCTGGCATCGCGGCTTCAGCAGGCGCATGAGGCAGCGCTCGCGGACTATGTCCGCGATGCGGTGGGTCTCCGGGTCTCGGTGAGCTATCGCCCCGAGGCCATCCTGCAGGGCGAGGTGGACCGCGTGCGCGTGGAAGCCGAGGCGGCCACCGTGGGCGAGCTCAAGCGCCGCGACCGCGCGCCCCTCCGCGTCCGCGACGCCCGCATCGACGTCGAGCAGCTGCTCATCAATCCCCGGCGCCTCGCGGAGACGGGCGCGCTCGAGATCCTCGACGCGGCCGCGCTCCGGATCCACGCGCTGGCCATCACCCAGGCCGACCTTGACGCCTTTCTCCAAGGCCAGCCGGCGGGCGCGCTCCTCACGGTGCGGCTCGGCGAGGGCGCCGCCCTAGTGAGGCTCAAGCGCGTTCCTGGCGGGGCGCGCGTGGGCATGCGGGCGCAAGGGACCGACGCCCCCTTCAGCCTCGAGGTGGAAGACTTGAGGGTGGGCGGCATTCCGGTGCCCGGCCTCCTCGTGGACTGGCTGGTGCGGCATTTCGACCCCACCCCGCGCCTCAGGAACCTGCCGGTGCCCGTTTCGCTGGGGACCATCCGCATACACCCCGGCCGCGTCGAGGTCGGCGATGCGCGCGGCGGCGCGGCCGTCCTTCCGCTGGTCGCTCGAGAGCGCCAGCGATACCGAATGACACCGGAATCAGGAACTATTTGGGCGCCAATACAAACGGACTGAACACCTATGAGGACCGGCCGCGCGGCAGAGGCCATGCGACGGCCAGGGCAGGCGGAAAGAAAAGGACGAGGAACTCGAGGGAGCTGAACCCTGGCGGGGACCCGGTCCCGCCGGGTCTCCGCACCGCACCGTGTGAGAATCCCTCTACGTGAGCTTGACCTTGTCGCCGACCAGCTGGACCAGTCTCAACCCGACGAGGATCTTGATCACGACCCACGACGGATCGAACTCGAACCGCGCCATGCTGAACTTGGGGCTCGAGGGATAGGCGTGGTGGTTGTTGTGCAGGCTCTCCCCGCCGGTGAGCCAGGCCAACAGGCGGATATTGGTGGCGCTGTTGGTGAGGAAGTTCTTTCGCCCCCACCAGTGCCCGAGCGCGTTGATGGCGGGCGCCAGCACGAAGACGTACAGTACGAAATGCGCCACCGCCACCGCCAGCCCCCAGATCGGGCCCAGGAGCAGCATGGCCAGCGCGACGCCGACGATGGCGCCCGCGGTGCCCCAGTTGAAGATGAGCCGGTCCCAGATGTCGTCTTTGATGTCCTTGGCCCAGCGGGCGATCGTCTCCGGGTTGCGCGCCTCGCGGACATAGCAGAAGACGTTGCCGAGTTGGACCTTCCAGAAGCCCAGAAGGAGCGGGCTGTGCGGATCACCTTCCTTGTCGGTGAAGGCGTGGTGCTTCCGGTGAACAGCCACCCACTCCCTCCGATTCTGGCCCGTGCTGACCCAGAGGATGCACCGGAAGAGGAAGTCGGCGATCGGATGAAGCCGGAGGGCGCGATGCGCCAGGCCCCGATGCAGATATACCGAGGTGGCGATCACGGCGGCTTCGGTCACTGCGAGGGTCACTGCTGTGGCCATCAGGAATCGCAGCACGTGTGGATCTCCTTCTTCAGCAGGGTGGAGAGTTTGGCCCTAGCCCGACAGCTTCGGGTCGAGAAGATCCCTGAGACCGTCGCCGAGCAGATTCAACCCTAGCACAGTTGCCGCAATAGCGCTCCCAGGAAACACCGCATACCAGGGGTTCATTCCCAGGAAAGCCTGTGACTCCTTGAGCATGAGTCCCCACGAGGGATGCGGGGGCTGTGTCCCCAGGCCAAGATAGGATAGCGCAGCCTCGGCCAGGATGGCTACCGGAAAACTGATGGTGGCCTGCACGATGAGGGACGGCAGGGTATTGGGCAGGACATGGCGGGTGATCACTGCCACGTCCCCGGCGCCCAGCGCCCGGGCGGCCAGGACGAACTCACGGTCCCGGAACTCGAGGAAGCTGGCCCGGGTCAGCCGGGCGAAAACCGGCAGGAAAGCCACGCCGATGGCCACCATGCTGATGGTCACGCCCGGCCGGAAGACCGCCGCCAGGAGGAGCGCCGAGAGGATAGCCGGGAACCCCTGGACGGCGTCCATGAGTCGCATGAAGCCCTCGTCGAGCCAGCCGCCGAAATAGCCAGAGACCATGCCGAGCCCCACCCCGATCCCCATGCCGATCCCCACGGCGATCACCCCCACCAGGATGGAGGTGACGGCGCCGGTCATGATGCGGGAGAGGAGGTCACGGCCGAACTGGTCGGTGCCCAGCGGATGGGCCTCTGATGGACCCTGGAGCCGGCCGGCGATGGACATCTCCAGGGGATCGCGCGGCGTGTACACGAGGCTCAGCGCTGCCGTGACCAGCAGGATGAGGGTGATAACCAGGCCGATGGTGAACGTGACATGACGGAACGCCCGCCGAGCGCTCATGCGCGCGGGGAGCCCCTGCGACCCACGGGTCCTGGCGTGGCGGGCAGCCCCTGCTGGCCTCCGCTCGACCAGGTGTGCCACCGTCGCGGTTCATCCGCGCGAGCCGCGCTCGGCCAACCGGGCCCGGTTGAACTTGTCGCTGACGCTCCGGCCGGCACGGGCGCCCTGCCCGCCACGCCACCCGTTGCTGGTGGTCGCCGCGCGAGCTCCCTCATTGCAGCGCGTCGTCACTCATACCGGATCCTCGGGTCGAGGAAGCCGTAGAGAAGATCCACCGCCACGTTGATCATCACGATCACGGAGGCGATGAAGAGCACCACGCCCTGCACCACGGGCAGGTCCCGGGCACTGATGGCCCCGAGGGCCAGCCGCCCCAGCCCCGGCAGGTAGAACACCGACTCGAGGATGATGCTGCCCGCCATGAGCTGGCCCAGCTGGACGCCGGCCACGGTGACGATGGGGATCATCGCGTTGCCGAGCGTGTGGCGGAAGAGCACCTTCCCTTCGCCGACACCCTTGGCGCGGGCCGTCCTCACGTACTCCTCCCTCAGCACCTCCAGCACGGCCGAGCGCGTGGTGCGCGCCAGCACCGCGAACTGGAAGAAACCGAGGGCTACGGCGGGGAGGAGCAGCGACTTGATGGCCGGCCACACCCCCTGCCCCCAGCCGTCGAAGCCTCCCGCCCGCACCCAGCCGAGCCTCACCGAGAAGAGCAGGATCAGGAGCAGCCCGGCCCAGAACCCCGGAATCGCGACGCCGAGCTGTGAGAGGATCATCGTCACATAGTCGGCGAAGCGCCGGTGGCGGGTTGCCGCAAACACGCCGAGTGGGATGGCCGCCACCACCATGAAGCCGCCGGCCAGCAGGGTGAGCGGCAGGGTGACCTGTAGCCGCGAAAGGATGAGGCTCGTGACGGGCACGTCGTACTGGATGGAGCGCCCGAGATCGCCCCGCGCGGCGTGGCCGACCCACTCGGCGTACTGGACGGGGAGCGGGCGGTTGAGCCCCATGGCTTCCCGCAGCCGCGCGGTGGCCTCGGGGCTTCCCTCGGTGCCCATGATGATGAGGGCTGGGTCGCCCGGCAAGACGCGGACGACGACGAAAACGAGGACGGAGACAAAGAACAGGGCGGCCAGGAGCGCGGCCGCCCTCCTCAGGACGTAACGACGCACCCCTGGGCCCGAAAGGAGTCTGCTGGCAAAGCGCAGGCGGCTGAAAAAGGCCCATTCTGCGGAGGTACGGCGCCCTCGGCCGCACGCTCAACGTACAGGGAATACGCCTCGCGTACGGCCCTCGGGCGCCGCCTCGCAGCTGGACCTTTTTGAGCCGCCTGCAAGCCTACTTCTGCCAGCCGACCTCGGAAAGGTCGAGCGACGGGATCGGCAGGTCCTTCCAGATGCCCGTCACGCCCTTCTTGGTCACCACCAGGCGCGGGTGCATGTACAGCCACACGGCGGGGGCCTCGTCGGCCAGCATGTCCTGCATCTTCACGTAGAGCCCCCGCCGCTTCTTGTCGTCCACCGTGATCTCTGACTCCTTGAAGAGCTTCTGAAAGTCGGCGTTCTCCCAGCGGAAGTAGTACTTGGGATTGGCGAAGTTGCCGATGTCCCAGGCCTCGGCATGCCCGATGATGGACATGTCGTAGTTAGCGTCCTTCCAGACCTGGGAGAGCCATTGCCCCCACTCGATCTGCTCGATTTTGGTGCGGATGCCGACCTTGGTGAACTGATTCACCAGTACCTCGGCGCTGCGCACGGTGTAATAGTACTGGGGCGCCACCTTCAGCACGGCGTCGAAGCCGTTGGGGTAGCCGGCCTCGGCGAGAAGCTTCTTGGCCTTGGCCGGGTCATAGGGCACGCGCTTGGAGACGTCCACGAAGTACGGGTTCAGGGGATCCACGTTCGAGCCCAGGATCTTGCCGTAGCCGAACATGGCGCCCTTGAGCACTTCCTCCTTGTTGATCGCGTGGGTGATGGCCAGCCGCACCCGCTTGTCCGAGTAGGGCTTCTTCGAATTGTTGAGCGAGAGCGTGACGTCGTTGGTGGTATCGCCCAGGATCACCTGGAAACGCCCGTCCTTCTTGAGCTCATCCACACTCTCCGGTCCCAGGCCGAAGCCCGAGACGTCGATGTCCCCCGCCTTGAGCGCGGCCAGCGTGGAGTTGGGGTCGGGGACGAAGCGGTAGGTGACCTTGTCCAGGTACGGGAGCCCCTTCTGCCAGTAGTCCTTGTTCTTGACCAGGACGACACGATCCCCGCGCGCCCATTCGGAGACCGTGAAGGGCCCGGTGCCGATGGGCTGGGTCTTCATGGTGTCCACCGCCTCGCGCGGATAGATCACCGAGCCCTGGCGTGCCACTGTCCAGAGGAAGGTGGCGTCGGGATGCTTGAGCGTCACGCTGATCGTGGAGTCGTCCTTGACGATGACGTCCTGGATCGCCTCGTACTGCACCCGGTAGGGGTGCTTGGTCTCCGGGTTGACGGCGCGATCGAGCGCGTACTTGACGTCGGCGGCCTTCACCTCGCGCCCGTTGTGGAAATGCACGCCACGGCGCAGGAAGAACGTGTAGTTCTTGCTATCGGTCGTGTACCAGCGCTCGGCCAGCCACGGCACCAGCTTGCCGTGCCTGTCCACCTTGACGAGGGCTTCCTGGACGTTGTAGAAGACCACCGCCGCGATGGCCGAGGCCGGGCTCGCCGTGAGGTCGAGCCCAGGGGGCTCGGCGGCGACCTGGACCACGAGGTTCCCGCCGGGCTGCTGGGCGAGGGCCGCGGGAGAGCCCGCGGTGACGAGCGCGAGCACCCAGCCCACCACCAGCAGGCCGAGACGTCGACGCAGGGACCACATCCTCATGCCTTATACCTTCCTCTCTGTGAAGAATCGCACCGTCCGTGTGAGCCCTTCGTCGAACTCGACGAGCGGCTCATACCCGAAGTCGGTCTTGGCGCCCCCGATGTCGGCCAGGGTGTGAGGCACGTCCCCCACGCGGCGTGGGAGATGCTTCTTCTTGAGCGGCCGCCCGAGCATGCGCTCCAGCAGGGCAATGATCTCGAGCAGACTGGTGCGGCTGCCGCATCCCACGTTGTAGGACTTACCCGAGACCGCCGCCGCGTTGGCCCGCGCCGCGAGCAGGTTGGCCGAGACGACATTGTCGATATAGGTGAAGTCCCGGGACTGGGTCCCGTCGCCGTGGACCTGGAGGAACTGCCCCGCGAACCCCCAGAGGATGAAGCGCGGGATCACCGCCGCGTACTCGCTCTTGGGGTCCTGGCGCGGGCCGAAGACGTTGAAGTATCGGAGGCCCACCGTCTCCACCCCGAAGAGCCGGCTCCAGACCGAGGCGTAGAGCTCGCCCGCCACCTTGGTCGCCGCGTACGGGGAGATGGGAGCGGTCGGCTGATCCTCGCGCTTGGGGAGATCGGGGCGCTCGCCGTAGACCGAGGACGAGGAGGCGTAGACGATCCGTGGCTTCTTCTTCTGCCGGGCCGCCGCGTAGAGCACGTGCAGGGTCCCCGTCACGTTGGAGGCATTGCAGCCCAGGGGATCGGCCACCGAGCGCGGCACCGAGCGCATGGCGGCCTGGTGGAACACCGCCGAGACACCGCGAACCGCGCGCTCCACGGTCTTCAGGCTCTTGAGGTCGCCGCGGACGATCTCGAGGCGCCGGTTGCCGCGCGCAAAGCCGAGGTTGGCCCGGGTGCCCGTCGAGAAATTGTCGAGCACGCGGACGCGATGCCCTTCCGCCAGCAGTCGCTCGACCACGTGCGAGCCGATGAACCCCGCCCCGCCGGTCACGAGGAAGAGAGATGGAGTGGTCATGGATACGATCGAGAAGCATTCAATTATGGCGGCGCACCGCCGCTGTTGTCAACGAGAGGTGAGGCAAGCCCCGCCGCGGCCCGCGTGACATCAAGGCCGCTGGGGCGCCGGGCGAGCCGCCGGGGCTTCACCTGGGTCGCCACGCCTCGGCGCTCAGCGCGTAGCGGGGCACCCGGACGTCCTTGTAATTGCACAGGCCGTCATACGCGAAGCCCAGCTTTTCCAGGACCCGGCGCGACGCGACGTTCTCGGGATACACCACGGCGACCACCCGCGGCAGCCCGAGGCTGCGGAACGCGTATCCGATCAGCGCGGCGACGGCCTCGGTCGCGATCCCCTTGCCCCACGACCGGCGCGCCAGACGGTAGCCGATCTCGACGTCGTCACTCTCCGGTACGGGAAGGAGCAAGCCGAGACCGTGGAACAGCCCATCGTCCTTTCCTTCGACGAGCCACCATCCATACGGCCCGTGGTCCGCCCCGATGCGCTGCCTTACTCGATCGAGTGTCTCCTCGGGCGGCGGCGTTCCCCGGGGGCTTCCGACGTACCTCATCACCTCAGGCTCGTTGTCGAGCGCCACCAGATCTGCCTCGTCCGACGGACGGAGTCGCCGCAACCGCAGCCGATGAGTTTCGAGCATCGTGGCCCTCCCATGCCCTGTCATCTTCCTTAACACAGATGCGCCGGAGGCGGGGAACGCGCCAGGTGGGGTGCCTTGACTGTCCTCGCCGCGGCGGCTATTGTGACGGCACCGAACGTCACGTGCGGAGGCAAGCCGAGGAACCCGCAGTGGTCACCATCCAGATGACCACCAACGACCGGGGCAAGGCCCGCGTGGCGGACGAGGTGGTCGGGCACAGATTGAAGAGGTGAAGTGCCGCTACCCGCTCATGTTCCCAGCGCCGGCCGTCCTGTACGGCGTGCTCGCTCGGAGCGCATAGCCGGCGCAGTACCGGATCAGCAACCGGCCGAACCGAGGAGGCGACTATGGGCCGCATGCTCGCCATCGCAACCGCCCTTGCCCTCGTGCTGCCGCTCGTGATCGCCCCGGAGACCGTGGCGCAGACCAAGGACGACACGGTCGTCTACGCCCTGCAGTCGGACGTGGACAACTGGGACCCCCCGAACTCGGTGCTCCGCGAAGCGATCATCCTCGGCTACCACGTGTTCGACCATCTGGCCGTGCGCGATCTCAAGACGCGCAAGGTGGTGCCCAATCTGGCGCTCTCGTGGAAAGCGCTCGACGACACCACCTGGGAGGTCAAGCTCCGGCAGGGGGTCAAGTTCCACGACGGGACGCCCTTCACCGCTCGCGACGTCAAGGCCACCTTCGACCGCGTGCTCGACCCGACCAAGAAGATGACGGCACGCGGCAACCACGCCAAGATCAAGAGCATCGAGGTCGTGGACGACTACACGGCGCGCTTCAGGACCGACGGCCCCTACCCGCTCTTCGTGGAGCGCCTGACCGCCCAGGTCATGCAGTCCGACAAGGTGATCAGGGAGAAGGGTCACGAGTGGATGCAGGAGCACGCCATCGGCACGGGACCCTACAAGCTCGTGAAATGGGACCGGAAGCAGGAGCATCTCCTGGTCCGTAATGACGACTACTGGGGCGCCAAGCCCGCCTTCAAGTACGTGCGCGTCCGGATCATCCCTGAGCAAGCGACCCAGATCGCCGAGGCGATCTCGGGCGGCGTGGACATCATCAAGGCCGTGCCGCCCGACCAGATGGACGTGATCAACAAGTCCGGCCAGGCGCGGACCGCGACCTCGCCCATCCTCCGGACGGCCCTGCTCCAGCTCGACCAGGCCGCCCGCAGCGGCCCGAACCCCTTCACCGACCGGCGAGTGCGGCAGGCGGCCAACCAGGCGGTGGACATGGACGCCGTCATCAAGCACGTGCTCAACGGGCTCGGCGACCGGGTCGCCACGGGGATCAACCCCATGGCCTTCGGCTGGGACCCCAGCCTCAAGCCGTACAAACAGGACCTCGCGGCGGCCAAGAAGCTCCTGGCCGATGCCGGCTATCCGAACGGTCTCGACATCCGCTTCAACACCGGGCCGCCGGTGGTCGAGCCCGCCATCCAGCAAACCAACGATGCCATCATCGCGGACATGGCCAAGGCGGGGTTCCGGGTCCAGCAGAACTACATCGGTGACAACACGGTGCTGGTGGCGCGCATCAAGGAGGGCAAGGGGGGCCCCATGTTCAACTGGTCGTGGGGCTACTACTCGGTCTTCGACGCCGACGCCATCCTCTACGACGTCTTCCGGTGCAACGAGCCGTACAGCTACTACTGCAATCCGGCGCTCGACGACCTGATCGTCCAGGGGCGCTCCACGCTCGACCAGAAGAAGCGCACCGAGATCTACGTCAAGGCCCAGAAGCTCCTCTTCGAGGACGCCGCCTACGTCTACAAGTGGGGGCTCCGCGGCGTCTGGGGCATCTCGAACCGGGTCAACTACGAGGCACCGGCCGACGAGATCGACCGCATGTTCCTGGTGACGCCGCGGAAGAAGTGAGGGGGCGAGCCGCCCTGCGTTCGACAGGTAGGCGAGTGCTGATCGACGGGCGCCGGCTCGTTCCGGCCGGCGCCCTCGCTCCTTAGATTCAACGGCCGTCGTGAGGCGTTACGTCGTCCAGCAGCTCGCCCAGCTCGTGGTGGTCGTCATCGGCATCTCGATGCTCGCCTTCGCGATCCTGCACGTCATCGGCGACCCCGTGCTGCTGCTGCTGCCGCAGAACGCCGGCAAGGAGGAGTACGAGCGTTACCACAAGCTCCTCGGGCTCGACAAGCCGCTCTACATCCAGTACTGGAAATTCGCCAGCCATGCCGTCCAGGGTGATTTCGGCAAGTCATGGTACACGGACACCCCCGCCTTCAAGCTCGTGCTGGAGCGGATGCCGCCCACGATCTATCTCACGGTGGCGGGCCTCATCGTTGCCCTGCTGATCGCTCTGCCCCTCGGTATCCTGGCCGCACTCAAGCGCCACTCGCCCGTGGACAACCTCTGCACCATCGTCGCAGTGGCGGGCCAGGCCATGCCCATCTTCTGGCTGGGCATCATGCTGATCATCATCTTCGCGGTGCGGTTGAAGGCGCTGCCGGCCTCGGGCTACGGCACCTGGGAGCACTTCCTCATGCCGGCCTTCACCCTCGGAGCCTTCCTGGCACCCATCACCATGCGCCTCGTCCGCTCCGGCGTGATCGAGGTCATGAACATGGATTTCATCAAGACGGCGCGCGCGAAGGGCGTGGCGGAGCGCATGGTGGTGGTCAAGCACGCCTTCCGCAACGCGTGCATTCCCGTGATCACGGTGCTCGGGCTGCAGTTCGGCCAGCTCCTGGGCGGCGCCATCATCACCGAGACCGTGTTCGCCTGGCCGGGCGTGGCCACCCTCACGGTGGACTCGATCCGCAACCAGGACTTCCCGGTAGTCCAGTGCGCCGTGATCCTGCTCGCCCTGGTCATCGTCACCGTGAACCTCATCGTGGACCTGATCGTCGGGCTCATCGACCCGCGCATCCGCACCGGCACATGAAGGCGGTGAGCGCCCCCAGCGAGGCGGATCTGGTCGCCCTCGGCGAGGCGGGCGCCGCGGCACCCGTGGCGCGGCGAGCCACGCTGCGACGGCTGCTGCGGCTGCGCTGGGGCCTGGCCGCCGGCGGCGTGCTCCTCCTGATCGTCGCCAGCGCCGTCCTCGCCCCCTGGGTCTCGCCCCACGACGCGCTCGCCGTGAACATCCGCCACCGGCTGGCGCCGCCGGCGTGGATGGAGGGCGGCACCGCCCAGCACCTCCTGGGGACCGACCAGGTGGGGCGCGATCTCCTGTCGCGGGTGATCTATGGTGGCCGGGTCTCGCTCGTGGTGGGGGTCACCGCGGTGCTGCTCTCGGCCACCATCGGCGTGCTGCTCGGGCTGGGCGCGGGCTACTTCGGCAGGCGGACCGACTGGACGATCATGACGCTGGTCAACGTGATGCTGACCTTCCCCTTCGTGCTCCTGGCGCTGGCGGTCATCGCCGTCCTCGGCCCGAGCCTCACCAACCTGATCATCGTGCTGGGTGTGGCGGGCTGGCCGATCTACGCCCGCGTGGTGCGGGCCGAGACCATGGCCCTCCGTGAGCGCGAATTCGTCCTGGCCGGGCGGGCACTGGGCATGAGCCACGCGCGGATCGTCTTCAGGCAGATCCTCCCCAACCTGGTGTCGGCCATCGTGGTCATCGCCACGCTCCAGGTCGCCCAGGTGATCATCCTGGAATCGTTCCTGTCGTTCCTGGGCCTCGGCATCCAGCCGCCCACCCCGGCCTGGGGCAACATGCTGGGCGAGGGCCGCGTCTACATGCTCAACTCGTGGTGGATCGCCACGTTCCCGGGCTCGGCGATCTTCCTCACGACGCTGGTGATCAACCTCATGGGCAATGCGCTCCGCGACTGGCTCGACCCGCACATGAAGTTGTGACGGGGCGGCGCGCTGTCCTTCACCCCGAGCTGCACTACCAACTCCGCTTGATCGACGCCCGGGCCCCGTGTAATGTTGCTACGTCACTACAGAGGGGGTGCAGCCATGCGGATGGGGCTTCGCGAGGCCAATCAGCACTTCTCGCGAGCGGTCAAGGCCGTCAAGGCTGGCGAGGAAGTCGTCCTGACCGAGCGCGGAAAACCGATCGCTGTCATCAGGCCGCTCCGCCCGACTGATTCGGTGGACGCCGCGATAGAGCGCCTGGCGGGGGAGGGGCGGTTGAGGCTCGCCAAGGTTCCCGGCCCCGTCCGCCGGCACGGCTGGAAGCCGATCCGGACGAAGGGCCCACCGCTGTCGCAGACGCTCAGAGAGGAGCGGGATGCCCGCTGACCGGCTGGCGTGGGCCTACTTCGACACCAGCGTGCTGGTGAAGTGTTATGTGCAAGAACACGGCACGCCCGAGGCGCTGAGCCTGATCGGTCGTCACGCCGTGCTGTCCTCGGCGCTCGCGCCCATTGAGGTGACAAGCGCCCTGCGCCGACAGGAAGCGAGTGGAGGTCTCGGCCGACGCCAGCGCGAGCAGGCTCTCGTGCGATTGCGGGGAGACCGAGCCCGCTGGAACCTGCTGGAACCGGACTGGCATGTGCTCGCCAGGGCAGAAGCGCTCGCGGGAACGGCACCCGTCGGGACGCTAGACGCCCTTCATCTGGCCTCAGCGCTCGTCTTTCAGGCCGAGACGAACCTTCGCCCACCCTTCATCACCGGAGATACGCAGCAACGTCGCGCCGCTGACGCTCTTGGTCTCGACGTGGTATTCGTCGGGTAGAGGCCTTGCCCACGGGCGCTCATACCGCGTTTCTGGGAGCTACGCTCCCGAAGCTTGAGGGCGGTGGCCTTCTGGGGTGACACAATTACCACACGGCGATGTTCTGGTGACGGACCTGCCGGGAGCGTCTTCTGGTCCACGTATCGTCACGTGACGTCGCTCAGGAGCCGCCCGTAGCCGAGCACGCGATCGGTGATTCCGACCGTGCGGAGCGCATGCCAGAGCGTGGCCACCTGGCTCGTCACCACGGGCTTGCCTAGGTCGCGCTCGAGCCGCTCGACGATGCCGGCGGTCGGCAGCCCGGTGCCGCTGAGCAGGACGGCGTCCGCGTCGGCGCGGTCCGCCCGGCGACCGAGGACATACGCGCGCTCCTCCGTCTCCTCGTAGATGTTCGTCACGCCCTCGAGCCGATGATGCGCGATCACCTCGAACCCGGCGGCCTCCCAGTACGCGCGTCCGGCCGCGCTGATCGCCTCGGGATAGGGCGTGGCCAGCGCCAGCCGCCTCACACGCAGCCGCTCGAGGGCAGCGATGATCGCGCGCGCTGCGCTGAACGCGCGGGTGCCGGCCAGCGCGGCGAAGCGGTCGAGCAGGGCCGGCTCGCTCGCGAACCCGGTGAGATAGCTCACGGCGGTGTGCGACAAGACGACGACATCGGGCTTCACGGCCGCCAGCGCGCGCGTGGCGGACGGCAACGAATCCAGGTAGGCGAGCGTGCGCCGTTGCATGCCCTCGGCCGCGCCGGGCTCGCCGGCGAGGGTCTCCAGCCTCGCGAAATGGATCGTCACCGAGGCCGGCGCCATGCGATACAGCTCGGGCTCGACGGTGGGATTGCCCGCGGGAACGAGGACGCCGAGTCGCGCGCGAGGGGCCATTACGCGCGCGACCAGCTATCGCGAAACCGGTAGTACGTGAATCTTTCCCATCTTGTCTTGAACTCCATCGCCGGCGACGAGTCTTGCGGGATGCCCGGGAGCCGCCTCAGTCGAGCCCGGCCAGTGGGGCGTGCCGCCGCCAGGCGCACAGCCCCTCGATTTGCTTCGCCACGGCCAGGACCGTGGCTTCGTTGCCCTCGGACGCCACCAGTTGGACCGACAGCGGCAGCCCGTCCGGGTGCATGCCGGCGGGGATGGCCGCGGCCGGGTAGGCGGCGAAGTTCCACGGCGCGGCGAACGGCGCGTAGTTGGCGTTCGCGTACACGTTCGCCAGCCAGCCCTTGCGGCCCCACTGGAGCGCGCGGATCGGCGTTCGAGCCAGGGCGGGCGTGACCAGCACGTCGTGGGCCGCGAAGAAGGGCGCCACGCGTTCGCGCCACCGATCGCGCTGCTCGGCCTTCATCAGCTTGAACCGGCGCACCAGGCGCCCGATCGCCGCATGGCGGCGCGTCCGCGGCTCGAGGCGCCGGACATCCAGGCCCATCCCCTCGACCTCGGCGGCGACGGCGGCGAACCACCAGGCCAGTACCCAGGTGCCGACCTGCAGCGAGTCCGGCGGGGCGGCCTTCGTGACCCGATGCCCCGCCTGCTCCAGCAGCCGGGCGGTCTCTTCCACGGCCTGGCGGTACGGACGGTCCACGCGGATGCCCGCGAGCGGTGGCTTGGTCGAGACGGCGATCCTGAGCGGCCGCTCCGGCGGCTGCGGCGACGCCAGGTCCAGGCGCCCGGCCATGACCGAGAGCACGAGGGCGGCGTCGTCGACGGTCGTGGCAATGGGTCCGTTCTCGGCCAGCCCGAACCAGCTCGTGGGCCCGACGTCCGAGGGGACCACGCCGCGGCCCGGCTTGATGCCGAACAGTCCACAGCACGCGGACGGGATGCGGATCGAACCCAGCGCGTCGTTCCCCTGAGCCGCCGGCGCCATGGCCGAGGCCACCGCAGCCGCGGCTCCGCCCGACGAACCGCCCGGCGTCCGTTCGAGATTCCACGGGTTCCTGGTGATGCCGAACGCCCCGTCCGTGGCGCCGAAGATCCCGAGTTCCGGCAGGCGGGTGATGCCGATGACCACGGCCCCGGCGGCGCGGAGCCGGCGCACAACCTCGTGGTCCTCCGCCGAAGGCCTATGGGAGGTGGCCAGGGAGCCGTCGCGCATGGGCTCGCCGGCCACCGGCAGGTTGTCCTTGATCGGAACCGGGACGCCAGCCAGCGGGAGCGTCGAGAGGTCGGCGCGCGTGGCGACCTCGTCCGCCTCGGCGACCGCCTTCTCCACGCGTACCACCTGAAACGCTCCGACCTGACGATCCAGACGTTCGATCTGTTCGAGGTACTGGCCGACCACGTCGCGCGGCAGGATTTCGCCCGCTCGCACCATGCAGGCGATGTCCGCCGCCGTCCGGCCCACCACGTTCACACTCCGCGCCGTTGCCATCTCACCTCCTCGCGTTCATTGGTCGTCTCTGTTTCGTGCCCGGACGCCCTAGGCCTCAGGCGAGTGTGGTGTCCCGGAAATCCGTTGACTCGCGGTGCCGGGCGGGGCGGGGGGCCCCTCCGCGGAACCGTGGCTTCTGCGCGTTGCCGGAGGCTGTAGCCTCACTCTCGTGGCTCCTTACGAGTGCCAGGTGCGGGTTGCGACTCAGCGTGTTCCGCGGAGGGGCCCCCCGCCCCGCCCGGCGCTTTGTCCACAAGCTTCTGGGACAGGACACTAAATTTAGGACGCGCTGCTTGAAGCGCTGATGCCCGCCCAGCTGAGGCGGCTGAGCATATAGCGATGAAGGCGTGTCCGCCGCGCGCATTCAGCCGCCGGCCGCGTACGTGATCCGGTAGATCCGGCCGGCCTTGTCGTCCGACACGAGGAGTGAGCCGTCCGGCATCACGAGCACGTCGGCGGGGCGGCCGGCGGCGACACTGCCCTTGAGCCAGCCCTCGGCGAATATCCCGTAGGATACCGCGCGGCCGCCATCCACCTTCACGAAGGAGACGCGGTAGCCGATCGGTGTCGAGCGGTTCCAGGAGCCGTGCTCGGCGATGAAGATGCCGCCGCGGTACTTCTCCGGAAATTGCTTGCCGGTGTAGAAGCGCATGCCGAGGGCCGCGACGTGGGGGCCGAGCAGGCGGGCCGGCGCGGTGAACTCCTCGCACGAGCGCCCGGCGTTGAACTCGGGATCGCGAAGGCCGTTGCCGTGGCAGTAGGGGAAGCCGAAGTGCTCGCCTGGCCTCGTCAGCCGGTTGAGTTCGTCCGGCGGTTGCTCGTCGCCCAGCCAGTCGCGGCCGTTGTCCGTGAACCACAGCTCACCGCTCTCCGGGTGAAAGTCGAACCCGACGCTGTTGCGCACGCCGCGCGCCACCACCTCCGGCCGGCCCCCGGCCACGTCGAAACGCGTGATCGTGGCGTGCAAGGGACCGGGTGGTACGCAGACGTTGCAGGGGGCGCCGACGGGGACGTAGAGGCGGCCATCCGGACCGAAGGCGATGAACTTCCAGCCGTGATGCTCGTCGGACGGATAGAGGGCGGTTACCACCTCGGGTTTCGGCGGCCGCCGCAGGTCGCGGGCGACGTCGCGGAAGCGCAGGATCCGATTCACCTCGGCGACGTAGAGGACGCCGTCCCGGAAGGCCACCCCGCTCGGCATGTTCAATCCGCTTGCCAGCACGTGGACATCGTCCGCCCGATGATCGCCGTCCCGATCGACCACCGCGTACACCTTGCCCTCCGAACGCGAGCCAACGAATACGATGCCCGCCGGCCCCTGGGCCATCTCACGCGCATTCGGCACGTCAGCGGCGTAGACGGTGATGCGGAAGCCCGGGGGCAGCGTGATGTCGCCGACCTCGGCCGCGGCACTGGGAAAGAAGCCGGCGAGGTAACCGCGGTACATGCAGCCGACGGCGACCAGGGCGGCGAGCACCACGAGCAGGAGCGCGATCTTCACGCGGCGGCCGCGCATGCCGTCATTATGCCTCGGGCCAAGCCTGCCGGCCAGGCCTCCTCGTGCCGCCCTTCTCCCTCGGTACGGGAGGCGGCAAAGGCGGTGGATAGCTGGATCGCCTGGGCGCGCTGACGGGTCCGCGGCCGATCTGGTCCCGCCGTCGGCGTCGCGACGGCGGGACCGCCTGCCGGGACGACTATGGCTGCCCCACGCTCGCGCTGGCCGCGACGACGGGCAGGCGCCCCTGGCTATGCGCCTCGCGGGGGGCGTGCCGGTACCATGAGGGCACCAGGGAGCCGATGGAGAAGCCAATCACGACCGTGAGGACCTCGATCTGGGCCAGGGGACGCACCGCCGTCTGTTGCGTGCCGAGGAGCAAACTGTGGACCAGCGACGCGGTGAGGGCCAGCATGATCGTCAACCCGAGCCCCTCGACCCACCGGAGCCGGTCGGCCGCGAGGAGTCCCATGAAGCCATCTTGCGGCTCGTCATCGGCCAGGAACGCCAGCCCGTAGGCCGTGGCGAATGTCATGATCCCCCAGGGGCTGGTCTGCCAGTACGCGTCCCAGGCCTTGGCGAAATCCCCGTGGGTGCTCGCCACCTTGACCGTATAGCTGATCAGCGCGCCTGCGCCGGCCCCCACACCCACGCGAGCGGCCGCCGGCGTCCCGCGTCGAGAAGCCGGAAGAGTCGCGGCCGCCACCGTCCCCCGCGCGCTTGGCCGTGTCGTCTTTCGCGAGCCCCATCCAGACCTCCCCCTCAAAAGGTCGGGCTAGCGCTAGTGAGGAAGAGGATACGCGGCACGCGGGGCCGTGCTCAAGAATCACCATCGTCGGAGGTCCCTGCATGAGTCGTCTTAGGGATCTTCGTCCCCAATAGGTACTACTCGCCGCGCTCCCCGGCTCACCCTGCGCCTATCCGCAATCCGTACATCATCCGTAAACCCTGATTGTCACACTCTCGCCATTGGAACAGATCGCTGCTCCACGGTCGCGGAGGAGGGGACGCGGGTGAGGGCGTGTTCGCCACTCATCAGCGCGGTGAAGAGCTGACCATCGGCTCGGGCCACGGGGTTGAAGGCTTTGGCCGTCCGGCCGGAGGCCGGGGGTTTGCGAATCGTGATGGCGTCGAGGCAGCTCAACCCCGGTGTGGGGTCGTCGACCTGGGCCAAGGCATCGAGATACCGCGCGTTGCTCTGGAGGGCGAGCTCGCGGACCCTCGGCACTCCAGGCGACCGGGAGGAGGCGCTGGCGCAGACCTTCGTCACCCTCGGACACGTGATGCACCTGGTGCAGGACCTAGCCGTCCGCGCCCAGCTCAGCGGGCGGCTGGCTCGGCGACCGCTTCAGCAAGCGCCGCATCGCGGCCGCCTGCATGCCGGGGCACGCGGTGGCGCTGCTCGTGCTGGCCACGGCGACGGCGTTCGTGATGGTGCTGGCCTTCGCCCTGCTGCACGGGCCGCCGCCGCGCTAGCTCAGGGCGTCGTCGGGCCGCCGACGAAGAACGTGGTCGGCTCGACGCCGGCGAGCTTCACGTAGAGCCGCCACGGCGCCGCGCCCGCCTGCGCTGCCGGGAACCACACGGTCGTGTTGCCCTGCGTGCGGCTGCGGCCCTCGCCGATCGGAAAGCCCGCGCCGACGCCGGTCCCCACGCCGATGCCGCCACCGTACGAGCCGCCGCCCACGCCGACGCTGATGCTCGGCGGCGGCCCCGTGACGACGGGCGGATTCTCGACCGCGTCGGCGGCGACCGACGTCCCGTCCGGCTTGATGATCCACGCCTGCTCCAGGCGCCGGCCGTCGGTGTCGATCTCGACCCTCAGCCGGTCGGCCAGCTCGTGGACGTCGGCGGAGATCCTCGCCTCGCGCGGCTGCGGGTCGGGCTTGTAGGGCAGCGTGGCCCGCGAGCACCCGGGCAGGACGATCAGGCCGATGAAGAGCCAGCGCAACAACATGGGATCTCCTCCTCGATGTCTCCATCGTAACAGAGACGTCCGCAGAAGCCCCGGTGCTTCACCGGGTTGAGACCCGATGATGCGCGACCTGCCCGGTCGCATCGCGACCGGGGCGGTGCTGGACGTGGACGAGGTAAAGGTGATACTCATTTGCTACCGATGGTAGACGGTCGACCCGGACATGATCCGGTTCGTGGGTGTCGACCCAGCTGGCCGAGAAGATCGTGGTGGTGAAGTCCACCATCCACTACGGAGGAGGACAGCATGTTCCCCGGCTTCACGGCATCCGACTTCAAGGTGTTCGACATCCCCGGCTTCAAGCCCCGCATGGAGGCCATCAAGACGCGGATCCGCCCCAAGCTGGAGGCGGCCGGGCGCGACCTCTTGGCCGACGTGGCGCGGATCGGTGGTGGAGAGGCCTTCGCCCACGTGGCCAAGCACGCCCGCCGCACGGTCAACCCGCCCGACGACACCTGGGTAGCCTTCGCCTACGACAAGCGCGGCTACAAGAAGCACTGCCACTTCAAGCTCGCCGTCTCGCGCGGCGCCGTGCGCTTCCTCTTCGAGGCCGGCCCCGAGCACGCCGACAAGAAGCACTGGGCCGCCGCCTGGAAGCGTCATGCCCCCCAGCTCGTCCCGGTGCTGCGTCGGGCCAAGGGCCTCGCCTGGTTCAAGAACGAGCACGACGAGAAGCCGGCGGCGATTCTCACCGACCTGCCGGCCGACGATGTGGCGCGGCTGGGCGAAGAGCTGACGCGCAGGCGAGACGGCCAGCTCGTCCTCGGGCGCGCCGTCCCCCTCGAGGAGGCCGCGCGGTGGACGCCCCGGGACTATGCGCGCGCCGCGAGGGAGACGTTCCATCTCCTCGCGCCGCTCTACCGCCTCAAGTAGACGACGCGCCCGGGCGACCCGCAGCGCTTCCGGCTCTCCGTCACGCTCGGGTATGATTTACTCGGACGGTGACTAACGCCTGTATCTTCGACATGGACGGAGTCCTCATCGACAGCGGCGCCCACCACAGGAAGGCGTGGCGCGCCCTGCTCGACGAGCTGGGCGTGGAGCCCGCGCAGCTGGAGATCTGGCGGCTGAGTATCGGCCGGCCGGCCGAGGAGGCCTTGCCCTTGCTGCTGGGACGCCGGATGAGGCCGGCGGAGGCCCGGCGCCTGGCGCTGCGCAAGCGCGATCTGTACACGAAGTTCGCCGCGCAGGGGTTGCAGCAAGTGCCAGGAGTCCAGACCTTCCTCGAAACCCTCGTCGGGGTCGGCGTCCCGCGCGCGGTCGGCACTTCTGCTTCGCGCGGCGACGCCGAGACCCTGCTGAGCACCCTGGGACTCCGCCGCTATTTCGGCGTCATCGTGACGGCCGACGACGTGAGGTTCGGCAAACCCAGTCCCGAGGTCTATCTGGAAGCCGCGCGGCGCCTGGGCGTCCCGCCCGCCGCCTGCGTCGTCTTCGAGGATTCACTGGTCGGCGTCCAGGCCGCGCGACGCGCGGGCATGAGAGCCATCGGCGTGACCACGGCCCATGCACCCCATGAGCTCAGCGCCGCCGGGGCGGAGACAACCATCGCCGACTTCGAGGGACTCGAATGGAGCTCGGTCGTCCGCCCGTAAGCACGTCGACGTTCTGGGAGGAGCTGTACGCCGGCGGGGACGACGGCTGGGAGCTGGGCGTGCCGGCGCCGCCGCTCGCCGCTTGGCTCGACGGCGGCGGTCGCTTCCCGGCGAGGGACGCCACCGGCCCGGCCCGCGTCGCCGTTCCCGGCTGCGGCCGGGGCCATGACGCGCGACTGCTCACCCGCCGCGGTTACCACGTCTGGGGCTTCGACTTCGCTCCGGCTGCCATTGCCCTCGCTCGCGACCTGGCCGGGCGCGAGGGCGTGGAGGTCGAGTACGAGGAGCGTGATATCTTCATGCTCGACCGCGACCATGCGGACTTCTTCGATGGCGTCTGGGAATACACGTGCTTCTGCGCGATCGACCCGGCCCGGCGGGAGGAGTATGCGCGCCTGATCCACGCGATCTTGAGGCCCGGGGGGAGTTTCCTCGGCTGCTTCTACCCGCTGCGGGACGGCGAGGACGGGCCCCCCTTTCCGGTCTTACGGCCCGGAATCGAGCGCGTCTTGGCGCCGTACTTCCGCATCGTGGAGAGCGGGCCGCCCGCCCGCTCCGCAGAGCGGCGCCGGGGGCTAGAGTGGCTCGTCCGCGCCGAGCGTCTCGGTTGACCGTTCGCGCCGACGCGTGCTAAGGTTGGGCACTTTTTCGCTGCGTGTCCCGAGATCGACAGCCATCGGTTGACGCAAGGCAGCGCGAGCCGCAGGCCGCTGGAGGGGGTGGAGCCCCACCGGCCGAGGCGAGCGAATCTCAAGGAGGCACTGTATGAGGACTCCCCGTATGGCCCCGGCGCTCTCCCTGATCGCGCTCCTCGGCGTCGCGGCGGCGCCGCCGGCGCCGGCCTGGGCGCAGGGGCAGACCATCAAGATCGGCATCCTGTTCGACCACACCGGCCCCTTCGCCGCTGGCGGCTCCCTCAACTGCTGGCGCGGCGCCAAGATGATCATCGACTACGTGAACGAGCGCGGCGGCGTGCTCGGCAAGTACAAGATCGTGCAGGTGGACGGCGACGGGCAGTCGAAGACCGAAGTCGCCATCAACGAGGCCGAGCGGCTCCTCAACGCCGAGAAGGTCGACATCCTGGCCGGCATCTACTCGAGCGCCCACGCCGTACCGCTCGCCGAAAAGGTGGACAAGCAGAAGAAGTTCCTCTGGATCACCACCGCGATCGCCGACGCGGTCGTCAAGGACCGCAACCTCCAGTACACCTTCCGCGCGCAGCCCAACGGCAGCCAGTTCGGCGACTACGCCGTGCAGTACATCGCCGGCTACTCGCAGGAGCGCTTCAAGAAGGCACCGAAGGACCTGCGCGTGGCCATCATCTACGAGGACGGCCCCTACGGCACCGGGGTGGCCGCCGCCAACGAGGCCGAAGCCAGGAAACAGGCGATGCAGGTCGTGCTGAAGGAGGGCTATTCGATCAGCGCGCCCGACCTCTCGTCGCTGGTGACGAAGCTCCGGGCAGCGCGACCGGACGTCCTCTTCCACACCGGCTATAATCCGGACATCGCGCTCTTCCTCCGCCAGGCCAAGGAACAGGGCCTGCGGGTGAAGGCGTACGTCGGGCACGGAGCCGGTCACAGCCAGCTCGACAAGCTGAAGGAGGCCTTCGGCGCCAACGAGGTGGAAGGATTCCACACCGTCGACCCGGTTGCCTCGCAGCTCATCGAGAACAAGGTGAAGCCGGCCGTGGCGGAGATGACCCGCGAGATGGTGAAGCGCTACCGCAAGGAGTTCGGCGAAGGGCCCATCGCGCCGCACGTGTCCATGGGCTTCAACAACATGTGGATCCTGCTCAACGACGTGCTTCCGCGCGCCATCCAGAAGTACGGGGGCTGGACTCCGGACGCGCTCGCCAAGGCGGCGCGCGAGACGGACATCTCCGAGGGGGGCACCATGCAGGGCTACGGGGTCAAGTTCTATCCGCCCGGCCATCCCATGGCCGGGCAGAACGAGCGCTCGTTCCCCGCGGTGTTCGAGGTCATCGAGGGCAAGTTCGAGGTGGTGTGGCCGAGGACCGTCCAGACACACGCTCCCCTGCTTCCGCTTCCCCCCTCGTCACCGCTTGCGGCCCGCTAGGTCGCCGGGAGGGGGCCTCGACGGCCCCCTCCCATGCCTCCCCCACGAAACGGATTGCGCCGGCAAAGCCGGCGCTCGAACGGCGGCAAGTTAGGTGAGTCCGCTGGACAGGTCGGCGGGTTTCCGACACGCTGCTCGGACGGCGCGCATCCGGCTGGAGTGGGACACCAGGCGCCCGCTCGGGCCTGCTGTCCAGGCGCCGGCCTTCCGATCGTGCTGACCATCTCGGGATTGATCAAGCGCTTCGGGGGCTTCACGGCGCTCAACGGCGTGTCCTTTGACGTCGTGGAGGGCGAGATCCTGGGCCTCATCGGCCCCAACGGCTCCGGCAAGACGACGCTGTTCAACTGCGTCTCCGGCGCGCTCACCCCGACGGCCGGCTCCATCCGCTTTCGCGACGAGGAGATCACGGGGCTGACCCCCGACAAGGTCTGCCACCGGGGCATCGCCCGCACCTTTCAGATCCCACGCCCGTTCCGCAAGCTCTCCATCCTGGAGAATGTAGCCGTCGCCGCGCACTTCGGCGCCAACGAACGGGGGAGCGAGGCGCAGGCGCTGAAGCGCGCCCGCGAGGTGCTCGAGCTAGTGGGACTGCCGAGCGATTCCGGCGCGCCGACGACCTTGCTGGGCGCCGGCGGGCTCAAGAAGCTGGAGCTGGCGCGGGCCCTCGCCACCGGCCCCACCCTGCTCCTTGCCGACGAGAGCCTGGGCGGGCTCGATCCCGCCGAGATGAACGAGGCCGCCGAGATGCTCAAGCGCATCCGGCGCGAGCGCGGGACCACCATCGTCTGGGTCGAGCACATCATGGCGACCTTGATGCGCGTCGTGGACCGGATCGTGGTGCTGGATCACGGCGAGAAGATCGCCCAGGGCAAGCCGCTGGAGGTGGCCGAGGACCCGCGAGTCGTGGAGGCCTACCTGGGCGAGAAGCTCGTGCTGGGCTAGACCGGCTCTTCGAGATGCTCGAGCTGCGGAACGTCACGGCGGGCTACGGCCACTTCACCGCCCTCTGGGACGTGAGCCTCCGCGTCAACACGGGCGAAGCCGTGGCCGTGGTGGGCCCCAACGGCGCGGGCAAGACCACCCTGATGCGGGTGATCTCGGGCCTCGTGCCGCCACGGACGGGTGAGATCGCCTTCGAGGGCGCGTCGCTGGCCGGCCGACGCGCTCACGAAGTCATCGCCCGCGGCGTCGCTCATGTCCCCGAGGGACGCCGTATCTTCCCCGCGCTGACGGTGACCGACAACCTCAAGATGGGCGCCTTCGTGCCGCGCGCGCGCGCGCGCTTCCGGGAGAGCCTGGAGCTGGTCTACACCCTCTTTCCCGTCCTCGCCGAGCGGCACACCCAGCGGGCCGGTAGCCTCTCCGGCGGCGAGCAGCAGATGCTCGCCATCGGTCGCGCCCTCATGTCGCGGCCCAAGCTGATCCTCCTCGACGAACCCTCCATGGGGCTGGCGCCGGTGATGGTGCTGAAGGTGTTCGATCTGATCCGGCGTGTCCGCGAGGAGGGCTACACCATCCTCGTGGTGGAGCAGAACGTGCGACAGGTGCTGAAGCTCGTGGACCGCGCGTACCTTCTCGAGGTCGGCCGGATCCGCATGGAGGGGCGCGCCGCCGAGCTGTCCGAGCAGGACTTCGTCCGCAAGGCCTATATGGGGCTATGAGCCAGGCGCCGATCCGACCATAGTCATGGACCCGATCTTTCTCGTGGAGGCGGCCATCAACGGAGTGCTCTTGGGCGGCGTGCTGGCATTGCTCGCCCTCGGGCTCAACCTGATCTTCGGCGTCATCGACATCGTCTGGATCTGCTACGTGGACCTGGTGATGCTGTGCATGTACGCCGTCTACTTCCTGGTGACGCTCTACGGCTGGCCGGTGTGGGCCGCGGGGCTGGCCTCCGTTCTCTTCGGCGCGCTGCTCGGCGTCGGCGTGCACCTGCTCATCATCTCGCCGATCCTCGGGAGCGCCCCGGTGAACCAGCTGCTCGCCACGGGCGGCCTCCTCTTCTTCTTGCAGTCCTTCGCCACCTTCCTCTGGAGCACGGACCATCGCTCGGTCCGCTTGAACCTGCCGGTCATCGAAATAGCGGGGATCTTCCTCGTGTTCGCGCGGCTCATCGCCTTCGCCATCGCCATCATGGCCGTCATCGGCCTCTACCTGTTTCTCCGGCACACCTTCATGGGCACCGCCATCCGTGCGGTCTCCCAGGACCGCGAGGCCATGGCGCTGATGGGCGCCGACCCGCAGCACGTCTACCTCGTCACCTCGGGCGTCGGCGGCGCGATGGCCGGCCTCGCCGCGGCCCTCCTGATCCTGCAGTACTCCGTGCATCCCTTCTTCGGCGCCTCCTTTGGCCCGCTCACCTTCATGATCTGCGTGCTGGGCGGGCTCGGAAACATGGTCGGCGCCTTCGTGGCCGCGTTCATCATGAGCGAGATCATCTCCGTCGGCGGCGTGGTGATCTCCACCGAGATGGGCTACGTCATCGCCTTCGTCGTCTTCATCGTCATGATGTTCGCCCGCCCGGGGGGCATCTTCGCCCGACGGGAGTGACGGTGGCGCGCCCGATCGCCCTCTTGCTGCTCCTCCTCGCGGGGGTCGCCCCGTTCGCCCCCATGGGCGGCACGCGGCAGTACGTCCTCCACGTCCTGATCCAGATCTGGATCTGGTCCTTCATCGGCGGCGCCTGGTCACTGATGGGCCGCTTCGGGCTCGTCTCCCTCGGTCACGGCGCGTTCCTCGGGATCGGGGCCTACACGACCGTCCTGCTCTGGAACTTCTTCGGGCTCACGCCGTGGATCGGGAGCGTCGTGGGCATGGCCGGCGCCGTGCTCATCGCGCTGGTGATCGGCGACCCGTGCTTCCGCTTCCGCGTGGTCGGCCACTACTTCGCCCTCGTGACCCTCGCGGTGGGCGAAGTCGTGCGCCTGCTGATCATCGCCGAGCGCGACTGGACCGCCGGCTCGCTGGGGCTCACACTCAAGCCCGCCGGCACCGACTCCATCCTGGCCATCCAGTTCGCCGACAGGCGCGTCTTCTACTACGCCGCGCTTCTCACCTGGCTCGGCGGGCTCTGGATCTGGCACCGCGTGGACCGGAGCATGGCCCGTAGCGCGCTGGAGGCCATCGGGGAGGACGAGACGGCGGCCGCGTCGGTGGGCATCCACGTGACGCGCTTCAAGCTGGGGATCACCGTGCTCTCGGCGGCGCTGACGGCGCTCGGCGGAGCCGTCTACGCCCAGTACATCACCTACGTGAACCCGGACACGCTCTCGGGCATCGGCGTGTCGCTCAAGATCGTCTTCGCGGTCGTGCTGGGCGGCATGTACTCGCTCCTGGGACCGCTGGTGGGCACGGCGCTCACCACCGCGCTCTCCGAGGGACTCCGCATCGTCTTCGGCCTCAAGCTCCTCGGCATGGCCGACACGATCTACGGCCTCGTGCTCATCCTCTGCATCATCTTCCTGCCGCTCGGCATCTACGGCAGCCTCCGGGAGGCCTTCGTCCACCCTCGCGCGCGCGTCCCACCCGGCCCGGCTCGATCTTCCCGGACGGGGCGCCTTCGGGCATAATGAGCGGGCCATGCCGGAGTGGGCGGTTTGCCCCGAGGACGCGGAGCCCTCCAAGGCGGCGGTGGCGCTCGCCCAGCAGGAATACCGAAAGGCGCACAACCTGAAGGAGAAGTCCCTGGAAGTCATCCGCATGTACCGGGGCCTGGTCAAGGAGGAGCCGGACGCCGGCGAGGAGGACTACGC
>WNGF01002928.1_pt1 | contig 43608 bp, 38 predicted proteins | sample 5400641 | NCBI WGS metagenome assembly WNGF01 (sample SAMN13153371, study PRJNA577476) | soil metagenome | isolation source: 80 cm soil or saprolite under grassland replicate 2 | place: USA:California | collected 2016-06-15 | reverse complement strand
CCCTGGCTGCTCAATGGTCTGTCGCTCCGGCTCATTGAAAGCCACTACGAGAATCACTACGGTGGCGCGCTTCGAAGGTTGAACGGAATCACGGAGCAGATGGAATCGCTCGACTTCGACAGCACGCCCGGTTACGTGGTGAACGGCCTGAAGCGCGAGCAGCTCATCGCGCTCAACTCGACACTTCTCCACGAGCTGTACTTCGCAAGCATGGCGTTCGGCGACGGCAAGCCCACCGAGATGCTCGCCCAGACACTCACCCGCGACTTCGGATCAGTGAACCGTTGGCGCAGTGAGTTCGTGACGATGGCCAAGGGCCTGGCCGGCGGCTCAGGATGGGTCTTGCTCGTCTACGTTCCACGAGATCGTCGGCTCATCAACCAGTACGCGGGCGATCACGGCCAGGCGACGGCCGGGGGCATTCCCATCCTGGCTCTCGATATGTACGAGCACGCCTACCACATCGACTTCGGGGCAAACGCGACGGCCTACATAGAGACGTTCCAGCGCAACGTCGATTGGCCATCGGTCCAGGAGCGCTACGAGGACGCGTCACGAGTCGAACCACCACGGCCCCTCGTGCAGAAGGAGTTCGGGGATCTGCCGGGCGTCGCCGTCGAGGACGTGAAGGCGATGCTGGACTCGGGCACGTCTGTCCAGATCATCGATGCTCGTCCGCGGTCGTACATCGCTCGCCAGCAGGACATCATGGATGGTGCTGTCTGGCGTGACCCGGAGCGGATCACCGACTGGATCGGAGACCTGTCGAAATCAGACCCGGTCGTGGTGTTCTGCGCTTACGGATTTCACGTCGGATGCAAGACGGCCATCGCACTACGCGAGGCGGGATTCGATGCCAAGTACATGAAGGGCGGCCACTCGGCATGGAAAGCGATCGGTGGTCCGATAAAGCTGCACACGTAGGGCGAGCCGCGAAGGGGTCCGGCGCACGACCAACTCAGCATTGCCCGCGCTGCGGACGGGGGCTATCCTCGCCCGTATGACAACGAGCGTCGTGACTCCCCAGCGGTTCGCCAAGGGCATGACATTCGAGGAGTACGTGAAGTACACCGGGTCTCCCGAAAACCTTGCCCGCGAGGCGTGGGGCGGATACTTTGCCGACTCGGGCTCGATGCCGACGGCACGCAAGGACAACAGTGCGGTCTTTCGCGAACGCTACGCGAGGGCCCGGCTCGCCGACTACCAGACGGCCGCGATCAACTGGCTGGCCGCTCAGCCCGACGGCCCGGCCAAGATTCTCGCGATTTCCGAGGATTGGTCGTCGGATTGCCGTCGTGACCTCCCCATGCTGGCGCGGCTGGCCGAGGCCGGAGGCCTGGAGCTCCGCATCTTCAACCGCGACGGCAAGAAGATCCTCGGGACACGACGCCCGGACCCGGCGGCGCATCCCGATGGCAATCACGATCTGATGCTCGAGTTCATGAACAGAAAGAACGGCGCCGAGTGGGCGTCATTGCCCGTCGTCGTGTTCTTCACGCGCGAGCTCGAGGAGCTGCACCGGTACTTCGAGTACCCCGTGATCTATCACAAGGACCGCATCCGTGGATTTCAGCAGGCCGCACGACCTGGTGAGACCGCCGACCAGGCGAAGGCGCGTGACCGGCAGGTCTTTCTCTCCATGCAGAACTCCCCGTTCTTCGACCTGTGGGCGGCCGCCGGGATCGACGAGACACTCAGCGCTCTGTTCGAGAAGCTCACCGTCCGTGAAGGATAGTGCGTGCGTGCCACGAGGAGGCGCTCATGATTCGCGTGACCGTGCTGTACCCGAACGAGGCCGGCAAGAAGTTCGACGTGAGCTACTACACCAACAAGCACATGAAGCTCGTGGCCGAGCGGCTGAAGAGCTTCGGGGTGGTGCGGACCGAGGTGGACAAAGGCGTCGCCGGGGGCGCGCCCGGCTCGCCGGCGCCATACATCTGCATCGGGCACGTGTACGCCAACTCCCTGGCCGACTTCCAGAAGGGTATGGGCGTCCACGGCAAGGAAATCATGGGCGATATCCCGAACTACACGGACATCCAGCCCACGATGCAGATCAGCGAGATCGTGAGCTGAGGCCAGGCCGGCGGCGGCCCGGCCGCATCACCTCGTGACGTCGATCCTCTGGAGCCGCTTGGTGCCGCCCTCCTCGACGAAGAGGACCTTCACGGCATTGCCGGACTGGACCTCGAGCTGCTGGGGCGAGGTCGCGGTCAGGACCGTTCCGTCCTCGAGGACGATCATCTGCTGCTGCTTGTTCACCAAGCGGACTTGCCCATGCTGCTCGACGGGATACGGTGTGCTGGGACCCCTGGCCCATACGGCGCCCGTCGTCAGAGAAAGACCGACTGCGACGGCCAGACCCGTGATGTGTCGATTCATTGGCCCTCCTCGCGTCGCCCGGTTGGCGGCGTCTCGTCGAGCCAATTCTAGCCGATGACGAGCCCCGATCCAGCGACGCAGTTCGCGAAGCACAAGTACCTCAGCATCGAAACGTACAGGAAATCGGGCCAGCCGGTGGCCACGCCCGTGTGGTTCGCCGAGCGGGCGGGCACGTTCTACATGTACTCGCTCGCCGATGCCGGCAAGGTGAAGAGGATACGAAACAACCCGAAGGTCAGGATCGTGCCGTGCGACATGCGCGGCATACCGAGGGGCGAATGGGTCGAGGCGAAGGCACGGATACTCGACGGACAAGCCGAGGCGCTGGCGCACAGGCTTCTGACCGACAAGTACGGCTGGATGAAGAGAATCGGGAACGCTTTCAGCAAGCTCATGCACAGGCAAAGAGTCGCCCTCGCCGTGAAGATCACGTAAACGACTATGGCGCCCCGGACAATACCGCTGGAGCGACCCGATCGACTCGCCGCCCGACGTCGCCTTCGACGCATGACGTGCGCGCCGCTGGTGTCGGTGGTCATGGCCACGTACCAGTGGTCGGAGGCGCTCGCGATCTCGATCACGAGTGTCAGAGGTCAGCGTTACCCGCGCTGGGAACTGGGCCCTGGGGGCGGCGGTGCGACGCTCGCGACGGTCCCGAGGCATCGAGGAGTGAACCGCACCGCGTAAGCGGCCGGCCGCTTACTCTAACGAGAAGGACGCCGAGGCCAGCCCGAGGATCGATTCCTCGGGAATGGTGCCGCCGGCCAGGGCACCGGCCGTCACCACCCCGACAAAAAATATCCAGGGTCCATGCGGCTCGCTGGCCGTCCACTGGTGCTGGTAGAAGTCCGTCACGGGCACGGAGAAAGGCGTCCTCAGGGGTACCGCCGTCGCGAGGGGTCGGAACGAGGCGAGATTGGTGACGTTGCCGAGCGCGGTGCCCGTGCTCGTGACGAACTGGATCGAGCCGTCGGGGCTCAGCAACCCCGCATACGCGTCGACGTTTCCGGCGAGCCCGGGGTTGGTCAGCCCGGCCATGACGTGCAGGGTTTGGCCCACGGCAAACGTGGTCGGGTGCACGGCGACGGTAACGCTCAGCTGAGGGCCGGAGACCTGCAGCCGCGCGACCATGAACTCAGTCTGCGGCCACGTGCCGTTCGGCGGCTCCCGGCTGTAGAACAGCCACGGCTGGCCTCCGGCCACGTTGGCGTCCTCGAGCTCGCCGATGAGGCTCGGATACCGGACCTCGGCGAAGGGCGCGGCCTCGCTCAGCGTCGCGACCGGCGGCGGCGACCAGTCCAGAAGGTTCTGCGAGACACGGAGCTGTATCTGCCCCGCCGTGACCGACGCGAGGATGACCTGACGGGTGGCGGCGTCGTAGATCGCCGATGGCGAGAACGCGCCCTTCAGCACGGGCGTGTAACGGCCCGCGTTGTTCGTGGGGAGGATGCCGCTGGGGTCGGGCGGAGCCGCAGGCTCCGTGAAGCCGCCGTTGAAGTACTTCTGGAACAGTCCGCTCAGCGTGGCCCCGTCACCCGCGAAGGCCGCCTGGATGACCTGGGCCAGCGGCGCGCGCGCGACGGCGAGACAGGCCTTGGCGGGGGCGCACGGATCGAGCGCGCCCAGGTCCTCCTGGTTGTCGACATAGAAGACGTAGATATACGTCTGGGCGGGGTCGGCGATGCGCGGGTCGACCGCGTTGCCGGCGGCGTCGCCGAGCACGAACGGACCGTTGCCGATCGGCACGTTTCCGCCGAGGTACGGCGCCGTGTGGAACGTGGCGCGGCTGATGTGGGACTGGATGATCAGCCCGAGATTCTGGAACGTGCCGCCGTCGTCGGTGGACAAGGCCATGCCCAGCGTGCCGTAGAAGCAGAGCGTGGTTCCGGACGCGCAGGGACCGTCGTCGTACCACTGGATCTCGGCGTGGTAGACGAGCGAGACGCCACGCCGGCCATCGGGATGGGTGACCCGCATGGTCGGGCCGCCCCCCACGTAGTTCCGATCGTAGGAACCGGCGATCCCGGTCTCGATGAGGGGACCGCTCGGCTGCAGCAGCGCGGCGCAATCGGAGGTGAAGGCGGGAGGGGACGTGCTCAGGTCCGCCGTGAACGCGTAGACGCCCTGCACGCCGCGAGTACCGGGGCAGGCGACGGTGTTCAGGCTCGCGGCCGACCCGCAGAACCGGTACTGGTTCGGGCTCTCCTTCACGCCGCCCATCACGCCGTCGACGGGTCCGAACTGAAACCCGAGCTGCGTCCGGGCTCCCAGCGGCAGGACGACGACGCCGGGCGCGACCGTGATGGCGACGTTCGCGGTGGCCCGAACGGGGGCCGGGTTCCCGGCGATGCCGAGCATGACGGCCACCGCGAGACCGAGCACGCGGGTGTGCTGTCCGTTTCGAGTCACGCGTGCGATTCTAGCCGGGATTCGCGAGACGAACTCCCGGGCCCGTTGTGGTCGTCGGTGGATCGGCATATATAAGGATTGAGCGGCCCGAGGACGAGGAGCCGCCGCAGGAAAGGAGCGCACCACCATGAGCCACTATCACGACTCGGACGATCTGAAGATCCTCGGAGAGTTCAAGCGCCTGGCCCCCGCCGAGTTCAAGGGCTTCGTGGAGCTGGACGCCATCGTCGGCCGCGACGACGGCAAGATCCCGCGGAAGTATCGTGAGCTGATCGCGCTGGCCGTGGCCTGCACGACCCAGTGTCCGTACTGCCTGGACGTCCATACGCGCAACGCCAAGAAGGCCGGGGCGACACGCGAGGAGGTCGCCGAGACGTCGCTGATCGCCGCCGCCTTGCGCGCCGGCGCGGCCGTGACCCATGGCGCGCTGGCGGTGAAGCTGTTCGATAACGCCTGAAGATGCAGTGTCCCCGCTGCCGGCGCGAGCCGCCTTCCGGCGCCGAGTTCTGCCCGGAGTGCGGAGCGAAGCTGTTCGTCTCCTGTGCGCAGTGCGGCACCGCGAACGACCTCGATCATCGGTTCTGCACGAAGTGCGGCCAGGCGCTTGTGGCCGTCGCCGCTGAAGGCGCGGCCCGCGCGCGCCTGGGGTCGCCGCACGCCTACACCCCGAAGTACCTCGCCGAGAAGATCCTCAGCTCGAAGAGTGCCCTCGAAGGCGAGCGCAAGCAGGTCACCGTCCTGTTCGCCGACATGCAGGGCTCGATGGAGCTGATCGCCGACCGCGATCCCGAGGTGGCCCGCAAGATCCTGGACCCGGTCATCGAGCTCATGATGCAGGCCGTCCACCGCTACGAGGGGACGGTGAATCAGGTGATGGGCGACGGGATCATGGCGCTCTTCGGCGCGCCCCTGGCCCACGAGGACGACGCGGTGCGGGCCTGTTATGCCGCGCTCGGGATGCAGGGCGAGATCAAGCGCTACGCCGAGCAGATCCGCCGGAGCCAGGGCGTCAACATCCGGATCCGCGTGGGCCTCAATTCGGGCGAGGTCGTCGTCCGGGCGATCGGCAACGACCTCCACATGGACTACACGGCCATCGGCCAGACGACCCACCTGGCCGCGCGCATGGAGCAGCTCGCCGATCCCGGCACGATCCTGTTGACCCCAGCCACGATGGGTCTCGTCGAGGGATACGTGCAGATCAAGCCCCACGGACCGATCGCGGTGAAGGGGTTGAGCGAGCCGATCGACGTCTACGAGCTCATCGGGGGTCTGACCCGGACTCGATTCCAGGCCGCCGCGGCGCGGGGTCTCGTCCGGTTCGTCGGCCGCGAGACCGAGGTCGAACAGCTCGGCCACGCCATGGCGCGCGCCGTCGCCGGCCGCGGACAGGTCGTCGCGGTCGTCGGCGAGGCGGGCGTCGGCAAGTCGCGTCTGTTCTACGAGTTCACCCATTCTCGCAACCTGCACGAGTGGTTGCTCCTGGAGAGCGGGTCCGTCTCTTACGGAAAGGCGACGGCGTATCTGCCCGTCATCGAGCTGCTCAAGGGATACTTCAAGATCGACGATCGGGATGATCCCCAGGAGATCCGGGCGAAGGTCCTCGGCCGGATCACCGGGCTCGATCCGGGACTCGAAGCGCTGCACCCGCCGCTGCTCGCCCTCCTCGATGTGGCGGTGAAAGATCCCGGGTGGCAGGCGCTCGACCCCGCGCAACGTCGGCGGCGAACCATCGAGGTCGTCAAGCGATTGCTCATCCGGGAAAGCCAGGTCCAGCCGCTGCTGCTGGTCTTCGAGGACCTCCACTGGATCGACAGCGACACGCAGGCGCTGCTGGACAGCCTCGTGGAGAGTCTCGGCTCCGCCCGGGTGCTGGCGCTCGTCAACTATCGACCGGAATACGAGCACCGGTGGGGCAACAAGACCTACTACACGCAGATCGGCCTCGAGAACCTGCCGCCGGAGAGCACGAGCGATCTGCTCCGGGCCCTCCTGGGCGACGCGCCTCGACTGGAGCCCCTGAAGCGGATGCTCCTCAAGCGCGGCAACCCGCTCTTCCTCGAGGAGACCGTGCGCACGCTGGTGGACAAGCGAGCGCTGGAGGGCCAGCCGGGCGCGTACCAGCTCGTGCGCCCGGTGGAGAGCCTCCAGATCCCGGCGACGGTGCAGTCGATGCTCGCGGCTCGCATCGACACGCTGCCCGCGGAGGGCAAGCAGCTCCTCCAGACCGCCTCCGTCATCGGCAAGCAGGTGCCGCACGCGATCCTGGCGGCGAGCGCAGGGCTGCCCGAGGAGGCACTGCGGCGAGCGCTGGGCCATCTCCAGGAGGCGGAGTTCCTCTACGAGACGAGCCTGTTCCCGGAGCTCCAGTACACCTTCAAGCACGCCCTGACGCACGACGTGGCTTACGCGAGTCTCGTCGGGGACCGGAAGCGGACGCTCCACGCGTTGATCGTCGACGTCATGGAGCGGTTCTACGCGGACCGCCTGGGCGAGCACGTCGAGGCGCTCGCCCATCACGCCTTCCGCGGCGAGCGGTGGGACAAGGCGGTGACCTACCTGCGTCAGGCCGGCCAGCGCGCGGTCGCGCGGAGCGCGTCGCGCGAGGCGATCGCGGACTTCCAGCAGGCGCTGACCGCCCTCGAGCACCTGCCCGAGGACCGCCAAGCCCTGCAAGCGGCCGTCGACATACGGTTCGAGCTGCAGAGCGCCCTCATCCCGGTCGGGGATCTCGAGCGCATGCTCGCGCTCCTGCGCGAAGCCGAAGCGGCGGCCGAGAAGCTCGACGACCAGGCGCGCCTCGGACACGTCACGGCGGCGATGAGTCACTGCTTGTGGTGGACGGGTGAGCCGGATCGCTCGGCCGAGTTCGGGCAGCGCGCGCTGGCCATCGCCTCCAATCTGCAGGATCTCAACCTGCGCATCGTCAGCGGCCTGCGGCTGATCCAGGCGTCCTTCGCGATGGGCGATTACCGGCGTGCCATCGAGTGTGGCCTGGCGAGCCTCGAGCTGTTGACGGACGACCTGCACCACGAGGCCTTCGGCCAGCCCGCGCTGCCCGCGGTGACGATCCGGGCCTTCGTCGGCAAGAGTCAGGCGACGCTGGGGGACTTCGAAGCGGGCTGCGCAACCGTCGATGAAGGCATCCGTCTCGCGCAGCACCTCGGGCACCCTTACACCCTCGTCCTCGCGTACTGGGGCGCCGGCGACGCCCATGTCATCCGCGGCGATCTCATCAAGACCATCGCGGTGCTCGAGCGGGGTCTGGAGCTGTGTCGGCGCGGGGACTTCGTCCTCATGGCGCCCATCGTCACGCGGATCCTGGGCGAAGCCTACGCCCTCGCCGGCCGCCACGTGGATGCGCTGGGCTACGCGCAGCGGGCCGCCGAGCAGCTCGAGGCCTTGCGGTACATCCCGGCCCTGCCGACGGCGCATGCCGGGCTCGCGGAGGCGCAGTTTCTCGCGGGGCGATTCTCCGACGCGCTTCACTCGGCACGAACGGCGCTGGACCTGAGCCGTCGGCATGGGCAGCGAGGAACGCAGGCCGTGGCCCTCCGGGTGCTGGGCGACATCCTCGCGCATGGCGAGCATCCGGATGTCGAAGGCGGCGCGGCCGCCTACGACGAGGCGCTGGCCCTGGCCGAGGTCATGGGAATGCGCCCGCTCGTCGCCCGTTGCCAGCTCGGGCTCGGCCGGCTGTGGTCCAAGACCCGGCACCCATCGGAGGCGCGAGCACACCTCGAGCCCGCGGCGAGTCTCTGCGGGTCGATGGGGATGACGCTGTGGCGTGAGCAGGCGAACGCGGCGCTGCTTGCCGTGCGATCCCAGTTCGATTAGCGTGCCGGTGCGACGCCACGTCGGTCTGGCGAGGACGGGCGTCCTGGGGGAGGCCAAGCATGGCGGTCCGGGGGGAATATCGAGGCTACGTGTTCGACGTCAAGAACGTTCATCCGTGGGACGATGGTCGTCGGGTCGAGGGGACGGCCATGTACTCCGTGGCGCAGGCGGTCTTGGCGCAGGCGACGTTCCTCGACAACTGGGATGACCGCAACAGCTACATGGTCGGCCTGCACATCGCGACGAATCAGGTCGTCGAGGTGTCGTACCGCGGCCAGGCCGGGGGATTCTTCCAGTTGATCGAGGACAGCACGGTGACGGCGGACCTCAACGCGTACCTCGGAGCCGAGCCCGGCAAGACCTGGATCGGGCTCGTGCCGCCCGACGCAAAACCCCGCCGCCGCTTCGAGGTCGACTCCGCGAGTCGGACGGTGGGCTTCGACGTCGAGCTGAAGATCAAGCCCGTGCAGGTGGCGCAGTTCATTCCCTTCGTGGGTCGCCACCGCTTCGACACGCCCGGCAAGCAGGGCTCGTTCGCGAACGGCTTCATGCCCGGCATGTGGCGGGTCCCGAAACTCTGAGCTGAGCGTCAGGGCCGGCCCGCGAGCGCGCGGGCGATCTGCTCGCAGTGCTCGGTGTCGTGCTTGGCCAGGCTGTGCACGATCTTCCGGATCGTCAGCCGCCCCCGGGACGGGTGCTGCCCGCCGCGCTCCCACTGCTCGGCGTCGAGGGAGTCCAGGAGGGCCAGCGTGTCCCGGCGCCGGGCGCGGAAGGCCCCGAGGGCGCCGGCGGCCTCGTGTCGCCGATACTGGCGGTCGTCGACCCAGCGGTCGGGATCGAACTGGATCAGCGTCGGCTCCTCGTTGGCCAGGACGCCCCGGACACGGTCGCCGTAGGCCTCCTCGATGTCGCGGAGGTGGCAGATGATCTCCGTGGCCGACCACGCGGCAGGCGCGGGTCGCTCGGCCACCAAGTGAGGGGCCGCCTCGATCAGGGCGGCGATGTCGTCGGCCGTCCGCCGCAACCGCTCGAGGCGTCCCGGTGTCTGGGCGGCGAAGGTCGGCGAAGACATGGCGCCGCGATGGTCCGCCGGTGCGGGCCGCCCGTCAAGCGCGTCGCGGTGGCTGCGCGCCGATGTGGGCGAAGGGAGGCGCGGGTGATGAGGGGTCGAGTGGGTCGCGCGGCGCTGCTGCTGATCCTCGTGCTCATCGCATCGGTGTCGGCGGCCGCGGCCGCCCCGGAGGGCCAGCTCACGTGGGCCGTGCAGTTCGCCCTCGCGCCGACGTGGTTCGACCCCGCGGAGACGACGGGGATCCTCACCCCGTTCTTCACGCTCTACGCGATCCACGACGCGCTCGTCAAGCCGATGCCCGGCCATCCCATGGGGCCGAGCCTGGCCGAGAGCTGGAGCGCCTCGCCCGACGGCCTGACCTACGACTTCGTCCTGCGTCCCGGCGTGCGCTTTCACAACGGCGACCCGGTGACGGCCGACGACGTCAAGTTCTCGTTCGAGCGGTACCGCGGCGTGTCCGCCAAGCTCCTGAAGGAGCGAGTGCGTCAGGTGGTGGCGCTCGATCCGCTCCGGGTGCGCTTTCAGCTGAAGGAGCCATGGCCCGACTTTCTCGTCTTCTATGCGACGCCGGCGACCGGCGCGGCGTGGATCGTGCCGCGCAAGTACGTCGACAAGGTGGGGGACGAGGGCTTCAAGAAGCACCCGATCGGCGCGGGCCCCTACCGCTTCGTGTCCTTCACGCCGGGGATCGAGCTCGTCCTCGAGGCCAACGAGCACTACTGGCGGAAGCCTCCGAGCGTCAAGCGGCTCGTGATCAAGGTCATTCCCGACGAGACGACGCGGCTCGCCATGCTCAAGCGCGGCGAAGTGGATCTCGCCTACACGTTCCGGGGGGCCGCCGCCGAGGAGCTGCGACGCTCTCCCGGGCTGTCCCTGAAGCCCTCGCTGTTCAACGCGACGTTCTGGGTCGTCTTCACCGAGCAGTGGGATCCCAGGTCGCCGTGGGCCGATCGACGCGTGCGCCTCGCCGCCAATCACGCGATCGATCGCCAGGCCATCAATCAGTCGCTGACGCTCGGCTTCTCGCGGATCACGAGCAGCATCATTCCTCAGGATTTCGAGTTCGCGTGGCCCGCCCCGCTCCACGCCTACGACCCGCGCCGGGCCAAGCAGCTGCTCGCCGAGGCGGGCTATCCGAACGGCTTCGACGCCGGCGTCATCTCCACGGACACCTCCTTCGCCGAGAGCGCGGAGCCGATCGCGGGATACTTTGCGGCCATCGGGATCCGGGCCACGGTGCGCAGCTTCGAGCGCGTGGCGTTCTTCAACCAGCTGCGCGACAAGAAGCTCCGCCCGCTCGCCTATGCGGCGAGCGGAGCCTACGGCAATGCGGCGACCCGGCTCGAGGCCTTCGTGGCGGCCGGCGGCGCGTACAGCTACGGCAGCTATCCGGACATCGAGGGGCTGATCCAGGAACAGACGTTCGACCGCGACCGCAAGCGCCGCGAGGCGACGCTGCACCGCATCCAGCAGATGATGTACGAGCGCGCGATGTTCGCCCCGCTGTGGGAGACGGCCACGATCAACGGCTACGGCCCCCGGGTCGCGGAGCCGGCGCTGAACCTGATCACGGGCTTCGCGTGGTCGGCGCCCTACGAGGAGCTGCGGCTCAAGGGTCGCTGAGCGCGGCCTACTCGAGGGTCTTGAAGAAGATCGCCGCCAGGAAGCCCAGGAGGGTGGAGATGCCCGTCACCGCCCCGCCCTTGTCGGCGGCTTCCGGGAGCATCGTCTCCGCGATCATCGTCAGCATCGCGCCGGCGGCCACGCCTTCCATCAGAGCGAACACCGTGTGGGAGACGCCCTGAAAGAAGATGTTGCCGAGATAGGCGCCCACGCCGGTGAGGGCCATCAAGGAGAGCCACATCACGGCGATGCGCGGGCGCGGATAGCGCTGATGCAGCATCCCCACGGAGCTGGAGAGGGCCTCGGGGAAGTTCGAGAGGAACAGGCCCGCGATCAGCGAGATGCTCATCGACGCGTGGAGCAGACTCGCCCCGATCACCAGCGACTCGGGAATGCCGTCGAGCAGGATCCCGAGCCAGATCGCGAGCGGTGCTCCGCCGTGGGCGACCACCGCGGCGTGGATCTCGGTGTTCGTCGGCGCGGCCATTCGCGACTCGAGGTCCACCGTCGCCGCTTGCACCCACGCCGCGGACGTCTGGCGGTCGACCGCCGGCTTGGCCTCGAGCACCGCGCCGCGATGGGTCGCGAGCCGCGCGACGGCGGCCGCCAGTGCGGGGGACATCTCGAGGAGCCGGTCGAACTGCTCCTTCAGGATGACCCAGACCTGGGTTTCCTTCACCGCCACCGCGGTCGCCGAGCGCGGCTCGCCGGTGAGCAGCGCCATCTCACCGAACACGTCGTTGGCGTGCAGGGACCGGAGCTTCGTTCCGCCCGCGCGCTCGTCGATCACGTCGACTTCGCCCCGCTCGATGACGAAGAAACTGTCGCCGGGCTCTCCCTGGCGGATGATCGTCGTTCCCGGATGAAAGATGCGCTCCTGGACCTGAGGCAGGAGATCGCCGACCACCTCCGGCGGCAGCTCACGAAACAGCGGGACCACGCTCAGCCGCTCGGCGAGCGAGCGGACGTGCTCGCTCTTCCGCTGGGTGAGGTATCGCACCGTGGTGGCCGCCTTGCGTAGAAAGCCGCCCTGATTGTTCACGATCTGGTTCAGCGCGACGAAGAGCAGGCAGCCGATCAGACAGCCACCGGCCAGGGCGTAAAAGGCGCCTTTGTGGAGCGCTTCGCCGACCAAGTCGAGCGTGAGGGCGGCGAGCAGGGCGCCTCCACCGAACGCCATGAGCGAGGCGACGACCCGAGGCCGCGGTGTCCAGACGAAGGCCCCGAGCGCGCCAAGCGGCAGCGAGGCCGCACTGATGAGTCCGAACACGAACGCCTGAACGGCCAGACTCTCCGGCAAGGGGCCAGCATAGCGTCCCCGTGTCCGCCTGTCACGGGCGTGTCACCGGTGACGTTTGGCGAACGACGACGGCGGGCCCCAAAACCTTGCGATTCGGCACTTCCCGGCGAGCCCTCGAAGTTTGCCGGTTCCGGCACGGCCCTTGCGCCCACTCGCCGCCCTGGCCGAGAATGCAGCCTATGCGCGGGTCCACATCATTGCGGGTGTCGACACTGGCCGTGGTGATCGTCATGATCATCGGCCTCGGATCGACGTCGCGCGCAGCCGCGGGGCCGACCTTCGAGGAGACCATTCGATTCCTCCAGCAAGCCACCTTCGGCCCCACGCCCGAGCTCGTCGCCCACGTCCAGGCAATCGGCTTCGACGCCTTCTTGGCCGAGCAGCTCGCGCTGCCGGCGCCCGTCTTCCCGCAGCTGGACAACTGGCCGCAGAACCCGCCGAGCACGTGCACGGGAAACTGCGTGCGCGACAACTACTCGATGTATCCGCTTCAGGTCGGCGCCTTCCGGGCCTTCCTCACGTCGCCCGATCAGGTCCGTTTGCGCGTCATCTTTGCCCTCAACCAGATCTTCGTCGTCTCGGCAGTCGACGGCAATCTTCGGCAACCGAGCCGCATGCTGCCCTACCTGCAGGTGCTCAGCAACGGCGCCTTCGGCAACTTCCGTCAGCTGCTGACCGACATCACCCTCAACCCGGCGATGGCGCGCTATCTGGACACCGCGAACAACAACCGGGCGTCGCCCAACGAGAATTACGCGCGTGAGCTCCTCCAGCTGTTCTCGATCGGTGTGAACCAGCTGAATCCCGACGGCACCCTGCAGCTCGACGACGCCGGCGAGGCCGTCCCGACGTACGACCAGAGCACGATCACGGCGTTCGCGCGCGTCTTCACCGGCTGGGTCTTCGCGCCTCCGCGCGCCGCCGAGGTGACGAACTTCCTCGATCCCCTCGTGGCCGGGGCCGCGAGCACGCACGACACGCAGCCCAAGACGCTGCTCAACGGGGTCACGCTGCCGGGCGGACACGACGCCGCGACCGACCTGCACGACGCGCTCGACACCGTCTTCGCGCATCCGAACGTCGGGCCGTTCATCGGCAAGCAGCTGATCCAGCACCTCGTCACGAGCAACCCGAGCCCGGCCTACGTGGGACGGGTGGGCGCGGTCTTTCGCAGCACGGGTGGCGACATGAAGGCCGTGGTCCGCGCGATCCTCCTCGACCCCGAGGCGCGCACCGACCCGGCGAGCGGGTCGCCCGGCAACGCGACCTACGGGCACCTGCGCGAGCCGGTGCTCTGGATCACGTCGTTCCTGCGCCCCTTCGGCTCGCGGGTGGTCACGGATTACGTGTTGTCGGATTCCTTTCTGCCGTCCGGGCTTCAGATGGCTCAGGATCTCTTCCGGGCGCCGTCGGTCTTCAGCTTCTACCCGCCCGACTACGTGGTGGCCGGAGAGTCCGTTCTGGGGCCCGAGTTCGACATCCTCTCCACCGCCACCGCGCTCGCGCGCGTGAACTTCGCCTACCAGGTCGTCTACAAGACCATGTCGACCAACGCGAACCGACCGACGGGCACCTGGATCGATCTGGGCGGGCTGGAATCCCTGGCGAGCAACCCCGCGGCGCTCGTCGACGCCCTGAATACCTTCGGCCTCCACGGCCGCATGACTCCCGAGATGCGCTCCGTCCTCATCGCGTCCGTCGCGGCCATTGCCGCCTCCAATCCACTCGGGCGCCTGCGCAACGCGATCTATTTGCTCGTCACCTCGCCGCAGTACCTGGTGGACAGGTAGCCGATGACGAAGACCCGGCGAGATTTCCTCCGCGAGATCGGCTGTGGGGCGCTGACGGCCACCGCGATCCTCGCCGGCGCGCGCGACCTCATGGTCATGAACGCGCTGGCGGCGGCGGCCGCGCCGGCGGACTACAAGGCGCTGGTCTGTATCTTCCTCTTCGGCGGCAACGACGCGAACAACATGGTGATCCCCGTCGACGGCTACGCCGACTACGCGGCCGCGCGGGGGGCCCTGGCCGTTCCCAAGGCCCAGCTCCTCTCCATCGGGGTGCCCAGCGCGGGGGCAACCTTCGGGCTTCATCCGAACCTCATCCGGCTGCAGAGCCTGTGGCAACAGCATCGCCTGGCCGTCGTCACCAACGTGGGCCCGCTCGTCGTTCCGCTCACGCGGCAGCAATACCTCGGCAACGCGGCCCCGAAGCCCTACCAGCTCTTCTCTCACTCGGACCAGCAGACCGAGATGCAGAGCGGCTACGCGACCAAGCCGATTCCGACGGGGTGGGGCGGACGACTGGCCGACGTCGTTCAGGCGTCGTCGAGCGGGTTTCCAACGATCGCCTCGCTCGCCGGTCTCACGCTCTTCAGCCTGGGATCGCGAACGAGCCCCGTGTCGGTCCCGCCGGCGCCCACCGCGCTCAACCGCGCGCTGACCCTCCAGCGCGCCGGGGACACGGCCTCGGGCAGCGCCTTCCGTCAGCTCCTGGATCTCGGCGCGGCCCCGAGCTCGCCCCTGCTCGTCCAGGAAGCCGCGGATGTCGGGACGCGGCTCCTCTCCGACAGCGCGGCGCTCGGCACGGATCCCGTGGTCGCCACGGCATTTCCGAACACGTCCCTGGGCAACCAGCTCAAGCAAGCGGCCAAGCTCATGGCGCTTCGCGGCTCGCTCGGTCTGCAGCGGCAGATCTTCTTCTGCTCGCTCGGGGGCTTCGACACACACAGCGGCCAGGGCGTGGCGGCGGGAACGCAGCCGGATCTGCTCGCGATGGTCAGCGACGCCATGGGCGCGTTCTATGACGCCACCGTCGAGCTCGGCATCGCCGCTCAGGTGACGACGTTCACGCTGTCGGACTTCAGCCGGACCCTGAAGCCCGCGGGCACCGCATCCTCGGTCGGCTCCGATCACGCGTGGGGCAGCCACCACCTGATCATGGGCGGCGCCGTGGCCGGCGGCGATTTCTACGGGACCTTTCCGGCGCTGGCGCTGAACGGACCGAACGACGCCGATAGCGGAACGAATGCCCGTGGACGCTTCATCCCGACGGTCGCGGTCGACCAGTACGCCGCGACCCTGGCACGATGGTTCGGCGTGTCGCCGACGGATCTGCCGACGGTGTTCCCGAACATCGGCCGCTTCGCGACCCCCGATCTCGGCTTCATGAGCGCCTGACGCATCGGGTAGGATGGATCTCGTGAGACCGACGGTCGTCGCCCTGGCGCTCCTGGTCATGACGGCGAGCGGGCACGCCAGTGAGAGGCTCTATCCGCTGGTGAGCGACTGGGAGCAGCAGTTCCGCATCGAATCCCAGGTCGCGATCCGTGACGGCAAGGCGCTCGTGAGCGGGACCGTCTGGAACACCGCCAACTGGGGCGCCAAACGGATCCAGCTGCTCGTCGACAGTCTCGATGCGAACGGGACTCCGGTCAGTCAACGAGTGGTGTGGCTGGGCATCGATCTGCCCGCGGGGCAGCATGGGTACTTCGAGGTCCCGGTGACCGCTTCGACGTCCTATCGGGTGAGCGTCTTCTCGTTCGACTCCCGCCGCGGCCGCTGGGGCTGACCAGCACCTCTCCATAAGCTCGCAGGCTGATCAAAAAGGTCCAGATGCGATCTTCGAGCCTCTGAAGCGTCGGCTCGGTCGCCGAGCGGCCTCACCTCCTAATGCGGCAGATGGGCCTTTTTCATCAGCCTGCGCGCCAGAGGCCGGCGGCCATGCTGAGCACGATCAGGGCGATCCCGGCGACGGTGACGACGAAGCCGACGGCGCCGGCATAGAACCAGGGCATCACGCGCCGGCGCCCGGCCGCGTCGAGCCGCTCGTGCAGCGGCACCGGCCGTAGCCACCAGCGCGGGGTGAGAGCGCTCACCGCCGAAAGCGCCCGGGCGAGCGCGATGTGGTACCAGAGTCCGGTCGTGACGCCGAAGGTGAGACCCGCGGCCGTCGTCAGTGCCCCCGCGATGAGGAGCCACGACCAGGGCACGACGGCGGCGGTGACCACGGCGGTCATGAGGGCGACGGCGATCAGCAGCTCGAGCACGGCTCGGTGGCGAGCGCGTCTGTCAACGCGCGGGCGGCTTCGCCTCCTCACGGTACTGCGGCGGCACGACGTCGCGGCGATCCGTCCAGTGGGCGACGCCCTCATCATCGGTCCAGTGATAGAGCTTGCTGAGGCGGACCCCCGGCGAACCGACGGGCGCGGCCGGGTCCATCGGCGGCGCCGAGGGCGGTGCCGGTGGAGGATTCGGGATCCAGATCCACGTGTACGGCGTCATCGCCCCATCGCCCCGGAGCTCGTAGCGTCCGGTCGGGTATTCCACCACGCTCGGCATCGGCGGGGGCGGCGGCGCGGGCGGCGCCGGTGATGGCGTGAGCGACATCGTGGTGGCGTACGGCTGGGAATATCCCATCTGAGGCGGGTAATAGTCCGATGGGTCGTACGCCGGCGCCGGCTGAGATCCGTACAACGCGGAAGGTGACGCATAGATGACGGCGGGCGCCGCGAACACGGCGACGGAGCCGAAGGAGCGGGCGAAGTGACGTGATCCAAGATGGTGAAACCCGTGCGGGTGAGCGGCAAACGTCCCCCGGCTGCCGAAGACGTGGCCGCCCGGCCCGCCATGAGTGGGCCGGGCCGCTCCACCGTGAGGACGTCCCCCCGCTCCACCGTGGCCGTGTGCGCCGGCCGCGCCATGGACGGCGCCGGCCGCAGCGGCCATCGGTGCCCAGGCCAGACTCGCGACGATGACCAGCACGAGGGGTCTGGCGGTCCGGCGGCAATTCATCTGAAGTCGGCTCCCTCTCGCACGATAGCCGCAATTCGCGCCCCAAGTCCAGGAGCTAGCCGATGGGCCTTTTTCAGCAACTGGCCGGCGGTGATACTCTCCAGCCGAGCGGAGGAGACGCTATGATCGAAGTTCGACGCTTGGGGTCGCAGATCGGTGCCGAGATCCACGGGGTGGACGTCAAGGCGCTCGACGACGCGAGCTTCGCGGCCATCTATCGCGCCTGGCTCGACCACAACGTCGCCGTCGTGCCCGGGCAGGAGCTGCAGATCGAAGATTTCCTGCGCTACAGCCGCCGCTTCGGCGTCATCCATCCGCATCCGTCGAAGATGACACGCCACCCGGACTATCCGGAGATCACGCTTCTGGGAGTGAACAAGTTCGCGCCGGACGGACAGCTCAACATGGCGATCTACCGGCGCGGGGCCGAGGGATGGCACACCGACGGTGCGTACGATCAAGACCCATTCAAGGCGACCCAGCTCTACGCGCTCGCCGTCCCGAGTACCGGTGGCGACACGCTGTTCGCCAGCATGTACGCGGCGTACGACGCGCTACCGCCGCGACTGCGTCAGCGTCTGGACGGAAGGCTCGGCGCGTTCACCTACGGCGGCCGACGCAAGGCGACCGCGTTGCTCAACGAGGAAGACCGTGACTGGAAGCCCGTGTTCCACCCCATCATCCGCACGCACCCCGAGACGAGACGCAAGGCGCTCTACTTCGATCCCGGGAAGATCCTGCGTATCGAGGGGCTCGAGGAGGGTGAAAGCGACGCGCTGATCGAGGAGCTGACCGGGTACATGATCCAGCCCGAGGGCCAGTACCGTCACCGGTGGCGCAAGGGCGACATCGTCATCTGGGACAACCGGTGTTCTTACCACAAGGCCGCCGGGGACTACCCGCCCGAAGAGGACCGAATCCACTGGCGCGTCTCGATCAACGAGAGTCCTGAGGCGGTGCGGCGCGTGGCGAGCTAGGGTCGGTGGGGGCCCGTTCGGCCCCCACCGACTGCGTCAGCGTTGCGGGGGCGGCGGCGGACCGGGGGCGGCCGGAACCCAGACCCACTGCCAGGCCTGAGTCACGCCATCGCCGTAGAGCACGTACTTGCCGTTCGGATAGACGACTTCACGCTGGACAGACGCCGCAGCGGCTGCCACAGGTGCCGCCTCGTAGACGACGGGGGCCTCCTCCACGACGGTCGGATAGGCCACGGTCGGGGCGTAGGCCGGATACGGATACGGATACGAATAGGGATAGTACGGATAACCACCATAGGCATAGTACGGGTAGGCCAGGGCGGCGCCGAGCGCGAGGCCGCCAATGGCCACTCCGGGCCACCAGCAGCATCCGCCACCACGACGGAAGCCACCGTGGAAGTGTCCTCCCCGGAAGTGACCTCCGCCGGCGAAGCGTCCACCGCCAACGAAGTGCCCACCGCCAGCGAAACGTCCACCGCCGCCAGCGAAGCCACCCCCGGCGTGCCCACCGCCACCGCCGCGCCCACCTCCCCGTGCGTAGCTCGGCACGACGCTACCGAGGAGCAAGGTGCACAGCGCAAGGGACACGATCACTCGTCGTTTCATGCTTGACCTCCCGAGCCCGGCTCCATCATCTCACATCACAGCACGCCTTCATCGTCACCGGAAGCGAGGCCAGCCGCCGCGGGAGCTCGTCTTCGAGGTCGTAGTTGAGGTGATAGACCTCCCACTCGACACCGTCCGGGTCTTGCACCCAGAACTTGTCCTGGTTGGCATGGCAGCAGTTCACGCCCATCTCCTCGCGCACGGGCAGGCCGGCCGATTTGACCCGGGCCAGCTGGGCGACGACGGTCTGGGGGGATTCGACCTGGACCCCCACGTGGTCGATGACGCCGCCGCTTCCGGTCGTTCCTTCGGACAGCGCGAGATTCACGGGGGCCCACGCCGGCAGAAACTTGACGTAGCCGGGCTTTTCCTTGACGGGCGCGCTCCCGAAGAACTGGCCATAGAATTCCCGGCTCTTCGCGAGGTTCGAGACGTGCAGGTGCAGATGGACCTTGGCGCTCATCGAGTGTCCTCCTTCGATCATTTCACCCCGCGCACGACTAGCAGCAGGCCGTGAGGAGTCGGACCAGCGCGGTGACGGTGTCTCGCCGCGCCGTGTAGTACACGTAGCGCTCTTCCTTGCGGCTCTCGACGAGGCCGGCGCGCCGCAGGCCATCGAGATGATGCGACAGCGTGGGCCCCGGCACCTCCAGCGCTTCCTGGATTTCGCCCGCCGCCACCTCGCGGTGCGCGCGGACGAGGAAGAAGAAGATCTGTAGCCGGGTCGGATGGGCCAGCGCCTTGAAAGCCTCGGCGTGCGCCGCGTTGGCTTCGAGCCTGGCGAGGGGAACGGCGGTCAGCTTCATATTTTGAAATATATCGAAATATGGAACCGTGGTCAAGCGGGGAAACTGGGCGGTAGTGTCCCAGTTCGAACTCTGACTGCCCATTCGCCGGGCGGGAGAGACGGGTGGGCCTTCGGAAACCCGATCGGACCGGCTAGCCGTCCGCCTGAATGTCGGTAAGCGGTCCGCCTGTCACGACGTACGACGACGGGTTTCCGAAGGCCCACCCGTCTCTCCCGCCGGGACAGGCGTACCGGCAACCGACAGGCGGGCGGTGGGCCAGACAGTCCGATCGGGTTTCCCAAGGCCCCACCCGCCCCACCCGCCCGGTGGATCGGCGGCGATTGGGTCGCCACAGTTTCGAACTGAGACACTACGAACTGGGCATAATACCCTCCCGATCGAACGAGGAGGCCGGCATGAGCAAGTTCGAGATCGTGGATGGCGACGGGCACGTCACGGAGCCGTCGGAGCAGCTCGCGCGCTACATCGACCGCGCCTACCGGGACTACGGACCGTCCTCTGGCGCTCGCGCCTACTATCCGACCGACAGCTGGGACCGCTCCGTCCGGGGCACCCTGGGCACCTCCGCGCCGGACGCCAAGACGTGGCTCGAGGCGCTCGACCGGGGCGGGATGGAGTGCACCGTGCTCTATCCCACGAACGGGCTGGGGATCGGGTGGATCCGCGAGCCGGACTTCGCCGTCGCCCTGTGCCGGGCGTACAACGATTTCTTCCACCACGAGTTCACGTCGAAGAGCCCGCGCCTCAGGGGCGTCGCCCTGTTGCCGCTCCAGGATCCCGCGGAGGCCGTGAGGGAGCTGCGGCGGGCGCGCGAGCTCGGCTTCGTCGGCGCGATGCTGCCGGCGGTCGGCCTGCGGCAGCCCCTCGGGCACGGTGACTTCTGGCCGATCTACGCCGAGGCGGAGCGGCTGGGGACGATGGTGGGCGTGCACGCCACGGTGCGCGGCCCGCACTTCTTCGGCGCCGACCTGTTCGATCGCTTCGTCGAGGTCCACACGCTGTCGCATCCGTTCGCGCAGATGATCCAGATGACGAGCCTGGCCTTCCGGGGCGTGCTCGAGGCATTCCCCCGCCTGAAGGTGGCGTTCCTGGAGGCGGGATGCACCTGGGTGCCCTACTGGCTCGGGCGGATGGACGAGGAATGGGAAAAGCGCGGAGCCCTGGAGGCGCCGCAATGCCGGAGAAAGCCGAGCGCGTACTTGACGAGCGATCGGATCTTCTATCCGGCCGAAGCGAGCGAGTGGCTGCTCGGCCCGACCGCGGCCGCGCTCGGCGACGCCGGAATCTTCTACGCGTCGGACTGGCCGCACTGGGACCACGAGTTCCCCGAGAACATCCACCAGATGCAGAAGCGCGCCGACCTCTCGGACGACATGAAGCGCCAGATCCTCTCCGGAACCGCCCGTCGACTCTACGACTTGCCGGGCGCCTGACAGACGCCGGCGGTTACGGTCTGATCGCCAGAAGCTTTTCGGCCGTTCCGCCCAGGATCGCGACGCGGTCGGCATCGCTCAGGCCCGGCGTGTGGAGGATGTGGTCCACGGCGGTCTGCGTCCACGGGAACGGGTAATCGGTGCCCATGACGATCCGGTCCGCTCCCGTCTCCGCCACCAGGTGCCGCAGCGCTTCCGGGGTGAAGACGAGCGAATCGAAGTAGAGCTGTCGCAGGTACTCCGTCGGCTTCTTCGCGAGCGGCCTGGTGCGGCGGTCCGGGAAGGTCGTGAAGATCGCATCCGAGCGCGCGGCGTAGGACGGCAGGTACCCGCCGCCGTGCGCGGCGCAGATCTTCACGCCGGGAAACCGATCGAGGGTGCCCTCGAAGATCAGGTGCGAGAGCGCGATCGTCGTCTCCAGCGGGTTGCCGATCGTGTTGTCGAGCCCGCCGCTGCCCTTCAAGCGATTCGGAATCTCCGACGCGACACCGGTGGCCTGCGGGTGAATGAAGACGAGCGCGCCGAGCTGCTCGGCCTTGGCCCAGAACGGGTGGAACCTCGGATCCGCCAGCTCCTCGCCGTTGACGCTGCCGCCGATGGCGGCGCCGCGGAGCCCGTACCTCTTGACGCCTTCCTCGAGCTGCTCGGTCGCGAGGTCCGGATGCTGTAGGGCAACCGAGGCGAAGGCCACGAAGCGATCCGGATGGGCCGCGCAGGCCTCGGCGAGCTTCTCGTTCTGGATCCGGATCAGCTCGCGCGCGACGTCCCGGCTCGCCGCGTACCAGTACGCGTTGATGCTGAGGGCCTCGACGTCGATGCCCTGCTCGTCCATCGCGCGCAGCCGCTCCTGCGGCGACGCCATGAGCAGGCTGCCGGGCTCCACCGTCCGCCCCATGAGGGCCATCGCCTCGGGGACCGCGCAGTGCGCGTGCACGTCGACGGTCTTGACGCGCCGGCCGTTGACCACCACTTCCCGTCGGCGCGCTTGCGCCCGCACCGGCGCGCCGCCGGTCACGTCGCACCTGACAAAGGCGATCCCGCCCGAGGCGCCGACGCCGTGCTCGGAGGATTCCGTGGGCGCATCGGGCGATTATCACATACCTCCCTCGCCCATCGTGTCAGCTGTCATGGACAGCGTCGACCGGTCGTCGGAGTGTCACGCCCTTACCGCGCCGGCTCTCGCCGCCGAGTCGTAACACCGCTGACCCGCGAACGTTTTCGGATTTCGCCGCGTGGTTCGGATGTTGCTTTCGCAACCCGTCATGCCGCTCCCCAGGCGGATTTCCCTCCGGGCCCACCTCGTCGGCGCCGTCGTGTTCAGCCTGCTCGCCGGCCTGGCGCTGGCCGTGGCGGTGCTCATCGCGTACCCGGCCATGTCCCTGCGCGAGCTTGCCGTCGGCGCGCTCGTGCTGCTCGCTTCCACGCTGGGACTGGTGCTGCTGCTGGAGCGTCGGATGGTCGGCGTCATGCGATCGCTGGTCGTCGGCGCTCACGCCGTCGCCGCGGGCGAATCGCCCCGGTTGCCATCCTTCACGATCACCGAGCTCGACGAGCTCGGGCGCGCCATCGAGACGGCAGGCGCCAGCCGGCAGCGCGCCGAGGATGATCTGCGCGCCGGCGAGGCGCGCTTCGCGAGCATCCTCGAGACGGCGATGGACGCCATCATCTGTGTCGACGAGGGGCAGCGGATCGTCCTCTTCAACAGAGCCGCCGAGCGGATGTTCGTCTGTCGCTCGAACGAGGCGCTTGGTCGGTCGATCGCCGACTTCGTCTCCCAGAACGTCCAGCAGCTCGTCGCGGCCGCGGAGCCACGATCGGTCGCCCACGGAGCCGGCGGCTCCGGCGCCGCCGCGCTGGGCTCGTTGCTGGCAAGGCGCGCGGATGGGACCGCGGTCCCCGTCGAGGCCGCGATCTCCCGCGTCCGCGCCGGCACGCAGCACATCGCCACGCTGATTCTGCGCGACATCACCGACCGCGTGCGCGCGGAGGGCGAACGCGCGGAGCTGCTGCGTCGCGAACAGGCGGCGCGGGCGGCGGCCGAGACCTCGGCCGCGCGGTCGGCGTTCCTCGCGGAGGCCAGTCGCCTGCTCGCCTCGTCACTCGACTACGCGACGCTCACCGAGCTTGCGAAGCTCGCGGCCGGGACCATCGCCGACTGGTGCGTTATCGACCTCGTGGAGCCCGATGGCCGCCTGCAGCGCGTCGCCGTGGCGCATGTCGATCCATCGCGCGAGGACCTCGCGCAGGCGCTCAAGATGCGCTACCCGCCGGGGCCGGATGGGCCGGCGACGCTCAAGGCCGTGCTCGCCTCCGGCCGGGCCGAGCTCGTCCCGACGGTCAGCGCCGAGGAGGTCGAGGCACGCGCGCGCACGCCGGAGCATCTGCGCATCCTGCGCGGGCTCGGTCTCCGATCGCTCATGGTGGCACCACTGGTGGCCTCGGCCCGCACCGTCGGGGCCATCACGCTCGTCCGCGCCGGCGGCGCGAGCTATACCGGCGACGATCTGCAGGTGGCCGAGGAGCTGGCCCACCTCACCGCGATGGCGGTCGACAACGCGCAGCTGCACACCGGCGTGAACGAGGCACGGGAGCGCTTTGCGCGTCTCGTCGAAGGCCTCGACGCGATCGTGTGGGAGGCCAACCCGCTGACGCTGGCGTTCACGTTCGTCAGTCAGCGGGCCGAGGCGCTCCTCGGCTATCCGGTGGATCGCTGGCTGGACGAGCGGGGTTTCTGGGCCGGCATCCTTCACCCGGACGACCGCGCCCGGTGCCTGGCCCAGTTCGAGCGGTGCGCGCGGGAGGGGCAGGATTGCCAGTTCGAGTATCGCGCCGTCGCCGCCGAGGGACACATCGTCTGGCTCGACAACGTCGTCCACGTGGTCCGCGACCCGGACGGCGCCGTCGGGACGCTGCACGGGTTCATGATCGACGTCAGCGGACGCAAGCGCATGGAGGAGGAGCGCGAGCGCCTGCTCGCCAGCGAACAGGCGGCCCGGGCCGAGGCCGAGGCGTCGTCACGCCGCTCGAAGTTCCTCGCCGAGGCGAGCCAGATCCTCGCCTCGTCCCTCGATTACGAGGCCACGCTTGCGAGCGTCACACGGCTGGCGGTTCCCGTGTTCGCGGACTGGTGCTTCGTGCATCTCGCCGACGAGACGAGCGGACCCCGGTTGCACGCGGCCCATGCCGGGCCGGAGAGCTCGGACGTCGCCAGGACGCTCGAGAGGCTGACCGGGTCCATCGATCTGAAGTCGCTGCTGTCGGCCCTGGGTCTGCTCCAGGGCGGCGCGCCCCTCTTGATCCGCGATATCTCCCCCGCCTGGCTCGATACCGTGCGGCTCGTCCAGGAGCTGGGCCCCCGCTCGCTCATGATCGTGCCGCTCGTCGCCCGCGGCCGCCCCCTCGGGACGTTGACCTTCGTGTGGACTCAGGCCGCGAGGCGCTACGAGTCCGCCGACCTCGAGCTGGCCGAGGACCTCGCCCGACGTGCAGCGGTGGCCGTCGACAATGCGCGGCTGTATCAGGACGCCGAGCGCGCCAATCGGACCAAGGACGAGTTCCTGGCCACGCTCTCCCACGAGCTCCGCACGCCGCTCACGGCGATGCTTGGCTGGGTCCTCGTCCTGCGCGCGCGGCCGGGGTCCACCGAGTACACGGAGCGCGCGCTCGCCAGCATCGAGCGCAATACGCGGCTGCAAGCGCAGCTGATCAGCGACCTGCTCGACATCTCGCGCATCACGGCCGGGAAACTGAGCCTCGAGCGCCGCCCGGTCGACCTGCGCGCCATCGTCGAGCACGCGATCGAGGACATCCGCCACGACGCTGCGGTCAAGGGGCTGCGGCTCGACAGTCGGCTCGGCGACCGGGAGGCGCCCATGCTGGGCGACCCGCTCCGACTGCAGCAAGTCGTGGTCAACATCCTCTCGAACGCCGTGAAGTTCACGCCCCCGGGCGGCCGCGTGGACATCGAGCTGTCCGCGCACGACTCGCGTACGCGGCTGACAGTCACGGACAGCGGGCAGGGCATCGCGCCCGAGATACTGCCTCACGTCTTCGAGAGCTTCCGGCAGGGCGAGATGGCAAGCCGCGCGGCGCACGGTGGTCTCGGCCTGGGCCTGGCCATCGTGCAGCATCTCGTGCAGTCGCACGGGGGGACGGTCGCCGCCCACAGCGCCGGTCCCGGACAGGGCGCACGCTTCGTCGTCGAGTTTCCTCTGACGATCACGCGGCTCGCCCTGCCCATCGCCAGCAGCATCGCCCCGACCCCGGCGGGCGCCGCGCTGCCGCGCCTCGACGGCGTGCGCGTTCTCGTCGTCGATGACCACGCCGATTCCCGCGAGCTCGTGACGGCGGTTCTGGAGGAACGGGGCGCAGAGGTCCACGCCGCGAGCACGGCGCGGGAGGCGCTGGCCACGCTCCGGACGACTTACGTGGATGTCTTGCTCACGGACATCGGGCTTCCCAACGGGAGCGGCTACGACCTCATCCGCGAAGTCCGCGAGATGGAGCGCGAGCATGGCGGGCAGCTTCCCGCGATCGCGTTGACGGCATACGCGGGGCCGGACGATCGCGAACGGACCCTGGCTGCCGGGTTCGTAAACCACGTGACGAAGCCGTTCGTGCCCGACGATCTCGTGATCGTCGTGGCGCGAGCCACGGGACGGCCGATCGCGAGTTGATTGCAGAGAGGGGACATCGACCGGATCCCCGGGCCAGGTTCGAGCCCAAGTCCATGTTCGAGGGTCCTGTTCTTGCACCGAAGCCACATGGCGGAGGTGGCTGCGATGCGATACTTCATCGGGACCCTCATCATGTTCGCGATTTTCCTCGCCGCCGGTGCGCCGGCAGGAGCCCAGACGGGCGAGCGCGTCATCGATGCCCTGGGTGACCTCTTGCGAGGCGGCAGCCAGGAGCTTCGGGGACACGTGGTGGCCGTTCACGACGAAGACATCGTCGTGCGCGGCAAGGACAACCGGACCTACACCGTCGCCACCACGGGCATCGATCGGCGGCTGCTCGGCGACCTCCTCAAGCCCGGCCAGCCCATCAAGGTCAAGCTGCGGCGCGGAGGCGACGGCCAGCCGGTGGCGGCATCGATGGAAGCGGACACCGGGCCCGCCCGATCGTTCCGGACGGTGACGGGTGTCGTGGAGCCGCTGTCCGGCGATCGCATGCAGTTCCGCACCAGCGAGGGCTTCGTGGTTCCCATCGATCTGGCTCAGGTCGTCGGCCGCAGACCGACGCTCAAGCCCGGCGAGGCAGCGACGCTGACCTACGAGATGAGCGGGCAGAATCCGATCGTCGCGGTGTGGGTCGAGCCGCGGGACACCACCGGGGCCGCGTCGCCGCGGACCAGTGAGCCCGCCGGGGCGCGGGGCAGCGGCTACGAGCGGATCCACGGCTTCGTCGAGACGGTCGGTATCGGGAGCATGACCCTCAAGACCGACGACAGCCGCACCGTGATGGTCGACATCGGCAAGAGCCGGGGCAGCGTCGGCGATCTCCGCCCGGGCGACCTGGTCAGCGTCGTCGGGCGCTCGACGGGCGACCGGTTTGCCGCCGAGCTGGTCCAGAAAGACTAGCGCTATACGGGGCTTGCCTGACTGGGTAGGGGGCTGCACAGACAGCCCCCTGACCCCTCCGCAGTCCGCGAATTTCCTGATATTCCGGCGTGGTACGAGTCTTGCGCCTTCATCGCCCGCAGATCAGGAGGCACACACCGTATGAAGGCCATCATTCTCGCCGCGGGCTACGGTAACCGCATGCGGCCGCTGACCGACGACACCCACAAGACCCTGCTCCGCATCGGCGGTCAGACGCTGATCGGTCGCATCATCGATGGCCTGCGCGCGCACGCGGTCACGGAGATCGTGGTGGTGACCGGGCATCTCGCCGACCAGCTGGAGGACGCGCTGACCACGGCGTATCCGGACCTCACCTTCACCTTCATCCGCAATCTCCGGTACCGCGAGACGAACAACATCTACTCCCTGGCCCTGGCCTTCGACGCGCTCGACTTCGACGAGGACATCCTGCTGATCGAATCGGATCTCGTGTACGAGCCGGCCGTCATCCGGCGCGCCATCGAGTCACGGCATCCCAACGTGGCGCTGGTCGATCGGTTCCGGAGCGGCATGGACGGGACCGTGGTCACCGTGACGGACAACGTCATCCGCAGCATCATTCCCCCGCACCTGCAGGGGCCGAGCTTCGACTTCTCGGACAAGTTCAAGACGCTGAACATCTACAAGTTCTCGAAGGAGTTCTGCGCCTCCGTCTTCAAGAAGCTCTTGAGCTACTACACGAAGACCATCGACGACAACTGCTACTACGAGCTGATCCTGGGCATCCTGATCTACGTCGGCCAGGCCCAGATCCACGCCGAGATCCTGGACGGCGAGACCTGGGCGGAGCTGGACGATCCCAACGACGTGCGGGTCGCGGAATTCGCGTTCGATCGGGGGCGGCGCGCGGCCGTGATCGAGGAGTCGTTCGGGGGTCTGTGGGCGCACAACGTGCTGGACTTCGGCTTCATCAGGAACATGCACTTTCCGCCCGGCGCGATCCTGGCGGAGCTGAAGGGCAACCTGCCGAACCTGCTCGCCAACTACGGCTCGCGCCAGACGGTGTTGAACCAGAAGCTGGCGTGGGTGCTCCTGTGCGACGCTGACCGCCTGCTCGCACTCAACGGCGCCTCCCAGGCGTATCCGCTGCTGCGCAGCTATTTCCGCGGCAAGAGGATCCTGATGCCGCAGCCGACGTTCGGTGAGTATCCGCGGATGGCGGAGTCGTCGCGGACGTATCCTGACGCGATCGGCATCGATCCCGCGGACATCGAGGCGCGGGCCGAGGGCTGCGACGTCGTCGTCGTCGTCAACCCCAACAACCCGACGGGCTCGCTGGTGCCGACCGAATGGCTGCTCGACTTCGCCGAGCGCCACGACGACAAGTCGCTCGTCGTCGACGAGTCGTTCATCGATTTCTCGGGCCAGCCCTCCGTGATGGACGCGCTTCGCGAGCGGCCGCTCCGGAACGTCGTCGTGCTCAAGAGCCTCAGCAAGTGCCTCGGCGTGCCCGGGTTGCGCGTGGGGTATCTCTACAGCGCCGACCGCCAGCTGATCGAGCACTGCGCGGCCGGCGTCCCCATCTGGAACATGAACTCGATGGCCGAGTTCTTTCTCGAGGTCCTCCTCAAGCATCGCCGCGCGCTCGCGCAGTCGTTCCGCCAGACGATCGCCGACCGGGAAGAGTTCGCCACGGCGCTGGCCACGGTGCCGGCGGTCGAGCACGTTTACCCGAGCGGCGCGAACTTCTTGCTCGTCCGTGTGGCCGGCGGTCGGCCGGGGGCGGCCGCGCTCGCCGAGCGCTTGCTCGAGGACCACGCGATCTACGTGAAGGACATCTCCTCGCGCTTCCCCGACGGCCACGGGTACTGGCGCGTGGCCGTCCGGCTTCCGGAGGAGAACCGGCGGTTGCTCGCCCTGCTCGAGAAGGCGGCTGCCGCCGATCACATGTTGCGCGCGGCGTGAGTCGCCTGCGGTGCTACCCTCCAGGGGACTCCGCATCGTGATGGAGGGGAGCATGGTGAAGACAGCGGCGATTCTCGTGGCCTCCCTGATCGTGCTCGGCGCGTGCGCGACCGCAGACCCGCCCCGGATCGTCTACGAAAAGCCCGGAGTGAGCGACGCCGACCGCAAGCGCGACGAGGTCGAGTGCACCACGGCATCGGTCGGAAAGGCGCGCCCGGACGTTTCGCTGGGCCTGCTGCGCATCGACCGCGAAAGCTTCGACAACTGCATGAAGGGCAAGGGCTACTCGGCGCGCGCCGTGCCCTCCTGAGGGCTCGCCGCCGTCGCTCGCGGCCGGCTTCGCGCGAGCGTGTCGGCGATCGCCCGCGGCAGCCGCTCCTCCTCGAGCGCTTCGAGCGGTAGCGGCAGGGCGATCGACCAGTTCGGCCATTCCGTGACGGTCCCCGGCATGTTGGGCCGCTCGGTGACGGCCAGCGCATCGTCGAGGGTCGCGGTCACGATGCGCGAGGGGGCCTCGGCCAGCCGCTCGTGGGTGCGCTCGATCACGTCGGCCACCGACGCATTCTCCTCGACACCGATCATCCGCCGCAGTCGCTCGCGCATCTCGGCGAAGCCGGCGCGGTTGGGCTCGCGGCCCATCGCGGCCTGGGCGTCGACGTCGGCGCCCGTCCAGAGGCCCGCGATCGTCGGCAAGTCGTGCGTCGTCACCGCGGCCAGCGCCAGCTCGGGATAGTGCGCCGGCGGCTCGGGCTCGAACCAGACGACGCGGTACGACAGGATCGCCTGCTCGGCCAGCCGCTCGCGGACCCCCGCCTCGACGGTGCCCAGGTCCTCGCCCACGATGATCGCCCGCGCCCGCTGGCTCTCGAGCGCGGCGATGGCCAGGAGATCCTCGGCGGGATACCGGATGTACGCGCCGTGCGCGGGCGTCAGCCCCTTCGGCACCCAGAAGAGACGGAACAGTCCCATCACGTGATCGATCCTCAGCCCGCCGGCGTGGCGCAGGCCGGCCCGGATCGTCTCGATGAAGGGCTCGTAACCACGCGCCGCGAGCCGGTGCGGCACGAAGGGCGGCAACCCCCAGTCCTGGCCGCCGGCGTTGTAGGCGTCGGGAGGCGCGCCCACCGACGCGTCGGTGGTCAGGGCGTCCTGCCATGCCCACGCGTCCGCCCCGCCGGGATCGACGCCGATCGGAAGATCCTGCATCAGGCGGAGCTCGCGGGAGGCCCGCCCGAGCTGTTCGTCGACGAGCCACTGCAGCCACTCGTGGAAACCAACGCGGGCCGCGCGCTCGGTCGCCAGGCGCGCGACCGCCGCGGACTCGGGCCGCCGGTATTCGGCGGGCCAGCCTTGCCAGCCGGCGCCGTGCTGCTCGGCGAGCACACAGAAGGTGGCGAACTCGCGCAGCGCCCGACCGTGCTCTGATCGATAGCGCTCGAAGCGCTCGTCGCCGGCGAACGCGGCCCAGAGCTTCTCGAGGGCCGCGCCCTTGAGCTTCCAGACGGCGTCGCGGTCGATGCGACGCTCTCGATTGAGCGCCCGGCCGCCGGCGGCGAGGCCTTCGAGATCGAGGCGCACGGTGTCGGCGCCCGGCGCCTCCTCGACGCGGAGATAGAGGGGATTGCGGAATCGCCGGCTGCTCGGGTAGTAGGGGCTCGGCTGCAGCGGCGCGGCCGGCGTCGCGGCCGCGAGGGGATTGATCAGCAGCATTTCCGCTCCGAGGCTCGACGCGGACCACCGCGCGAGCCGACGGAGGTCGGCCAGATCGCCGATGCCCCAGCTCTGCGTCGAGCGCGTCGCATAGAGCTGAGCCGCCCATCCCCAGATCCGCAGGCCGTCCGGGAGATGGCAGCGGTGCGGCGCGACGATGAGCCGCGTCGGCTGATCGTCGTCGAGCCGCCGCAGGCGATGGTAGCCGACCGGGAGGTCGCCGGGCAGGCGGTCCGTCACGCGAAGGACCGCGCCGTCCTCGAGCGTCAGCTCGGCCGGCCCGTCCACCTCCTTCGACATGCCCTGCCTGATGACGTGCACCGCTGGTCGCGACGGGGCGGGCGCGTCGGCGTCACCCATCGCCCGTCGGATGGCCGCGTGCGTCTCGGCGCTCGTCGCATGCCAGACGCCGGCATTGTCATGGAATCCATCGGTGATGCCCCAGGCGTCCATAAACATGGGGGCCCCGAAATGGCCCCCCTTACGCTCCTCGAAATTCGCTGTTCGGATCTTACGCGGCCGGGTCGTCTTTCGCGAGCAGAGCGACGGGGAAGCGGCGCAGGAGGTCGGCCAGGCTGGTGAGGCCGCCGTCGACGATGTCGCCCGTCAGCTCGTTGCGCCAGCGGCCGGTCGGCAGCTCGATTGCCGTGTCTCCCCAATGGCCGGCCAGCCCGAGCACGAGCCGGGGAACGATCGTGACCGTCGCCTCGCCCCGGATGAACGCCACGGCGTGCTTGCCGCGGGCGCCACGCGCTTCCAGGGGTCGGTAATCGCCGCGCGGGCCGAACGGATCGGGCCGTCGGCGACGCAAGGCCAGAGCCTGACGGATCACCCACAGCTTGGGCAGTCCCTCGTCGATCCGCCGCCAGACGTCCTCGGGGGTCGTGTCCTCGAGCTCGTCCAGCAATCGGCGGCGCAGCGCATAGTCCACGGGGGCGCGGTTGTCGGGGTCGACGAGCGTCAGCGACCACAGCTCCGTGCCTTGATAGAGGTCGGGGACGCCGGGGGCGGTGAGCTTGACGAGAGTCTGCGCCAGCGAGGTGATGCGGCCGGGCTCGACCAGCGGAGCCACGAACCGGTCGAGCTCGTCGACGAACCGGCCGTCCGCCAGCGCGTCCGCGATGAATCCCTGGAGCGCGTCCTCGTACGTCGGCCGCGGATCCGTCCACGAGGTGTGGACCTTGGCCTCGCGCGCGGCCTTCTGCATGTACGCGAGCACGCGGTCGGGGGCGATCGGCCAGGCGCCGACGAGGGTCTGGTACAGCAGATACTCCGCGTTGCGGTCCGGCCAGTCGCCGCGCCGGTGCGGCTCGTTGATGCCCGCCCAGCGCTCGACCGCCTCCGCCCACCGCTCCGGAATCTCGGTGAGCAGGCTGAGCCGCGCCCGGACGTCCTCGCCGCGCTTGGTGTCGTGGGTCGACGTCGCCAGCATCGTGCGCGGCCATCGGGCCTGCCCCTCCGCGCACTCGCGATGGAACTCCTCGACCGAGACACCGAAGCGCGCGGGATCGCCGCCCACCTCGTTCAAGGCGACGAGGCGGTTGAAGCAATAGAAGGCCGTGTCCTCCACGCCCTTGGCCATCACCGGGCCGGTGAGCTGCTGGAAGCGCATCACCAGCTCGGTCTCCACGCCTCCGCGCAGGCGCAGCAGCAAGAGATCCTGGAAGAAGTCGAAGAGGGCGGCGTCGAGATCCGGCCGCGCGGTCTTGGCGGCATCGATCGCCTCGCTGATGTGGCGAACGTCGTCCGGGTGGACCTCACCGGCCTCGGCCCTCACGTACGTGCGGTAGACGCCGAAGTGCGCGATCACCTCGCGCAGCACCTCATGCAGCTCGTGCCGCGTGTAGTCGCGATGACGACGATGGCGCTCGCAGACCTCGAGGAAGAGCGCGGTGAGCCGGTTCACGTCGCTGCCGAGGACATCGCGCATCACGAGATGCTTCTTCTGCCGGGCGACGCCGGCGAAGTCCGGCGGCTCACCGGTGAACCCCGCGTAGAAGCGGGTGAGCGGCTTTTCGCTCTCGGGGTCGATGAACAGGCCCCCGACGCGGTTCAGGAAGTCGTAGCCGGTCGTCCCCGACACCATCCACGACTCGCGCAGCCGCTCGCCCGGCTCGAGGATCTTCTCGGCGACGACCCAGGCCGTGGGGCTGGCGTCGTGCAAGCGACGGAAATAGTGCTCCGGATCGCGCAGCCCGTCCGGGTGGTCGATGCGCAGCCCGTCGAGCATGCCGTCGCCGAGCCAGCGCAGGACGAGCGCGTGGGTCGCCGCGAACACCCGATCGTCCTCCGTGTGGAGCCCGACGAGCGTGTTGATGTCGAAGAAGCGTCGATAACCCAGCTCGCGGCCGGCCGTCCGCCAGAACGCCAGACGGTAGTTCTGGCGCTCGAGCAGCGTGTCCAGCGCGTCGGCGCTCGCATTCATCTCGTCGACGACCTTGTCGATGACGGCCGCGACCTCGGCGTCCTCCCGGAGCAGCCGTTCCAGGAGGCCGCGCAGCACCTCCTTGTCGCGGTGGCGGCGCTGGACGCTCAGCCAGTCCGTCGCCGTGGAGAGCGGCAGGCGGCCGAGGGCATCGGCGATGAACACGAGCACATCGGAGCGCGCGCGCGCCGACGCCACGCCGAGCAGCTCGTCGAGTGACGACGGCGCGATCGGAAACGCCTGGTCGTGATACGTGATCGTGAAGATCGCGCCTTCCCGGGCCAGGCGCACCAGCCCCTCTTCCAGCGCGCACCCGTAGTGCTCGCCGAGCACGGGCAGGAGGACAGTGTTGCGCAGCCGACTCTCGGGCGGATCCCAGTCGACGTCGAAGTAGGACGCATATGGGCTCGACGGCCCGTTCTCGAGCACGTCCCACCACCACGCGTTGCCGCGCCCCGCGATTGCCATGTGGTTCGGCACGACGTCGAGGATCTGTCCGATCCCGTGTCGCGCGAGCGTGAAGCACAGCCGGGTGTGACCGTCGGCCCCGCCCAGCTCTTCGTTCACCCGCGCGTGGTCGATGACGTCGTAGCCGTGCGCGCTTCCGGGCACGGCCTGCAGGTACGGGGAGCTATAGAGGTGTGTGACACCGAGGTCGGCCAGATAGCCGGCGATGTTCGCCGCGTCGTCGAAGGTGAAACCGCTCTGGAACTGGACGCGGTACGTCGCGTGCGGTGGATGGGTCCTCGCCGTTCTGTTGACTTCGGGATTGAGCGCCACAGGGCGGTCAAGGATGCAGGAACAATGCCTGCGAAGCGCTCACGGATGCTCCGAAAGCATTGAAAAATCAGGCCTCGTCGCGGTAGCACTCTGGCACTCGTCAACGGCTCCGAGCCAGGCGAAAAATTTACCTCCAGATCGGTCACTGGCACCCCCATTGCTAACCTGAGCCCTGAGGGAGGTGTCACATGACGCAGCTCGCGATCCTCACGATGGTCTTGGTCGCTGGCCTCCTGACGGGCACCGCATGGGCCCAGGCTCCCGTGCCGCCCGCCACACCGATCATGCCGGCGCCGAGCGCCGGGGCCCCGGTCGACAGCAGCGGGTGGATCATGGCCTCGATTCTCGTCCTCGGCCTTCTGGTCGTGGTCGGCGCGCTCGTGAAGGTCTTCGACCTTCGCCGCAAGCGCGAAGCCGAGGCGGTCCACGTGCAGGCTCAGATCTCCGATGCGCTCCTGCGCGATCCGAACCTCTTCGGGCTGCCCATCACGCCGACGGCCCACGCACCGCTGTGGAGCGGCACGCCGATGAGCGTCGAGATCACCGGCGAAGTCCCAAGCGCGGCCGTGCGTGAATCGGTGCTCCGCATCGCGTGGGCCGAGGCCCAGCGCATCCGCCCCGACGTGGAGGTGCGGGATCACCTGACCGTCCGCGCCGCCGCGCGCGTCGCCTGACGCGGCAGGCACCTTCCCTCTGGTAGGGCGGGGGCTTGTCCCCCGCCGCGGAACCCACGTGTATACTACGGGGGCTGTGTCGCCGGAGAGGTGGCCGAGTCGGCCGAAGGCAGCCGCCTGCTAAGCGGTTACAGGGCCAAAAGCTCTGTCCAGGGTTCGAATCCCTGCCTCTCCGCCAGCGCGCCCTTAGCTCAGATGGATAGAGCGTCGGACTACGAATCCGAAGGTCGGGGGTTCGACTCCCTCAGGGCGCACCACCCTTCCTCGTGACGGGTCCCGACGAGGCGCTGATGGCCGCCGCCCTCGACGAAGCACGGCGTGGCCTCGCCGCCGGTGAGGTGCCCGTCGGCGCCGTCGTGGTGATCGAGAACGAGATCGTCGGCCGCGCCCACAACGCTCCCATCGCCCTGGCCGATCCCACCGCGCACGCCGAGGTGCTGGCGCTGCGCGCGGCGGCGCGCCAGCGTGGCAACTACCGGCTGACGGGGGCGACGCTCTACGCCACCGTCGAGCCCTGTCCGATGTGCTGCGGCGCCGCGCTGCACGCGCGAGTCGGCCGCGTCGTGTATGGCGCGCTCGATCCCAAGGCCGGCGCCGTCGACTCGCTCTATCGCCTTCTCGACGACGCGCGGCTGAATCACCGCGTCGCGACCCGAGGCGGCGTGCTCGCGCACGAGGCGGCCGAGCTGCTGACCGTGTTCTTCGCCGGCAGGCGCGGCTCGACGAAGTAGGCAACCCCGCGCGCGGTCAGACGCGGCGGTCGAGCTCGCGGACGCGGGACTCCAGGACATCGCGGAACTGCTCCCGGAAGCCGGGCAGGGTCGTGTAGAGCGCGACGAAGCGGCCCGGGGTCAGCTTCAGGACCTCGGCCGCGGTCACCGCGCGCACGGTGACGACGTCAGTCGTTGGCCCCACCAGCGCCAGCTCTCCGAAGTGATCACCGGCGCCCAGACGCTTGACCGCCTGCTGACCGTCGGGCGTCGGCGGCGACGTCACCTCGACCGTGCCGGACTTGATCACGTAGATGTGCCGACAGCTGTCCCCGGCGAGAACGATCGTCTCGCCGGCCCCGTAACGCTCGAGGACCATCGTCCGCTGGGCCGTCACGGCGACGATCGCGAACAGCACGACGCCGATCACGATGAGTCCTTGGGCCGTCAGGAACGTGAGCAGGAGGAGTGGGTTTCTCGTCGCCATGCTGGCGACGCCTAGCAGCGCGGCGACGCCCACGGCGACCTGGGAAACCGTCAGCAGCTTCGATTGCCAGTCGCCCCGCGCCACGCGCGGCATCCCCGTCCCCGCGACGCCGAGCATCAGCGCGCCTCGGCCTGTCGCATCGTCGGCTTGACCTGCGGCAGCTCATGCGCGGGCCCATGGCATTGCGTGCAGTCGGTTCCCTGACTCACGAGATCGGTGGACACCTTGCCGTCGTCGTCGAGGTGGATCGCCTGTGCCATGAAGGGCTTGGCGCCGTTGTGACACTTCAGACACTCCTCGTTCCGGAACGGCGTGTACATCTTGATGGGCTCCGGGTACGTCTTCGTCACGTAGTGGTAGGTATCCTTGAGACCGGACAGCTTCGCGGCGAAGGTGCCGTGGATGCCGTAGTCGGCGTGACAGGTGTAGCATTCGGTCCCGGGCGCGATCCGTTGCTGGAAGTGCGCCGCCGCCAGCGAATCACTCTTGGGGTTGTGCAGGTCGTCGACGTAGGGCTGCATCACGACGTGGCATCCGCTGCAGAACTGCACCTGCGTGGCGTACTCGAAGACGGCGAAATTGGCGATCGGGATCAGGAAGAGCGGCAAGATCCCCAGCGTCAGGAGATGGACCCAGAGCGCATTGCCCTCCGTCTGCCGTCCCCGGAAGAGCAGACGGGACACGATGATGCCCACGACGATCACGGCCGAGATGGCGAGCGTCAGCGCGATGGCCCAGTCGAGCGCCGTGCCCCAGCGGACGGGCTCCCCCATCTTGGGCAGCCCGTGGGTCACCGCGGCGACAATCATCCCGCTGGTCACGGGCCCCTACTTGGCGAGCGTCCGGATGTACGCGACCAGGTTGGCGATGTCAGCGTCCGAGAACTTCTCCCCGAACGACGGCATTACCCGTGACCGCCCGGCGGACTTGCCGCCGACCTTGATGATCTTGGCCAGATCGGCGTCCGTCCACTTCGCCATGGCCGTCTTGCTCGTCCAGTCGACCGGCTTCACGTCGGCCTTGAGTCGCTTGAGCAGCTCGCCGTCGCCCTTGCCGGTCTTGCCGTGGCACTTCTCGCAGTGCTCGACGCTCAGCTTATGGGCCTTGTCCAGGTCGGCCGCCTGGGCCGGCATGGACGGCAGCACGAGACCGACAAGCGCGAGCCCGACGACGATGCGCGCAATCATCATCCGATCCTCCCCGTGACGCGTGTCAGAACTTGTAGATCAGCTCGAGACGGGCGCCATAGTCGGTGCGGCCGTGGCCTGTCCCGTCGTCGCGATTGCCGACTCCCGCCAGCGTCAGCACACCCAGAAGACCGTACAGCAAACCGCGGCGCCGCGTGTCTTCCAATGTCGCGCCCGGAATCAGCAGGCTCGCCAGATCCGCCGAGACCTGCACCGCGCCGCCGATCTGGTCGTTGCGCCGGCTGCTAGTGTCTCTGACTCCGCCGAACTCCGGGGTGACCGTGACCGTGCCCTTGGCGTTGAGGATCACGCCCACGACCCCGCCCAGACTGTCGTTCGCGAAGCCGCGGAGCCCCGGGAACGGGAGCAGCCGGTCCTGGGTGAACAAGATGCCGAGCCGGTTCGTGCGCGAGGCCTGCACGGAGACGGGGAGCCAGTCGGAGGTCCCCACGAAGCCGTTGGCGTACACGCGCCAGCCCTCGAACCCCTTCGCCGTCTCCACGACGAAGAGCGCGCCGGCATCGCGCGAGCGGTTGCCGGTGCTGCCGAGCAGCCGCAGCGACACGCCCGCGTCGCCGAACGTCCGGGTCACGGAGACGCCCCAGAAGTGACGGTCGAGATCCTCTGGAAATCGTGCTGACGTCCCGTTGTCGTAGGCGAGGCCCCAGCTCGCCTCGATGTGATAGGCGTACCAGTCCGCGTAGGTGACGAGGCCCATCACGTTCTTTCGTTCCTGGCGGATCTCCTCCGGCGTCGTCCCACCCTGGGTCTGGCCGCGCGAGAGGAAGTAGACGACGCCGAGGTTCGAGAGATTACCCACCTGGAGGTTCAGCTTGGCCAGCGCGAACCCGTCCATGATGTTGTCGAACCAGAGGCCGTTGTGGAAGAAGAGTGGCATCCGCCCGCCGGCGACCGAGACGTCGAGCGGGAAGTCATCCCTCGGGGTCAGCCAGTTGAACGGCTGCCCCTCGTACCAGATCGCCGCCGGCTCGCCTTCGGCGCGGACCGTCCAGCCGGAGTTGTCCGGCCACTGGTAGAACGTGGGCTTGCCGTTGCCCTGATCGAGCGGCCGGAAGAGCGCGTGGATCCGCTGCTGGGCGGTGAGCTTGAGGTTGACGTCGAGGCTGAGCTCCGGCGCCATCAAGCCCTGGGTGACGCCGTTCATCCGCGAGCCGATCCACTGATACCTGAGGAAGCCGTCGACATCGAGCCCCGGCGTCACCTGCTCGCCGAACAGCGTGAAGGGCAGGCTCTCGACCTGACCGGAGGACACGAACGGCGCCTTGCCGAAGAGCGTGAAGGCGTCGGCGGTGCCCGGGCCACACAGGAAGACCGTGGCCAGCACCACGCGGAGGCCGCGCCGCGCACGCATCGCTTACTTGGCCACGGGTATCTTCGTTTCGTAGGACTGCATGTCGACGATCCGGAGCTTCGCGCGGTAATCGGGAATCCCGATCTCCTTCAGCAGGTGCGGCGGGAAGTTGCGGTAGCGCAGCCGCACCGAGAGCGTGAGCGGCCCCGACGTGCCCTCGGGGATCGGCACCCGGTACGTCGCCCCCTTGGTGCCGTGCGGGGGGATGCCGTTCTTGAAGACCCGCGCCCCCGGCGCGACGCCGAGGATGGAGTACGGCATCGGCGCCGGGACGACGTAGGGGACGTTGTCGAGCAGCCGGTTGGTTGGGCTGATGGCCTCCACCTCGGTGCCGCGGAAATCCTTGATGACGAATCGCGCCTGGACGTTGAAGAGATCACGGTCCTTGGCCAGGATCCCCTTCTGGACCTCCTCGCTGTTCTCGTCCCGCAGGTCGCCGAAGCGGTCGACGTCCCCGGAGATGTAGAGCATCTTGCCGGCGGCGTCGCGGACGACGACCTCCAGCCACACCTGCCGCTCGGACGCGAAGCCGGTCGGCAGGTTGTGGCCGGCGCCCGAGTTTGTCACGTCCACGCGCACGCGCAGGCGCTCACCCGGCGGGACCTGCTCGGGATGGTCGACCCGCATGGTGGCGGCGTTGCGGAGCAGCGTCTTGCGATCCTCTTCGAGCTGAGCCTCCAGCGCCTTGAAGTCGTCGTCCTCGAGCTCGAGATCGGCCTGCCCGAACTTGGGGATCAGCGAGTAATCGGGGCCCGTGAACTTGTGGCTCGAGCGCCGGCGCTTCGGTGCCTCCGGGAACACGTCGTCGTCGACGATGGCTTCGAGCGGCCACTGATCCCGCGGCACATACTTTCCCGGGATCGGGCTCATGTGACAGTCCTGGCAGTGGATCCCCTTGCGCGCGTACGGGCTGTTCTTCCACTCGATGAACGCCTCCTCGAGGCGGGTGCCATCGGGCAGGAAGACGTCGTGGCAGCGGCCGCAGAACCGGCTCTCGGTGATGTGCGTGGTCCGTTTCGCCTTGTGCGGCACGCGGGCGATGACCTTCTCGGCCCCCGCCGGGGCGGGCTCGTCGGGGCCATAGAAGGGACCGTGCAGGGTCGGATCGGGATCGCCGGCGATGGGCACGTGGAAGACCGCCGAGGCTTGCCCGTCCCAGGTATAGGCCGCGTGACAGACCGTGCAGCTCACGCTGTCGAGGGCTTCCTTCGATCGCGTCGGGTTGGCGTTCAGGACGCTCTCGCCCTCGGAGATGCCGATCGGCGTGTGACAACGCATGCAGAAGGCGCCCTGGGTCCCTCCGCTCTGCTTGAGGATGAAGTCGATGAAGTGCAGCACGGCCGGGCTGTGCTGCGCGTAGGAATGCATCGACGTCCGCCACTCCTGATACTGCTTGGGATGGCAGTCCTTGCATTCCGAAGCGTGGAGGAACTGCGTGTTCTGGGGCGGCCTCGGCGTCTGCGGCAGGTCCGAGAGGCGGGTCCCTCCCGGCGTGGCGCCACAGCCGAGGACGGCGAACGTGAACGCGGCCAGGGGGAGTAGAACGGTACATGCTGGGAGCCGGTGAGCCCGAGGCCGTGCTCGATACGAGGTCACGTCGCCCGATTATCTAGCACGTCATGGCGGCTGCGGCAACGGATGATTGGCTACTGGACGCGAATGGCCCGGACCGGGAACCCAAATGGCGGCACGGACCCAAACTGGCCCGCGTATTCGCCAGCGAACGAGGGCTATCTGGATATAGGATCGGCCTGACGATCCCGCCGTCGCTGCTGGTCCGGGCGGACGAGATCATCCAGTGATTCGATCGCCAGCCGGCCTGAGAAGGGGGCCACTCCATGACTGATCTCGAGCGATTGGGGCTCGCCCTGGTCGGGTTCGCGCTCGCCGTCGTCGTCGGTGGTGTGCTGCTCGGTCTGATCGGCGCGTGGATCAAGAAGGCCAAGTAGTGGACCGCCGCCCATGCTCGCCGACGCCACCGGCCCCGCTATGGCGACGTCAGCAGGGGCCCGCGCGCGACCGTCGCCCTGCTCGACGCGAGCCGCAGCTTCCAGTTCTCGGTGGACGTTCCGGCGAGCGCTAGATTGGACGTCAGGTAGTAGAACCGTCGCGTCGCGTCGCCCTCCGGAGCGGACGTGAAGCGGGCGTTCAGGTAGGAGGGGGGGATCGCCTGATAGTAGAGCGTGGCCTCGACGGTGCACTTCGTCGCATCCACGCCGGCCGGCAGGGAGATCTGGTACGTGACGTGATCCGTCCCGGCGCGGCCGTCGTGGTAGTCCGGATCGTCGACCGCCGAGCCTTCGGGATGCGTGGACTCGAGGAACCGGTCGTTGAGCGAGGGATCGGGCCCTGCCTCCGTCCAGCCGATCGGCAGCAGCCGGTTGTCCTTCACGATCACGTCACGGCGGACGAAGCTGGTGGTGAACTTGCCGTCGGCGCTCTGGACGAGCTCCTCGTAGATCTGCACCTGATCCTGCGCCGTGATGACCTCATGGTGCGGCTGGTAATGCTGCTGGACGTGTCCCTGCGCGTCCACGTACTCCGTGAAGAACTCCGACGGCAGGATCCGACCGTCGCCGTCGAGGATGATCCCCAGTCGATCCGTCCGCCCGGAGCTCCAGACGATCCGCCCCTGGTCGTCCTTGACCAGCAGCTCGATGAACGCCCGGCGAAATCCGACGCCGCTCGGGAGCCGGTGGCCGACCAGGTTGGTGACGGCGACGTCGGCCTGGATCCGTCCCGGGCCGGAGGCCCGGGCGGCGGCCGTGATGTGCGCCGTCCGTTCCTGGGCCTGCTGCGTCACGTTGTCGATCGCGTCCGGCAAGTCGGTCGTCGAGCCGCTCATGTAGTCGGCCGTGCGCACACCGAGCACGTCGTAGAACTGGTTGAACATCTGCAGCAGGAAGGCGTTCGCGCCGAGGAGCTCGTGGCGGCTGAAGCCCTCCTCCCGCACTCGCACCGTGCGGTCCTCGATCGGCACCGCGTGCTCGGCCTCCGGATACCCTTCGTCCTCGATGATCGCGATCTTCTCCTCGAGCTGCGGGACGTCGATGCCCTTCTTGGCGCTGTGATAGCTGCGTGGCATGTGGCAGCTCTGACAGGACCGGGCGTTGGGGCCGGGCAGGCCGAACTCGGTCTGGTACTGACTGTTGAGCCACTCCAGATACGTCGCCTGCTCGATGCTCATCTGGCCCGGCCGGCCGTCCACGACCGGCAGGTCGATCGTGTGGCAGCTTCCGCACAGGCGCGGGGACTGGATGTAGGGGCTGAACAGCGGCGTGATCCCCGTCGCGGTTTCCATCGCGTAGGGGACGATCTCCCGATCGGCGAAGGGCCCGAAGAGCTGGTCGGGCGTCCCCACCTGAAAGCGTCCCGTGATCGACGTCGCCAGGAAATATTCGAGCGACGACGTCCCCGGCGGGGTGCGGTCCGGGACGGTGCGATGGCAGACCTCGCAGCTGATGCCGTCACGGGCGAGCGCGCCGTACTTGAAGAGCGGGTCGTTCCGGTTGGTGAGCTGGATGAAATCGAGCTTGAAGTCGCCGCTTCCTCCGCTGTCGGTGTCCAGCTGGCGCTTGCCCATCGCGCCGTGACAGGTCAGGCAGAGGTTCCTGACCCCGGTGGTCAGCTGCTCGTTCCTGGGGGGCGGCAGGGTCTTGAAGTAGGCGAACTCGCCTTCGAGCTGTGAGTAAAAGATCGGGTCGCGCCCGGCCAGGCCCATCGGCGACCATCGCCACTCGCCGTAGGGCGAGACGTTGGCGCCATTCACGCCCATGCCGGGGCCCGGCGTCGGCAGGAACATCACCGGTCCGAACGGCCCGTTGAGCGCGGAGTGACACGGCAGGCACTGGCTCGAGCTGATGAACTGCCCCGGACCGCTCGCGGGAGCGACGATGTGGTCGTACGTCTCCGACGGCAGCGTCTGCACGCTCGCCCGCGGCACCGGAGGAATCGAGTTGAAGATCCGCAGGAATTCCGGATCGGGGCTCGTGGCGGCGCGCGGAAGGAACGCGAGCTGCCGGCCGTGCATCGGCACGGTCGTCTCGGACATCTGCCGCCACGAGCCGTCGTCGGCGAAGACGATCGGCTCTCCCGGGTACCCCTTGATGTTGTCGAGCGATGCGAAGGTGTGCTCCCTCTCGGCGACGGCGTGGCAGCGCAGGCAGTAGAGCCCGAACCCCGCCCCGGGGTACTGGAAGGGGAACTGGTCGTCGTCGAACGGCATACCGGCGAAGAACTCGCCCCAGAACCAACCGTCCTTCGCGCCCTGCGCGTCCTTGATCATGATCGACCAGTCGGTCCCGACGGTCCCGACGCGCTCGGTGAACAGCGCCGTCACCTGCGCCTCCGTGAGACCGGCGTAGCGAGCAGCCGGCACCTGGAAGAATTGCTCCTTGACGATCATGGCGCCGTCGGGGATCGTCCCCTGACGTCCGCCGAGCAACCACTGCATGATCTGCGGCGAATAGTAGATCCTCACCACCGGATGCGTCCCGTAGTAGACGCCCTGGATGAACGGCCCCGTGTCGCGCACGCCCTTGTCGACACACCAGCTCAGCCGACGGTACTCGCCCTGCTGCAGGAAGTCGAAGACCCGCTTCTCGAAATCCACGAACTGGGCCGCCGGAACAGTACTCGGCAGCGGCAGCGAGTGATCGATCCCGCCCAAGCAATTTTCGCCCCGGCGGACGATAGGATGTGCGGGCCGGCGGGCGGCGGCCTGCAGGAGAGCGTTGGGTTCGCTGGCCGAGCCGGGCACGGCGAAGCAGCCCGCCATGACGAGCAGGCCGGCCACGACCAGAACCGCGCGTCGACCCCATCGGTGTCCTGCGCCCATGAACTCTCCTCTCTCTGCCAGTCCCACCTGCTCGTACGGCGTGGCCGAGAAGCATCCTACGGCGCAACGGTGCGGCCACGCTATACCTTCGTTTCCTGTCTCGTGGGCGGCCGGGGTACACTGACGGGACGGCCCGGGGGGATTCGTTGACAGCATCTGGCGCGGAGGGGTGGCCGAGCCCGGTTGAAGGCGTCCGACTCGAAATCGGATAGGGGCCCAGAAGGTCCCTCGGGGGTTCAAATCCTCTCCCCTCCGCCAATATCTTTAATGTCGGGGGGGAGCGACCGCCGCTCCTCCCCGACGCCCCCCACCGGGGTGCTCGCGTCCGTTGTTCTAACTCATGGAGGGGTGACCGAGCGGCCGAAGGTGCGGCACTGGAAATGCCGTGCATGGGTAATCCCTGTGCCGCGGGTTCAAATCCCGCCCCCTCCGCCAAGTTTGAAGTCGGGGGGAGCGACCGCCGCTCCCCCCGACAACCCCACCGATTCGAATCGCGGTGAGTTCGTCGCGTGTGACACCAGCCGGCGGGGTACACTCTCGATGTGGTCGTGCTAGACGGGGAGGTAGCGGTGCCCTGTAACCCGCAATCCGCTCCAGCGGGGTTGAACTCCCTCCCGAGGGCGAGTCGTGTTGAATGAGCCTCATGCGGTGGTGTTGAA
>WNGF01000919.1_pt1 | contig 43646 bp, 41 predicted proteins | sample 5400641 | NCBI WGS metagenome assembly WNGF01 (sample SAMN13153371, study PRJNA577476) | soil metagenome | isolation source: 80 cm soil or saprolite under grassland replicate 2 | place: USA:California | collected 2016-06-15 | reverse complement strand
ATATAGCGTCGAGGCGCCTGCGGTCGTCAAGGCCGTGAAGGAGGGCATCGATGTCACACCGTGGCTCGACCGCCTGCGGGCCGGGGACTGGTCGCTGTTCGTGGAGCAGGCACAGGCGCCGGCAGAAGCGGTCGCCTAGAGCTCGGCTGGATCGCACGTTCGATCGCGTCGAGCGCGCGATCGAGCTCCCCGTCCTCGTGCGACGCGGTGATGGAGAAGCGCAGCCGCGCCGTGCCCGCAGGCACGGTCGGCGGACGGATGGCGACCGCGAGGAGGCCGGCATCCTCGAGCGTCTCGGAAAGCGTGACCGCAGCGTCGCTCTCGCCCACCACGAGCGGGACGATCTGCGTCTCGGATCCGCGCGTGTCCAACCCGAGGGCCGTCAGCCGCGTCCGGAACCGCGCCGCATTCGCACGCAGACGCGCGCGCAGATCGTCGGCGGCGCGGATGACGTCGAGCGCCGCATCGACTGCACCGATCGCGGCCGGCGGAAGGCCCGTCGTGAACACGAAGCTGCGCGCAGCGTTGAGGAGGTACTCCATCCAGCGCGCGCGCCCTGCGACGTACGCGCCATATGCGCCGAAAGCCTTGCCGAACGTGCCGAGGTGGAGGTCGATGCCTTGTGCAACGCCGAGCTCGTGCGCGTAACCCTCGCCGTTCGGTCCGAAGACCCCGTCGGCGTGCGCCTCGTCCACCAGCAGCGCCGCGCCGAAGCGCTCCTTCAGCTCGACGATCTCGACCAGCGGTGCAACATCGCCGTTCATGCTGAAGACGCTCTCCGTGACGATCAGCTTCCGCCGTATGCCAGCTTCCTCCGCGCGCCGAAGCATCACCTCCAGCTCGTCGACGTCGCGGTGGCCGTAGCGGTAGATCGTCGCGCGGCTGAGCCGGCAGCCATCGATGACACTCGCATGGTTGAGGCTGTCGCTGAAGACGGCGTCATCCCGGCCGACGAGGCAGCTGATCACGCCCACGTTCGCGAGGTAGCCGCTGCCGAAGAGTAGGGCCGCCTCGGTCCCCTGGAAGTCGGCGAGCTTCTCTTCCAGGTCCGCGGTCTCGGGCCGTGTTCCGACGATGAGGCGCGACGCAGTGGCACCGGCTCCGCGTCGCGCGGCCCTGGCAGCCGCCTCGCGGACTGCCGGATGGCAGGCGAGCCCGAGGTAGTCGTTCGACGAGAAGTTGAGCAGCCGGCGGCCATCCTCGGCAACCACCCAGCCCCCGTCGTGTTCGAACGACCGCAGGGAACGGAGCAGCCCGGCCTCGGATCTGAGCTCGAGCTCGTCGGCGACGAACTCGTCCCAGCGCGTTTCTACAACGCGCACTCTTCGATCTCGAAGCCGAGGTCCTCGATCATGCGGTAGTCGGCCTCTGCGGATTGGCCGGGCGTCGTCAGGTAGTCGCCGATGAAGATCGCATTGGCGGGATACAGCGCCAGCGGTTGCAACGAGCCGAGGTTGAGCTCGCGGCCGCCCGCCACGCGGATCTCCTTGGAGGGGCAGACGAACCGCAGCAGCGCGAGGATCTTGAGGCAGCGCCGCGCGTCCAGCTCGTGCGTTCCCGCGAGCGGCGTGCCGTCGATCGCGTGCAGGAAGTTGACCGGGATCGAGTCGGCGTCGAGCTCACGCAGCGCGAACGCGACGTCGACGAGCTGGTCGTCCCTCTCCCCCATGCCGGCGATGAAGCCCGAGCAGGGCGAGATGCCGGCGCGCTTCACGGACTCGACGGTCGCGACCCGATCGTCGTACGTGTGCGTCGTCGTGATGTTCGCGTGATGGTCGCTGCTCGTGTTGAGGTTGTGGTTGTAGCGGTCGACCCCGGCCTCTTTGAGGTCGAGCGCGTCCTGATCTGACAGCAGCCCGAGGCAGGCGCAGACCTTCAGCGGGAGCTCCTCCTTGATCTGGCGAACGGCGGCAGTCACCTCGCGGAGCTCACGCTGGCTCGGGCGTCGGCCGCTCGCGACGATGCAATACGTGCCGGCCCTGCGCGCCCACGCCTCGCGCGCGCCGTCGACCAAGACGTCACGCGAGAGCAGCTGGTACTTCGGCACCGGCGCCGTCGAGACGATCGACTGGGAGCAGTAGCCGCAGTCCTCCGGGCAGATCCCGCTCTTCGCATTCACGAGCAGGTTGAGCTTGACCTTGCGCCCGAAGTACACGCGGCGAACGCGGTACGCGGCATCGAGCACCTGCAGCAGCTGGTCATCGTCGGCGGAAAGGACAGAGAGCGCCTCGCCCCGGGTCAGCGGATCACCTGCAAGAGCCTTGTCGGCGAAGGCCTCCCAGCGGTTGACGACTGCGACCGTGGCGAGCTCAGACACGCGCTACCTCCTTCGGATGGATCGCGGCGTCCGCGAGGGCGCCGACGTCGACGTTCTCCTCGACCAGCTCGCGGAGCCGCTCGCCCGTGAGCTCGCCTTCGAGCCACCGCGTCCGGCCCAGAACCGGCACGTCAGCCAATCGCTCGATCAGCTCTGCGTTCCGCTGCGAGCTGTCGTCTTCGGCGCCGTTCAGCACGACGCCGATCGGCTCGAGCCCGAGGCCGCGCACAGCAAGCACCGTCAGCGCGCTGTGGTTGACGGTGCCAAGTGCGGCACGGGCGACCACGAGTACCGGCAGGCCGAGCGCGCACGCGAGGTCGGCCACCGTCCAGTCGACGCCAACCGGAACGAGCAGGCCGCCCGCACCTTCGACGATCACGGACTCGTAGCGATCGGCCACCGCCTGCACGGCCTCCACGACCTCGCCGAGGTGAACCTCGCGACCCTCGAGCTCGGCGGCGACGAGTGGAGCGAGCGGCGCCGCGAACGAGTACGGCGTAAGCTCGGACGCGGACTCGGACACCCCGGTCCAGCGCTTCAACAGCATCGCGTCCCCGTCGGGATCCGCCGCAAGCGCGCCGCTCTGGATCGGCTTGACGACGCCGACCGAGAAACCGCGCCCCCGGAGCGCGAGTACGACACCCGCCGTCAGAACGGTCTTGCCGACCCCGGTGTCCGTTCCCGTGACGAAGAGGCCGTTCACGTTCGTGTCACGTCCTCGATCGCCTGCTGCAAGATCGACAGCATCGCCTGGAGGTCGTCCGCCTCGCTCGCGAGCGGCGGCATGAAGACGACGACGTCACCCAGCGGACGCGTGAGCATCCCGAGCTCGCGCGCCCGGGCGCACACCCGGTGGCCGGTGCGGTCCCGCCACTCGAAGGGCTGCTTCGTCTCGCGGTCGGCGACCAGCTCGATCCCGATCATCAGGCCGCAGTGGCGAACGTCACCCACGTGTGGAAGGGCCTCGACCGGCTCGAGCCGGCGCGCCACGACCCGGCTCGATTCCTGCACGTGACGGATGAGCTCGTCCTGCTCGAACAGGTCGAGGCTTGCCAGCGCAACCGCGCAGCCAAGCTGGTTTCCCGTGAACGAGTGACCGTGGTAGAGCGCCTTGAGCTCGGCGAAGTCGCGGTAGAACGCGTCGTAGATCGCGTCGCTCACCAGCGTGGCCGCGACCGGAAGGTAGCCGCCGGTGAGGCCCTTGCCCAGGGTCATGATGTCGGGCTCCACGGCCTCGTGCTCGCAGGCGAAGAGCTCGCCCGTGCGGCCGAAGCCAGTGGCCACCTCGTCCGCGAAGAACAGCACGTCGTGCTCGCGGCAGAGACGCTCGAGGGCGGCGAGGAAGCCGGACGGCATCGTCCGCATCCCGGCTGCGGCCTGGACGAGCGGCTCGACGACGAGGCACGCGATCCGGTGGCCTTGCTCCTCCAGTAGACCCTCCAGCTCGGCGAGGCTCGCCTGCGCGCACTCCTCTTCGCTTCCGTCGAAGCGGTAGGAATGCGGGAACGACACGCGCTCGCAGGGGAAGAGCAGCGGGCCGAACTCGGAATGGAACAGATCGATGCCGCCGACGCTCATCGAGCCGATCGTGTCGCCGTGATAGCCGTTGTCGAAAGCGACGAAGAGGGTCTTCTCGGGCCGCCCGATCCGGCGCCAGTAGGCGAACGCGACCTTCAACCCGATCTCGACTGCCGCCGCGCCGGCGTCCGAGTAGAAGACCTTCCCGAGCCGTGCCGGCGTGATCTCGACGAGACGCTCGGCCAGCTCGATCGCGGGCACGCTCGCCATCCCGAGCAGGGTCGAGTGCGCGACCTGCTCGAGCTGCGCCAGGACCGCCTCGTTCAGCTCCGGCCGGTTGTGGCCATGGACGTTCAGCCACAGGGACGAGTTCCCGTCGTAGTACTCGACCCCGTTCACGTCGACGAGCTTCACGCCCTCTCCGCGCTCGACGACGACGGGCTCCTCGGCGAGGTAGTCCTTCATCTGCGTGAACGGATTCCAGAGGAACCGCCGGTTCTTCTCCAGTAGCTCCGCATAGGCGGCGGTCGCGGTCTCCGGCATCGCCATGGGAAGGTGACACTAACTAAGCTCCGACCGGCACGATGGCGCGCAATCTCTACATCACGGCGATGGAGCGTCAGAGCGGCAAGTCCGTCGTCGCGTTGGGGGTGATGGAGCTCCTCTCGGCACGGGTCGAGCGGCTCGGCTTCTTCCGCCCGATTGTCCCCTCGGGATCGGAGCCCGACCCCCAGATCGAGCTGATCCGGCGCCGCTACCAGGTCGACGCCTCCTACGAGCAGATGCACGCGCTCTCGCAGGACGAGGCGAGCGCGATCCCTGCGTACGAGGACCTGCGGAAGCGGGTGGTGGAGGCCTACAAGGCACTCGAGCCGCGGTGCGACTTCGTCCTCTGCGAGGGCACTGACTTCACCAGTGCCACCTCCGCCCTCGACTACGGGCTGAACGCCGACCTCGCGAACGAGCTCGGGGCACCCGTGCTCGTCGTCGTGAAGGGCGGATCGCCGGATGAGACGGTCGCGGCGGTGCACGCCGCGCGCAACTCGCTCAAGCACAAGGGCTGCACGATCTTCGGAGTACTGGTGAACCGCGTCCCGGAGGAGCTCGTCGAGGAGATCAAAGCCAAGCTCGCGCCGCAGGACGGCGCCGAGCCGGTGTACGTCGTCCCCGAACGGCCCGAGCTCGCCTATGCGACGATCGGCGAAGTGGCCAAGGAGCTCGACGCCACGATCCTGGCCGGTTCGGGGGACGCGCTGAACCGCGAGGTCCGGGACATCCGCGTCGCGGCGATGAGCGTCGAGCACTTCATCGAGGACCTCGTGGAGGGGACGCTCGTGATCGTCCCGGGCGACCGGCCGGACATCCTCGTCGCAAGCCTGGCCTCCATGGTCTCGCCGGCGATCCCCACGGTCGCGGGCGTGCTCGTCAGCGGCGGCTACCCGCTCACCGAGACCCTGCGGCGACTGCTCGAGAGCGCTCCGTTCCCCGTGCTCGAGGTGCAGCAGCCCGTGCAAGCGTCGGCCGCGGCCGTGCAGTCGATTCGGCCGCTCATCCGGGCAGAAAGCGAGCGGAAGATCGCAACCGCGCTCGGTACGTTCGACGCTGGGGTCGATACCGCCGAGCTCGACCGGCGGATCGCGCTCGAGCGGCCCACGCGGATGACGCCGATCATGTTCGAGTACGAGCTGATCGAGCGTGCCAAGGGGAGCCGCCGCCAAATCGTCCTGCCCGAGGGTGACGACGAACGGGTGCTCCGGGCAGCCGAGATCCTCATGCGCCGAGGCGTGGTCGACCTGACGATTCTCGGCAGCCCCGACGAGGTCAGCGCGCGCGCCGGAGCGCTAGGAGTCGATCTCGACGGTGTCGAGATCGTCGACCCGATGACGTCCCCGCTGCGCGAAGACTTCGCCAAGCGCTACTACGAGCTCCGGAAGCACAGGGGACTGACCGAGGACGCCGCACTCGACGCCGTCGTGGCTACGAGTTACTTCGGCACGCTGATGGTGGCGGCGGGCAACGTCGACGGCATGGTCTCGGGCGCCGTGCACACGACGGCCGACACGATCCGGCCGGCCTTCGAGATCATCAAGTCAGCCGAAGGCGTGTCCGTCGTCTCGAGCGTGTTCTTCATGTGCCTCTCCGACCGCGTCCTCGTCTACGGCGACTGCGCCGTGAACCCGAATCCCGAGGTCTCGCAGCTCGCGGATATCGCGATCAGCTCGGCCGAGACCGCGGAGAACTTCGGGATCGAGCCGCGGATTGCCATGCTCTCCTACTCCACCGGCCAGTCGGGCAAGGGGCCCGGCGTGACCGTCGTCACAGAGGCGACCGCGCTCGTCCGCGAGCGGCGCTCCGACCTGAAGGTGGAGGGGCCGATCCAGTACGACGCCGCCATCGACGCGAGCGTTGCGATGCTGAAGCTGCCCGAGAGCGAGGTCGCCGGCAAGGCGACCGTCTTCATCTTCCCCGACCTCGAATCGGGGAACGTCGCCTACAAGGCCGTCCAGCGCTCGGCGAACGCCCTGGCGATCGGCCCGGTCCTCCAGGGGCTGCGCAAACCGGTAAACGACCTGAGCCGGGGCTGCACGGTCCCGGACATCGTGAATACCGTCGCCATCACGGCAATCCAAGCGCAAAAAGACGACGCCTAGAACGCTCGACAACGACACACACCGAAGCCGGACGCTAACGCGAGCGAAGCGGCGTTAGCGGGAGGCGAACTCAGGCGTGCGCGGACGCGTCAGCGCCCGTGCGCGCCCGGCACGACGAAACCGCCCAGATCGTCCTAGGGCGAGCACCGCTACGCGCGCGGAGGCGAGACCGCGTCTCGCCGGAGCGTCACTTCCCAACCGCCTAGCCGACCCCAAGGAGGGGGCCCGTGGGGGAACCATGGGTTCCCCCACGCAGCGTCAGCGCGAAGCGCCGCACCCCAACCTAGGGCGAAAGCGCAGCTTTCGCCCTAGCGACTCCACTGCCAGTCGCGAATCTCAGGAATGTCGTCGCCGTACATCTTGATGTACTCGTTGTGCTCGATCAGCTTGTTGCGCAGCTCCTGCTTGACGTAGGCGGCGTTCGCGCCGAGCCTGGGCAGACGGTCGATGACGTCCTCGGCGAGATGGAAGCGGTCGAGGTCGTTCCGCACGACCATGTCGAACGCGGTCGTCGTCGTCCCCTCTTCCTTGTAGCCGCGCACGTGGAGGTTGCGGTGGTTCCGCCGCCGGTAGGTCAGCCGATGGACCAGCCACGGATACCCGTGGAACGCAAACACGATCGGCTTGTCGGTCGTGAAGATCATGTCGAAGTCGTCGTCCGACAATCCATGCGGATGCTCTTTCTCCGGCTGCAAGCGCATCAGGTCGACGATGTTGACCACACGCAGCTTGATCTCCGGGAAGTAGTTCCGCAGCAGGTCGACCGCGGCAAGCGTCTCGAGGGTCGGGATGTCACCCGCGCAGGCCATCACCGCATCTGGCTCGCCATCGCGGTCGTTGCTCGCCCATTCCCAGATCCCGATGCCCGCGCTGACGTGCTTCACCGCGTCCTCCATGCCGAGGTACTGCAGCGCCGGCTGCTTCCCCGCAATGACGACGTTGATGACGTTGTGTTGCCGGAGGCACTGATCGCTGACCGCGAGCAGCGTGTTCGCGTCGGGTGCGAGGTAGACGCGGATCACCTCTGCCTTTTTGTTCACGACGTGGTCGAGGAAGCCAGGATCCTGGTGCGAGAAACCGTTGTGGTCCTGCCTCCACACGTGCGACGTCAAGAGGTAGTTGAGGGATCCGATGGGCCGCCGCCACTCGAGATGGCGGATCGTCTTCAGCCACTTCGCGTGCTGGTTGAACATCGAGTCGACGACGTGGACGAAGGCCTCGTAGGTGGTGAAGAAGCCGTGGCGGCCGGTTAGGAGGTAACCCTCGAGCCAGCCCTGGCAGGTGTGCTCGCTCAGGATCTCCATCACCCGCCCGTCGGGCGCCAGGTGATCGTCCTCCGGGATTGTGGGGTCGAGCCAGGTCCGGTCGGTGACCTCGAAGAGCGCGCTCAGCCGGTTCGAAGCCAGCTCGTCCGGCGCGAAGATGCGGAAGTTCTTCGAGTCCATGTTCCGCTTCATGACGTCCCGGAGGAAGTCGCCGAGAACCTTCGTCGCCTCGGCGATCGTGCCGCCAGGCTCCTTGACCTCCACCGCGTAGTCACGGAAGTCCGGCATCCGCAGGTCGCGCAGGAGCGCCCCGCCGTTCGCATGTGGGTTGGCGCCTAGCCGGCGCGTGCCGGTTGGCGCGAGCTCCCTGAGTTCGGGCATCAGCGTGCCGTTCTCGTCGAAGAGCTCCTCCGGCCTGTAGCTCTTGAGCCATTCCTCGAGCTCCTGCACGCGACCGCTCTTCGCCATGTCGGAGAAGGGCACCTGGTGCGAGCGCCAGAAGTCCTCGACCTTCTTGCCGTCGATCTCCTTCGGGCCGGTCCATCCCTTCGGCGTCCGCAGGACGATCATGGGCCACTGCGGTCGGCCGGTCTTGCCGTTCTCCCGGGCGTCCCGCTGGATCGACTTGATCTCTGCGATCACCTGGTCGAGCGCCTCGGCCATGGCGGGGTGCACCTTCTCGGGGTCGTCGCCCTCGACGAAGTACGTTTTGTAGCCGTAGCCCGTGAACAGACTCTCGAGCTCGCCCTGCGGCATCCTCGCGAGCAAGGTCGGGTTCGCGATCTTGTAGCCGTTCAGGTGCAGGATCGGCAGGACGGCACCGTCAGCTGCGGGGTTCAGGAACTTGTTGGAGTGCCATGAGGTCGCCAGCGGTCCCGTCTCGGCCTCCCCGTCGCCGACGACGGCCGTGACGATCAGATCGGGATTGTCGAAAGCGGCGCCGAACGCGTGCGAGAGCGCGTACCCGAGCTCGCCGCCCTCGTGGATCGAGCCGGGAACCTCGGCGGCCGTGTGGCTCGGGATTCCGCCTGGGAACGAGAACTGCTTGAAGAGTCGCTGGAGACCTTCGGCGTCCTCGGAGACGTTCGGGTAGAGCTCGCTGTACGTGCCCTCGAGGTAGGCGTTGGCCACGATCGCAGGGCCACCGTGACCGGGCCCACAGATGTAGATCATGCTGAGGTCGTGGGCCTTGATCACGCGGTTCAGGTGGACGTAGATGAAATTCAGTCCCGGCGTCGTCCCCCAGTGGCCAAGCAGGCGTGGTTTGACGTGCTCGAGCTTCAGCGGCTCCTGGAGCAGCGCGTTCTCGAGGAGGTAGATCTGGCCGACTGCCAAGTAGTTCGCAGCCCGCCAATAGCGATTCATCCTCTCCAGCTCGTCCTGGGAAAGGACGCCTGCCTCTACCTCGGAAACTGCCACCATCTCTCCTCCGTTGGCCGGGAACCCTGGCGCGGCCCGTCCCTGGGCCGTCCGCGCATTATCCGATAAATGCCCGCGATTGCCAGAGGTTCGTCCGTGTTACGGTTGCGGGCGCCGTGAGCGTGGACATTGCCCTGGTCGACAGCGTGTCGCGGTTGGCGCTCTTCGCCGATCTGAGCCAGCCCGAGCTCGAAGCGCTGCTTCCGGGCCTGGAGGAGGTCTCGTTCAGCGAGGGTCAGTGGGTGCTGCGCCGGGGCCAGATGGACCCCGGCCTGCTCGTCATCGTGGACGGCGAGGTCTCCGTCGTGCTCGAGGGTGAGGAGCTCGCGGCACTGACGGCCGGAAGCTTCTTCGGCGAGATCTCGGCGCTGATCGACGAGCCCGTGGTCGCCGACGTCATCGCACGCACGCCGCTGCGCTGCCTCCACGTTCCCCCCGACGAGGTCGAGGACTTCCTGCTGGCGAACCCACAGGTGATGTACCGAATGCTGCAAACGGAGGCTCGGCGACTTCGCACCACCGACGAGCTCCGCACCTGAGTGAACCCCCGTACGCAGACGGTCGCTGAGGCCGCACCGCCCGCGACTTTGGTGGACTACCTGCCGATCGCCGAGCACGGGATCATCGGCGACCTGCACAGCATCGCGCTGGTCGGCACGGACGCAACGATCGACTGGTACTGCTGCCCGAGCTTCGACTCGCCCAGCGTGTTCGGCGCGATCCTCGACAAGGCGCGCGGCGGCTTCTACCGGATCGTGCCGACCGTGGACGACTGGACGCCGAAGCAGCTCTATCTCCCCGACACGAACGTGCTGATCACGAGGTTCCTCACGGCCGGAGGCGTCGGAGAGGTGGAGGACTTCATGCCGATCCAGGCCGGCGTGGCCGCGCACCGCCACCGTCTGATCAGGCGCGTACTCGGGGTGCGCGGGGAGATCAGGTTTCGCGTCGACGTGCAGCCGCGCTTCAACTACGGCCGCGACCCGCACGACGTTGTCTTCCACGAGAACGGCATCATCTTCAAGTCGCCCGAACTGACGCTCGCGCTCGAGAGTGCTGTTCCCCTGCACTACGCCGAGCCGGGCGCCTACTGCGAATTCACGCTGTTGCCCGGCGAAAGCGCCACGTTTGTGCTCGAGGCCGTACCCGACACCTACGTCCCTCGCTCCTATTCCGAGGCCGAGACTCGAGAGGCGTTCGAGTCCACGGTCAACCACTGGCGGCGGTGGCTCGCCCAGTGCCGCTACGAGGGCCGCTGGCGAGAGATGATCTACCGGTCGGCGCTGACCCTGAAGCTGATGACCTACCTGCCGACGGGCGCGATCGTCGCCGCGCCCACGACGAGCCTCCCCGAGCACCTCGGCGGGGGGCGGAACTGGGACTACCGCTACACCTGGATCCGGGACGCCGCGCTCTCCCTCTACGCCCTGCTTCGGCTCGGCTTCGTCGAGGAGTCGGCGGCGTTCATGAGCTGGCTGACCGACCGATTCCGTGAAACTCGGACGACAGCCGCCGGACCGCTCCAGATCATGTACGGGATCGACGGGCGCTCGGAGCTCGAGGAGGAGATCCTCGACCACCTCGAGGGCTATCGAGGCTCGGCGCCGGTCCGGATCGGGAACGGCGCCGCCGAGCAGCTCCAACTCGACATCTACGGCGAGCTGATCAACTCGGTGGGGTTCTTCAACAAGTTCGGCTCACCGATCCATCACGACGCGTGGATGGACCTGACGCGGGTCGTCGAGTGGGTGTGCGAGAACTGGGACCAGGCCGACGAGGGGATCTGGGAGGTCCGCGGCGGAAGGCAGAACTTCACGTACTCACGGCTGATGTCGTGGGTCGCGCTCGAGCGGGCGATTCGCGTCGCACTCCAGCGCGGCCTCCCGAGCGATCTTCCGAAGTGGCAGCGCGAACGCGACCGGATCTACCACCAGATCATGACCAAGGGCTGGCACGAGGAGCGGAAGGCGTTCGTGCAGCACTACGACACCGACGTGCTCGACGCGGGTGTCCTGATGATGCCGCTCGTGAAGTTCATCGCCGCGACCGACCCCCGCTGGCTCTCCACGCTCGACGCGATCGGCGACGAGCTCGTCAGCGATAGCCTCGTCTACCGCTACAACGTCGAGGCCACGCCGGACGGGCTCGAGGGCGAGGAGGGGACGTTCTCGATCTGCACGTACTGGTACGTGGAGGCCCTCGCGATGGCGGGGCGGCTCGAGGAGGCCCGCCTCGCCTTCGAGAAGATGCTGACGTACGCGAACCACCTGGGGCTCTACGCCGAGCAGATCGGCCTCACGGGCGAGCAACTCGGCAACTTCCCGCAAGCCTTCACCCACCTCGCGCTGATCAGCTCCGCGGTGCACCTCGACCGGCAGCTCGGATAGCGGCCTTGGCAGGGCCCACCCCGACAGCGACGTCCCGGCCGTCCGTTGACAGTGGCCGACAGGTGCGGTATGACCCGCCGACACCGGGACCGACGCACTAGAGGCCCCCGTGGCGCGCTGGACAATGTCGTGAATGAGGGGGTGCGAAGGTGCTCGAAGACATCTTGAGCGTTTGGGTGTTGCTCGCTGTGGGCGTGATGTTCGGCGTCCTCGGGTTTCTCTGGATCGCGCTCTTGCCCATGTTCCGCTCGCTGAGCGGTCCGGGGTTTACCACCGCGTGCCAGGGGATCGAGATGGAGACGGCCCACCCGATCCTGTTCTGGAACGCGATCGTTGCAATCGCGCTCGCGGTGGTGCTCGCGATCGTCACCGACAGCTGGCCCGCCAGGATCCTGCTTGCGGCTGGCGCCGTGGGCACGGCTCTGGTGGGCATCATCTCGGAGGGCCGCAACCGTCCGATGTGGCGCCAGATCGAGAAGTGGAACCCCGACGCGCTCCCGACGGACTGGTCGGAGATCCGGACGCGCTGGAACTTCTACCACAGCCTGCGCACGATCGCGGCCGGCATCGCCTTCGCCGCGTTCGCGGTCGCCGCCGTCATCATTGTCTAAGCGCCCGCTCGTCGCTTGACTGCCTAGCCGGTCCGGTGACAGCATCGGGCGTCCCGTAGGGCTGATCACGGGGAGGTCTCCAATGGCACGGAAGTGGTGGACGCTCATCGTCGTCTGCATCGGCGCGTTCATGCTTCTACTCGACATCACGGTGGTCACCGTCGCGCTGCCGGACATCGAGGTTGACCTGAATGCAAGCCTGACCGATCTCCAATGGGTGCTCGACGCCTACGCCCTTGGGCTCGCGACGCTCACGCTGATCTCCGGCTCGCTCGGCGACCGCATCGGCAGGCGGCTCGTGTTCACCACCGGCATGGCGATCTTCACCGCGGCATCGCTGCTCTGCGCGCTGTCGTGGGATCCGGTCGTCCTCAACCTCGCGCGGGGAATCCAAGGCCTCGGCGGCGCGGCGATGTTCGGGACCACGATCGCACTGATCGTTCAGGAGTTCACGGGACGGCAGCGGTCGACGGCGCTCGCAATCTGGGGCGCGACCGTCGGCGTGGCGGTCGCGGCGGGTCCGCTCATCGGCGGCGCGCTGGTGGACTCGCTCGGGTGGCCGTGGATCTTCTACATCAACGTCCCGATCGGTGTCGCCGCGATCGTCCTCTCCGCCTTTCGCCTCCGCGAGACGCGCGAGCCGCAGACTGGCGGGCTCGACTGGCTCGGGGTCGTCGCCTCGAGTGCGTCGCTCTTCTTCCTCGTCTTCGGCATCCTGCGCGGGAACCCCGCGGGCTGGACGAGCGGGGAGGTGCTGGGCTCTCTGATTGCGGGGGGAGTGCTGCTCCCGGTGTTCGTCGTCATCGAGCTCCGCCAAGCGAATCCGATGTTCGACATGCGCCTCTTCAGGCTGCCGACCTTCACCGGAGCCTCGGTGACGGCGTTCGCGATGGCGTCCTCGATCTTCGCGATGCTCGCCTACTTCGTTCTCTACCTCCAGAACGTGCTCGGTCACTCCGCGATCGAGGCGGGGCTTGCGCTCCTGCCGATCACCGGCCTCACCTTCGTCTTTTCGGCGATTGCAGGAGTGCTGGTCAAACGCGTCCCGATCCGCGTGATCCTCTTCGTGGGCCTCGCCTTCATCGGCTTCGGCTTCGTCGCAATCTACGGGCTCGATCCCGGCTCCGACTGGAAGTCCCTGATGCTCGGCTTCTCTCTCACCGGCGTCGGGATCGGACTCGTCAATCCTCCGCTGGCCGAGGTGGCGGTGATCGTGCTCCCGTCATCTCGGGCGGGAATGCTGACCGGGATCAACAACACGTTCCGCCAGGTCGGCGTCGCAACCGGAATCGCCGTCTTGGGCGCGCTCCTCGAGCACAGCGTCGTCGTCAAGATGCAGGATCTGCTGGGGAACGGGCCCAATGCGGTCGCCGCGATCAGCGCGCAGCTCGGCCACGCGGCGGCCTCGGGCCGCGTCGAGGCCGCCTTCGCCGCAGTCCCCCCGGTGTCGCGACCGCTGGTGCTCGACGCCTCGCACGAGGCCTTCGTCTCGGCGCTGAACGAGCTCGTTCTCGTCTCGGCCGTGATTGCGTTCGTGGGGGCTGTGATCGCGGGCGCGCTGATTCGCGCGCGCGATTACCACCCGGAGGCGATGACCGAGGTTCCGCTCGAAGGTCTGGCGCCGAGTCCGACCGCCAGACCCGTTCCTGAGGAGGTCCGATGATTCCACGCATTCTTCGCTCCATCGCCGCGACGACGTGTCTCGCCGCCTGCGTTCTGCTCGCCGCCGTCGTCCTCGTCGGCTGCGGAAGCTCAGGCGCGGAGGAGGGGCAAACCGCCGACCTCCTCAAGGCGCAGCGCTTCACGGAGCGCTTCCATAATTACTACACCGCGCTCGCCGAGGGTTACGTCTCGGGGTTCGTTTGCGCGCCGGGCGACCTACCGCCGAACCAGGGGGCGGCCGGTATCCACCTCGGCAACTACAGGCTGATTCGGGACGGCAAGCTCGACGTCACGCAGCCGGACATCTTGATCTACCTCCCGACCGAGACCGATTACCGGCTGGTCGCCCTCGAGTACGTCGTTCCGGACCACGGGCAGAAGCCGCCGAAGCTGTTCGGCCAGACGCTCGCGCGCTTCGACGCCTCGAACACCCCCGGCTTCAAGACGGCGCTACCTCCGGGCAGTCCGCCGCTCGTCTATTACCTCCACGTCTGGCTGAACGAGAGCAACCCGCGAGGGTTCTTCGCCGACAGCAATCCGCGCCTGCGCTGCCCGCCGCCGCCGCACGTCTTCAGCGGACCGGGGCCGGTAGTCGGCGGGGCGGCGAGCGGGCATCTCCCCAAGAGCGCCGGGCCGGCGACGGGGGACTTCCTCCACCTGTCGATCGACGCGGGCATCGACCCTCGCTTCGGGCCCACCGGTCGGTTCGACATCAACCACCTAAACGCGACAACGGGTCAGGTCGTGACGAAGCTCCATGGAGTCGTGAAGTGCCTGAAGGTGCAGGGGAAGACGGCCATGGCGTCGGCCGTCATCACCAAGGGGTCGGTGCCGGCCCTTCCGGGCTACGACCCGGCGGGTGAGACCATGGCGGTCACGATCAAGGATCTCGGACGAGGCAAGTACACCTTCGCAATCGACCTCTCGTTCCTGCCGCCTCGGCACCAGATCAGGCCGTGCCAGCCGGTAACGACCGACATTGTGAAGGTCGAGCGCGGTTTCTTCGTAATCCGGTAAGCGCAAGGCCTACTTCACCCAGAGCTGGTCGATCAGCAGCCCGTGCGCGGGGCTGTACTGGTAGTTGCCGACTCGCTTCGAGACGAAGTTGACGAGGTTGAGGTTGTAGATGGGAGCCCACGCTGCCTGGTCGACGACGGCGCGGTCGACCTTCGCCCAGAGCTCGTTCCCGGCGTGCGGATCAGTGGCCTGAACCTGCAGCGCACGCCCCATCATCTCGTCGATCCGGGGAGTGCAGAACTGCGCGACGTTGCCGTTGAACGGCGAGTGGGGGACGAACGCGCGGCAGCTCAACGGCGTGAAGAAGAAGTCCGACGGTTGCGGGTAGGTCGCGACCCAGGCATAGATCCCGATCTGCGCCCGCCGGTCGGAGTCGTTCACCGCGGTGAAGTAGCGGCTGTCGGGCAGCACCCGAAACGCCGGCTTGTAGCCGAGCCGCCTCAGCGTCGGCAGAGCGACGCGCGCTGTCTGGGCGATCAGCGGCCTCGTCCAGACGGTGACCTTCATCCCTTGCGTCCCCGAGGCCGCAACAAGCTGCCTTGCCGTGTCGAGATCGGGCGCGTTCCATGTCCCCGACGCGTTCGGGCCGAGCGTGTAGGGGCAGTACGGCTTGTACCCCGGGAAATTCGGCGGCAGTACCTGGCAGGTCGGCCTCGCGATCAACGGCCCGCCCTGAGTGCTCACCACCGTCGCGCGGTCGATCGCGTAGTTGAAGGCTCTCCGCACGCGGATGTCGTTGAACGGTGGCACACGGCTGTTCAGGAAGAAGATGAACGTCGCCGTGAACGGGTTGACGTGCACCTGGTTCGCGTATTGAGACTCGACCTCGGCGAGACGACTGGACGGCAGGGTGTCGAGCAGGTAATCCGCCTTGGAGCGCTCGACCAGCGTCACGGCCGTCTGCCGACTGACGCCGAACCGCACGACGATCCGGTCCGGATACCCGTCCGGTCTCGCCGCCCGCGACCACTCGCGGAACTTCGGATTCCGGACGAGGCGAAGCTCACGCTTCGGGTTGAACACGGCGATCTTGTACGGCCCGGTCGCCGGCAGCGGGCGTGTTGCGGTGTCGCGGTTCGGCGTCCCGCTCGGAAGGGCGACCGCCGACGTGAGGGCGAGCTTGTAGAGGAAGTCGGGGTCAGGCCGGACGAGGCGGAAGGTGATGGTGCGCGCCCCGTCGTCCGTGACGATTCCGGCCGCGAAATTGCAGCGGCGAGGATTCGCGAGGCACGCTTGAGCGCCGGCGATACCCGTGTAGTAGGGGATCGCGGGCGAACCGCCCTTGAAGAGGCGCTCGATCGAGTAGCGGAAGTCGGAGGCCTTGACGGGCCGGCCCGTCGAGTAGCGGAGGCTCGGACGCAGCTGGAACGTGTAGGTCTGCCCGCCCTGCGCGGGCGCGGGCAGCGCGACCGCGAGATCCGGGACGAGCTGCGTGCCCTCGCTGCCGCCGGCGCGCTTGAAGGCCACAAGACCGTCGTTCGTAAGGCTGATGAACGCCCCGGCGCCGAACGTGACGCCGTGTGCAGGATCGATCGAGTTGAACGGGACGCGGCCGAGCAGGACGGTGAGCGTGCCCCCGCGATGACCCTTCCCCGAGGCGCGGACGGCGACCCAAACCTTCTTGCCGGCGACCAGGATGCCGCTCGGTCGGTTGCCGAGCGCGAGCGTCTTCACGACCTCGGCCTTGGCTGCGTTGATCCGATCGACGTTGTCCGAGAACTCGTTCGTCACCCAGACGACGTTCTTGCCGACGGCGACCCCGCGCGGTCCATCTCCGACGCGGACTGTTGCCGTGACTGTGTTCGTCTGCGCGTCGATCCGCGACACGGTGCCGTCGAGCTCGTTGGCCACCCAGATGAAGCCGCCCCCGGACGCGATTCCGGTCGGCCCGCCCCCGACGTTGATCGACTGCACGACGGTGTTGCTTCGCGGATCGATACGCGAGACGATCCTGCTCGACTCTGAGGTGACCCAGACAGAGCCGTTGCCGACGGCGAGGTCGGTGGCTCCGGCGCTCACGGAGATCGTCGCGGTCACCTTTCCCGATGTCGGATCGATGCGTGAGACCGTGCGCTCAGCCGTGTTCGCGACCCAGACCGAGCGTTCCCCGGTGGCGACACCGTTCGGGCCGTACCCCACTTTCAGCACCTGGACGACACGGTTCGCCTTCGGGTCGATCCGCGAGACCGTCCCGTCAAGGTTGTTCGCGATCCAGACCGACCCGCCGCCGTACGCGACGCCGCTCGGCCCGCTCCCGACCTGGATCGTCTGTGTCACGACTCGCGTGTCAGAGTCGACACGCGAGATGGTCTGGTCGTCGAAGTTGGTAACCCAGATCGAGCCGTCGCCGGCGGCCACGCCGGCGGGCGACGCACCGACCTCCACCTCGCCGGCGATCTTGCTCCCGCTTGCCGTCAGCAGGCCCACGGCGTTCGCGTCGACGGAGGCGAGCGCTCCCCCGCCGCCACCGAACACGAAGACTGCGAGGACGACGGCCAGGATGACGGCTGCGGCGACCCCGATCAGCAGCAGCGCACGCTTACGAAGTCGGTCGCGGGCGGCGAGCGCAGCGACCGCCTCGGCCACCTCCTGCTCGTCGAAGCGCGTCGCGGTGTCGGGTTGCGCCTCAACGGTCTTCAGCGGCGGGAACGTCTCGGGCAGGCCCGGGACGACGAGCTGGTAGATGCGCTCGGGCGCGTCGAAGTCCTTCAGCAGATGCGCGCCAAGATCGCGCAGGCTCACGTCGGGCGGCGGATCGTCGATCAGTAGCTCGCGTGTCGCCTGCGAGAGCAAAACCTGTCCGCCGTGACCGGCGGACATGATCCGGGCCGCGCGGTGGACGCCGAGGCCCACGTAGTTCTCCTCGGCCACCACAGGCTCACCGGTGTGCAGGCCCATGCGGACGCGCAGCTCGGCGCCGTCAGGCCAGTCGCACTCGGTGAGCGCGCGCTGCGCCTGCGCCGCTGCGGCGACCGCGTCCTTCGCGCGGCGAAAGACGACGAAGAACGAGTCACCCTCAGTTCCCATCTCCTGGCCACCATGCGCGTCGAAGGCCTCCCGCATAAGTCGCCGGTGCTCGGCAAGGACGTCCTGGTAATGATCGCCGAGTTGCCGGAGCAAACGCGTTGAGCCCTCGATGTCCGTGAACAGGAGGGTGACGGTTCCGCTAGGAAGCTCTGGCATCGCGGTCGTGTCCGAAGTATCGCCTTGCTTCAGGCAGTATTGTGCGTGACGTGCAGGCGGGACGCTCTAGGCGTTCCGCATCTCAGCCGCCGTCGCCGCCGTGCTGCGGTCGAGCTTGAAGAGCCGCCGCGCGTTGCCGCTGAGGATCTGTTCCTTGTCCTCGTCCGAGACCGGCAGCTCGTTCACGGCGGCGATCGCTTCTTCGACGGGCTCGCTTGCCGGCGGCGAGTCTGACCCGAAGAGCAGGCGGTCGGCACCTAGCACCTCGACGTTGAGCTTGAGGGCCGCCGCGCTGAGAGCCGCGGTGTCGACGAAGATCTCGCGCAGCCGCGCGCTCGCGGCCTGCGCCGGCTGCTCCGGCTCGGCCGCGGGAGGAGGCCCCGGCGGCCCGCCTTCGCCCGGCGGACCGCCGGCGGGCGGGCGACGGGCACGCTGCGCAGCGTCCAGGCGTCCCGCGAGCAGCGCGATCGCGCCGCCGGACATGGCCCCGATCAGCTTGAGCCGCGGGTACCGCTCGAGCGTTCCGCCGAACAGCAGCGTGGCGAGGCCCGCGGTGACGTCGCAGAAACGGCCGACCTGCTCGACGAGGCGGAAGTCCTGCAGGCTCGGGCTCCCGACCGGCTCGGCGGGCGGGTGCAGCAAGATCGGCACGTCGAGATCGCACGCCAGCGAGAAGAGCGCATCGGCGCGACCCGAATCGAGATACTCGCCCCGGACGCTCGTGTTGGCGATCAGCCCGACGAAGCCGTCGTCTTTCATCGTCTCGGCCGTTTGCTCCAGCAGTGAGTCGCCGCCGAACGGGTTCGTCCACGCATAGGCGCGCAGGTGGTCCCTGTGCTTCGTAACAGTCTCGCTGAGCCAGTCGTGGAAGCGCTTCAGGTCGTCCTCGGACTGCGCGAAGTTGTCGAGCCCCGGCACTGGCATCATCGTCCCGACACCCACGGGGCTGCCGACGATCGTGAGCTCGATGCCCGCGCGCTCCTTCTGCTCGATCATTCCTTCGACGTCACCGAGCGCACGCGGCATCGGGAACCGCTCGAGCAGCTCCGGCGGCGTGATGTGTCCGTGGACGTCGACGGTCACGGACTCACTTCTTCAGCCGCCTTCGCCGAAGGTTTCTGTCCGCGTGCTCCGGGCGACGGCCCGCCGCGGCCTGCCGCCCACGGCGGCGGTCCAGTGCCTTCGCGCGGCGGCGCGCCGGGAACAGGCCGGCCCTCCGCGTCGATCGGCCACGCATAGTCCGCGAGACCGGAGATCCGCTCCTGGAAGGCGACGATCGCACCGACGTCGAGGTCACCGAGTCCTTGTTGGCTCGCAGCCGTGAGCATCGCGTACGCACTCTCCGCCACCGGCATCGGAACGCCGAGCTCCTGCGCCTCGGAAAGCACGAGCATCATGTCCTTGCGCATCAGCGCGAGCTTGAAAGCTGCCTGGTCGAACGCGCGCCGCCCCATCACGTCGCAGCGGAAGCTCATCACCGGCGACGCATAACCGCTGCCGGCGACCATCTGGAGGATCTTCTCGCGCGGCAATCCGGCGCGTTCACCGAGGACGATCGCCTCCGCCAATGAGGGCATCTGCACCCCCATCAGCATGTTGATAACGAGCTTCATCATCGCGCCCATGCCGTTTGCTCCGAGATACGACACGTCCTTGCCGATCGTCTGGAGGATCCCCTCGACGGCCTGGTAGTCCTCCTCGCGCGCGGCGCCCACCATGACGCGCAGCTCGCCGGTTCGCGCCTGCCAAGGTGCACCGTAGACGCACGCGTCGAGCGCGTGGTATCCGGCGTCCGCCGCCCTCTGCGCGAGCTCGCGTGCAAAGTTCGGAGGCACCGTGCTGAGGTCGACGATGTAGCCGCCCTCGCGCAAGCTGCCGAAGACCGACTCCTCGCCGAAGAGCATCTTTGCGACAACGTGGTGATCGGCAAGGCTGGTCATCACAACGTCCGCCTGCGCGGCCGCGTCGGCTGGCGAGTCGGCGACGCGGGCGCCGAGTTCTGCAACCTCCTCGCTCTTGGATCGGGTGCGGTTGTAGACGGAGATCTCGTAGCCGGCCTCCGCGAGCCTTGAGGCCATGCCCCCGCCCATGTTGCCGAGGCCGATGAATCCGATCCTCTGCTTTTCCATTTGTGCCCCCCAGAGACGATGTCGCTTTCAGGAGCTCGCCGTCACGCCGCCGTCGACGAAGATCACCTGCCCCGTGATGAAGCTCGCTGCAGGCGAGGCGAGGAACAGCGTCGCGCCCGCCATCTCGAACGGCTCGCCGAACCGGCCCATCGGGATCCGGTTCAGCAGCATTGCCGTGAAGCCGGGGTCCGCGGCGCTCCCGTGGACGAACTCGGTGCGAACGAAGCCGGGCGCGACGGCGTTGACGGTGATGTTCCCGCGGCCCCACTCGGTCGCGAGCTGCTTGACGAGGATGTTCAGACCGCCCTTGCTCGCGCTGTAGGCCGCGAACCCGCGGCGCCCGCCGGCGACGCTCCGCGTCGAGGAGAAGTGGATGATTCGCCCGCCGTTCTGCGCGTCGAGCATAGCCCGGCCCGCGGCCTGCGAGAGCAGGAAGGCCCCGGTCAGGTTGACGTCGATGATCCGGCGCCAGTCCTCCTCCGGGAACTCCTCGGCCTTCGCCTCGGTCAGCAGGCTGGCGCAGTTCACGAGCACGTCGAGCCCGCCGAGCTCGTCGACGACGCGCGCGATGCCGCCGTCGACGCTCTCCCGGCTCACGACGTCGACCTCGGTGCCGACCGCGTGCGCGCCGTCGGACCCCAGGCGGTCGGCGAGCGCCTGCGCCTTCTCCTCGGAACGCCCGGCGACGGCGACGCTCGCGCCGCACGCCGCGAACGCTTCGGTGATCAGCTCGCCGATTCCGCCGTAGCCGCCGACGATCAGGGCCCGCTTGCCGTCGAGGCGGAAGAGCGAAGCGAGCTCGGGCTGCGGCGGGGCCGCTGCGGGCGCGACAGCCTGGCCGGGTCCGCCGGGCGGGCCGCCGGTACCCGCGCCCCTCATTCCCGTCCCGATGCGCCGGCCGGCGCCGCGTGCGGCGGCGGCCCCCCGCTCGGCGGGCCGCCGGCCGGAACCTCCATGCGGTCCCAGCCCGTTTGCCGGAGCCACGCCTCGAAGGTCATCGGCTCAGGATGAAGCGCCCGCAGCTCGCCGACGTCGGCTTTGTAGCCGTCCTTGTTGAACCACTCGAACATCTCGGCGACCTCGGGGTTCATCGCGCGTATGCGTTCCAGGGGCGCCGGAACGAACCTGACCTCGCGTCCCGTCACCCGCGCAATGCGCTCGGCGAGCTCGGGCCCCGCCAGCTCCTCCCCGGCGATCTCGAGCTCGCGACCGATGTAGTCCTGCGGTTTCTCGAGGGCGAGTACCACGAAGGCGCCGATGTCCGCGCACGCGATCACCTGCAGCTTCGTCTCGGGTTGGAGGCCGAGCGCGAGCGTCCCGTTCAGGATTGCCGGGCGGTAGTGGGGGGCGAGGAGGTTCTCCATGAGGAAGACAGGCCGCAGGATCGTTGCCGGAAGCCCGATCGCGCGGATGTGGTTCTCGACCTCCCACTTGCTCTCGTAGTGGCCGAGGCCGCTGCCGCGGTCCGCGCCTCCGACCGAGCTGTAGATGAAGTGGCCCACGCCGGCGTCCTTCGCGGCGTCGGCGAGCGTCGTGCCCTGCTTGACCTCGGCCTCGGCGCCGTGCTCCCAGTAGTCCTGCACGCTGAAGACGCCGTAGACGCCTGTGAGCGCGCGGTCGAGCGAGTCGCGATCGTCAAGATCGCCCTGCACCACCTCGGCTCCGTGGTCGGCGAGCGCGCCCGCCTCATCCTTGTCGGGGTTCCGCGTCAGCGCGCGGACGGGCCAGCCCGCGGCCAATAGGCGGCGTGCGACGGCGCCGCCTTGGTTGCCGGTCGCGCCGGTGACGAGGATCGTCCTGCCGTCCGCGCCCATGACGAGCCTAGTCGTCCGCCCGCCGGACGAGGACGCAGTCCATGCCCGCTGTCCGGAAGAACTGCTGCGCCCCCTCGGGCGTCTTCATGTCGCGCGGAACCGAGAGGTACTGCTCGATCTGCTCCTCGAAATCCTTGACCTCCTGCTGGCGGCTCATGTGCCGCGCGACCGTACGGATGTCGCCGTCGACCTCAATGACGCGCACGCACGCCTCGTTGCCCGCGAAGACGATCGTCGTGAGCAGCTGTCCCACGACGTTCCCGTCATCGTCGCGAACGTCGTGATCCGGCCGGCCGCTCTCGCGGAACAGCTGCGACACGACCTCCTTCGACCCCGGCTTGAGGGGATACAGGAGGGCAAACCATTGCGACATGGCGACTCTTCTCCTTCTTGTCGTTACCGCTCTTCTCTCTCCGAGTTCGATCCTGCCGTCACTGAGCCGGGGCGGCGGGCCGGGGAGCCTGCATCCTCGGCATCTCCAGGACGCCGAGTTGAACGAGGATCGAGGGAATGTCGTCGGCAATCCAGCTTTCGACCACTTTGCCGTCGACGATCCGATGCATCTCGATCCCGCGCACTTCGATCTTGCGGCCGGTCGGCGGTATCCCCATGAGCGGTCCGGTGTGCGTCCCTCTCGTCGTAAAGCGATTCACGACGTAGTCGCCTTCCGCGATGAGGTCCTCGATCGTCATGTGCCAGTCCTCGAAGGCGGTTCGCCACATCGCGATCACCAGCTTGAACTTCATGGGCCCCGGGGGTGTTTCCGGTGCGCGAGGAATATGCGCGACGTAATCCGGCGAGAAATACTCATCGGCGACATCGACATTGCCCTTGTTCAGGGCCTCTTCGATCACGGCCCGAACGAGTTGCTTGTTCTCCTCAATAGGCACAGTAGTACCCCCCGTTCCGAAGCATCGCGTCCGGGTATCCATACTACGCTCCCCCCGCCTCTGCACGACGCGCCGGTCCTGCTGGGCCGCGAGCCGATCCTATACCTCGCGTGGTCGGCCGGTTTCGACGCGCACGACGAACTTGTGGGACTTCGCTTCGTCCCAACAATCGCGCATCGGCTTGACGAGGTCGCGGTGCTCTTCCGTCCGCTCCCAGGCCAAGAAAGCATCCGGGCTTTCCCACTCGCTCGTAATCAACCAGCTGAGAGGGTCGTCGACAGACTGGCAGACCTGGTCGACGAGGTGGCCCGAGACTCCCTGCGCGACGACGTGGCGGATGGATTCGTACGCACGCAAGAAGTCCTCCTCCCGACCGGGCTTGAGGTGGACATGGAAGACGATTCGCCCTTTCACAGTGTTCTCGGCTCGGAGAGTGAACCCGATCATAGGGCTGCACGCGACCGCTGTCACGACTGCCGCCGAGGCCCAGCATGTCGATCTGCCCCAGTGTTCGACGAGAAGGGCCGCGGTGGGCGAACCGCTAACTGAGGAGCGCGGCGAGGAGGTAGCAGGTGAAGGCTTCGACGGCCCCGAGGACACGCCCGCCGTGGAGCCGCGTCCACGACCGGAGAAATGCTCGATAGTCAGTCGGGACGCCCGTCTCCTGCCAGGCGATCATCTCGTCGCTCATCGGGACGACGCGAACCCGCGAGAGCACCGCCTGGAGCGCGGCGCCGGGCACGCCGGCCAGGACGAGAATGGTGGGGGCGTTCCAGCCCGGGTCGTCAATCGCTGCGATCGCAATCGCGGTCGCCGCCCCGACGATCGTCGTTCGCATCATCCAAACGTGTGTTGGCGGGTGGAAGAGCGAGTGCAGTCGCGCGATCTCGACGGACGGAAGCGCGGCGAGAGATCGGGCGTATGCGACCAAGACGATCAGCTGGCCTCCGGCGGCGATTCCGGCGGCGAAGACGTTGACGAAACGCAGGGCCGTCAAGGGGCGAAATTCTAAACCCGTGCGCGGGGCGGCAACACCTAGACTCCCCTGTTCAAAGTTCCTATGCTTGGCGCGCGCGAGCGAGGGAGGGTTATGGGGGACCGAGGCGTGAAGCGTGGCATGATCGTGGCGCGAATGAAGCCGGGCTCCGAAGAGGACGTCGCCCGCATTTTCGCCGAGTCCGACCAAACCGATCTTCCGGGCCTTGCCGGCGTCAAGCACCGCAGCCTGTTCGTCCTCGACGACGTCTACATCCACTACGTCGAGACGGACGAGGACTTCGAGGCGGCTGTCGACGAGATCCGCGAGCATCCGCTGTTCAAGGACGTCAGCAGACACCTCGATGAGTACATCACGCCCTACAACCCGGAAACATGGCGCTCGCCGAAGGACGCCACCGCTCGGGAGTTCTACAGCTGGGACGCGGACTCGTCCTGAGGGAGGACGAAGTGATCGAGGCACCCGCTGACCAGGCACGGGCCCTGTTCGAGGCGGGCGATTTCCAGCAGTGCCGGGAGACGGCGCTTCGAGGTCTGGCCGAGCACGCGGACGATCCGAGCCTTCTTCGCCTGGCCGGCAAAGCGAGCTATCAGCTCGGCCTCGACGACGCTCCCGATTACCTGAGGCGGGTCACGGCCCTCGACCCGAGCGACGCAGACGCATGGCGCGATCTCGGCGACGCGCTCGTCGATCAGGGCCGGGTCGACGAGGCCGCGGATGCGTTCCGCAAGGTGATCCAGCTACGTCCTGACGATGCCGGCGTCCTCGTCGACCTGGGCCACAGCGCGTATGCCGCGGGCCAGATCGATGAAGCGGTCTCGCACCTCGAGCAGGCCGTCGAGCGGGATCCCGGGAGCGTGGTTGCGCGCCGGGCACTGATGGATGTGTACCGCGCGGCGGGTAGGCCGGAGGAAGCCCTCAGGGCGGCAGAGCACCTCCTTCAGCTACAGCCGGACGATGTGCTGGCAACGCTCGACGCCGCTGAGCTCAACCTCGCTCTCGACCGCTCGGAGAACGCGGTGTCGGAGTTCGCGCGCCTCGGTGCCATCGACGACGAGCCGGAACACGAGATCTACGCTCTCCACGGAATGATCCAGGCCGAGATCCAGCGCAGCCGCTGGCGGCGTGCCCTCGACCTTGCGATCGAGGCGACACGAGTCGACCGCTACGGGCGGACAACCGACCTGCTCGCTTTCGTCGTTGCGGAGGTGTTCGGGCAGGCCGACCGGCCCGCTCCGAGCCGCGCCGAGATCGACGAGGCGCTGGCGGCCTCGCAGGCAGAGCACCGCCGACTCCATGCGGAGAGCCTTGTCTTCTGAGGTCGCCGCACCCATGAAGACCTCGCAGGAGGTCCAGTGGACGAAGTGTCCGTCCTGCGACGCCTTCGTCTACCACAAGCGCCTGAGGCGCAACCTCGGCGTTTGTCCGGAGTGCAACTACCACTTCAGGGTCCCCGTCCGGGAACGGCTCGCACAGCTGCTCGACGAGGGCAGCTTCGAGGACCTGAGCGGCGACATCGAGCCGGTCGATCCCCTTTCCTTCGCCGACTCGAAGCCGTACTCGCAGCGGCTGACCGACGCGCAGCGCAAGACCGGCAACAAGGAGGGCGCCCTCTACGGCACCGCGGCGATCGGTGAGCATCCGCTCGCGATCGCGATCATGGACTTCGCCTTCATCGGCGGAAGCATGGGCGGCGGCGTCGGCGAGGCGATCACGCGCGCCGCCGAGCTCGCACTCGAGCGGCGGCTGCCGCTGCTCGTAATCGCCTCCTCCGGAGGCGCGCGCATGCAGGAGGGCTGCGTGTCGCTGATGCAGCTCGTGAAGACGAGCCAGGCCGTCGGACGGCTGCACGAGGAGGGGATCCTCTTCATCTCGCTCCTTCTCGACCCGACCTACGGCGGCGTCAGCGCGTCCTTCGCCACGCTCGGCGACCTCCTCGTCTCCGAGCCCGGGAGCTACATCGGGTTCGCCGGCCCGAAGGTGATCGAGCAGACGATCCGGCAGAAGCTCCCCGAGGGCTTCCAGACATCGGAGTTCCTGCTCGATCACGGCCAGCTCGACCTGGTCGAGCCCCGCGAGAACCTGCGCAACACACTCCGCAAGATCCTCGCCCTGCACGCGGGCGCCGGCGAAAAGGACGGCGGGCTGCCGGAGACGACGGGCGCCGCACCGCTCACCGACCCCGAGCCGCTCGGCGGCCAGGACCCGTGGGAGGTCGTCCAACTCGCCCGTCACATCGAGCGCCCGAACACGCTCGAGTACATCAGCCACGTCTTCGACGACTTCCAGGAGTTCGCCGGCGACCGCCTCTTCGACCAGGACGCGGCGATCGTCGGTGGGATTGCGAAGCTCGGCGAGGTGACCGTGATGGTCATCGGCCATCAGAAAGGGCACACCACCGGCGAGATGATGGAGCGGAACTTCGGGATGCCGAATCCCGAGGGCTACCGCAAGGGCTTGCGGCTGATGCGCTACGCCGCGAAGTTCGGCATGCCGATCGTGACGCTCGTCGACACGCCGGGCGCGTATCCGGGCCTTGGCGCCGAGGAGCGGGGACAGTCGATCGCAATCGCGCAGAGCATCATGGAGATGTCCCGCTTCCCCGTGCCGATCGTCACGGTCGTGACCGGGGAGGGAGGCAGCGGCGGCGCCCTGGCGCTCGCCGTCGGCGACAGGGTGCTGATGATGGAGAACTCCTACTACTCGGTGATCAGCCCCGAGGGCTGTTCCACGATCCTGTTCAAGGACGCGGCGCAGGCTCCACGCGCCGCCGCCGCGCTCCGCATGACTGCGCCCGACCTGCTCCGGCTCAAGATCATGGACGCAATCGTCCCCGAGCCGGAAGGCGGAGCACACAACGACCCGCTCGTCGCAGCGCAGAACCTGAAGACGGCGATCGTGACCTGCTTCAAGGAGCTCTTCCCGCTCGGGCCGGAGGAGCTGTTGGAGAAGCGCTACGAGCGCTTCAGGATGTTCGGCACGGCGGATCTCCAGCCGGTGCTTCCCCAACTGGAGGAGAAGAATGACTGAGCCACGGAAGCCTGCGTCCACGAACGAGAAGCTGATCCGCGCGGTGTGGGACGAGGCGCGCGACCTGATCAAGCGGCTCGAGGGAAGCACCGTCGAACGGTTCTCGGTCGAGGCCGGCGACACGAAGATCGAGATCGAGCGCGGGATGCTGTCGGCTGGAGTCCTCCAGTCCGGGACTGTTATGGGGAGCGCGGCGGACGAGGAGGCCGAAGGAGCGCCCGAGTTCGACGTCGGGCATCCGATCAAAGCGCCGCTCGTCGGCACCTTCTACCGAGCAGGTCAGCCGGGCTCACCCCCGTTCGTGGAGGAGGGCGACGTCGTCGATGCGGGACAGACGGTCGCGATCGTCGAGGCGATGAAGCTGATGAACCAGGTGCAGGCGGACGAGGGCGGAAAGGTCAGCCAGATCCTGGTCGAGGATGGCCAGTGGGTCGAGTTCGAGCAGGTGCTGATGTACCTGGAGCCCGTCGAGGAGTAGGGGCGCCCTTGTTCGAGAAGGTCCTGATCGCGAACCGCGGCGAGATCGCGCTCCGTGTCGCGCGCGCCTGCCGAGAGCTCGGCGTCAAGTCCGTAGCCGTGTTCTCGACCGCAGACGCCGAGTCGGCCGTGGTCAAGTTCGCGGACGAGGCCGTGCAGATCGGGCCGCCGGCGGTCGGCCGCAGCTACCTGCACATCCCGAGCATCATCGGCGCTGCGCTCAAGACGGGCGCTGACGCCATCCATCCGGGCTACGGCTTCCTCTCCGAGGATCCCTATTTCGCGGAGATCTGCCAGGACGAGGGGATCACGTTCATCGGCCCGAAGCCGGACGTGATGGAGAAGGTCGGGGACAAGGCGACCGCGCGCCAGCTGATGTCTGCCGCCGGCCTCCCACTTCTTCCGGGCACCGTCGAGCCTGTCAACACACTCGACGAGGCGCACGACATCGCCGGCGAGATCGGCTATCCCGTGATCATCAAGGCCGTCGCCGGAGGAGGCGGGCGCGGCATGAGCGTCGTCCAGCGCCCCGAGGAGCTCGCGACCCTCTACCAGACGACGCGCGCGACGGCACAGGCCGTCTTCAAGGACAGCGCCGTCTACATCGAGCGCTACCTCGAGACGTCGCGCCACACCGAGATCCAGCTCGTCTGCGACCCACACGGCAACGGGGTCTACTTCGGCGAGCGCGACTGCTCGGTGCAGCGCCGGCACCAGAAGCTGATCGAGGAAGCGCCGTCGATCCATCTGACCGAGGAGACGCGGCGGGAGGTCGGCGAGTCGGCAGTTCGCGGCGCGCTCTCGGTCGGATACACGGGCGCGGGGACGATGGAGTTCCTGCTCGATCTCGACGGCAACCTCTATTTCATGGAGATGAACGCCCGCATCCAGGTCGAGCATCCGGTCTCCGAGCTCGTCACGAACACTGATCTCATTCAGGAGCAGATCAGCGTCGCCGCCGGCGAGAAGCTCTCGGTCACACAGGACGACGTGATGCCGCTCAGCGGTCACGCGATCGAGTGCCGCATCAACGCCGAGGATCCCGACAACAACTTCGCGCCGGCAGCGGGGAGGCTCGACACGTACGTGCCGCCGGGGGGGCCCTGGACGCGTGTCGACTCACACTGCTATCCGGGCTGGGTGATCAGCCCGTTCTATGACTCGCTGATCGCGAAACTGATCGTATGGGCGCCGGATCGCGACAAGGCGATCGACCGCATGCTGCGCGCGCTCGGGGAGTTCGAGATCTCCGGCCGCGGCGTGAAGACGACGATCCCGTTCCACCGACGGATCCTTGATCACCCCCAGTTCCGCTCCGGCGACGTCACGACCGATTTCGTCGAGCAGTTCATGTCAGAGGAAGCCGCGGCAGCCGCGGCCGCGAGCTAAAGGAGCAGAGATGGCGAAAGGCCAAGACGAGGTTGCGGCGCTCAAACGGATCATCGAGATCACCGGATTGCTCAACTCGACGCTGAACGTCGAAGAGCTCTTGGAGCTGATCATGTCGTCCGCGTCGGAGCTGCTCGATGCCGAGACCAGCTCGCTGCTCCTCCTGGACAAGGAGAGCGGCGACCTCGTCATCCACGTGGCGACCGGCAAGCCCGGCGAGCAGGTCGAGCGAAGGCACGTCCCTGCCGGACAGGGCATCGCGGGATCGGTCCTCGAGAGCGGAGAGTCGGCCGTCGTCTCGGATCCAAAGAACGACCCGCGTTTCTACGCGGTCATGGACCAGGCGACCGGCTTCGAGACGAAGAACATCCTCGCGCTGCCACTCAAGGTCCGCGACGACACGATCGGCGTCGTCGAGGTGATCAACAAGCGCGACGGGGACTTCACCGAGGACGACGAGGCCCTCGCCGGGGCGCTCGCCAACCAGGCCGCAATCGCGATCGACAATGCCCGCCTCTACGCACGCCTGGCCGACGCGGTCGTGACGTCGCGCATGTCGTATCGCTTGTAGCGCGTCTCCTAGTGGCGGATGAGCTCCGGGCGCGTCGAGGCGAAGCCCTCGAGCTTCTCCAGGGAGTCGGCTGGGGAGGCGTCGGCGTCGGGGCCCACGATCTGGCGCACGAGCCCCGAGAGCACGCGGCCCGACCCGAGCTCCAGGAACGTCGTACACCCTGCGTCGACGAGCGCCCGCACGCAGTCCACCCAGTGCACCGGGCTCGCGATCTGCGCGATCAGCGCCTGGTGCACCTCCTCCCCAGTGGTGAGGATCTCGCCGGAGAAGTTGGCGACAAGCGGCGTCTGCGGGTCGCTCCAGGTAACGTCGGCCATCGCCTCGGCCATCCGCGCCTGGACGGGCTTCATCAGCTCGCTGTGGAAGGCGGCGCCGACCTGCAGGCGAACGACCTTGGCCGCCCCGGCCTCCCCCGCCAACGCCATCAACGCTTCCACGGCTGCTTCCTCGCCGGAGACGACGATCTGCGTCGGAGAGTTGAGGTTGGCGAGCCCGACGGGCCCAGAGCTCGAGGCCTCCCTGCACAGCTCGGCGAGCCGCTCGGAATCTAGACCGATGATCGCGGCCATCGCGCCGGGCCGCTCCGACTGGATCTCGGCCATGAGACGGCCTCTCAGGGCCACGAGCCGCATGCCGTCGTCGGCACCAAGAGCACCGGACGCGACGGCGGCGGTGTACTCGCCGAGGCTGTGTCCCGCGACGAGCTCCGGCCGGAGGCCCTTTGCGCGCGCCGCCTCCGTAACGGCGAGTGAGAGCGCGAAGAGCGCCGGCTGGGCGACCTCCGTCTTCGTCAGTTCCTCCATCGGCCCTTCGAGCGAGTACGCGCGGATCGGCAGACTCGACGCTTCCTCCGCGAGCGTGAGGTAGCGGTCGTGCAGCTCCGGCGCGCTGGCGGCGAACTCAGCGCCCATCCCGACCTGCTGCGAGCCTTGCCCCGGATAGAGGAACGCGATCGCACCCACGCGCCGAGTATCCCACGGCCCCGGCGCGGCGGCAATGATGCGCAGCCGTCTTGACTCCGCCGCGACGACGGGTCAGCATCCGACGGCGAAGTCACATCCGGATCGGGAGGAGAGCACGTGCCAGAGGACTATCAGCCACAAGTCCGAGCGATCGAAGAGGTCCCATCCGACACCCGCCGAGGCGGAGACGTTCGGACGCTGCTGAGCCCGAAAAGCGTCGGCTGCACGACTGGCTTCATGGGCGTGGCGACGATCGGGCCGGGGGACTGGATCAGCGAGCACTACCACCCCTTCTCCGAAGAGTTCATCTACGTCGTTAGCGGCAGCCTCGTCGCGGACCTCGACGGCGAGCGGCACGACGTCCCAGCGCAGCACGGTCTCTTCGTCCCCATCAACGTCAAACACCGGCTGCGAAACGAAGGCGCCGAGGAAGCCTTCATCGTCTTCCATCTCGGCCCTCTCGCCCCACGGCCACCGATGGGCCACGTCGACACCGAAGAGCGGCAGCCGGCGGCCGCTGCGACCTCGTAGACCGCGTGCGCAGAAGCGCAGTCACAGGGATCGGCGCCGTCGCTCCCGGGGGAGTCACACGAGACTCGTTCTGGGAGATGATCACGGCCGGCCGGACGGCGACCCGGGGGATCACGTTCTTCGATGCCGCCGGCTTTCGTTCGCAGATCGCAGCCGAGGCCGACTTCGATCCGCGCGCGGCGGGATTGACCGAGCAGGAGATCACGCGAATGGACCGCTACATCCAGTTCGCAGCGGCCGCCGGCATGGAGGCGATCGCCGACTCCGCTCTCGACCTCGAGCAGGTAAATCGCGACCGCATGGCCGTTGCGCTGGGCTCGGCGGTTGGAGGAACGATGTACCTCGAGGACGACTATGTCGCCGTCAGCAACCGCGGCACCGAGTGGTTGGTAGATCCCGACTACGCGCGACCATTTCTCTACTCCGCGCTCGTGCCGAGCAGCCTCGCAAGCGAGATCGCGCTCAAGTTCGGCGCCCACGGCCCCGCCGTCGTCGTGTCGACCGGCTGCACCTCGGGAATCGACGCCATTGGTTACGCGCACAACATGATCCAGGACAACGAGGCCGACATCGTCATCACCGGAGCGGCGGAGTCCCCGATCTCGCCGATCTCGATGGCGTGTTTCGACCCGATCAAGGCGACGTCGCACCGAAACGACGACCCGGAGCACGCCTCGCGTCCGTTCGACCGCGATCGCGACGGGTTCGTGATGGGCGAAGGGGGTGCGGTGCTGATCGTCGAGGAGCTCGAGAGCGCGATCCAGCGCGGCGCGCACATCTACTGTGAGGTTGCCGGCTTCGCGAGCCGCGGCAACGCGTATCACATGACCGGGCTTAAGGCGGACGGCCTCGACATGGCGGAAGCCATCTTCGACGCGATGCGCCAGGCGAGCTTCAACCCGGAGGACGTCGACTACATCAACGCGCACGGATCCGGGACGAAGCAGAACGATCGTCACGAGACCGCGGCCTATAAGCTGACGCTCGGCGAACAGGCGTACAAGATCCCGATCAGCTCGATCAAGTCGATGATCGGGCACTCGCTCGGCGCGATCGGGGCGCTCGAGATGGCCGCATGCGCCCTCGCGATCGAGAACGGCGTCGTGCCGCCGACCGCGAACTGGGAAAACCCAGACCCTGAGTGCGACCTCGACTACACGCCCAAGGTCGCAAAGAAGAAGCACATCGACGTCGCGCTCTCGACCGGGAGCGGGTTCGGCGGATTTCAGTCGGCGATGCTCTTCGCTCGCCCGAAGGAGCTCATGGAGGTTGGACCGTGAGCACGAGCCTCCCGTCTGCAGACCGCCGGGTCGTCCTGACGGGGATCGGCGTCGTCGCGCCGACCGGCCTGACCGCCGCGGACTGGTGGAAAGCGACACAGCAGGGTAAGTCGGGGATCAGGCGGATCACTCACTTCGACCCGTCCAAGTACGCAACGCAGCTGGCAGGCGAGGTCGATGGCTTCGAGGCTACGGACTACATCGACCAGCGTATGGTCGTGCAGACCGACCGCTGGACGTGGATGGCGCTCGCTGCGGCGAAGATGGCGTTCGACGACGCGAAGTTCAATCCCCCCGACTACGACCCGTACTCGATGAGCGTCATCACGGCAAGCAGCTCGGGCGGCAACGACTTCGGCCAGAAGGAGATCCAGAACCTCTGGGGCAAGGGGCCGATCTACGTTGGCGCCTACCAGTCGATCGCCTGGTTCTACGCCGCCACGACCGGTCAGATCGGTATCGCGCACGGGATGAAGGGCGCGTCCGGGGTCGTGCTCGCGGAGAGTGCGGGAGGCCTCGAGGCGATGGCTCAGGCTCGCCGCGCGATTCGCCGCGGAGTCGAGACCGTGGTCACCGGCGGCCTGGAGGCGCCACTCGGGCCCTACGCGCTGACCTGCCAGCTGCGCAACAACCGGCTCAGCCACGAGAGCGAACCCGCAGAGGCCTACCGCCCCTTCGACGCCCGTGCGAACGGGTATGTCCCGGGCGAAGGGGGAGCGATCATCCTCGCCGAGAGCCTCGACAGGGCCCGGGAGCGTGGTGCCCCACAGCTCTACGCCGAGCTGGCGGGCTACGGCGCCACGAACGACGCATACCACTACGGCAAGCCGGCCCCCGACGGGCGTCAGTTCGCACGTGCGATGTCGGTCGCACTGGAGAACGCAGGCGTCGGCCCCGAGGACGTGGACGTGATCTTCGCCGACGCGGCCGGCCTGCCCGAAGACGATGCGATCGAGGCAAAAGCGATCAAGGAGGTCTTGGGCAAGCGAGCCGCGAAGGTTCCCGTCACGGCCCCGAAGACGATGGTCGGCCGCCTGTACGCCGGAGGAGCCCCGCTCGACGTCGCAGCGGCGCTGCTCTCGATGCGAGACGGCGTGATCCCTCCAACGATCAATCTCGATCAGCCCGCCGACGGCAACGACCTCGACTTCGTGACCGGCGAGGCGCGCCAGGCCAAGGTCGAGACGGTCCTGGTCAATGCACGCGGGTACGGTGGCTTCAACAGCGCGCTCGTGCTGCGGCGCGTTGCAGACGGCGCCACCTAGGCCCATGACCGAGCCGATCCGCGCGAGCCGTCGTGGTGCTCCCGCGCGGACCCTCGACTCGCTCCTGGCGGCAGCCGTCGAGCGGCACGGCGATCGTCCCGCCCTCGTTTCGGGCGAGCACGAGCTGACGTATGGGGCGCTCGATGCCGCAGTCCAACGGCTCACGGCACGACTGGCGGGGCTCGACAGTCCCCTCGCGGGCAGCCGGGTCGCCGTCATCGGGCCGAATCTCCCCGCGCTCGTCACCGGGATGTTCGCCGTCTGGCGGGCAGGTGCCGTCGCGGTCCCCCTGAGCGCACGCCTGCGGGAGTACGAGCTGACGGCGATCCTCGCCGACGCCGCACCGGCAGCGGTCGTCACGGTCCCCTCCTACCGCGGCTTTTCGTTCGTCGACCTCCTACGAAGTCAGCCGCAGCACCCGGTCGTCCTCGTGGTCGACGACCTCGGCGAGGTGGAGCACGACATCCCGGCTGTCGGCGCTAGTTCAGACCTGGAGCCGCTCGATCCCGTGATCGGCGCCCTCCTCTACACCTCCGGCACGACCGGACAGTCGAAGGGCACGCTCGTGCAGCACGCGCGAGAGGCCGACGCCGCGCAGGCTCTGAACGAGATTCTCGAGCTGTCGCCCGAAGACACTTGCGCGCAGGTAATTCCGATCGCCCATGCCTTCGGGCTCAGCTGCATGCTCACTGCCCTTTCCGCGGGCGCCCGCCTCGTCCTCGCCGACTCCTCCGTCTCGGTGCGGCCCCTGCTCACGGCCGTCGAGCGGCAGGGTGCAACGATCCTGCACGGCTCCCCGGCCCTTTTCATCTCCGTGCTCAAGGCGGCGCCCGAGGGGCTGCCCGGGGTGCGCCGCGGCTTCGTCGGGGGCGCGGGAGCGCCTCCCGGCCTGCTCGAGCGGCTCGATGCTCTGGGCATGCGCATTCTCAACCTGTACGGAATGACCGAGATTGCCGCGGCAGCGTGCTGCCGCCCGGACGACCCGCCGCTGGTGCGGTACACGACCGCCGGGCGGCCGCTGCCCGGCTTCGAGTGGCGGATCGAGCCGTCGTCTGCGGCTGCCGCCGAAGGCGGCGAGCTTTGGGTACGCGGACCCTGGGTCACGCCGGGCTACTATCGTCGCCCGGCCGAGACAGCCGAGGCGTTCGTCGACGGCTGGTTCCGTACCGGAGACATCGGGTCGTTCGACGACGGGGGACATCTGCGCATCACCGGGCGTCTCAAGGAGGTCGTGCTCGTCGCGGGCTTCAGCGTGTTCCCTGCCGAGATCGAAGGCTTCCTGCTCACGCACCCGGACGTGGCTCAGGCCGCCGTCATCGGAGCACCCCACGAACAGGTGGGTGAGGTCCTGCAGGCCTTCGTCGTGCCGAGGAGCGGCGCCGACCTAACCCCGACGTCGCTGCTTCAGTTCGCGCGGAGCAAGGTCGCGGATTACAAGCTGCCCTACGGGATTCGCGTCGTGCCGGAGCTCCCGTTGCTCGCGTCGGGGAAGCCGGACCGGATTGCGCTTGGAAAGCTCGCGGCCGCGCAGCCGGAGACGGGAGCGCAGGCGTGAGCAGCGACGCGGCGAGCGCCTCCCGGACCGCCGCACTTGCACGCAGCCCGTTGTTCGGCGGGCTCAGCGCCGACGAGCTCGACGAGATTCTCGCCCGCATGCGGCCCGTCGAGTTCGAGTCGGGTGAAGCCATCTGCCGCGAGGGCGAGCCGGGCACGAGCCTTTACCTACTGGTGGACGGCCTCGCCGACGTCCTCTACCCGGGAGGGGAGGACACCGAAGTGCGGCTCAAGGGCGGCGACGTGATCGGCGAGATGTCTCTCGTCACGGGAGAGGACCGCTCGGCGACGGTGCTCGCGGCGATCACGACCAGCGCTCTGGAGCTCGATGCGGATTCGTTTGCGGACCTCCTCGTGCGCTACCCCAGCGTGCCCGCAAATCTCAGCGGCATCGTCAGTCGCCGCCTGGCGCGTACGCGCCGCTATCAGTTTCGAGAGCGCGGTGAGGCCGTGGGCCTGCTCGTCGGCCGGTCGGCCGAGAAGGTCTTGCCGGAGATCATCCGGGCCACCCAGGCTGCGAGCCCGCGACCCGTCACGATGCTCGACGCCGACGAGTCACTCGAGGGGGCGCTTGCCGGCCTCGATGAAGCGCTCCTCGCGCACGGCACGGTGCTTGTCGTGGCGCACGTCGGCGGCGAAGCGGTGCCGCGCGTTCTCGAGCAGACCGGGCGCTCGGTTGCCGTAGTTGACGCGGGCGAGGTCGAGACGGTGCGAGCCGTCGATCAAGGGACGGAACTCGCGATCCTCGGCGGGCAGGAGGACGCCGCTCTCCGACGAGAGGCGGTTCGCGTGCTCGAGCTCGAAGACGGCGCGGTAGGGGGCTACTCCCCCCGCGACGTCGACTGGCTCGGCCGGCATCTCGCGCGGACGAAGCTCGGGCTCGCGCTCGGCGCCGGCGGGGCGAAAGGCTACGCGCACGTCGGAACGCTGTATGTCCTGCAAGCAGCGGGGTACACCGTCGACTACGTCGCAGGCTCCAGCGTCGGGGCGATCGTGGGCGCCTACCTCGGCATTGGGCTAGACGCGGCGGAAATCGAGCAGAGCATGGGCCGCGCATTCCGCCCGGACCGCGTGGCGGAAATGTTCAAGGTCACCCTCACGGGCGCGTCCAGGGAGATCGTCGCGGAGGCCTTTCGCGAGACGCTCGGTGACAGGACGTTCGACGACCTCCAGCTCCCGCTCAGCGTCATGACCGTCGACCTCGTGAGCCGGCGTCCCGCCCAGGTGAGGGAGGGGCCCCTGTGGGAGGCGCTGGTCGCGGCGACCTCGCTGGCCGGGATGTACCCGCCCTACGAACGCGGCGACCAGCGGCTCGTCGACGGGCTCGCGCTCGTCCCGGTGCCGACCGGGGCGGCGGTGGAGCTTGGAGCTGACGTGACGCTGTCCGTGAACATCATGAACCGAGACACGCTCGACGCCTGGCCCGGCGACTCGGCCATCCCCGAGGCGCCGCCCGCTCGGATGGGCTCGATGATGGTCGATACGTTGCTCGAGGTAATGGACCTCTCCCAGCTTGAGTCCAGCATTCGCCACGCGGAGCTCGCCGACGTGGTCGTCTCACCTCGGTTCGGCCCGGGCTCCTGGCGAGACTTCCACCTCGCGGATCTCTTTCTCGAATCCGGTCGACAGGCCGCCCGCGAGCAATTACCGTTGCTTCAGTCCTTGGCCCGGCCACAAGGGGCCGCACGTCCCAGCTAGCGAGGAGGTCGAATGGCGACGCAACAGCAGTTCAGCATGGAGGACATGAAGGACATCCTGGTGAATCGGGTCGGGCTTCCCGACGAGGCCGTCGGTGACGACCCGAGCAAGTCCTTCGAGGACCTCGGGCTCGACTCGCTCGCCTTCGTGGAAATCCAGCTCGCCGTGCAGCAGCAGTACGGCTTCACGATCGCCGACGAGGATGCTCAGAACATCCACACCATGCAGGACGCGATCGACTACACGAACCGTCGTCTCCAGGAACAGGGGTAGCGCGCATGCCGGCACACACTGATAACGAAGTCGTCATCAATGCACCCCTCGACGTCGTCTGGGAGAAGATGAACGACGTCGAGAACTGGCCTGACCTCTTCAGCGAATATGCCAAGGCCGAGGTTCTCAAGCGCGAAGGTAACACGATGCGCTTTCGACTGACCACGCACCCGGATCCTGAGTACGACGGTCAGGTCTGGACCTGGGTCTCCGAACGGACAGTCGATCCAGAGACCCACAGCGTCAAGGCCTACCGTATCGAGACCGGGCCATTCGACCATATGAACATCGAGTGGTACTTCGAGCCCGTCGACGAGGGGACCAAGATGCGCTGGGTGCAGGACTTCTCGATGAAGCCCACGGCACCCGCTGACGACGAGCAGGCGCAGGAGTACATCAACCGGAACACCCGCGAGCAGATGAACGTGATCAAGGAGCGGCTCGAGGCGACCGTTGGAGCCGGCGCGAGCTAGATAGCCAGACGCTCTTCCGCCCGCGCCCGGATGGCCCGGCCTAGCTCCGGGTGCGAAGCGGTCAGCTCATCGAGCCTGTCTTTCGGCAGGACCATGAGCTCGGCGTCCTCCGCGATCCGGACGTCGTGCCGGTGCGTCGTGTCGAGCAGGAGCGAAAGCTCACCGAAGAACTCTCCGGGACCGAGTTGGGCCACGTCGGCCCCGTCGCGGTCGATCACCCGGACGCTGCCTGAGACGATGATGTAGAGCCCGTCCGCAGGCGTGCCGCGCTGGAAGACGACGGCGTCCGCAGGCCAGAAGAGGTTCGCGGAATCGCCGATCAGCGCGAGCAGCATCCGTTCGTCGACCGACGCGAAGCCGGGGACCGCGCGCAGGGCGGTCACGAGGCTGTGCGTCACTTTCGTTTCCGTCAAGGGGTCTCCAGGCATATCGTTCCGACTCTAGCGCGAACCCGCGAAGGAAAAACATGATCGCAATCTCCAAGATTCCGCTCCGCATCGCTCAGATCAGTGATGTCCACGTCGGCGGCTCGCTCAGCCTCCCCGCAGATGACCTCGATGCGATCCTGGCGCGGCTGCACGCGATTGAGCCGGATCTCGTCGTGATTCCAGGCGACCTCACGACTGACGGCTACGAGTGGGAGTATGAGGAGGCCGCTCGCTGGATCGAGCGGATCGATTTTCCGAAGCTCATCATTCCGGGGAACCACGACAGCCGTAACGTCGGCTACGTCCATTTCCACCGCTTCTTCGGCGAGCCGTACTCGCGCTACCAGGCCGACTTCGAGCCGGAACGCGCCGAGCGGCTGCTCGCGACCGGCTTCACGATCGTGGGGCTCGACTCATCGGAGCCCGACGTCAACGAGGGGCGGATCGGCCGCGACCGTTACGCCTGGATCCGCGAGCAGTTCGACGAGCCGGGACACATCAGGATCGTCACCGTACACCACCATCTGGTCGCGATCCCGGGTACCGGGCGCGAGCGGAACATCGTCCTCGACGCGGGTGACCTCCTGTTCACGCTCACGGACCTCGACATCGACCTGGTGCTCTCCGGCCACAAGCATGTTCCCTTCTTCTGGGGCGTGAACGGCATGCTGATCTGCAACTCCGGGACGGCCGGAACGCGAAGGGTCCGCGCAGGCTCGCCGCCCTCCTGGAACGAGGTGCACATCGACGCAGCGACGATCAAGGTCTTCACGCATTACCTCGACGGCCGGCGCGAGCTGTCTGTGATCTTCAGCCGGAAGACGCGAGCGTTGACGCGCGAAGCGTTCTACATGACGGACGACTTTCGACAGTCGAACCAGGTCCTGGCGGACTAGCCGACGGCGCTCGGCGCAGTCGACCAGAGCTCGGCCCAGCGCGCGGCGTGCGGCATGCCACTGCGAACCATCGTGCCGACGAGGCCTTCGACGTCGATTGCTGTACGGCGGAGCTCGATCGCCAGACTCCCGCCGTCGTAGGCGACGATGCAGTACTCGGCCCAGGGTGAGAGCCGCATCACGCCTCGCCGCCGGCGCCGGAACGGTTGACCGACGCTGCCGGCGTTCACGACGACGGATTCGCCGAAGCGGCGGAACATCTGGAAGTGCGTGTGTCCACCCGCGAACACGGACGCCTCGTGCCCCGCAAGCATGCTCTCCAGCACGTCGTCTGGCGTGGTGGCGTAGATCTCGTCGTCGAACGAGCGTGGCGAGCCGTGAAATGCGAGCAGGGTCACGTCGGCGTCGAGGCGGAGGTCCAGGGTGTCCTGGAAGCCCTGCATGTACCGGCGCTGCGCGGGCGAGAGTTGCGAGGCCGACCAGGTACACGCGTCGACGAGCATCTCCGCGAGCTCGCCGTCAACCCTGGGCTCCTCCCCGAGCATGCAGGCGTCCCAGTTCCCCATGATCGTCGGACAGCCGAGCGCCTGGAGCCGCTCGAGCGTCTCGACCGGCTGAGGGCCGACCGCGACATCGCCGAGGCAGACGATCTGATCGACACCGTCCCGGTCGAGCTCCGCGAGGACTTTGTCGAGTGCAGGCAGGTTGCCGTGGATGTCCGCAATTAGGCCCAGCCGCATTGGGTCCCATTCTGAGCCAAGTCGGCGGAAGACTGGTAATCCATGTTGCTTACCGTTGATTTGAACGAGGGACCGACGGATTATGGGTCCTTACTAGGCTGCGGGACACGGGCCAGGAGCGGAACCCTCACCTGGGCCGTCCTTGTGGAACATCTCGGAGCCGGTTCCGCTCTCGATGCAATAGGTGTCCCGACTCGCGCGGACGATGGTGATGTCCGTGATTCCGGCGTCATATTGACCCAGCTCTGCGAGCGTCATCCCGGCGTAGCCACCGTGGTCGGCGGCGTACCCCTCGATCGCAGGGACTGCGGCGCGCAAGCGCTGCTCCGCGGTCGTGGCAGTGGGCGGATCGGATGGCGGAGACGCGGGTCTCGGCACGACCGCGCCGCGTGTGCCGCATCGGCCTTTTCGGACCGGTCCGGTCGGGCCGTCGTAGTGGACGAACGGCTTGAGTGTGCTCTCGATGCAGTAGCGACTCCGCGTCGCCTTGCGAACGACGATGTTCTTGAGAGAACTGTTGTACGCGCGCCGGAGCTTGGCCATGGACATCCTTGAGTAGGTGCCGTGGTCCGCGTGATACGCCTCGCTCGCCGGGACTGCCGAGACCACTTCGAGCCGACGGACCTGGAGGGGACTCGTGCCCGCGCCGGCGGTCGAAGCCAGCAGAGCGCAAGCGAGGAGAAGGGACGCGATCAGGCGGCGACGCACGAGTTCTGCGATCGGCCCGACACGTAGCGACCCACATCCCCCGAACGATTGGAGCGACTCATGCCGTCGCTCGCTGACGCAGAGCGACGGTAAGCAGCGCCTGTCTTTGAAAAAGAGGAGAGGACCGGAAGCCCGCGGACGGGCTTCCCGGGACTAGGGCTGCGGCACCCCTATCCCCTGGTCCTCTCCGCTTATGCGAAGTCGGCTCCGTGAGTCCTTCGCCTGTCCCCCAACCGGGGTAACTCGAAACTGGGAAAAACTCTACGGTTTGGCCATAATCCTATGCGAGATTGACAAATCCGCCTCGCCGCCTCGCCTCGAGGCGGGGGGTTGCTTAGCCAAAGGTCCAGCGCCGGGCTGACGACGGCGCAAAAGGATTTGAGTGCCTCCGAAGGCGCTGCGGCGCCTTCGGTGGCGTCCGATCGCTGATCCACACTGCAACGCAATGACGTGGTACATCGAGATCGAACTGTTCGGCCGGGTCGTTCACGAAGTCCCGCTGTCGGACAGCCAGGCGGAGGCAGAGCTCTCTTACCGGCGCGCTCGTCGCAACTGGGACGCCGGTGAGCCGGTCGCCCTCGACCTCGGCGACCGCAGGCTGGCCTCCTATTTCGCGGAGGATGTGACCTCCCTCCGCTTGCGCGTCTTCGAAGACCGCGCTGCCGCGTAACGGTCCTTCTGGTTCGGACGCGGTTAGCGAGACGCCAGTGCGTTGTCGCGGCGGTTTCCTTCTGCGGTGGCGACTGAGATACTGGCTTGCATCATCCGGGGACGGATCTTCCGCTACTTGACGCCAATCGCGGTCGGGCTCGTTGTCGTTCAAGGAACGGCGGCAGCCCAGAGCCAAGGCGGATCTCCGGCGGCGGTTCTCTTCGAGCGTGGCGGCGATCTCTATGCGGTCGCCATCGACGGCTCCCGGACTGTTCGGCTGACGAAGACCCCCGTTTCCGAGCGTGAGCCCGCAGTCTCCGGTGCCGGCCGCTCGATCGCGTACACCCTCCAGACGGCCCGAGGCTGGGAGCTCTGGACGATGCGGATCGACGGCAAGCAACGCGCGCGCGTAATTTCGTCACGCCGTTTCGTTGGTTCTCCGAACTGGTCGCCGGACGGCCGGACGATCGTCTTCAGCCTCGGTGCCGACACGACCAAGTATGGAGCGACCTGTGGTGCGATCTTCCGCGTAGCGAGGGACGGGCGCGACCTTCGGCGGGTGACGCACTCCCGCGGCGATTCACACCAGGACCCCGCAGTTTCGCCGGACGGACGGCGCATCGCCTTCACCGATTGGAATGCATGCGAGGGCGGAACAGCGTCTACGGCCGTCCATGTCGTCGACATGTCGGGCCGACGGACGAACGACCTTTCGCGTCTCCCCGGAAACGCCTACTACCCCACACAGGAATACGAGGATCCGGCCTGGTCGCCTGACGGCAGCCGGATCGCCCTCGTTGCGTTCCCAGGTCCTGCCATAGCCAACCGGAACGGAACGGGCCTGCGCCGAATCAGTCCAACGCGTCTGGTTGCCTCCGACCCCGTGTGGTCACCGGACGGGCGATGGATCGCGTTTGTCGCTCTCATCGACAACGTCAGGGACCGTGACGTCTACGTCGTGCGTCCTAACGGAACAGGGCTCCGTCGACTAACGCGGACGCAGGCTGGTGAAGCCTCGCCTGCGTGGTTGCCGCACATGCCGACCGACTAACGTCGGCCCGATTCGCACCCCACAGGCGATACTCTCGGCCAGGTGGACGAAGAGCGCTTCCGAGCCGCCGTCAAGGGTGCCGAGCGCTTCCTCAACGCTTGGCGCGGCCGCCCATCCGGGCGCGACCGCCTCTCGGCGCTCGCCGATGAGACGGGCGAGGACGAGCGGATGGACATGTACGGCTCCGGCGAGCGCATCGAGCGTCTCGAGCAGCAGATCGCCGAGCTGCTCGGCAAGGAGGCCGCGGTGTTCATGCCGACCGGGACAATGGCGCAGCAGATCGCACTGCGGATCTGGAGCGATCGCCGAGGTATCCGCACCGTCGCGTTCCACCCGACCTGCCATCTCGAGCTGCACGAGCAGAAGGGCTACCAGCTGCTCCACGGCCTGCACGGCCGGCTCGTCGGCGACCCCAACCGGCTGATCGCGCTCGCGGATCTGGAGTCGATCCACGAGCCGCTCGCAGCGCTGCTCTTGGAGCTTCCCCAGCGTGAGATCGGTGGACTGCTGCCTGACTGGGACGACCTCGTCGCACAGTCGGCGTGGGCCCGCGAGCGCGGGATCGCCTTGCACCTGGACGGCGCCCGCCTCTGGGAGGCTGGCCCGTTCTACGAGCGCTCATACGCCGAGATCGCCGGCCGGTTCGACAGCGTGTACGTCTCGTTCTACAAGGGTCTCGGGGCGCTGGCCGGGGCCGCGCTCGCCGGAGACACCGAGCTGATCGCCGAGGCCCGCGTGTGGCAGCGCCGCCACGGTGGCAACGTCGTCACGCTGCATCCGTTCGTGGTCTCTGCCGAGCTCGCGCTCGCCGAGCGCCTGAGCCGCTTCCCAGCCCATCTCGAGCACGCCCGTGCGCTGGCTGCAGCTCTCGCGACCGTCGACGGGATCGAGGTCGTTCCCGACCCGCCGCAGACACCGCTGTTCCACATCCTGCTTCGCGGCGAGCGCGAGCGGCTCGCCGACGCGGCGCTCTCCATCGCTGAGGAACGGAAGGTGTTCCTCTTCGCGGACCCCGATCCGACCACGTCGCCGAGCTGGCAGCGCCACGAACTAACTGTGGGCGACGCCACCCTCCAGCTCGAACCCGGCGAGGTTCGAGATCTCTACAAGGAGATCCTGGCGCGAGCGGCCGAAGAAGAGTAGTCGCTTCATCGAGCGTGAAAGTCGCGATTAACTCAAGCGAGAGCACGCTCGCCCACGGGACATTTCTGGCGACGGCTAGACGCGTCTGAGACGATCGCCGGAGATGGCTCCGATGCCCGACTATCCGTTTACACCAAAGTCGAACCGGTATCTGCGAGCGGGTCAGTTCTGGGCGCTCCCGCTCAGTGACGGCCGATTCGGGTGCGGTCGCGTCATGGCGATGCCGGGATTTGGGCCGAAGGACAGGACCGGATTCTTCGCCGGTTGATGGATTGGATCGGAGTTGAACCGCCGACGTACGACTCCCTGGCTGGTGGCGCTGTCGTCGCTCAAGCGAAAGCACACTTCGAGGCGATCACGAACACCGGTGGAGCTGTCCTCGGTCTTCGGCCTCTGGAACTCGATGGGCTGATGGCCGTGATTCCAGGCTACGCAGTGGGTGCGGTCCATCGCGTTTGGGGTTGGGAGACGATCGCCAACAAGGCGGAGCAGCTCGCGGTGCGACAGCTACGCGTCAGCGTCGGGGGGACATTCCCGAACTGTGAGTGTGTTGCTGTCCCGTCTGGGGCGTTTGTCAGGTTGGCGTCGGTGCTCTCCGTTCGTGACTCGATTCCCGAATGACCTCGCCTGTGAGTGTCTTTCCAGTGATGTGTCCGAGCAGAGAGG
>WNGF01002294.1_pt1 | contig 43654 bp, 50 predicted proteins | sample 5400641 | NCBI WGS metagenome assembly WNGF01 (sample SAMN13153371, study PRJNA577476) | soil metagenome | isolation source: 80 cm soil or saprolite under grassland replicate 2 | place: USA:California | collected 2016-06-15 | reverse complement strand
CCGACCTTGAGCACCGCGGAGAGGGCGGGCGGGGTGGGTGGGGCCTTGGGAAACCCGTCGTCGTACGTCGGGACAGGCGTCCCGGCAACCGACAGGCGGGCGGTGGGCCAGACAGTCCGATCGGGTTTCCCAAGGCCCCCCCCCGCCCCACCCGCCCGGTGGATCGGCGGCGATTGGGTCGCCACAGTTTCGAACTGAGACACTACGCACGGCGCGTGGCCCTTGACACGGGAGGGCGGCGATCCGATCCTGTCGCCGCAGGTCACGAACCGCTGCCAAGGGGCGGCGGATCGCAGTCGACCTCTCACCGAAAGGACGGACATCATGAGGCGCCACCTTCTCGCTGCCACGGTCGTTGCCGTTGCCCTCACGGTTCCGCTGTCCGGATGCGCCGGGAAATTCAAGATGACCGCGAAGAAGATGTGCGAGGCGCACGGTGGCACTTACTCCGCCCAGGGCCAGCACTGCGACTACACGGCCAAGCGCATCGCCGCCAAGGACGCCTGCGAGTCGCAGGGCGGTGTGTACTGGCCCCAGGAGCAGTACTGCGAGTTCGAAGCCGGCAGGTAAGAGGAGGCTCCATTGGGTCGGATCGTCTTCGCGGGCGCCATGTCTCACGTGCTCGACCCCGAGTACTACGACCACGCGTGCGGCCCGATCGGCCGTCGGATGGTCGAGGAAGTCATGGCGGAGATCCGGGCGATGGGCGACCGCTGTGTCGCCCAGCGTCCGGACGCGCTCATCATCGTCGCCGACGATCATCTCAACGCCTTCTCGTTCAACGCGGTCCCCGCGCTCTGTGTGCGCATCGGGACGCACGTGGACCGGATGGTGCAAGAGGAAGCCGAGGCCTTCGACCGGGCGCTCGAGGGCATGCCCCTGCGCTATCCGCTCCACGAATCGCTCGCCGGCGCGATCCTGGAGCGCGGGATCCGGGAGGGATTCGATCTCGCGTTCTCGTGGGAGGCGCCGCTCGACCACGCCTTCCTGAGTCCGGCCAACACGATGTACGGGACGCGGGCGCTACCGCCGCTCGTGCCCATCTGGGTCAACTGCTTCGTGGCCCCGCAGCCGACGGCGGCGCGGTGCTTCGCGCTCGGCCAGCACATCGCGCGCGTGGTGGCCGCGAGCCCGTGGAAGGTGGCGATCATCGGCACGGGCGGGCTCTCGCACTTCCCCCAGCTCTCGCTCGCGCGCGTGGGCGAGACGGACACGGTCTTCGACCGCCGGGTCCTGCACTGGCTCGGGGAGGGCGAGCACGAGCCGCTCTGCGCGCTGAGCGCGGATGAGCTCGACAAGGCGGGCGAGCACGAGCTCTTGAACTGGATCGTGGTCGCCGGGGCGGTGACGCCGGCGCCAGCGGAGCTGCGCTACTTCGGGGAGCTGCCGCGGATCAATCTCACGGCGGTCGAGTGGCGGCTCGCGTGAGCCGCTACGCGGTCAACAGCTTGCTGTACCGGCTCAAGAAGGACTCGGCGTACCGCGCACAGTTTCTGCGCGAGCCGGAGACGGCCCTGGCCGACGTCGACCTCACGGCGGACGAGCGCCGGGCCTTCATCGCGCGCGACGCTCGCCGCATCAACGAGCTCGGCGGCTACTTGCACCTCGTGATGTCCGTGCCGGGGATCGCGGGGCACTGATCAACATGGGGGGCCTAGCCGCGGGCCCCCCAAGCCCCCCGGACGCTCGTCGCGCCCCGGCGAAGCCGTGGCGCTCCTCGAAATATTCACTCGTTCGACGTTGTCTGCCAGCACTCCCGGTGCACGAGCTCTTCGAGGGGGAGGCGCGGGCGGGCGACGGCCCCGGATTCTACCGCCGCCTGATATACGATGAGGACCGACACGTCGGCGATCGCGACAGGAGGTCTTCGATGGGCGAGCTGGTGAAGGCGTATTTCGTGCCCAACGGGTCGTATCTCATGGAGATGGCCGAGGACGGCGTCGGCGGGCCGTCCGTGGAGGCGCTCCAGGAGATCGGCCACGAGATCCGCGCCTCGCTACGCCCGGACGCCGTCGTCGTGGCCTCCCCGCACTGGATGCCCAAGAGCGCGTTCTTCGTGGACGACGGGGCCCGGCACGAGTCGTTCAACGACTATCCGTTGCGCCCGGCGCCGTTCGGCCGCCGGGTCTTTTCGTACACGGCCTCCGGCGATCCGTCGCTGGCGCGTGGGCTCATCGACGCCGGGCAGGCCGCGGGCTTGCCGGTGCGCGCCAAGACGTACGGGCTCGATCACGGCGCGTTCTGTCCGCTCAAGGTCATGGGTCTCGACGCGCTTCCGACGGTCCCGATCTCCATCTCCCGGCGCTCGCCCGACGAGACGCTCCGCTGGGGGCGCGCGATCCGGCAGGCGATCGAGCGAACGGAGCGTCGGGTCGTCGTCGTCGCCCCCGGCAACCTCACGCACCGGCTGGATCTGCGTGGCGAAGACGAGCGCGAGGCGTTCTTTCCGGCCGGGGCGGAGTTCGATCGGACGATGATCGAGCTCGTCACTTCCGGTCGCAGCCTCGAGATCCAGACGATCGATCCGGAGCTCTTGCGCCAGGCCGCGCCCGAGGCCGGCAACCGCCCCTTCTACCTGATCGCCGGGGTCACCGGGAACGCGCCCGGCCGGCTGCTGCGGTATCACGGCATGAAGTACTCGGTCGGCGATGCCACCTTCGCATTCGAGCCGGCGGCGGCGGCGGGCGCCGGGCGATGAGCGTCGGCGACGCGCCGACGATGCCGGAGTTCGTCTACGACGCCGCCCGCAAGATCGCCATCGCCCGCGGCATGGGGGCGGACGGGCGGGCGTGGACGCTGGAGTTCCGAGACCGGTACGACGACGACTCCATGGCCGTGGTCGTGGGCGATCCCACCGGCGCGACCCGGGAGCTTCGGGTCAGCGAGGACGATTTCACGTTCGAGGAGGGGACCGTGCGACTGCGTCCGACGCCCGACGTCGAGCTGCGCATGTCGCTCCTGTACGTGAAGAAGCTCCGCGGCTTCACCCGGGGCAACATCCCCACCCCCGACATCCCGGGACCGTCGCTGCCGTGATCGCGCGCGCCCTCGAGGCCTACCGCCAGTCGCGCGGCAATCTCGCCGTGACCGTCGTCGTGGACTCGAGTCAGCCGGAGTTTCCGCTGCTCTACGAGACGACGTTCGGCGCGCTCGGCCATTTCGGGATTCCCTTCCGCGTCGCCGATCTGGCGCGGGGGCCGCTGGGCGACGAGGCGCTGCGCGGCTGCCGCGCCGTCCTCGTCGCGCAAGAGCACCTGGGCGGCCGCCTCGGCGGCACGGGACAGGCGACGCTCCTGCGAGCGGTCGAAGGCGGCACGGGGCTGGTCAGCGTCGACGCCGATCTGGCTGCGTACGGCGGCGAGTGGCTGCGTGCCGCCGGGCTCGTCGGGGCGGGCCGGGGCGGGGAGGTCGTGACGGGCGGGACGCAGGCGCTCGGCGTGCGGGACACGAGCCACCCCATCACGTGGTGGCAGGAGGGCGCGACACGCAAGCAGCTCAAAGTTCCGGTCCCCACGGCGCTGGCGCACGTGGTCGACGGCGCGGCGCTGCTCGAGGACGGCGACGGGGCCCCGATGCTGGTCGCCCGGCGCTTCGGGTCCGGAAAGATCGTGCAGTGGCTGGCCTCGCCCAAGCTGTGGCTCCGCCAGTACTTCGGCCACACCTTCGGACTGGACGACGTCTGGGTGCGCGCGCTGACGTGGGCGGCGCGCAAGCCCTTCGTGATGAAGGCGATGCCGCCCTTCGTGCGCTTCCGGTTCGACGACTGCCAGGGGCTCTGGCGCGACGCCGAGGACCTGCGCTTCGTCGACGTCCTGAACGAGGCCGGCCACGTCCCGAACCTGAGCTTCTGCATCCGCTCGCTCACCGCCGATGGCGCCGCGAAGGCGTCCGCGCTGCACGCCGCGCGCAAGGCGGAGTTCTCGCCCCACACGCTGGCCCCGAGCACGAGCCTCTTCTACGGCGACGAGCGCGGCGAGTACTCGCCGGCGCGCTTCCGGGAGCTGTTCCGCGAGATCGACGAGACGCTGACCAAGCTCGCGATCACGCCGTCGCGCATCCTGAGCGACCACGATCACGGCTGGAGCGCCAACGCGATCCCCGGTCTCGTGGCGCGCGGCATCGTCTACAAGATGAACATCACGATGCCGGGCGAGCCGTGGGAGGCCGTGCACCGCGACTGGCATCCTGCGCCCTACGGCTCCATGGATTACGCGTTCGACTTCCTGCCCGCGCCCGCCGAGCGGTTCTTCGCCGTGTACAACCACTACCCGCCGGCCTTCGAGTACGCGCGCGCGTACCTCGATCAGGACCACTTCCTGTATCACCGGCCGGGCGGGTACGGGCCGTACAAGTGGGACATGCTCAACGGCCTCACGCGCGGGCCCCTGTACGCCGACAACCAGATCGCCGCCTCCGCGCAACGGCTCGCCGATCACACCCGGCTCGGGCTCGACGCGATGTTCTTCGGCGGCAGCATCACCCATTCGCACTTCATCCGGCATCTCGGCGAGCCGGAGTGGCGCGAGCTGCTGCGCCGCGCCGATCAGCTGCTGCCACGGCACCGGTACGAGCGCGTCGGCTACGATGCCATCGCCGACTACGCGCTGAGCAAAGTGCAGACGGCGATCGCGGCCGCCGACGAGGCGGAGGGGACGGTCACCGTGGAGCTGGATGGCCAGGCGATGGTGCCCCTTCGGCTCTGGGTCTTCACGGCCGAGGCGGGCGACGAGCATCGCTTCGAGACCACCGAGCCGTTCGCCGGCCGGCGCACCGTCGAGTTCCCGGTGCTGCGGAGCGGCGCGTGAGCGAACGATCCATGAAGGCGGCCTTCTACACCGAGTACGGCGGCCCCGAGGTCTTGCGCTACGGCGACCTGCCGCGTCCCGTGCTCGGCCCGGGCGAGGCCATCGTCAGGGTCCACGCGGCGTCGCTCAACGCCTTCGACCTCATGGCGCGCGAGGGACGCTACAAGCCCAACCGCGCCTTTCCCCACATCCTCGGCTCCGACTTCGCGGGCGAAGTCGACGAGATCGATCCCCACGCCGGCGTGACGCTCACGCGCGGCCAGCGCGTGACGGCGTGGTGGGTCGTTCCCTGCTGGCGCTGCGAGCAATGCCTGGCCGGTCATCCCAACCGCTGCGCGCTCGACTACAAGTATCTCGGCGCCCATCTGCCCGGCGCCTACGCGCAGTACGTGAAGCTGCCCGCCCGCAACCTCATCGCCATGCCCGATAACATGAGCTGGGAGGAAGGGGCCGCGTTTCCCACGGCGTTCGGCTGCGCCTGGCACATGCTGGTCACCAAGGCCGAGCTCCGCCCCGGCGAGACCGTGCTGGTCCACGCCGCCAGCTCGGGGGTCAGCACGGCCGCCATCCAGATCGCCAAGGCCGTCGGAGCCTACGTCTACGCGACGGGCAGCGCCGACTGGAAGCTCGAGCGCGCCCGCGCGATCGGCGCCGACGAGACCATCAACTATGCCACCCACGACTTTCAGGCCGAGATCATGCAGCGCACGAGCAAGCGGGGGGTCGACGTGGTCTTCGAGCACGTGGGCGGTGACGTCTGGGAGAAGTCGATCCGCAGCCTCACGCGCGGCGGCCGGCTGGTGACGACGGGCGGGACGGCGGCCTACGACGTCAAGATGAACGTCGCCTACGTCTTCCACAAGGAGCTGAAGCTCCTGGGCGCCAACAGCACGACCCGGCGCGAGCTGGAAGTCCAGATGCCGCTGATCGCGGCGGGGCGGCTCACACCCGTCGTCGATCGCGTGTTCCCGCTCGCCGAGGCCGCCGACGCCCACCGCCACATGGCCGCGCGCAAGCATTTCGGCAAGGTCGTCCTCCGCGTCGAGCATTGAGAGCGCAGGTGCTCCAACGTGGCGGAGTCGCGTCGATTGAGCGGCCGCCTACCGGTTGCCGTCGCGGCGGCTTAGCAGAGCGACCACGAACCCGGCATCAACGATGACGCTTCTGGCCGTAACCCGTCCTCTTTAGGTAGGCCTTCTTACGGGCGCTGAGATCCGGAGGCAACCCCTCCACGGAGCCGACGAGATCGGCGATGACGTGGATCGCCGCTGGGCGCCGGCGGGCTCTTCCGGGGATGACACTCAAGCGCTCACGAACGACGTCTGATTTTGAAAGCTTCCGCCCGCGAGACTCGGCCTCGATTTCGGCCAGGAGCGCTTCGGGCAGTCTGACCGTCAAAGTCTTCATGGTGATCCGTTCGAGTCCTCGTCCTGTGCGTGGGGCTCGCCGCGCCGCGGTGGCGATTTGAGCGCGCCGCGGGCGGCGCCGAGGCGCTGGTAGTCGCGGGCCCGCTGGGCGAGATGGCGGCGGAAGTAGATCAGCCCCACGTCGAGCGGGCCGAGCTTCTGCGGCCGCTCCAGATTCAGGCGCTCGCGCTTGAAGACGACCAGGTCTTCCTTCTCGTTCGTCGCGATGAGGACGGCGGGCTTACGATAGGCGTGATACCAGAGCGCTTGCCACGCGGCGTGGAGCAGGTTGCGCGGCCGGCGCACGAGCGTGAACGTCCACACGCGGGTGTCGTGCTCGGTGACGGGGACCATCCAGCGCAGGTGGATGCTCGCGCCGATCATCACGCGGATCTTGCTCGGCAGCTCGACGTTGTGCTGCACGCCACGGTACTTCGGCAGCGGTGACTGGCCGCCGCGATAGCCGGGGTTGCCGGGGAGCCGACGCCACCAGACGCGCCGGGGCCAGCTGGCGTCGAGGGCGGGGTAGTACGCCTGCCCGACGTGGGGGGCCGTCCACGCGGCGTTCACCCACGTCTCGCCTTCGCTCGCGATCGTGACCCCGCCGATGTGGACGATCTTCTGCCGGAAGAACGGCAGTCGATAGTTGAACAGGCGCCAGACGTTGACGCCGCGGTGCAGGTAGAACTCGTGGAAGTCGATCCCCTGGGCCATCGGCTCGGTCCAGTTCGCTTCCCACATCTTGACCCGCATGTAGCGCCGCCCCGTCAGCTCCGGATCGGAGAGCTCGGCGGGCAAGTCCTCGTCGACCGGCACCGGCGCCGTCTCGCCCATCCAGACGAAGACGATGCCCATGCGCTCGTCGGTGGGATAGGCGCGGGCCCGGAGCTTGCCGACGAACGGCGAGTCCGGACGCTCGATCAGGCCGGCCACGCATTGTCCGGTCCCATCGAACACGTAGCCGTGATACGGGCAGGTCACGGTGCCCTCGAACTCGCAGACGCCCAGTGACAGGCGCGCGCCGCGGTGCGGGCACCAGTCGCCGAGCGCAACGACCTTTCCCGCGCCGTCACGAAACAAGACGAGGTCGTCGCCGAGCATCGTCAGGTGCACGGGTGTGCGGCGCACCTTCCGCGCCTCGATGGCCGGGTACCAGTACTCGCGGAACCCGAGCTTCGGGCAGTAGTCGAAGGGGCCGATCTGCGAAGCGCCGGCGACGTCCGGCACCGTCCCGTCCGCCGTCGGCAGGTCACCGTTCGCGCGATCGATCGTGTCCACCATGACGACTCCTCCTGCGGGCGGGGCGGGGTCTGGCGCCAAGGATAAACCGTTCCCGCAAATTGGGTGGTAGAGTCTTGTCGCTGGCCGCACTGCGCATCGAGGTGAGGGAATGACGACCATCGAGCAGGAATACGTCGAGACGCGCCCGAAGTCGCGGGCGCTGTATCAGCGGGCGCTGGGGTCGATGCCGAGCGGCGTCGCCCACGACGGCCGCGTGATCACGCCGTTTCCCTTCTACGTGGACCGCGCCGACGGGCCCCGGAAGTGGGACGTCGACGGGCACGCGTACCTCGACTGCTGGAGCGGGCACGGCGCCCTGATCCTCGGCCACAACCATCCGGCGATCCTGCGCGCCATCATGGAGCAGGCGCCGCGCGGCCTGCACTACTCCGCCTGCCACGAGCTGGAGGTGCGGTGGGCCGAGCTGATTCGCGGCTGCGTGCCGGGCGCCGAGCGGGTGCGCTTCACGATGACGGGGACCGAGACCACCGCGCTGGCCATCCGCGTCGCTCGGGGCGCGACCGGCCGGTCCAAGATCATCAAGTTCCGGGGTCACTTTCACGGCGTCCACGATGCCGCCGTGTCGGCCGTCAAGGATCCCTTCGAGCTGCCCATGACGGCGGGCGTCCCCGCGGAGACGCTGTCCACGGTCCTCGTCGCGCGCCACAACGACCTCGCCCACGTCCGCGAGCTGATGGACGAGCACGAGGTCGCCGCGGTGATCCTCGAGCCCGCGGCGGCGCGGTCGATGGTCGTGCCGACCGACCCCGCGTTCCTGCGCGCGCTGCGCGAGCTGACCCGCGCGCGCGGCGTGGTCCTGATCTTCGACGAAGTGGTCACGGGCTTCCGCCTGGCTCCGGGTGGGGCCCAGGAGTATCTCGGCGTGACCGCCGACCTCACCTGCCTGGCCAAGGCCGTGGCCGGCGGGCTGCCGGGCGCGGCGCTCACCGGTCGCGCGGACCTCATGGACGGCATCGCCTTCACGGGCGACGGCAAGCGCGATCGCACGCGGCGCGTGGCCGATCAGGGCACCTACAGCGCCACGCCGCTCATCGCCGCCGCCGGCGTGGCCGCGCTGGAGATCCTGAAAACCGGCGACGTGCAGCGGGAGCTCAATCGCAAGGGCGATCGGCTCCGCGCGGGGATGAACCAGGTCCTCAAGACCCGCGGCGTCCGCGGCTGCGTGTACGGCGCGGCGTCGATCTTCCGGATCTTCCTCGGGGCCGACACCGAGGAGCTCGGGGTCACCACCTACCGGATGGACGAGGCGCGGCTCGATCGCGGGATGGGGCCCGTCGGCACGCGGCTCCACCTCGCGATGCTGCTCGAGGGCGTGGACTACAACCGCGGCTCGGCCATCGGCTGGCTCAACGCCGCCATGACGGACAGCGACATCGACGCGATGGTCGGAGCCTTCGACCGGTCGCTCGACCGCCTGGCGCGCGAAGGCGCGCTGGGCGAGTTCACGGGAGGAGGGTCGACGCGATGAGTGATCAGAAGCAGCTGTTCAGCGCCAGCCTGGCCAAGGACGCCGTCTACAAGACGGGGCTGCGGAGCTTCATGGAGTACCGCGATCTGGGCATCGAGAACGCGACGCACGGGCAGTTCCGGGCCCACGTGATCCGGATCAAGAAAGACGCGGCCGGTCATCACGATCTGCACACGACGGGCCTGCACGCGCACCAGTGCGACTTCCAGATGTTCTACGTGCTCGAGGGCTGGATCAGGTTCGTCTACGAGGGCCACGGCGAGCACGTCTTCCGCAAGGGCGACTGCATCCTGCAGCCCCCGGGCATCGTGCACAACGAGCTCAAGTGCTCCGATGACGTCGAGGTCCTCGAGATCTACTCACCGGCCGTCCACGAGACCGTGGTCGTCGGCCGGATGCCGGAGGCCGCCGCGGCGACGACCCTCGCATAATCCCGCCCTACAGTTTCTGCAACGCGGGGAGCATCGTCGTCGCGACGAGCTCGATCATGCCGAGCGCCTCGGCCTGCGTCATCCCGGGCCAGAAGAGGCGCAGGGCGAGGTGGGTCACGCCGAGCTCACTGAACCGCGCGAGCCGGTCGAGACACTCGTCGGGGCCGCCGATGACGAACGGATCGTCCATCAGCTGATCGACGGCGAACGACGCGGCGACGCCGGGCAGGCCGTGCGTCGCATACCCCTTGTACTTGGCCTCCACACCGGGGCGCGCCTTCGCGCGCGCCTCTTCGTGGGTTCTCGCCACGTAGAACTCGCGATGGACGGGAACGTCCGACGGCACCGGGTGACCGCTCTCGGCCAGCGCGGCGCGCCAGACGGCGAGCGCCTGTCGTAGCTCGTCGTGGCGCAGGGTGCCGATCGCGTAGAACGGATGGCCCAGGCGACCGGCGCGCCGGACCGCGGGCTCGGTCATGGCGGCGATCCAGATCCGCGGATGGGGGCGCTGATACGGCCGCGCCGTGGGGCGGGCCTCGGTGACGTGGTAGAAGCGCCCGTGGTGGGTGACCTCGGTGTCGACCCAGAGCCGTTTCATGAGCGCCAGGCCCTCTTCGAAGCGCGCCGCGCGCTCGGACATCTTGAATCCCGCCGCCTCGAACTCCTCGGCGCGATAGCCGAGGCCGGCGCCCAGGATCAGCCGTCCCTCGCAGATGTGGTCGAGCGTGGCGACGTCCTCGGCCACCTGGACCGGATTCAGGAGTGGTGTGAGGAGCACGCCCGTGACGAGCTCCATGCCCCCCGCTTCGGCCGCGAAGCGGGCGAGGACGGGAATCGGCTGAAAGTGCTGGAAGGGGGCGATGAGCCAGTGATGGCCCCAGGAAAGGAAGTCGAAGCCGGCATCGCGAGCCGCGCGAAACTGCTCGAGCTGCTCGAGCCACTGACGCTGCAGATCGTGGCCGGCGCCGACGACCTGACCGACCTGGACGCCGATCTTCATGGGACGCTCACCTCGCGCTCTTATAATCGCTCACGTGGGGCACCTGCGCCTGTGGCCAGCACACGTGTTGTGCCTGTGGACGGCCGCTCCTCTCCGCGCGGCGGAGCAGACGGTCTGGGACGCGGTGCGCGCGCCGGGCAGCGTCGTGGTGGTGCGCCACAGCTACGCCCCGGGAACGTTCGATCCGCCCGACGCGAAGCTGGAGGACTGCTCGACCCAGCGCAACCTCGACGCCGGCGGCCGCGCGCAAGCCCGGCGAATCGGCGAAGCGTTTCGACGGAACGGCGTCACCGTCGGCCCCGTGCTCGCCAGTCCGCGCTGCCGTTGTCTCGACACGGCGCGGCTGGCCTTCGGGCAGGCCCGGCCGTGGGACGTGCTCCAGGGCTCGCTCAGGAACGAGGAGCTCCGCCGCCGTCAGCTCGTCGAGATCAGGAAGGCGATCGCCGAGCACGCGAGCGGAGCGCCCCTGGTCCTGGTCACGCATGGCAGCGTCGTGACGGATCTGACGGGGCTCGACGTCCGGATGGGCGCGTTCGTCGTCCTGCGGCGCCAGGCCGACGGCCGCCACGCCGTCGCCGGGGAGCTCTACATTGACTGACCCCGCGCCGCTCGCGGCGCTCCTGGCGTCCCTCGATCTCATCGCCCTCGACGACGATCGCTACGAGGCGCGCAGCGTCGAGCGCGCGCGACCGCGGATGTTCGGCGGTGAGCTGCTGGCCCAGAGCCTGGTCGCGGCGGCGCGCACGGCGAAGGAGCGCGCGTGTCACGCGCTCCACGCGGACTTCCTGCTCGCCGCCGACCCCGCGCTGCCGGTGGAGTACCGGGTACGCCGTGTCCGGGACGGGCGCCGGTTCGCGCAGCGCCAGGTCTCGGCGTGGCAGCGCGGACGCGAGATCCTGCTCGCGACCGTGTCGTTCGCCACGGACGCCGCCGACACGCCGGGCTACCAGCACGAGCCCATGCCGGACGTGCCCGGTCCCGACGGCCTCGCCTCCGAACTGGAGCAACGGCTCGCGATGGCCGAGCGCATGCGTCCGGAGGAGCGGGCCTGGCTCCTCGCTCCACGCGCCGTCGAGGTGCGACAGGTGCGTCCGGTGCCGCTGTTCGATCCGCCGCCCGTGCCCCCGCTCGCGCACACGTGGCTGAAGGCGCTCGGTCGCCTCCCCGAAGACCCGATATTGCATCATGCCGTGCTCGCCTATGCATCCGACGCCACTTTGCTCGACATCGCCTGCTACCCGCACGGCATCAGCTGGATCGACCCGCGCCTCGAGCAAGTGAGCCTCGACCACACCCTGTGGTTCCATCGACCGTTTCGGATGGACGAGTGGCTGCTGTACGCGCAGGTCGTGCCGAGCGTCGCCGCCGGCCGCGCGCTGGCGCGGGGCAGCGTCTTCCGCGGTGACGGCGCGCTCGTCGCCTCGGTCGTCCAGCAGGGTGTGTCGCGGTTCCGGGAGGGATCTTCGAGCCATTGAAGCGTCGGCTCGCCGCGCGGCGCGGCTCACCTCCTACTGCGTTACCAGCTGAGCGCGTCGGCCATGCGGCGCTTGTGCCAGCGGGGGTCGCCCAGGTAGGGGAAGAGCGTGCGTGACATCTGCGTGTGGGCGGCGAGGCCGTACTCGAGCAGGCTGCCCTGGCCCGCGTGGACCTCGTGGGCGGCGTTGCAGGCTTCGAGGTATGCCTCGCTGCTCACCGCCTTGGCCATGTGCACGGCGGCGGTGGCGGGGCGGCCGCTGTCGAGCTTCCACAGCGCCTCGGCGGTGGTCCACCGCGCGGCGTCGAGATGGTTGGCGAGACGGATGATGTGGTCCTGCACGCGCTGGAACTTGCCGATGGGCACGCCGAACTGCATGCGCACCTGGCTGTGGGCGACGGACATCTCGAACACGGCCTGGCAGCCGCCGACCATGTAGGAGCACAGCACGGGCAAGGCGCGCAGGAGCGCGCGGTCGAGCGCGCCCCAGCCCTGGTTCTCCCGACCGAGCCGCCGGGTCGCGTCGATCTCGACGCCGTCGAAGCTCACCTCGCACTGCCACGACAGGAAGCCGGGCAAGCGACGCGCGTGCACGCCCCGCGCGTGCGCGTCGACGACCAGCAGGCTGACGTCGCCGGGCGCATCGCCGGTGCGGACGGCGACGATGAGCTCGGTGGCCGAGGTGGCGTCGCTCACGAACAGCTTCGTGCCGTTGAGGCGATACCCCGCGGCGACCCGCTGCGGGGCGAGCGTGACGCCCTGCGGCCCCCACGAGGTGTTCGGCTCCGTGATGGCGACGGCCAGCACCGCCTCGCCGCGCGCGACCCGCGGAAGCAGGGCGCGCCGCTGCTCGTCCGTGCCCGCCTCGAGCACGGTCAGCGCGCCGAGCACCCCCGAGCTCCAGAACGGTCCCGGCAAGGGCGCGCGTCCCAGCTCCTCGTAGAGCACCGCGGCATCGGTCACGCTGCTCTCGCTCCCGCCGTACTCCGCCGGCAGGAGCATGCCGAGCCAGCCCAGACCGGCGGCCTTGCGCCACAGCTCGGGCACGAGGCTGGACTCCGCGCGCTGGTGGGCGACGATCGCGTGGGTGGGCGCCTCGCGCTCGACGAACGTGCGGGTCGCCGAGCGCAGCATCTCCTGGGACTCGGTGAGGGAGAGATCCACGTCAGCGTCCGCGGAACGCGGGCTTGCGCTTGTCGCGCCAGGCCCCGTGGGCTTCGGCCTTGTCCTCCGTCAGCTCGAGTGTGGCGAAGCGATAGAGATCGACGAGCGAGGCGTCCGAGAGGTTGGGGATGTCCAGGCCGCGCAGCAGCGATTCCTTCGTGAGCCGCGCCGCCAGCGGCGGCAGGGAGGCGACGTGAGCCGCGATCTCGAGTGCCTTGTCCATGACCTTGGCGTGCGGGACCAGCCACTGCGCGAGGCCGATCCGGTAGGCCTCCTCGGCGGTGAGCGGGATCCCGAGCGCGAGCCGCATCGCGTGACCCTGACCGACCCGGCGCGCGAGCCGCACGGTGCCGCCATAGGCGGGCAGGATGCCGAGGGCGACCTGGGGCAGCCGCCACTCCGCCTTGTCGGAGGCGACGAGCAGATCGCAGCAGAAGGTCACGATGCAGCCGATGCCCACGGCATAACCGTTGACGGCCCCGACGATGGGCTTGGAAAAATTCCCGAGCGTCTCGAACGCGCGCTCCCGTCGTTTGGGAAGGCTCTTGATGAACTCCGCGGCGGAGGCCATCGTGTGCGTCCTCGGGTCCTTGAGGTTGGCGCCGGCGGAAAACGCGCCGCCGCTCTCGTCGCCCGTGAGCACGGCGCACCGGATCTCGTCATCGTCCTCCATGGCCGCGAACTGACGGCCAAGCCCCTCATTGAAGTCGGGACCCCACGCATTGCGTGCGCTCGGACGGCTCAGCGTGACGATCCCGATGTGATCCCGCTTCTCGTACATGACAGGCATGAGAGGGACTCCTAATCCTGATTCAGTCCAGCCAGGCCGATCAAAACGGCCCAGATGCTAGGCGGCGAAGGAGGGGCGACTGAGGCGTACTCCGAGTACGCCGCAGGGAGCTCCGACTGAGCCAACGACGCAGATGGGCCGTTTTCATCGGCCTAATGCACGGTGCCGGCGGCTTCGCGGGCGGGGCGGCCTATGCCGATCCGCCGCGACATGCTCACGCGCTGGATGTCGGCGGTGCCTCCCGGGTGCACGGCGATGATGCCGTTGCGCTGCTGGAGCTCGAGGAAGCCCTCGGGCGCGCCCCACGTCTCGTCGCTCGTCAGCGCGGCGGGGCCGACGGCTTCGAGGATCGCGCCGGTCATCCACAGACCCGTCATCTTGCGGTAGTAGGACAGCTGCGGCCCCTCGTAGGAGCGCGGCTGCTTGGCATAGGTCAGCCAGAAGTTGCGCAGGCCGAAGAGCCGCATGACCTCGGTCTTGAGGAAGATGTCGGCCATGAGATCGCGGGTGTCGGCGTGCTGGCTGAGGGGGACGCCGTCGCGCTTGGTCTCCTGGCAGTAGCGCAGCAGACGCTCCCACACGCGATTCCGGCCGATGCGACCGCCGGCGCCGTGCTCGAGCTCGAGATGCGTGCTGGCGGCCTTCCAGCCGTTGTTCTCGCCCCCGACCAGCGTGAAGGCGGGCACGCGCACGTGATCGAAGAAGACGGTGTTCTTCACGGCGGGGTCGGTGCCGCCCTCGCCGCCCGTGCCGAGCAGCTCCATCGGCTGCACGGTGATGCCGGGCAGGGCGGCGTCGATCATGAACCAGGACAGGTTCTCGTGACGCTTGCCGCCGGGATCGGTCACCGCGATCATCCAGATGCGGTCGGCGCCGTTGTCGCTGCCCACGAAGATCTTCTGGCCGTTGATCACGTACTCGTCGCCGTCGCGGATGGCCGTCGTGGTGACGCCGGCGAGATCGGAGCCGGCGCCGGGCTCGGTGAGGAGCTGCCAGGTGCGCACCTCGCCCCGGTAGATCAGCGGCAGGAACGCCCGCTTCTGCTCCTCGGTGCCCCAGACGAGGATCGTGGCCGAGCCGAGCCGGCCACCGCTGTCGTAGTACGGGGGCAGCGAGAGATCGAAGCGGTCGACCTCCTCCTCGAGGATGATCGTGTGATCGACGTCGAGCCCGCCGCCGCCGTACTGGGCGGGCGCCCGCGGATAGAGCCACCCCTGGTCGCCGAGCTTCCGCCCGAACGCGCGCAGCTCACGATAGCGTGCGAGGCTGTCCTCGGCAGAGACCGGCGTGCGCGTGATGCCTCCCGGCACGTTGGTGGCGAGCCAGGCGCGGACCTCGGAGCGGAACCGCTGCTGCTCGTCGGTGTAGGTCACCTCGAAGTCCATCGCGGGCTCCTTCGTCTCCAGCGGGTCAGCGGCGCGGTAGCGGGCGGCCGTAGCTATCGATGCGGAGCTGATCGCCGATGCGGTACTGTTCGAGCTCCCGCTTGTCCATCGAGACGTTCATGCGACCGTTCGGAAACTCGACGATGGCATAGCCGTGCAGGACCTCGATGTCGCTGATACGGCCGACGGCGGCGACGCGCGAGGTGTCATCGACGGTGGCAAAGGTGGAGGCGCACGCGCCCAGCGCGAGGGCGGCGCCGAGCGAGAGCAGGCGGAGCGGGGCCGGCAGTCGTATCGTCATGGCCCGCATGCTATCTCACAACGCCGGTGTCACGGCGCCGCCCGTGAGGAGGCGGTCGACGTCGGGCTCGCTGAACCCCGCCCACGCGAGGATCGCGCGGGTCTCGCTTCCGAACGCGGCCGTCGGCGGGCCCGGGGCGAAGCCGCGGTCCCCCACCTGGATCGGCGGGCCGAGGACCGTCACCGGTCCGAGCGCCGGATGCTCGAAGCGATGGAACATGGCGTTGGCCGCCGGCTGCTCGTGGTCGAGGATCTCGACGGGCAGGGCGACGTCGCTGGCGGGCACGCCGCAGGCGTCCAGGTGGGCCTTCCACTCCTGCGTCGTTCGCGACGCGATCGTCGCCTCGACCGCGGGCTTGAGGGCCGCGTAGTGCGCGTCGAGGTCGGCGACGCGCCCGTCGAGCGCGGGGTCCTCGTGACCGACCGCGACGATGAACTTGCGGCGGAGCGACGGGCTGCCGCAGGCCACGGCGAGCGCGGCGTCCTTGGTGGCGTAGGTCCGGACGTAGATCGCCTGGGACGACGCGACACGGTTGCGCGGCATGCGCTCGACCTGTTCGGCGAACGGGACGCCACCGCCGCGCGCCTGATCGAGCCATTGCCGGAAGTCCGCGTGCCGGGGCCCGTCGAGCCTTTCCACGCGCACCATGAGGTTGTTCTGGAGCGCGAGCGCGGCCAACAGGAGCGACGTGTCGACGCGACCGCCGTGTCCGGTGCGCTCGCGCTGATAGAGGGCGGAGGCCACGCCGAAGGCGAGCAGCGTCGCCGCCATGTAGTCCGCGATGGGGGACTCTCCCGTCGTGGGCAGGCCGTCCTTCACCCGCCCGCCGGTCACCATGAGCCCGCTGCGGGCCTGGACGACCAGGTCCATGCCGGCCAGCGCGGCGTCGGGGCCACGCGCGCCGAACGCGGTGACGGTGCCGACGATCAGGCGCGGGTACCGCGGCGCGAGCTGCTCGTACTCGAGCCCGAGCTCGGCCGCCAGCCCGGGGCGCATGTTGGCGAGCACGACGTCGGCGCGCGTGAGGAGGGCGTCGAGGATCTCGCGGGCGTCTCGATGGCGAAGCTCGAGGGGCAAGGCATGCTTGCCGCGGTTGCGGATGACGAAGTGCCGGCTCTCGCCGGGCACGATGGGCGCGATGTACCGGCCGATCTTGATGACATGCGCGCCGCCGTCCGCCAGCGCCTGCCCCGCCCACGGCACCGCGATGAAATGCCCGAACTCCAGCACCGTCACGCCCTCGAACGGCCGCTCGCCGGCCACGCTCAGTCCCCCATGACGAGGCCGCCATCGACCTTGATCGCCTGGCCTGTCATGTAGTCGGAGTCGGGACCGGCGAGGAACGCGACCACGCCGGCGACGTCCTCCGGCGTCTCCGGACGGCCCAATGGAATCCCGGCGGTGCGGCGCTTCCACGCCTCGCGCGCCGGCAGGCCGTGGAGCGCGCCGAGCTCGCGGTCGATCTGCTCCCACATCGCGGTGTCCACGGCGCCCGGGCAGACGCAGTTGGACGTGATCCGATCGTGCGCAAACGCCTGCGCGGCGGAGCGGGTGAGGCTGATCACGCCGGCCTTGGACGCGGAGTACGGCGCCGTGAAGTGATTGCCCCCGCGGTAGCCGGCGATCGACGCCGTGTGGATGAGCTTGCCACGCAGCTCGGACCCGGGCATGGGCGATTGGTCCTTCATCCGCCGCGCCGCCGCCTGGAGCACGAAGAAGACGGCGCGCAGATTCACGCCCAGCACGCGGTCCCACTCCGTCTCGGTGACCTCGAGCAGGGGCTGCACGCGAATGACGCCGGCGTTGTTGAAGAGCACGTCGAGACGTCCCCAGCGCCGGTACGGCTCGTCGATCATGCGCGCGATGTCCGCCGCGCGCGTCACGTCGGCGTGGACGGCGAGGCCGCCCAGCTCGCCGGCCAGCTGGTCGGCCGCGGGGCCGTCGACGTCGGCGAGCACGAGGCGGGCGCCGTCGGCGGCGAGCCGCCGCGCCGTCGCCGCGCCGATCCCGCGGGCGGCGCCGGTGATCAGGACGACGCGGTCGTCGAGACGGCTCAGCGAGAGCCCCGACGCGAGGCCGCGAGCACGTCGACCACGTCGTCGACAGACGGGTTCTTTGCGTCCTTGTAGGAGCTGAGACGGCGCCAGATCTCGGCGGCGGCCACGTGGAAGCCGTCGGGCAGACCGGCGGCGGCGAAGGTCGCCGCGATCTCGTTCATCTCGCCCACGAAGCGCCAGGCCTTGGGCGCGCTGCCGCTGGCCGCGTCCTCGGCGCGCTTGAGGAGCTGGGGCTGCGAGGTTCGCCATTCCGCGAGCAGGGCCTCCTCCACGCCCTCGATCGCGGCGAGGGCGCGGACGCTCAGGATGAGCGCCGAGGTGCCCTTCGTCCACGACGCGTACGCCATCTTCACCGCGGAGGCGGCGCCGGCCGGCGCGTCGAGCACGATCACCTCGAGCGCCGAGTCGCCGAACAGCGCCTTGATCTGTGGCGCACCCGCGCCGGACACGTAGAGCCGCGTGGTGCCACGCTTGCGGGGTGGGGGGCCGATGATGCCGCCGTCGATGCAGGTGGCTCCGGCGGCCTCGATCACCCCCGCGATCTCGCGCGCCGTCGCCGGCGACACGGCGTTGCCGTCGACGTACATCCGGGCGAAGCCGGCCGCGGCGACGTCGCGGGCCACGTCGAGCGCGGACTCCGGCGGACAGACGGACACGATCACGTCGCTGGCCGCGACCAGCTCACGCAGGGAGCCGACGTCCTCGAGGCCGGCACCGGCCGCCCGCTCGCGGGTCGCGCTCCGGCGTCCCTCCGACGACCACACCACGCGGGCGCCGGCTTCCCGCGCGCAGGCCGCGACCACCGAGCCCATCTCTCCGGGATGCAACACGCCGATCGTCGTCTGTGCCATGGTCCGCCCCCTGTCGTGATCTCGCCCGATTCTACCGCGCGCGCCCCCAGCCGCGCGCCTCGGCTTGCGCCGCCGGCCGGCGGGCGCCTATCATCGCCGCCATGACGACCGAACCGGTCCTGAAAGACAAGGTCGCGCTGGTCGTGGGCGCGGCCAGCGGCATCTGTCGCGCCGTCGCGCTCACGTTCGCCGAGGCCGGCGCCCACGTGGTCTGCGCCGACATGGACGAGGCGGGCGCCAGCGCCACGGCCGCGGCCGTGGAGAAGGCGGGGGGGCGAGGGCTCGCGCAGCGCGTCGACGTGACGCGGTCCGCGGATGCGCACGCGGCCGTCGCCGCCGCCGAGAAGGTGTTCGGCGGCCTCGACGTCCTCCTCTTCGGCGCGGCCACGCGCGAGCCGAGCGCGACGGTCATGACGATGGAGGAGGCCGACTGGAATCGAACGATCGCGGTGAACCTGACCGGCGCCTTCCTCGTGTGCAAGGCCGCGCTGCCGGCGCTCGCCCGGCGTGGAGGCGGCAGCATCATCCTCATCGCCTCCCAGCTCGGCCGGGTGGCCGCGCCGGAGCGTCCCGCGTACTGCGCCGCGAAGGGGGCGCTGATCCAGCTCGCCAAGGTGATGGCGGCCGATCACGCGCGCGAGCGGATCCGCGTCAACAGCCTCTCGCCGGGCGCCGTCGCGACCGGCCGGCTGGTGCACCGCTACGGGGACATGGACAAGGCCCGGGCCCACCATGGTCCGAAGCACCTGCTCGGCCGTATCGGTGAGCCCGAGGAGATCGCGCAGGCCGCGCTGTTCCTCGCCAGCGACGCCTCGAGCTTCGTGACGGGCAGCGATCTCCTCGTCGATGGCGGCTACACGGCGGTGTGAAGGAGGCGACATGACAGCTCAGGAGTTGCTGAAGACGCACGTGGCGCGGTTCGTCGATCGGCAGGGCGACTGGGACGCGTTCGCCGACGCGCGAGTCGAGGGGTATCGACGGGCGCAGCATCGGTTCATCGGCTCCGGGGCCTCCGGCAAGTCGGATGCCGGCGTCATCCCGGCCGAGCACTTCACGCTGAGCGTGATGTTCGTGCCGCCCGGTCAGGGCAACGCCGCCCACAGCCACGAGGTCGAGGAGGTCTTCTTCGTCCTGCGCGGCAAGGTGCTGGTCTTCATCGAGGACGACGCGGGACATCGCGCGGAGGCCACGCTCGGTCCGTGGGATTGCGTGTCGTGCCCGGCCGGCGTCGTCCACGGCTTCCAGAACGTCGGCCTCGAGCCGGCCTATCTGCAAGTCATGCTCGGCAAGGGTCGGCCGGACCTGATGACCTATCGCGATGCCGAGCTCCAGGGGCAGCGCGACGCCCACCTGGCCACGCCGGCGTGATGCAGGCTCAGGTCCTGCACGCGTGGGGCGACGCGCTGTCCCACGAGAAGATCCCCACGCCCATCCCGGGTCGCGGTGAAGTGCTGATCCGCGTCGAGGCCTGCGGGGTCGGGCTCACCGTGCTGAACTACATGAACGGCAACATGGACCGGCGGCCCGAGCTGCTGCCCCGGATCCCCGGACACGAGTTCGTCGGCACCGTCGCCGAGGTCGGTCCCGAGGTGCATTCCCCTCGAGTCGGCGAGCGGGTGATGGCGTACTTCTACCTGGCGTGCGGCCATTGCGACTACTGCCGGCTCGCCCACGAGCCGCTCTGCCGGAACCTGCGCGGCAACGTGGGCGTCGTCACCAACGGCGGCTATGCCGAGTATGCCGTGCTGCCGTCGTTCAACTGCCTGCCCGTGCCCGACCGTCTCTCCGCCGTCGAGGCCACCGCGGTCATCGACGCCATCGCCACGCCGTTGCACGTCAACCGTCGTGCTGGCATCGGGCCGACCGATCTCGTGTTGGTGGTCGGGGCCGCCGGCGGCGTCGGCATCCACATGGTCCAGATGTCGCGGCTGTTCGGCGCGACGGTGATCGGCGTCGATGTCAACGCCGCCAAGCTCGCGGCCGTGCGCGAGCTTGGCGCCGCCGCCGTCATCGACTTCACGGCGCCCGACGCGCGCGAAGCGCTGCGCGCGGCGGCGCCGGCGGGCGTGACGGCCGCGATCGACCTCGTGGGCAAGCGCGAGACCCTCGCCTTCTGTCTCGAGGCGCTCGACCGCCGGGGGCGTCTGGTCATGCTCACCACGTTCGCCGGCGCCACCGTGGAGGTCTCGCCGCGCCAGCTGGTGCGTGACGAGGTCACCGTGCTCGGAAGCCGCTATGCCTCGCGGTGGGAGGTGTCGCACGCGGCGACGCTCGTCGCCGACGGCAAGATCAAGCCCGTCGTCTCCGAGGTGGTCCCGCTGGAGCGCGTGGGCGAGCTGAACGCCAAGCTACGCGCCCACACCCTCCTCGGCCGCGGCGCCGTCGGGGTCAGACTTTGACTTCTATACATCTCGGTGGATACATGCGCCGTCCGCAAATGCTTCTCCACCGAGATGTATAGAAGTCAAAGTCTGACCCCAAGCGGCACGAAGACGGAGACGCGGGGGTCGGGGCCCACTTCGCGCGTCGCGTGGCCCTGGCCGGTCACGTCCTCGGCGATGAGGATGTCGCCCGGGCCGAGGCGTCGCACCGTGCCGTCGCCGATCTCGATGTCCACGGCCCCGGAGAGCGTGAACACCGCGTAGCGCCCAGGCGCGTGGTGCCACGGGTTGGAGCGCGTGGCCGCGAAGCGCCGGATGAGGATGCCGCTGCCGGGAATCAGCTCCGTGCTCTCGGACTGATCCCCGCGCGGCTCGAAGCGAGGCTCGATCTCCTCGAAGTGTGACTTCCCGTCCGCCCCCGCGTGGATCCGGATGATGGCCATGAGCCCTCCTGTCGGGCGGAGCTCGTCCCCGCCGATGCTGGAGCCTGATCGACGCGCCGTGGTCATGTCAAGCGAGGTCGTGATACATGTCGGAGCCGACGATGCGCTTCAGCGTCCAGCTCCCGACGTGTACCGAAGGCCTGGTCAACCCGATCCCCTTCGCCCGCCCCGAGGACTTCGTCCGCCTCGCGCAGGCCGCGGAGCGGCTCGGGTACGACGCCGTGTGGGGCAACGACCACATCACCGCCGCGCCCTACGTGCGCACGAAGTGGAGCGAGCCGCCCAACTTCTACGAAGTCCTCATGACGCTCGCGACGGTGGGCGCCCACACCCGGCGCGTGCGTCTGGGCACGGCCGTCCTCGTGCTGCCCCTGCGCGACCCGGTCCTGCTCGCCAAGCAAGTCGCGACCCTCGACCAGCTGACGGGCGGACGGGTCGTCCTGGCCGTGGGCATCGGCGCCTACCGCGAGGAGTTCGAGGCGCACTGGCCGCGTCGCGCGGCGGCCCGCCGCGGCGACCTGCTGGACGAGGGGCTGATCGCGCTGCGCCGGCTGCTGACCGAGCGTGAGGCGACCCACGCCGGGGTGCACTATGCCTTCGAGAAGGTCGAGCTCTGGCCGAAGCCGGTCCAGCGGCCGTTTCCCGTCTACATCGGCGGCCACAACGAGGCGGCGGTCGCGCGCGCCGCCCGGCTCGGGCAGGGGTGGCTCCCGGGATGGCGCCCGTTCGACGAGATCCGGCAGCGGACCGCGTTGCTGCGCCGGCTCACCGCCGCGGCCGGGCGTGATCCTCGCGAGGTGGAAGCGGCCGTGCAGTTCACGCTCGTCATCGGACGGACCCCGGAAGAGGCGGTGGCCCGCTACCGCGCGACCGGGATGGTGCAGCACCGGAAGTCGCTCGCCCACTCCGGGCGCGACCCGGCCCTGGCCGAGGCGAACAACCTGATCGGTAGCCCCGAGAGCCTGGGGGAAAAGCTCGCGTTCCTGCAGGCCGCCGGCGTCGATCACGTGTGCGCGTTACAGTTTCCGCACGACTCCGTCGGCGAGATGCTCGAACAGATGGAATGGTTCGCTCGCGAGGTCATGCGGGCGTTCCTGGAAGGAGCCCCGGATGCGTAGGTCGTCCGTCACTCTCCTGGTTCTGCTGGCGCTGTCGGCCTTCGGGCCGGCCCGCGCCTGGTGCGCCGACTACCCGGTTCGCGAGGTGGAGATGATCGTCTCCTTCCCGGCCGGCGGGCCGGCCGACGCCTCGGCGCGTATCCTGTCGCCCAAGCTGTCCGCGATCCTCGGCGTGCCGATCGCCGTCGTGAACAAGACCGGCGGCGGAGGCTCCGTCGGCGCGGACTACGTCGCCAAGGCCAAGGCCGACGGCGCCATCATCTACAACTCGACGAACTCGGCTCTGACGATCAGCCCGGTCATCCTCAAGGACATCACCTACAAGGTCAGCGACTTCACGCCGATCGGCGCCTATGCCGCGGATCTCGGGGTGATCACCGTGCGCGCCGGCGGCCCGGCCCGGACGCTCGAGGAGTTCGTGGACTACGCGCGGAAGAACCCGGGCAAGCTGAACTACGGCTCCGCCGGCCTCGGCACCGTGTCGTTCTTCACCATGGAGCTGTTCAAGCAGGCCTACGGGCTCGACATCGCGCACGTGCCGTTCCAGGGGACGGGGCCCGTGAAGAACGCCATCATGGGCGGCCACATCTCCGTGGCCACCAGCGGGTTCGGCTCGCTGGCCTCGCTGATCCGCTCGGGCGACCTGATCCCGCTGGTGACGACGTCGCCCAAGCGCGTGCCCGCGTTTCCCCAGGTCCCGACGATGGCGGAGAAGGGCTTCCCCGATGCTTCGCTGAACATCTGGATGGGACTCTACGTGCCCGCGAAGACGCCAAGGCCCGTGGTCGAGGCGCTCACGAAGGCCTTCACCCAGGCGGCGAAGGACCCCGCCGTGATCGGCGCGCTCGAGAAGGCGGGGATGCAGGGCTACTACCACACGGGCGAGGAGACCGCGAAGCTCCTCGAGGTCGAGAGCGCCGCCGTCGCGAGAATCGCCGACAAGCTCGGCCTCCGAAAGTAGGGCGGGGGACGAGCCCCCGCCCTACGACGTTACTTGGCGAGCCCGAGCCGCTTGAGACCGTCCTTGGCCCTGGCCTCGGCCTCGGCGTGCTTGCCTTCCTTGTGGTGCAATTGCTCGGGTGTGGCGCTTCGCCTCATGCCCGGGGGGTGGGCTTCTCTGATTCGCGCGCCTGTGGTTACATCGGCACAGGACCATGAATCTCGGCATCCGCCAGAAGCTCGTCCTGCTCAGCCTGCTCATCGTCGTGGTCGTGTCGTTCGGCTTCACGCTGGTCCAGCTGCACCTCACGCGGACCTGGGTGGAGGAGGATCTCAAGGAGCGGGCGGTCTTCTTCGCGCGGGAGCTGGCGGCGACGATCGGCGCCGAGCATGAGCTGGTTCCGGGGCCGGTGCTCGAGCGCAAGATCCAGCAGATCATGGCCGTGCGCAGGAGCGTGCTGCAGATCGACGTCCTTCGCTTCGACTTCGCTCACGCCAGCCCCGTGATCGCCTCCAGCCAGCCGGCGCGCCGGCTGCCCTTCACGGCGGAGGACGCCAACCAGGTCTATCGCGGCAAGGTGGTGTCGCGGCTCGTGCAGGACGCCAAGGGCCGCTACTGGGACGTCATGGCGCCCATCACCTTCGAGGGCAACGTGGCCGGCGGCATCGCCGCCAAGTTCGCCCTCAGTCGCTTCGATGCGCGCGAAGGCCGCCTGCGCACGCTGGCGCTCGTCCTCACGGCCGTCTCGGTGCTGGTCATGGGATCGCTGATGGGCCTCGCCGTGCACTGGATCGTGAACCGGCCGATCGGCCGGTTCATGGGGGCCATCGAGGCAGTGGAGCGCCAGGAGCGCGCCGCCGTCGACGTCGACACCGCGGACGAGTTCGGCGCGCTGGCCCGGCGGTTCAACGCGATGATCGCCCGCATCCACGAGCTCCTGTTCGCGATGCAGCGCAACCTGAGCCACGCCGAGCGCCTGGCGCTGTCCGGAAAGATCATGGCCGAGGTCGCCCACGAGGTCGGCACGCCGCTGCACTCGGTCATGGGCCACCTCGAGCTCCTGCGCGAGGATCTCGCCAGGCACGCGCCGTCGGAGGCCGTCGATCGTCGCCTGGACGTGATCGGCGGCCAGCTCCGTCGGGTGACGGAGATCATCGCCCAGCTCCTCGATCTCACGCGGCGCACGCCCGATCAGCCGACGACCGTCGATCTCAATCGGCTCGTCCGCGACACCTCCGAGCTGGTGCGTCCGGTGGTGGCGGGCGCCGGGCTCACCCTGCAGGTGGCGCCCGAGGGCTCACTGCCGCCCCTCGTGGGCCACGGCGACCAGCTGCAGCAGGTGGTGTTGAACCTGCTCACCAACGCGATGGACGCCACGCCGGTCGGTGGGAGCATCGACGTGAGGACACGCGCGCTCGCGGGGGCGAACGCCGTGGAGCTGGAGGTGACCGACACGGGGCGGGGGATCGGGGAGGCCGAGCGCAAGCAGATCTTCGATCCGTTCTTTTCTACGAAGGAGGCCGGACGCGGCACGGGCCTGGGCCTGTTCATCTCGGCCCAGATCGTCCACGATCACGGCGGGCGGATCGAGCTCGACAGCGTCGAGGGCGAGGGCAGCACGTTCCGCGTCGTGCTCCCCGTGCGTCGCGAGGGCGGATGACGACGGCGTCGATCCTGGTCGCCGACGACGACCTCGTGGCCCGGGACCTGCTCGTGGAGGTCCTCGTGCGCGAGGGATATCGCGTGCGGGCCGCGGGCAGCGGGGCGGAAGCCATCCGCCTGGCCCAGACCGAGGTGATCGACCTCGCGCTCGTCGACCTCCGGATGCCCGACGTCGACGGCCTCGCGGTGCTCGAGCAGATTCGCGCGCTGAGCCCGGCGCCGCCGGTGATCATCCTGACCGCGTTCGCCACCATCGAGACCGCGATCGACGCCATCCGCCACGGCGCCTACGACTATCTGTCCAAGCCGTTTCGCATCGACGAGATCAAGCTGGCGGCGCGCCGCGCGCTCGAGGCGCAGCAGCTCGTGCGCGACAACCGGCAGTTCCGTGAGGAGCTACGCGATCGCTACGGCGTGGAGCGCCTGCTCGGACAATCGCCGCCGATGGTGGCGATCTACCGCCTGGTGGCGCGTGTGGCCGCGCTCGAGACCACCGTGCTCGTCCAGGGGGAGACCGGCACGGGCAAGGAGCTGGTGGCCCGCGCGATCCACTACGCGAGCCCCCGCGCGGAGCGGCCGTTCGTGGCCATCGACTGCGCGGCGTTGCCGGAGACGCTCTTCGAGTCCGAACTCTTCGGCCACGAGCGCGGCGCCTTCACCGGCGCCGTGCAGAGCCGACGCGGGCTGCTGGAGACGGCCGATGGCAGCACGTGCTTCCTCGACGAGATCTCCGAGCTGTCGCCGGGGCTGCAGGCGAAGCTCCTGCGCGTCCTGCAGGAGCGGGTACTGCGTCGGGTCGGCGGCAACGATCCGATCCCGATCAACCTGCGGCTCATCGCCGCCACGAACCGCGATCTCCGCAAGCGCGTCGAGGAGGGCAGCTTCCGGGAGGACCTCTACTACCGCCTGAACGGCGTGACCATCACGATGCCGCCGCTGCGCGAGCGGGGCGCCGACGTGTCGCTGCTGGCCCACGACTTCGTGCAACGCTACGGGGCCGCGTCCGGCAAGCGGCTCGAGGGCTTCTCGCCGGAGGCGCTCGCGCTGCTGACCGCCTACCGCTGGCCGGGCAACGTGCGCGAGCTCGAGCACACCGTCGAGCGGGCCGTGGCGCTGGCGCGCTCCGGCGTCATCCTGCCCGAGGACCTCCCACCCGAGGTCCGCGCGGAGAACGCGCGGGCGCCGGAGCTGCCCGCGGGCCGGATGACGCTCGACGAGGTGAAGCGGTGGTACGTCGGCGCCGTGCTGGACGAGACCGGCGGCAACAAGCTCCGCGCCGCCGAGCTGCTCGGGATCGACCGCCGCACGCTTTACCGCATCCTCGAACGAGAGAGCGAGGACGACTGAGCGGTGACGACGCGGAGGCCGGACATCCCGGCCTCCGCGCGCCTCCGAGGACCTAGGGGTTCTGCTTCTTGGCGTCCGGCTGGGTCGTGGGTGACGCCGCCGGGACTGCGTCGGACCGGCTGCTCCTGACGTTCAGCTTGGCCATGGTCGCGTCGTCCAGCATACCCGTCACCGGCAGGTTCTCCCGGCGCTGGTAGTCGCTGATCGCGGCGCGCGTGCGAGGGCCCATGTAACCGTCGATGGGACCGGGATCGAAGCCCTGGGTCTTGAGGGCTTCCTGGGCGGCCCGCGTGTCGGTCATCGCCACGCGGTCGTCCGAGCGACGCGTCTTGCCAGTGATCTTGTCCTTCACGCGATGGGCCTTGTCCTTGATCGTGTCCTTGGCTTCGACGGCTTTTTCCTTGACCGTGTCCTTGGCCTCGACGGCCTTTTCCTTGACCGTGTCCTTGGTTTCCACGGCCTTTTCCTTGACCGTGTCCTTGGTCTCGACGGCCTTTTCCTTGACGTCGGCTGCCGAGGCCGGGCTGAGGGCCCACGTCGCGCTCAGCGCGAGTGCGCAGGCCAGGGGAATGAATTTGTGCATGGTGCACCTCCTGGGCCTGGTGAATTGCAAGACCTGCACCAGCGACGGCGGGCCGGGATTCTCGCGGAATCGAGCGCCCGCCGCTGCACGGTCAGGCCCGGAGGCGGTATTTTTTTGCGGCGTCGGGGGCGAGGGCGAGGCCGTGGCCGGGCTATCAGCGATGGTGAAGTGGCCGTTCTCGCAGCTATACGATCGCATCTCCTCGGCCCGCAAATGGAGGTATGCTACCGGGAAACCGACCCATGGAAAGGAGACCCATGCTGAAAGTACTCACCTGGTCGCTCATCGCCGGGCTGGCAACCGCGACCATCGTGGCGGCGGCCGGGCCGGAGCCGACTACCGAGGACCAGAAGGTTCTCTATGCGCTCGGGATGGCGATCAGTCAGAACCTGGCCACGTTCAACCTGAGCGAGGCCGAACTCGAGATGGTGAAGGTCGGGCTCAGCGACGGCATCCTGCACAAGACGCCCAAGGCCGATCTGCAAACGTACGGGCCGAAGCTCCAGGAGCTGCAGCGCTCGCGGATGGCGGCCGTCGCGGCCGAGGAAAAGAAGGTGGGGCAGGCCTACCTGGCGAAGGCCGCCACCGAGCAGGGGGCGACCAAGACGGCCTCCGGCCTGATCATCAAGCCCCTCACCCCCGGCAAGGGCCCGTCGCCGAAGCCCACGGACAAGGTCAAGGTGCATTATCAGGGGATGCTGACCGACGGGAGCGTCTTCGACAGCTCGGTCCAGCGGGGCGAGCCGGCGACGTTTCCGCTCAACGGCGTCATCAAGTGCTGGAACGAGGCGTTGCAGCTGATGAAGGTCGGCGAGAAGAGCCGGATCATCTGTCCCGCCGACCTGGCGTACGCCGAGCGTGGCGCGCCCCCGCGCATCAAGCCGGGCGCGACGCTCGTCTTCGAGATCGAGTTGCTGGCCATCGTGCAGTAGGCACCGACATCCACGGGAGGAAACGATGCAGGGCGACACGTACGATCGCGCCGCGGAAGACATGGGTAACATCGTCGCACTCGAGCACGTCAACGTGAGGATCCCGAGCCAGATGACGGCGACGGACTTCTGGGTCAGCGGCATGGGGTTCACCCGCGACCCCTACGTCATGGTCGGCACCACCAACATGTGGATCAACATCGGGCAACAGCAGTTCCACATGCCCACGGGGTATCCCCAGGTCGTCCGCGGTCACGTCGGCATCGTCGTTCCGGATCTCGACGCCCTGACCACCCGGCTCTCCGGCATGCGCGAGACGCTGACGGGCACGAAGTTCGGCTGCGCCCTCGAGGACAAGTCGGTCGTCGTCACCTGCCCGTGGGGCAACAAGCTTCGCTGTCACGCGGCCGGCCCCGAGTGGGGCGACATGACGCTCGGCGTGCCCTACGTGGAATTCGCCGTTCCGCCGGGGCATGCGGCCGGCATCGCACGGTTCTACAAGGAGATCATGGGGGCGCCCGCCGTGTGCACCCCGGTAGGGTCGCTGGCGCAGGCGCGGGTACAGGTCGGTACCGGCCAGGAGCTGATCTTCCGCGAGTGCACGCAGGAGATCCCGAAGTACGACGGTCACCACATCGCGATCTACGTGACGGACTTCGCGGGTCCGCACGCCCAGCTCAAGGACCGCGGCCTCATCACCGAGGAAAGCAATCCCGTCCAGTACCGCTTCACGAACATCGTCTGCCCCGACACGGGCAAGTGTCTGTTCGTGATCGAGCACGAGGTCCGCAGCTTCACGCATCCCATGTACATGCGCCCGCTCGTCAACCGTAACCCGGCCCAGCGGCAGGCAACCTACCAGCGGGGCCGCGACGCGTTCGTGCCGGGCGTCTGATGACATGGGGGCCCCGAGCGGGCCCCCCAAGCCCCCAAAGCTCGGAGCGCCCCGGCGGAGCCGGGGCGCTCCTCGACAGGCACGTTCTGAACCGATGAATGCCGAGTCGGTTTGCCGCGACCGTTCACGCACCGTAATTCCATCATCGCTCGAGAGCGACAGCAACCAGGGGAGGACGTGATGGCCGAGAGCGAAGCATATCGAAGAGGGCGCGAAATCCGCCAGCAGCTGCTGGGCGATGCGTTCGTCGAGCGAGCCAACCGGACGGTCTATACCGATCCCATGATGAAGACGTTCATCGACACCGCGACGGAGACCGTGTTCGGCACGCTGTGGGCGCGGCCCGGGCTCGACCTCAAGACCCGGACGCTCGTCTGTGTGGTGTCGGACGCCGCCACGGCGCGGACGGAAGAGCTCGCCATCCACCTCCGGATGGCGCTCCGCCAGGGCTGGACGGAGAACGAGCTCACCGAGGTGCTGCTGCACCTGATGGGCTACGTGGGCGCGCCGCTCGTGCGGGAAGCGTTCATCACCGCCAAGAAGGTCTTCGCCGAGGTCCGTGGGGAACCGCACGCATGAGACATCGGATCGCCGCCATTCCGGGCGATGGGATCGGCAAGGAGGTCGTGCCGGAGGGCCGGCGCGTGCTCGACGCCGCGGCCCATCGGTTCGGCTTCGAGCTGGAGTGGGAGACGTTCGACTGGAGCTGTGAGGTCTACGCGAAGACCGGCCGCATGATGCCGGAGGACGGCCTCGAACGGCTCCGACGATTCGAGGCGATCTTTCTCGGGGCCGTCGGCTTTCCGGGCGTGCCCGACCACGTCTCGTTGTGGGGGCTCTTGATCCCCATCCGCCGCGGATTCCGCCAGTACGTCAACCTGCGGCCGGTCCGGCTGCTCGAGGGCGTCCGTTCGCCGCTGGCGGGCCGCGGCCCCGGGGACATCGACATGCTGATCGTGCGCGAGAACAACGAGGGCGAGTACTCGGAGATCGGTGGTCGACTCTACCGTGGGGCGCCCGAGGAGATGGCGGTGCAGCAGGCGATCTTCACGCGCACCGGATGCGATCGCATCATGCGATACGCGTTCGCGCTGGCCACGAAGCGACCGAAGCGACACCTGACGTCGGCGACGAAGTCCAACGGCATCATCCACAGCATGCCGTTCTGGGACGAACGGTTCGCCGCGATCGCCACGGAGTATCCCTCGGTCAAGATCGACCAGTTCCACATCGACATCCTCACCGCGCACTTCGTCCAGCACCCGGACTGGTTCGACGTGGTCGTCGGCTCGAACCTCTTCGGCGACATCCTCTCCGATCTCGGTCCGGCCATCGCCGGCTCCATCGGCCTGGCCCCGGGGGGCAACATCAATCCCGAGAAGGAGTACCCGTCCATGTTCGAGCCCGTGCACGGCTCGGCGCCCGACATCGCGGGGCGGGGCATCGCCAACCCGATCGCCCAGATCTGGACGGGCGCGATGATGCTGGAGCACCTCGGCCATCCCGACGCGGCGCAGGCGGTGGTTGGCGCCATCGAGCGGGTGGTGAGGGAGGGCAAGGTCCGGACGCGCGACCTCGGCGGCAACGCGTCGACGGTCGAGGTGGGCAGCGCGATCGCGGCCCTGGTGTGACGCGGTCCGAAGACCCCGGGTGTCGGCGCTCCGCTAGGATCGGAGCGAGTAGAGCGCGTCCCGATGCCATCCCCGGCCACTGCGCCGGACCACGTTGATGCAGAGCGGTCCCTCGACATAGGCGCACTGGGCCCTCGTGGCCGCGTCCTGCGGGTCCAGCACCCACACCTCCAGCACCGGCTTGAGGGGCTCGCCCTCGGCATGCGACTGTTCCGTGAGGTCATCACTCGATATCCACAGTGACCGGGGATAGAGACGGCGGAGCGGTGACGTGTACGCCCCTTTGAGATTCCCGATCTGGTGCAATCCGCACGCGTCGTGAAGCCAGGTGTCGGTGCCGGACAGGTAGGAGACGATGCCGATCTCGCACATGAGCAGATGGGCCGGGGGAAAGTTCGCCAGGCGATACACGCCATGGCTCTGATAGGCCTCGGCGATCGCGCGATAGACCTGCGCGTGTCCCGACTTGTCGAAGTCCCACGGATAGCTGGGGTTGACGAGGAACCGATGGTACAGACTGGGCGTGATCACCGCGAGGGCGATCAGGGCCACGACCCCGGCGTGCCTCGTCGCCCCGCGTGAGGCCAGCGCGTAGAGCGCGACGAGGGTGATCGCGACGAGGAGCAGAAAGACGTTCTCGAAGTACCAGGGGTAGTTGGAGGCGAAGCGGGCATACACTGCGGCCAGCAGCGCCCCTCCGAGCACGGAGAGCGCGCCGGCCAGGCGGCCGCACCGAAGCGCGGACGAGATCAGCGCGAGCATCCACGATCCCAGGGCCAGCCCGCCCACGACGCGCGTGGCGGTGCCCCGCACGTCACTGAACCACCATCCGACCGTCCAGGAAAATCGAGAGAAGAACGGTTCGGCGGAGAACAAGGACTGGGCGCTCGTCACCTGCTTCGCCCAGATCGTGATCGGCACCGGATAGACGTGCAGGACCGCGGCGAGGAGGGCGTAGGGCGCCAGGACACAGTAGAGGCCCTCGAGCGCGCGCAGCACGGACCGACCGCGGTCGGGCCGCCACGCGAGACGGATCAGGGTCACCACGCCCGCCACGGCGCCGAGCTCCGGGCGCGTCATGCCGAGCAAGCCGACCAGCAGGCCCAGGCGAAGAGAGCGCGCCTCGCCGGTGAGCTCCAGGAGCCACGTCGTCGTCGCCAGGAGCACCAGCCCGCTTTCCATGTCCAGCACGGCGGGAAAGGCGCAGGCGCAGGCCCAGAACACGGCGAGCAGCGGGGCATAGAGGCGCAGCCGCCGCCACCAGAACGGAAGAAAGACGGCATTCGCCACGAGACCCGAGACGAAGAGCGTCAGGCGGGCCGTGTCGAGCGCGCGCAGCGGCCATCCGGCCGCGGACAACGCGCCGAGCGGCAACGTGATGGTCGCGAGCTTGAGCGGTGAGGAGGCGAGCAACGCGGGCAGCCCGGTGATCGGAAAGTACTGCGCGGATCCGGTGTCCCAGATGTTCGCGGCGATGTGGAGGTAGATGAACGTGTCGTCGAGAAACGCCGTGCGCAGTCGCGTCTCGTAACGGAAGGTGAGCGACGCGAACAGCGCCGCCGCGACGACGAACACGACCGTCGACGCGCGACCCAGGCGGTTCGCGGCGCAAGCGATCACGTCGATCGCCGGCCAGGGTCATGCGCGGCCTTGACCTCGCCGAAGGCCGCGGCGACGCCATCGACGTCCTCGTCGGTCAGCGACTGGTGGCAGGGCATGCTGATGACTCCGGCCGCGATGCGGTCGGTCTCGGGAAGGTGGTGTGAGCCGTTGCCACCCGCGTGCCGGAACAGGATCTGCTTGTGCAGCGGCGGCGAGAAGTACTGCCGGGTTTCGATGTCCCGGCTGCGCAAGCCCGCGACCATCCGGTCCCGGCCCAGACCGAACGCTTGCTCCTCGAGCAGCAGCGAGGCGTTGCTGAAGGTCGCCCGGTCGGAGGGATGAACGTCCGGAAAGGTGATGCCGGACATCGCCCCGAGCCGCGCCTTGTAGAGCGCGGCGACGTGGCTCTGGCGAGCGCGTCGGTCCTCGAGATCTTCCAGCCCGGCCAAGGCGAGGGCCGCGTGGAACTCCGACATCCGCGCGTTGAGGCCGAGCACCCTCGGATCGTAGTCCCCCTCGTTCCCGTGATTGCGGGCGGCCCGGAGGCGCTTGGCAAGCGTGCCGCTGTCCGTGGTGATGAGTCCTCCTTCGCCGGCCACCAGCAGCTTCGTCGGCGACAGCGAAAAGACCTCCGCGTCGCCGAAGCGACCGATCGGCGCATGGCGATAGTGCGCGCCGAGCGCGTGCGCGGCATCGAAGATCAGCTTGAGCTCGTGCTTGACGGCAATCCGGGTGAGCCCCTCGATGTCGGCGGGATTCCCGTACACGTGGACGCCGAGGATCGCACACGTGCGCTCGGTCAGCTTGGCTTCGACGTCCCTCGGGCTGATGTTCCAGGTGCGCGCGTCGCAGTCGGCGAGCACGGGCGTCAAGCCATTCCACAGGACGGCGTGACCGGTGGCGAAAAATGTGAAGCTCGGCAGGATGACCTCGCCCGAGAGGTCGAGCGCGCGCAGGACGAGCATCAACCCGGCGGTGCCGCTCGACACCGCGATGGCATGCCGCACCTGGAGGCGCTCGGCGGCCGCGGCCTCGAACCGGGCGACCAGCGCTCCGTCGGTCAGGCGACCCGCCGCGTACGCTTCCTGATAGATCGCCACGACTCGGTCCAGGGGCGGTAACAGCGGCCGGGCAAAGCGGATCCGCCGCAGGCCGGCGGCGTCGGGGGTTCGCATCATACGTTCACGGTGCGGCCCAATTATGCATTCGACCCCATCGATTGCAAGGCTGATCTGGGTAGGGGCCGGCGGGGGAAAGGTGCCAATATCGGCTGGGGAGGCTCATATGCGTCTCGTGAGGAAGCTCCTGCGCGTGCTCGGCAGACATCGTGAGTCGGATCAGGGACTGGATATCGGGCCGGGGACGTATTGGACCGCGGCCAACCTGGACGGCATCGCTCCCCAGCTGATATCGATCGGCAGAGATTGCATCATCGCGCCGACCGCGATGATCCTGACTCACGACGCGAGCTTCTTCATTCATACCGGGCGATACCGGGTCGCGCCGGTCAGGATCGGCGACCGGGTCTTCGTCGGCTACGGGGCCATCGTCATGCCCGGCGTCTCGATCGGAGACGACGTCATCGTCGGAGCCGGCGCCGTCGTCACCCATGACGTGCCCAGGGACACCATCGTGGGTGGGGTTCCGGCGGAAGCGATCGGTTCGACCCGTGAGCTGATGGAACGCGAGCGTGACGGGTTGCGCGAGCCTCCCTATCGCTTCGGACAGCCGATCACTCCAGGCGACACGTTGCGCTTCCGGCAGCAGCTCCTTCGCGAGATGGCCGGAGACCATGGAAATCGTCGGCCCGCTGACTGAGGAAGAGTCTGTCCGCGTCGGTGGCGACGCGGACGTCGCGTTCGACAGACGCGTGGGTGCGGCGCTCGTCATCTGGGGCGCACAGTTCGTGCTGGGCTTCTTGACGAGCCCGTTGATCGCTCGGCTGCTCGGGCCGACCGATCGAGGGCGATTCACCTATTTCCTCACCATCGCGCAGTCGGCCGTCGTCGTCTGTGGCCTCGGACTTCCTCAGGCGGTCACGTTTTTCGTCGCGCACCGGAGGTTCGCACGGGCGCAAATCATCGCGGTGGCGGCGACCTGGTGGCTCGCGCTGAGCGGGGTGGCCGGTCTGATCGCCGCCGCGCTCGTCTCCTCGTGGCCGACCGGATTCGCCCATCTCACGCGGCCAGAGGTCGTTCCCCTGGTCGTCGTTTCCCTCGCGTCGCTGGCGGTGGGGCTGTCGTCATCGGTCCTCCTCGGGCTGTCTCGAACCACCGAGTATTATCTCCTGCAGTGCCTCACGTCTCTGACCCTCGTCGGGACGCTGGCCGTCCTCTGGCTGACCGGGCACTTCGCCTATCTCTCGATGATCGAGGCGTACGCCGCCATCACCGCGGTCGCCTGCGTGGTGACCGCCCTGCGCATTGCGCCCCGCGCCGGTCTTCGTTTCACGGCCGCCGGCGACCTGTGGCGCCGAATGTTGGCGTATGCGCTGAAGATATATCCCGGCTCTGTCCTGTCGATGGTCATCGTCCGCGTGGATGTCTTCGTGGTGGCGGCCTTTCATGGCCTCGCGGCGGTGGGCTATTACGCCGTCTCCGTGCAGATGGCCGCGGTCGTCTATCAGGTCGCGGGCCTGGTCGCGACGGTCCGTCTCCCGCGGGTCGCCGGCCACTCGAAGAGCGAGGCCGATCGGTCCTTCCCGCGCATCTCGAGGCGACTCATCGCGACGAGCGTCGTGAGCGCGTTCGCGGTCGCCGTCGCCGGAATCCTCGTGATTCGACTGTGGCTGTGGCAGTTCTCCCCGTCCATCGTCGTGCTCCTCTTGCTCTTGCCGGGCGCGATCTGCCTCGGCCTGGCTCAGCTGTATTTCACGGAGCTGGCGGGTCGTGGCCGCCCGGGGTATGGCAGCGCCGTCACCATCGTGCTCGCCGTGGCGATGATCGCGCTCGACTTCTGGCTCATCCCACGATGGGGAATCAACGGCGCGGCCGTCGCGTCGAGCGTCGTGTACGCCTCAGGGTTCATGTTCGCGCTGGTGGGGGTGCATCGCGAGAGTGGCATCGGATTTCGGGAGCTGCTGCTGATCGGTCGAGGGGACCTGAGGATTTGACGCCGCGAGCCTCTCCATCACGAATCGCAGCGCCAGATACGCGGACACCGCCGCCACGATCAACAGCCGGTAGGCTGACGCCCACGGCCGATACCGCCGTCGGGGATCTCGCTGTCGTAGCAGTCTGGCGTACAGGCGGCTCAGGTCACGCGCCGTGTGACCGAGCGTGAATCGGTCGAGCATCCGCCGGCGGCCGACTCGGCCGAGATGGCGCGCGCGCTCCGGATCTCGCAGGAGCTGGAGGATCGCACGCGACAATTCGTCGGGACTGGCCGGCTCGACGAGAAGGCCGGTCTCGCCGTCCACGACACTGTCGATCATGCCCCCGACTCGCGTCGCCACGAGCGGGCACTCCATCAACAGCGCCTCGATCGTGCCGCCGAGGTTTTCGTTGAGTGATGCCTGAACCGCGACGTCCAGGGCGCGAAGACAGGCCGGGACATCCGAGCGGAATCCTGTGAACACGACGCTCCCTTGCAGGCCCAAGCGGCCGACGAGATCCTGCAACTCGGCGACAACCTTCCGGCCATCGTCCCCGAGCGGCGCCCCGATCAGGAGCAGCCTCGCGGTCGGAAACTCGCCGAGGATGGCGGGCATGGCCCTGATCAGGTACTCGTGGCCTTTGATGTCACGACCACGCAGGCCCGGAGGCGCGTGGCCGGTGCGTCGGTCGGGGCGATAGAAGAAGGCGACCATGCCGACGAGCGGGGTGTCTGCCGGCCACCCGTATTCTCCGCGGAGATCGGCGACCTCCGTCTCGGCGGGATCGAACCGGCGTTCATCCGGCCCGTAGTAGATCAACTCCAGACGACGGTCGGGGACTCCCATGCGACGGTACAGACGGCGGGTGTACTCGCACGACGCGATCACGGCCGTATCCATCCAGCAGGTCGAACGATCGATCCATCTCAGCGTGGGGATCTCCAGATGATACGGCCCGGCGATCATGGCCAGTCGCACGGGGACGTCGGCCAGCCAGGCGGACACCCGGCCGATCATCATCGAGTGGAAGAGGTGGGTGTGGACGACGTCGAACCGTTCGCGTCGGAAGAGGCGAGCCAGCTCCACGATCTTGACGGGAAGCGTGCAGAGATGGGCGATGCCCAACCGGGGCGGCTTCCAGATCAACAAGGGAATGCCTTCTGCGCGGAGCGCGTCGACGAGACTTCCCGCGTCGCTGAAAAGACACGCCGTCACGTCGCATCCATACTCATCACGCAACGTCCGCAACTGCTCGACGACCCAGGTCCCGCCCGCGCCGGCGGCGACGACGTGACAGATCTTCAATGCGGACCGCCGCCGGTGGATCCTTCGAGCCACGCGACCTCGGCCATCAGCCGAGCAGGTCGATGTATTCCTGCAGCCGCCGCTGGGAGACCTTCGTGTAGCGGTCCACGATGATCTGCGCCATCTCGGAGTCGGTGAGTCGCAGCCGCAGGATCTGCAGCGCATCGTCGGGCGACTGGCCGTAGGCCAGCTTCTTCTTGCCGTTCGCCATGTCGAAGAGATACATGTAATGGGGATTGCTGAAGCTGCTCATCCCGCGGCTCCTGCGACGATCTCCGCGTCGTACCCGCCGCGCAGGAGGTCCCGGTAGAACGCGTAATCCACGCCCCGCACCTTCTCGTCGCTGGCGAAGCGGTGGTAGCGGTCGCTCGTCATCAGGCTCTTGCCTTCGGCGATGAGCTGATGGCCGAGCGCCGAGCCCGGGTAGGGCGCATAGAACGCGACGGACGGGATCGAGCGTCGCATCGACCGCAGCATCCGCATGGTCTTGAACGCGTCCTCCCGCGTCTCGCCGGGGACCGCGAGCATGATGTTCGCCCAGAACACCGGCGCGTGCCGGCCCTGGCGCTCGAGGTCGTCGCCGATGCGGTTCAGGAGGTCGATGGTGAAGGCGTTGTCTTCCTCGGTGCATTCCTTGTTGAGGATCTTCAGCACGCGGTCGCTCCCCGATTCGAAGCCGATCGACACGGTCATCCAGTTCGTCTCGCGGATCAGCGCCTCGAAGAGGGCCGGCCACTGGCGCACGGTGTCGGCGCGCGCCGCCGCCCAGTACGGCCAGGCCCGGCGGGCCTTGCGCGGGTACGCGGCGATCCACTCCTTCAGCCACGCCGGGTTCTGAAAGAACATCGAGTCGTGGATCACCACGGAGCCGATCGGCCCGTGGGTCCGGTCGAGATGATTGAGCTCCTCGATGACGGCCTCGACGGGCCGGCGCCCCATGTTCGGGATGTAGGAGTTCTCGTTGCAGAACGCACACTGCCATGGGCACACCCGGCTCGTGAGAATCGTCGCGACCGGTGGCGGGCCCCACCCGCATTCGGGCTCCAGGGGCCACGGGTAGACCTTCTGGAGGTCCCGGCTCGCCGGCTTGGGCCAGAGCGTCCGGTCGATCATCGGCCATTCCGCCATGGACTTGGCGCCGGTGCCGGCGATCACCCGCGGAAACGCGTTCGGATCGCGGACGAGATCCACGATCACGTGCTCGCCGGGCCCGCGACAGATCTTGTCGAACTCGGCGACGCGGGTCATCTCGTGCGGGGCCACCGTGGCGTGGATCCCGCCCGTGACCACGAGGCCCGCGGGATTCACCGCCTTGAAGATCCGGGCCGCCTCGCAGGCGACGGGGAAGGTGTAGCTCCTCACGTTCATGATGAGCATGTCGTAGCCGCGGAGCTTCCGGCGGATGGCGTCCCAGGACGTGAAGGCGCGGGTCGAGAGCATGTCCGTCTTCACGCCGTGCGCGTGCAGGATCGTTCGCAGCAACCCCATGCCGTGATCCTGCCATTGCGGATGGACGCCGCCGCGGTCGACGAGGACGCCGAGGTCGCCGAGATCGAGCCACAGACGCTTCGGCTCTCGGCGCATGGTGCGCCGGAGAACGCCAGGGAGCCTCGGCCATCGCAGTGCTGACATCGCGAACCCGGACGGTATTATAAGTTGACGCGTGGCCGAGCGTTCGCGTGATTGGATGAGGCCAGACCGGGGCGGACCTCGCCACGCCCGCTTCACGCACGTGCTGAGCGTCCTCCTCGCGAGCCTGCCCAAAGGGACTCAGCCGTCGACCGCCCTCATCGATGCCGCGAAGGAATTGGACAAGCACTACATCCGACGCGGTACCCGAACGGGTTCGAGCGCGGTGCGCCCACCGACTTCTATACCCGTCGCGAGGCCGTCGTCTTCGGCTCGTTTGCGGAGGGCAACTGGGCGCCCGGCAGCGATCTCGATGTCTTTCTCGTCTTGAGCCGTTCCGAGCAGGACGGCCCGAGCCACACTACTCGACTGTGTCTGCCCGCTTTACCAGCGTTTCGGCACTCCAGTCCGGCAAGAAGGTGTCGCGGTCGTGAGTGTAATCGCCCTGTCCGACCTCGTATTGGCGAAGGAAGCGCACGGCGTTGACCCACCCGAGGGTCTGTACGAGCACCTCGAAGCCCCGGCGGCGCAACTCGACGGGATCAGCGATGACCGAGGTCATGCGAGCACCTCCCGGGCCAGTGTAACCACATCGGTTATCCGGACCTCCAGATGCTCGCCGTGGCGGTTGGCCAGAGCGAGGAGCCGGTCATCGGTCGTCGCGAACACATCGGCCTTGGCGAGCTCCGCGGAGGCAACGTGAAATGCGTCGAAGTTACGGAAGCCGAGCGAGATGAGTCCCTGGGTGCGCCGCGCCAGCTCGTCCGGTTTCAGCTCGGATCGCGTTGCGGACACGAGCCATGCCGTCACCAGGCCCGCTCGCCAGGCCAAGGGGTTCTGAGCGTTCTCCAAGTCGTGCGCCGCGCTGTGCACGAAGGTGATGCGCTCGGGCGGCTGGCCGAGGAGTTCGAGCACCGCATCCGCTTCCAGGCGGATGCGCGGTTGCGTATGGTCGTCGAACGGCCGCTTCAGGGCGCAGACATCGAGGTATACGCGCATCGCTTCATTATCGACGAGGTCGCGCGGAGACGCGAGCCAATGCCTATGGCTCCCGGACGACGTCGGAGTGGGCTTCCTCGTCGTGGAGGACGGCGAGCGCCTTCAGCCGTTTTTGGGCATTGAGCTCCTCGATGACGGCGTCGACGGGCCGGCGCCCCATGTTCGGGATGTAGGAGTTCTCGTTGCAGAACGCACACTGCCACGGGCACACCCGGCTCGTGAGAACCGTCGCGACCGGCGACGGGCCCCACCCGCATTCGGGCTCCAAGGGCCACGGGTAGACCCTCTCGAGGTCCCGGCACGAGGCCGCCGGGATTCACCGCCTTGAAGATCCGGGCCGCCTCGCAGGCGACGGGGAAGGTGTAGCTCCTCACGTTCATGATGAGCATGTCGTAGCCGCGGAGCTTCCGGCGGATCGCGTCCCAGGACGTGAAGGCGCGGGTCGAGAGCATGTCCGTCTTCACGCCGTGCGCGTGCAGGATCGTTCGCAGCAACCCCATGCCGTGATCCTGCCATTGCGGATGGGCGCCGCCGCGGTCGACGAGGACGCCGAGGTCTCCGAGATCGAGCCACAGGCGCTTCGGGTCTCGGCGTGTCGCGCGCCGGAACACGCCAAGGAGTCCCGCGTCACGCCGCAACCTCAGCGAACGACGAGCGGATTTCGGACCATCAGCCCCGGGAAGCGACCGAAATCCCGATCCGCGGTCCACAATTCGCGCACCCCGTGGAGACGGCAGAGCGCGGCCACGCGCGCGTCGTGCACCAGGGGGCCAGTGATCCGGCCCTCGACCAGGGCGGCACGCAGGCCGAGCCAGTACCCCTCGCCCTCGGCGAGGAGAACGAGGCCCGGAGCTTCGAGCCACGCCTCCACCTGATTCAGCGCGGCTCCGAGCGGGCTGGGCGGAGCGAAGATCCGTGGATGAGTGACAATCGCGAGGAACTCGTGGATGCAGGGCCACGGGATCCCCCAGGGCGCTCGGTGCTCGGCGAGCTCCGCGATCCGTGTGGTCGCTGCCGTGTGCCATTGGGAATCTTCACGGTGAGCGTAGACGAGGAGATTCGTATCGACCGCGATCACCCGCCGCGGCCCTCGTAGGCCATTTCCCGGATCCGCTCCCAGCCGGCGCCGGCGACGCCGGGCTGAAGGCCGTCACCCTTGAATGAGGCCTTGCGCAGGCGGAACGCGCCGACTCGCTGGCGGCGCTCCGCTACGACCGCCCGCAAGCCCTGCTCGATGAGCGCCTTGAGCGTTGTACCTTCCCGGGCTGCGAGCTTCCGGGCCTCTTCCAGGAGCGAGTCGGAAATCTCCACAGTCGTCTTCATATGGGTAGCTGTATCATCGCAACCATATAGCCGTCAATCTCTCCCTTCCCCTTTCGCCATCGCTTCATTACCGACGAGCTCATGCCGCGGATATACTGGAGCTGTGAAGGACGAAGACCTGCGCGCCTATACCCACCGCCCCTGGCACGTGACGGCGGCCCTGAAGCAGGAGCACTGGGCTCGTGAGCTGGCGAGAAATCCCCTGGCGACGTTCGAAGCCTCCCAGGCGCTCTGGGTCCACATGCGGCAGATCAACCCGGACTGGCCGACCAAGGCCGAGCGTCAGGAGGATCTGGCTCACCACATCGCGCTGAAGCGCGCGATCGATCGCGCCGCGAGTATTGTCCTCGCCACAACCCGTCGCTGACCTTCTCGCCGATCTCGCGCGGGGCCTCGGCGCGTTCGGTGTCCGCTGGTTTCTGTTCGGGGCGCAGGCCGCAATCCTTCACGGCGCGGCCCGTCTCAGCGCGGACGTGGACGTCACCGTCGACCTCGGGGCGCGCTCGAGCCGCGATCTCGTCGCCGCTCTCTCCCGCGAAGGTTTCGGGCTGCGCGTCGCCGACGCCGAGGGGTTCGTCGAGGCCACGCGCGTCCTTCCCCTGGTTCACCTGGCCTCCCGGATGCCGCTCGATCTCGTCCTTGCCGGTCCGGGCCTCGAGGAGCAATTCTTCGCACGGGTCACCGAGCGCCTGGTCGGCCACGTGCGCGTGCCCGTCGTGTGCGCCGAGGATCTCGTGGCGATGAAGATCTTGGCGGGGCGATCCCGGGACATGGAAGACGTCACGGCCATCATCCGCGCACACCGGGATCTCGACGTGGAAGGGATCCGCGGCACCCTGAGAATCCTCGAGCGCGCGCTCGATCGCGCCGACCTCATGGTCGAGCTCGAGGGTATCTTGGCAAGCACGAAGGGGAACATACCAGGCCCAAATGCCTGAGCCCGAATCGCCTTGCGCAACCTCAGCTACCCCGAAGCGCTTGCTCCGCGGAAGTACTGAACCGTGCGGGCGAGGCCGTCGTCGAAGTTGACGAGTGGGGTGTAGCCCAGCAACCGCTTGCCCTTCGAGACGTCGGCCAGCGTGTGGGGGACGTCCCCCGCCCGGAGCGGCGTGTGCCGGCGCACGAGCGGGCGGCCCAGCAGCTTTTCCAGCCGCGCGATGATCTCGAGCAGGCTCGTCCGTTCACCGCCGCCGACGTTGAAGACCTCGCCGCCCACGTCGGGTGCGCACGCGGCGAGCAGGTTGGCGTCGACGACGTTGTCGATGTAGGTGAAGTCGCGCGACTGCCGGCCGTCGCCGTGCACCTCCAGGGCCTCGTTCCGGAGCCCCCACAGAATGAACTTCGGGATGACGGCGGCATACTCGGAGGCCGGGTCCTGGCGCGGCCCGAACACGTTGAAGTAGCGCAGGCCCACCGTCTCCACCCCGTACAGCCGGTGCCACACCTGGCCGTACTGCTCGCCGGCAGCCTTGGATACGGCGTAGGGCGAGATGGGCGCCGGCGGCTGGTCCTCGCGCTTGGGCAGCTCGGGCCGGTCCCCGTAGACGGACGACGACGACGCGTAGACGACGCGGGGCACGCCGGCCCGGCGCGCGGCCTCGAACACCTGCAGCGTGCCCGTCACGTTGTTGTCGTTGGCGCCGAGCGGGTCCGCCACCGAGCGGGGGACGGAGCGCATGGCGGCCTGATGGAAGATCGCGCCGACGCCGGCGGCGGCGCGCTCCAGCACGGCCAGGTCGCGGATGTCGCCGTGGATGATCTCGAGGTCGGCGCCGGGCGTGGGCAGGTTCGCCGGCGAGCCGGTGCTGAAGTTGTCGAGCACGCGCACGCGGCCGCCTTCCGCGAGGAGGCGGGCCGCGACGTGGGATCCGATGAATCCGGCGCCGCCGGTGACGAGGAATGTCGTCGTCAACTAATTAACCGTCGAGAACCTGGGTAATCGCATGCGACTCCACGATTGGGCGGCTGAGCCGCCAGGTTATCGAACACGAGTTTGGCAGGGGCAAGGATATACGAATCTCTTGCAATCCCGACGACAAATGTCGTACCGTGCTCGGGATTTGGGGTCCGGCACAACGGGCTGCCGAGGGGAGGCACCGGACGTTCGAAGCGCACTGATCACCGGCATCACCGGACAGGATGGGTCGTACCTCGCGGAGTTTCTACTCGAGAAGGGTTACACCGTCTACGGGATGGTCCGACGCTCCAGCCAGGAAAACTTCGAGCGCATCGAGCACATCCGGAGCCGCATCGATCTGCACCAAGCCGACCTGCTCGATCAACTCTCGCTGATCCGGCTCATTGAGGAGACGCGGCCCCAAGAGGTCTACAATCTTGCCGCTCAAACGTTCGTGCCGACGTCGTGGACCCAGCCGGTCTTGACCGGGGAGTTCACGGCCCTGGGGGTGACCCGGCTGCTCGACGCGGTCCGGCTCATCGATCCCGCCATCCGCTTCTACCAGGCCTCCTCCAGCGAGATGTTCGGCAAGGTGCGGGAGACGCCCCAGACCGAACACACGCCCTTCCACCCCCGCAGCCCGTACGGGGTCGCCAAGGCCTACGGCCACGCGATCACCGTGAACTACCGGGAGAGCTACGGGCTGTTCGCCGCGTGCGGGATCCTGTTCAACCACGAATCTCCGCGGCGGGGGCTGGAATTCATCACGCGCAAGGTCACCGACGGGGTGGCCCGGATCACCTGCGGGCTGCAGCAGGAGCTGCGGCTGGGCAACCTGGAGGCGCGGCGGGACTGGGGCTTCGCCGGCGATTACGTGCAGGCGATGTGGCTCATGCTGCAGCAGGACGAGGCCGACGACTACGTGGTGGCCACGGGGCAGACGCACTCCGTGCAGGAGCTGGTGGAGCTGGCCTTCTCGTACGCGGGGCTCGACTGGCGCCAGCACGTCGTGATCGACCCGACACTGCGGCGGCCCGCGGAAGTCGACTTCCTGCTGGGCGACGCCACCAAGGCGCGGCACAAGCTGGGCTGGGTGCCGAAGATCGGGTTCGTCGATCTCATCCGGCTCATGGTCGACGCCGATCTCGCGCGGTACCGCGACCGCCGCTAGGCCGGGCATGGCCGAGTTCTGGCCCGGCAAGCGCGTCGTCGTCACCGGGGGGGCGGGCTTCCTCGGGTCGTTCGTCGTCGAGGCGCTGCGCGGACGCGGCGTGGAACCCGTGGTGCCCCGCAGCCGCGAGCATACCCTCCGCAAGGAAGCCGACATCGCCCGGCTGCTGGCCGCGGCGCGGCCGGACCTGATCATCCACCTCGCCGCCGTGGTGGGGGGCATCGGGGCCAACCGCGCCAACCCGGGGCGGTTCTTCTACGACAACTTG
>WNGF01000938.1_pt1 | contig 43671 bp, 38 predicted proteins | sample 5400641 | NCBI WGS metagenome assembly WNGF01 (sample SAMN13153371, study PRJNA577476) | soil metagenome | isolation source: 80 cm soil or saprolite under grassland replicate 2 | place: USA:California | collected 2016-06-15 | reverse complement strand
CCTCCAGCGCCCCGATCGCCTCCCGGGCGAGGCGCCCCTGCTCGGCGACAAACAGATCCTCCGCGGCCTCCAGGAACCGCGCCGTCCGCGCCAGCTCGGCCCCGACATCGCTCCCGGCGGGCTGCGCGAGCCGCGCCGGCATACCCTCCATGGCCCGCCGCGCCTCGGGCGACGTGTACACCCGGCCCATACAGGCCGTCATATCCTCCCGGAACCGGCGCAGGAGCGCCCCGCACTCGTCGCCCACCGGCATCTGCCCGAGGATCTTGAGCAGGACGCGGAGGGTGATCCCGAGGCCCCGGTACATCAGCGCGTACTCCTTCTCCAGGCTGCGGGCCTGACCGTCGCCGTCGAGGGCCAGTCGCCGGGCAGAGGCCAAATCGCCGGCGTCCAGAGCCTCCCGGATCGTGTCGGAGAGCCGACGGCCCCACTGCGCGAGCGCCGCCGCCGGCACCTACCCGGCCTCCTGTCCCGCCGGGGCACGCTGGCGCAGTTCCGCCCGCCTGATCTTCCCGGAAACCGTCATCGGCAGCTCGTCCACCCATTCGATCTCGCGCGGACGCTGGAAGGCGCCGAGACGTGTGTTGACGTGCCGCCTCAGCTCGTCGGCGAGCGCAGACGACGGCGCGTGCCCGGGTTTGAGCACGACGAACGCTTTGACGGCCTCCCCGCGCGTCTCATCCGGAACGCCCACAACCGCACATTGCTCGACGGCCTGATGCTCGAGGAGGCAGGCTTCCACCTCGGCCGGCCCAATCCTGAAGCCGGCGCTGTTGATGACGTCGTCGGCGCGCCCCTTGTAATGGATCCACCCCTCACGGTCCATGACACCCAGGTCGCCGGTCAGGAACCATTCGCCCCGGTACGCCGCCTCAGTGGCCTGCGGGCGGTTCCAGTAGCCGAGCATGATGACGGGATCTCCGCGCCGCACGGCGATGACACCCGACTCCTCCGGGGGGAGGACAGTGCCGTCCTCGGCCACAATAGCTATCTCGTGGCCCGGGTATGGCCGGCCGAGCGGCGCGCGGCGAGGTGGGATGAGGGGTTCGTTCTCGCCGATGAGGATGTTCGCCTCGGTCTGTCCGTACACCTCGTTGATCCGGAGGCCCAGCCGTTCCTCCGTCCAGCGGGCGATTTCGGGCGTGACCTTCTCGCCGCCGCTCAAGACGCAGCGCAGCCGCAGCCGGAAGCGGCGAGGGTCCTCCACGTGGACAGCCATCTTCCGCAGCGCCGTGGCGGACAGGAGCGTATTGGTCACGCCGTGGCGCTCCATCAGCTCGAAGGCGGCGACCGGGTCGAAGCGCCCGGAGGAGGCCAGCACGGGAATGCCGTGGGCCAGCGGGCAGAAGAGCCCGACGAGCAATCCCCCGACCCAGGCCCAGTCCGCCGGGCTCCAGTAGAGGTCCCCCGGGCGGAAGAAGTTGTTGGCGTAGTCCACACCGTTGTAGCCGAGGAGGTACCGGTGGGCGTGGAGGGCGCCCTTCGGGGGGCCGCTGGTCCCCGACGTATAGATGAGGAGGGCCGGATCCTCCGCCCGTGTCCCGACCATGGTGACGCCGTCCCCGCCGCGCGCCAGCATGTCGGCGAATGTCGCGAGGCGGCGGTCGCGCGACTGTGCGGGCGCGCGGTCGCAGAGGATGACGTGGCGCAGCTCGGGCAGATCGTTTCGGACCTCGAGCGCTCTCTCGACGTGCTCGCCATCCGTGAACAGCACACGCGCGCCGCTGTCGGCCAACCGGTAGCGAAGCGCCTCGATCCCGAACAGCCGCGAGAGCGGCACGCTGACGGCTCCCAGCTTGAAGACGGCGAGGTGGGCGACCGCGTGCTCCGGGCTTTGCGGCAGCATGAGCGCCACGCGGTCCCCTGCCTCGACGCCGAGGGCCCGGAGCCCCCCGGCCAGCCGGTCCGAGAGGCGCTTGAGATCGTCGAAGGAGTAGGTCGCGCCCGCTTGGCCCTCGCCCTCCCAGACCAGGGCACGGCGGCCCGTGCCGTCAGCGTGGCGGTCGCAGATGTCGTGGGCGATATTGTAATCAGCGGGGATCTTCCAGACGTGGTGAGCACGGGCCTCCTCGTAGGAGACGGCGTCCCGGACTGTTTGATCCGCGAGGACATGGGACATGGGTGGGGCTCCCCCAGCTCGTGTTCCGATCGAACGTTCGATCGATCGAGATGATAGGCGAGCCGCTCGGGCGTGTCAAGCGGCGGTCGCGACTGAGGTCCTCCCCGTTTGCTGGTCCGAGCTGGCCCGGCTGAAGGACCTCGAGCGGGAGAAATGGCCGGCTGAAGAAGCTAGTGGCCGAGCTGACGCTCGACAACCAGATCCTGCAGAACGTCTTGTCAAAAAAAGACTGAGGCCCGCGGGAAGCAAGTGCTCTCCGATGATCGACTCGAGCTGGAAGCTGCTGGCGAGACTCCGACGGGGCGGCCGCGTGTTATGATTGCCGCCGCGCCGCGCGATGATGGCGAGCGGGGCGCGCCGACAATCGGTCTCCAACGCGGAGGCGTGAGCATGCGCAAGCCCACGGCGATCGGAATCGCGTCGTTCCTGCTCGGCTTGGCGGTGGCCCTCGCCGACCCTCTCGTCGCGGAGGCCCAGGACGAGGTCAAGCTCGGCGCGTTCCTGCCCATCTCCGGGATCAGCGCCGACGTGGGTGCGCAGATGAAGGCTGGCACCGAGGTCGCAGCCGAGCGGATGGGGACGCTCCAGGTGGGCGGCAGGCCGATGAAGGTCCGCGTCATCTGGTATGACGACGAGGGCAAGGGTGACGTCGGTCTCAACGTCGTCACCCGCGCGCTCACCGTCGACAAGATCAACGTGGGCATGGGCTTTCTCTCCAGCGACGTTTTCATCCGCGTGATGGACGAGTTCCAGAAGACCTCGACGCCCGTGGTCACCTGCTGCTCGGCGTCGCTCAAGATCGGCGACAAGATCGCCCAGAACAAGATGCAGTACGTCTTCCAGCTCAGCCCCACCGCCAACGACATCGCGCGCTCGGTGACGGCCGCCGTCGCCAAGCATGCCAAGCCGAAGAAGATCGCGCTGCTGAACGAGAACACCGACGCCGGGCGTGACTTCTCGCGCATCGTGCGCGAGTGGTTCGCCGCCAACGCCAAGGACGTCGAGGTCGTCGCCGACGAGTTCGTCGAGCGGGGCGTGGCGGACCTGACGCCGCAGTTCGCGAAGATCAAGCGCTCCGGCGCGCAGGCGATCATCGGCGAGATCTACGGCTCCAGCGGTCCCGTCCTCTTCAACCAATGGTACGAGCTCAAGGTGCCGGCCGTCATCGCCCACATGGGCGCCACGGTGGCCGCCCAGACGTTCGTCGACCAGCACGCCAGGCAGATGGAGCACGCGATCGTCAACAACCGCTGGTGGCCGGCCAAGTACTCCGAGGTGTCGGAGCCGATGATGGCGGCGTACAAGAAGAAGACCGGCACCGAGCCGACGAACTTCGCGGTGCAGGCGCACGACGCCACCCTCGTCGCGCTCGACGCGATCCAGAAGGCGGGCAGCCTCGATCCGCAGAAGATCCAGGCCGCCCTCGAGAACGGCACGTTCGTGACGGCGTGGGGCACGCGCAAGTTCACGCCGCTCGGCGAGGGGCACCGCATGCCCATCCAGACCGTGATCGTGCAGATCCAGGGCGGCAAGAAGGTGCCGATCTATCCCGAATCGGTCGCGGCGGCCGCCGGCGGCAAGTACGTGCCGGTGCCCCCGTACGCGTGGGAAAAGAAGTAGCGCCGCAGCCGAAGCTCGCCCTCGCCGGCCTCAGCAAGTGGTTCGGCGGCCTTCGCGCCGTCGGCGCCTGCTCGTTCGAGATCGCGCGCGGCACCGTGGTGGGCCTCATCGGCCCCAACGGCTCCGGCAAGAGCACGATCTTCAACCTGGTGACCGGCCTGTTGCGGCCCGACGAGGGGTCGATCCTCTACGACGGGGAGCGCATCGACGGGCTCGCCACCCACGAGATCGCGCGCCGCGGCGTCGGCCGCACCTTCCAGTCCGTGAAGATCTTCCGCGATCTGCCCGTGCGCGAGAACCTCGCGATCGCCGCCATGGGGCGCCGCCTCAGCGGCTGGGAGCCGCGCGCGGGCGAGTGGCTCGTGCGCATGGGCCTGGAGCACCTCGTCGACGCGCCCGCGGGCAGCCTCTCCATCGGCCAGCAGCGTCTGCTCGAGCTGACGATGAGCCTGGTCGTCGAGCCCGAGTTCCTGATGCTCGACGAGCCCCTCGCGGGCGTGCACCCGGTGATCCGGCGCCAGATCGCCGACACGCTGAACGGCCTGCGCGCGCGGGGCCGTACCCTGCTGATCATCGAGCACCACATGCCGTTCGTCATGGGCCTCTGCGACAAGGTCGTGGTGATGGACCACGGCGAGAAGATCGCCGAAGGGTCACCGGATGCGATCCGCGGCGACGCGCGCGTGCTCGCGGCCCTGCTCGGGCGGGCCGAGCGCGGGAGTGACGATGCTCGAGCTTGAGGGTCTTCGCTCCGGGTACGGCAAGCTCGAGATCCTCCAGTCGGTCTCGCTCCGGGTCCCCGACGGGACGATCGTTGGCATCATCGGGCCCAACGGCGCCGGCAAGTCGACGCTGCTCAAGACGGCGTTCGGCTATCTCCAGCCCTTCGCGGGCCGCATCCTCCTCGACGGTCGCGAGCTCGCGGGGCTCAGGCCCGACGCGATCATGCGCTTCGGCGTCGGCTACCTCTCCCAGGCCGGCGGACTGTTCGCGGAGATGACCGTGCACGACAACCTCGTGCTCGGTGGCTACACGGTCTCGCGCGCCGCCAAGCGCCACGCGCTCGACGAGGTCTACGCGCGCTTTCCCCTCTTCCGCGACCGCCGCCGCCAGCTCGCCGGCAACCTCTCCGGCGGCGAGCAGCGCCTGCTCGCCATCGCGCGCGCCCTCATGGTCCACCCGCGCCTCATGCTGCTCGACGAGCCGTCGGCGGCCCTGGCCCCGCGATTCATCGACCAAGTCTACGCGACGCTCGTGGCGCTGAACCGCGACGGCATCGCCCTGCTGATCGTCGAGCAGAACGTCGAGGCGATCCTGGCCGTCGCCCACCGCGTGTTCGTGCTCGACCTCGGCAAGAACGCCTTCGACGGGACGCCTCTCGAGCTCCGCGCCTCCGATCGCATCCGGCGGCTCTACCTCGGCGAAGAGGCCGCGTAGTGCTCGAGTCGCTCGTCGAGTTCCTCGTGCAGGGCATCGTCCTGGGAGGACTTTACGCGCTGTTCGCCGTCGGGCTCAGCCTGATCTTCGGCGTGCTCGACGTCATCAATGTCGCCCACGGGGAGTTCTTCGCCGTCGGCGGCTATCTGGCCTTCGCGGCCGTCGTGCTCCTGCACCTGCCGGGTGGCATGGGTGTGCTCGGGGCGGCGGTCGGGACGTTCCTGCTCGGCCTGTGCATCTATCCGCTCCTGATCGCGCCGCTCAAGCGGCGGCTCGGGGGGCGGCCGCAGGGGCCGCTCTACCTCGTGCTCACGCTCGGCCTGTCCACGTTCCTCCAGTCGAGCCTGCTGGCGATCGCGGGGGGCGACTATCTGCGGGTGCCGCCACATCTCGGCGGGATCCTGGACCTCGGCGTCACCGCGGTGAGCTATCAGCGACTGCTCGTGCTCGGGGTCGCGGCCCTGCTGCTCACCGGGCTCTTCGCGTTTCTCCGGTTCCATCCGGAGGGCCTAGCGGTGCGCGCCGTCGCCCAGAATCCCGACGCGGCGCAGGCGATGGGGATCAACCTGCCGCGCATCTTTGCCCTCACGCTGGCATTGGGCACGGCGCTCGCGGGCGTGGGCGGCGCGCTCATGGCGCCGCTCTTCAACGTCTATCCCGCCGTCGGCTTCCCGCTGACCATCAAGGCCTTTGCCATCACCATCCTCGGCGGCATGGGCAACCTGGCGGGCGCGCTGGTGGCGAGTTTCGTCATCAGCATCGCCGAGGCGCTCTCGGTGATGGTGATCCCCTCGCAGTGGCAGAACCTCATCGCGTTCGCCGTCATGATCGTGATGCTCATGTTCCGCCCCCGCGGTCTCTTCGGCCGCGCCACCCAGCGATGACCAGCCGGGCGAGACCGCTCGCGCTCGCCGTCGCCGGCGCCGCCGCGCTCCTGCCCGTGCTGCTGCCGCACCCGTTCGTGCTCAACATCGCGACGCAGGCCATGATCTGGGCGCTGCTCGCCGCGAGCTGGGATCTGCTGAGCGGCTACACGGGGCAGATCTCGTTCGGTCACGCCGGCTTCTTCGCCCTCGGGGCCTACGCCGCCGCCGCGGCGACCAAGCACGCCGAGGTCTCCCCGTGGCTCGGCCTGCTCGTCGGCGCGACGATTGCCGCCGCCGTCGGACTCCTGACCGGCTTCCCCGCCCTCCGGTTGCGCGGCCACTACCTGGCGCTCGTGACGCTCGGCCTCGCCGAGATCATCAGGCTCGTCGCCCAGAACTGGATGACCCTCACGGGCGGTCCCTTCGGCATCCACGACTTCAGGAGCTTCTCGGGGCTTCCCGCCGGCGCGCTCGCCTACCGCCAGGCGATGTACCTGGTCGTCCTCGCCGTCGTGGCCGTCTCCGTCGCGGTCATGTACCAGGTCTGCGAGCGCACGAACGCGGGCAAGGCGTTCCGCGCCATCCGCGAGGACGAGGTGCTGGCGCAGACCCTCGGCATCGACACGACCCGCTACAAGCTGCTCGCGTTCGCGCTCAGCTCGGGCTTCGCGGGGCTGGCGGGCGGCCTCTACGCCTATTACGTGCAGCTCGTGAGCCCGTCCGTCGCCTCAGCGGCCACCACGTCGCTGGTCATCGGCATGGCGGTCTTCGGCGGGCTCGGCACGCTCTGGGGCCCGGTGCTCGGCGCCCTGCTGCTCTACGGCCTCAACGAGGGCTTGCGCTTCGTCGGCGTCGTGTACAACCTGATCGCGGTGGGCTTCGTGATCATGGTCTTCGTCATCTTCTTCCCGCGGGGGCTGGCGGGCCTCGGGAGATCGGCATGAGCTACCGGCTGGGGGTGGACGTGGGCGGCACCTTCACCGACCTCGTCCTCGTGTCGGCGGGCGGCGGCGCGCGGCGCTGCAAGGTGCTGTCGACCACCGCCAACTACGCCGCGGCGATCATCACAGGCGTCCGGGAGCTGATGGCCGCGGCCGGCATTCCCGCCAGCGAGATCGGCGAGATTATCCACGGCACCACCGTCGCCACGAACGCCATCCTCGAGCGACGCGGCGCTCGCACGGGCCTCCTGACCACGGAGGGCTTTCGCGACCTGCTCGAGATCGGGCGCCTGCGCCTGTCCCGGCTCTACGACTTGGGCTTCGAGCGCCCGGCGCCGCTCGTGCCGCGCCGGTGGCGCCGCGACATCCGCGAGCGCATGAATCACCGCGGCGAGGTGGTCACGCCGCTCGACCGCGAGGGCGCGGCCGCCGCCATCGATCGCCTGCTCGCCGAGGGCGTGGAGTCGATCGCCGTCTGCTTCCTGCACGCCTACGCCAACCCCGCCCACGAGGCCCAGGTCGGCGCGATGATCCGCGAGCGCGCGCCCCGCGTCGCGCTCACGCTCTCCTCGGAGATCCTGCCCGAGATGCGCGAGTTCGAGCGCACCAGCACCGCTGTCACCAACGCCTACGTGATGCCCGTCATGGGCCGCTATCTCGCCTCCCTCGAGACGGAGCTGCGCGGGCTGGAGGCCACGGCGCCGCTGCTCATCATGCAGTCCAACGGCGGCATCATGACGGCCGAGGGCGGGCGCCAGCGTCCCGTCCATGTGATCGAGTCGGGGCCTGCCGCAGGCGTCATCGCCACCGCCGCCCTCGCCCGCGCGATCGGGGCGCCCAACGCGCTGAGCATCGACATGGGCGGGACGACCGCGAAGGCCTCCATCATCGAGGGCTACGAGATCAAGCGCACGGGCGAGTTCGAGATCGGCGGCTCGATGTCTCAGGGCAGCCGGCTCAACAAGGGCGGCGGCTTCCTGCTGCGCGTGCCCGCCATCGACATCGCCGAGGTCGGCGCCGGCGGCGGCAGCATCGTGAGCGTCGACGGCGCGGGGGCGCTCCACGTAGGCCCGCGCAGCGCGGGTGCCGTGCCCGGGCCCGTCTGCTACGACCAGGGCGGCACGGAGGTCACGCTCACCGACGCCAACGTGACGCTCGGCTACCTGCACCCCCAGCGCCTGCCGAGCGGCCTCCGCCTCGACACCGAGAAGGCGCGCCGCGCGCTCGCCGAGCAGATCGCGACACCGCTTGGGCTCGATCTCGCCGACGCCGCCCACGGTGTGTACCTGCTCGGGTGCGCGGGGATGGCGCGCGCGGTACGCGCCGTCACCATCGAGCGCGGGCGCGACCCGCGCGAGTTCACGCTGGTGGCGTTCGGCGGCAATGGCCCGCTCTTCGCGGCCGAGATGGCGCGCTCGCTCGAGATCGGCACGATCCTGATCCCGCCCGCGCCCGGTGTCTTCAGCGCCATCGGCCTCCTGGAGGCCGAGGTGGAGCATCACCTGGTGAAGACGTTCCTCAGGCCGCTGTTCGGCACGAAGCCGTCGGAGATCGGCGCTGCGGTGGCGGAGCTGGAACGCGACGCCGAGGCGCTGCTGCGCGGCGAAGGTTACCGGGCGCAGGTGGAGATCGAGCGCGCCATCGACCTCAAGTACCAGGGGCAATCCTTCGAGCTGACGGTGCCGCTCCCGCCGTCGTGGACCGACGAGGCCCCGCGCGAGCTAGCCGCCGAGTTCGGGCGCGAGCACGAGCGGACCTACGGCCACAAGGCGGAAGGCGATCCGATCCAGATGGTGAACCTGAGGCTCACCGCGCGCGTGCTGCGCCCGGCCGACCGCACGACGATCCGGCTCGAAGAGGATTGCACCGCGCGCGGCGCCGACCGCCGCGCCTACTTCGGCCCCGCCCATGGCGCGATCTCGACACCGGTGATCGCGCGCGCCGCCCTCCACGCGAAGCCGAGGCCGGGGCCGCTCCTCGTCGACGAGTACGACGCCACGACGCTGGTGCCGCCCGGCTGCACCGCGCGCCTGGACACGCACGGCAACATCGTCATCACGACTGGAGAGACGCGATGAGCGCGCGCGAGCTCAGCGATCCCATTCTCCTCGAGCTGGCGAAGAACGGCCTCGACGCCATCGTGGACGAGATGGCCATCGCGCTCGTGCGCACCGCCTACTCCAACAATCTCAAGAACGCGATGGACATGTCGTGCGCCCTCTGCGACGCCGACGGCCGCCTGATCGCCCAGGGCCTCACCCTGCCGCTGCACTTGGGCTCCATCCCCGATGCCATGACCCACGTGCGTCGCAAGTTCGGCTCGAGCCTCGAGCCCGGCGACGTGTTCATCCTGAACGATCCGTTCGAGGGCGGCACGCACCTCCCCGACTTCTACATCTTCAAGCCCATCTTCGTGGACGCGCGGGTCGTGGGCTGGTCGACGAGCATCGGGCATCAGCTCGACGTGGGCGGCAAGACGCCCGGCGGCAACGGCTGCGACGCGACGGAGATCTTCCAGGAGGGCCTGCGTATCCCGCCCCTCAGACTCTACGCGGCGGGCAAGCCCGTGGACGCGGTGCTCGAGCTGATCGACCGCAACGTGCGCGTGCCGCGCCAGGTCCTCGGTGACGTGCGCTCGCAGGTGGCCGCCTGCCTCACCGGTGAGCGCGGCTACCTGAAGCTGGCCGAGCAGTACGGTGCCGACCGCTTCGCGGCGTGCACAACGGCGCTGCTCGACCAGGCCGAGCGCCTGGCGCGCAACGCCATCACCGCCATGCCCGACGGCCGCTACGCCTTCACCGACTGGATGGACGACGACGGCATCGATCCCGACCCGATTCCGATCACCGTGGCCATCACCGTCGCCGGCGACCAGCTCGTCGCCGACTTCACGGGCTCGGCGCCGCAGGTGAAGGGCGCGATCAACTCGCCGCTGCCGTTCACCAAGTCCGCCGTCTACGCGTGCGTGCGCCACCTGATCGGCGGCACACCGCCCAACAACGAGGGCTACTTCCGCCCGATCGACGTGATCGCGCCGCCCGGCACCGTCGTCAACCCCGTCATGCCGGCCGCCGTCGCCGCGCGCGGCCTCACCGGCTTCCGCATGGCCAACGCGGTGTTCGGCGCCCTCGCCCAGATCGCGCCCGATCGTGTCTTCGCGTGCGAGGTGGGCGGCGACACGGGCGTGAGCTTCGGCGGCTACGACGCCGAGCGGCGGCCCTTCGTCTTCCTCGAGTTTCTCTTCGGCTCCTGGGGAGGTCGCCCGACCAAGGACGGCGTCGACGCGTGCAGCAGCTCGGTCGTGAACTTCTCCAACAATCCCGTCGAGATCATCGAGTCAGAGTACCCGCTCATGATCGAGCGTTACGGGTACCTGCCCGACACGGGCGGCCCGGGCAAGTTCCGCGGCGGCCTCGCCCTCGAGCGCCAGTATCGCTTCCTCGAGACAGAAGGCACGCTCCAGCTCCGCACCGACCGACGCCTTCACCTGCCCTACGGCCTGGCGGGCGGCCGCCCGGGCACGCCCTCACGCAACGTCCTGAACCCAGGGCCGGCCAATCGCGAGCTGCCCGCCAAGTGCACGCTGACCGTGCGGCACGGCGACGTCTACCGCCACGAGCTGGCCGGCGCCGGCGGCTGGGGTGATCCGTTCGAGCGCGATCCCGAGCGCGTGCTGCGCGACGTGCTGGAGGAAAAGATCAGCGTGGCATACGCGAAGCGGGAGTACGGCGTGGCGATCGACGAGCGCACGTGGCAGGTCGTGCAGGACGAGACGGCGCGGCTTCGCGCGACGGCGCGCGCGGGACGCTGAAGCGCCGCGGATGCACCGCGGAGGAGAAGGTCTCACCCATGCGGATCGGCATCATCGGAGGCGGGCCGGCGGGGCTCTACTTCGCCCTGCTGATGAAGAAGCAGAATCCCCGCAACGACGTCCACGTGGTCGAGCAGAACGCCCCCGACGCGACCTATGGCTGGGGCCTGGTCTTCGCCAGGCCGACGCTCACCTTCCTCGCCGACAGCGATCCAGGGTTCTACGCGGACTTCATGAAGCACCCTGAGGAACTGGACACCATGCGTATCGTCCACCGTGGCGTGGCCGTGCCGGTGAAGGGCAACGTCTGGGCCCGCGTGTCTCGTATCGACATGCTGAACTCGCTGCACCGGCATTGCGTGGAGCGCGGGGTGGAGATCGACTTCCGGTCGCGCGCCGCTGACGTCGAGCGGTTCGCCGGCTACGACCTGGTCGTGGTGTCGGAGGGCGCGGGGAGCCCGATCCGCGCGAAGCACGCCGACTGGTTCGGCCCCTCCGTCGAGCGCTACCGCAACAAGTTCGCCTGGTACGGCACCGAGGCGCTCTTCCCGGCGCTCTCGCTCATCTTCCGGCAGAACGAGCACGGGATCTTCATCGCGCACTGCTACCAGTACAGCACGACGCACAGCACGTTCCTCGTCGAGTGCGACCCGGAGTCCTGGGCGCGCGCGAGGCTGGACCATATGAGCGACGAGCAGAGCGCGCGGTACTGCGCCCAGGTGTTCCGCGAGGACCTCGGCGGCAAGCCGCTCCTGTCCAACAAGACGCAGTGGATGAGCGCGAGCATCGTGCGCAACGCGCGCTGGAGCCACGACAACGTGGTGCTGCTCGGGGACGCGCTCCGCACCGTGCACTTCTCGATCGGTTCGGGCACGCGCATGGCGCTCCAGGACGCGATTGCGCTGGCCAAGGCGTTCGAGCGCTCGGGCGAGGACGTCGCCGCCGGCCTTGCCGCCTTCACCCGGGCGAGGAAGCCCGGATCGGACGACTTCCAGGAATCGGCGGTGAAGAGCGTCCTCTGGTACGAGAACGTCGCGAGCATCATGCACCTCGACCCGCTGGCCTTCGCCTACAGTTACTTCCGCCGTACCGGCAAGGTGTCGCACGAAGACCTGCACCGCATGGACCCGACTTTCCTCGCCGCCTACGAGGTGGCTCACGGCAGCGGGCCCTGAGCGCCGCTCGCGCAACAACACCCGGATGGATACTGTAGGACATCCGCGTCGCCGGGAAGAGCCCGCCACCGGTGCAGCTAGTGACCGCTCCAGAATACCCTGTAATGCGCACGGAGCTGGGCCTCGACCGAGCGAATGTCGGGCATGCGCCGCGCATCGACATAGGCCTTCCGCACGGCTGGATCCTTGAAATCGACGCTTCCCTTGATGCAGCACATGACGGACCTCGGGTCGTCGGTGTGGGGTAACCCGAGGGCGTGGCCCAGCTCGTGCGCCGCCACTTCATAGAGAAGCGTCTCGGACGGCGTCTGACCCCGCGCCGTGGGCTCGACGAGGGTGATACGGACGGGCAGCTCGATCACGCCGTCTCCGTCGGCCCCGATCTCGGTTTCGCCCATCATCCTCGGGGACGACGCGGACGCAAGCGCCACGCTGACCCCGGCCGCCGATGCGCTCGTGACAGAGCGGAAGGCGGCGAGCCCTAACACGTCGCGGGCGATCGCGTTCCAGTCCTGCACCGCGCGCCGCACTGCAGCCTCGAGCTTCGCGTCGGCGATGGGAGCGACATAGATCGCCAGGGGAAAGCGGCCCCGCGGATGGCCCTCGGCCTGCGACATCTCGACCTCGGACGCCAGGGCCGGCCCCGAGAGGGTGATGAGGACAAGCGCCCAGAGTGCCGCGTCACTCGTCACGGAACTCCTCGCTGTCCTAGCAGCCTGCGAGTTTTCAGCAGCCCTGCCCCGGCCGCACGCAGTCAATACCCTTTGGCGTATCTTCCCCCAGCTAGCGCACTTCTCAGAGAAGGACCCGCCGGCCGAGCCTGGACGACTCGTGCGCGGCCTCCACGACCCTGAGCGCGGTCAGGCCCGCCTCGACGTCCACCGCAGGCGGTGTCCGCTTCGTCACCGACTCGAGGAAGAGCTCGAGCTCGCGGCCGAGGGGCTCGCGCCCCGCCGCCTTGTGGGTCTCGACGGCGCCTTCCGGGGCCTGCCAGGCGCCACCCTGCTTGACGTGGGAATGCTGGAGCACCCGCACCTCGCCCGAGCCGAAATCTCCCGCTAGCGTCGCCGTCTCGCCCACGACCACGCAGTCCCGGTAGGTGCCGGGCGCAAAGTAGCCCGCCTCAACGAAAGTCGGCACCTGGCCGTACTCGACCGAGCAGAACGAGAGATCGTCCATTCCCCGCCCAAGGAAGTCCCGTACCGTGGCGGTGACCGCCGTCGGCGCCCGGCCGAGCATATAGGCGAAGAGATCGAAGTAATGGATGCCGTCCGTCTGCGTCACCCCGACATCCGTGCGCGGCCGCTTGAAGCCCGCGAAGCGCCCCGTGCAGTAGCGGACGTAGCCGATGGCGCCGCTCTGGATCCGCTCCCGCATGAATTGGGTCACGGGGTGAAAGCGGAAGATGTGGCCGACCTGGAGAATGCGCTTGGTCGAGCGCGCTACATCAGCGAGCGTGTGCCCCTCGGCCACGGTGAGCGTGAGCGGCTTCTCGACGAAGCAGTCCTTGCCAGCACGCAGGCATTCGCTGGCCAGGGCCAGGTGGTTATCGGCCGGCGTGACCAGGTCCACCGCGTCCACATGGGGCAGCGCCGCGCGGAAATCGTCCACCGCGCGAGACTCGGCCACGCCCGCCTTGACGGCAAAAGCCCGGCGCTCGGCGGCGACGTCCGCGACCCAGATATCGCAGCCGAGCTCTCCCAGGACGCGCAGGTGCTTTTCGCCCCAGCGCCCGAGTCCCACGAGGAGCACCTTCACTCGCGCACTCTCCCCTCACCGCCCAGGTCCTCGGCGATTTCGTAGCGCAGCAGCCGGTCCTTCATCCAGCGCACGGCGAGGAGATCCTTGAAGGCGCTCCACGCCCGGTTGCCGATGCCGTACTTGGATTGCCCGAAGCGCCGGGGCCGGTGATTGACCGGCACCTCGAGGACACGGAATCCGCGCATCTTGAGGAGCGTCGGGATGAAGCGGTGGAAACCCTTGTAGAGAACCAGGTCGCGCAGGCACTCGCGGCGGAACGCGCGAAAGGTGCAGCCGCTGTCCTGGATAGTCTCCTCCGTCAGCGCATTCCGGATTCGATTGGCTACGCGTGACGATGCGCGCCGAATCCAGGAGTCGCCGTCCGCACGCTGCACGCGCCAGCCCGTCACTGCGTCCCATTGGTCCAGATGGGAGAGCATCCCCGGGATATCGTGCGGGTCGTTCTGGAGATCGGCGTCCATGACCACGACGAAGCGGCCGCGAACGGACTTGATGCCCGCGTCGGTGGCCGCCGTCTCGCCGGCATTGGCCTTGAGGCGCACCAGCCGCACGCGCGGATCCTGCTCGCGGAAGCCCCGCACGATCTCGGCGCTCCGGTCGCGGCTACCGTCGTCCACGAAGACGATTTCATAGCGAAGCCCCGTAGGGGCCAGCACCTCGCGGATCTCAGGCCAAAGGAGCGGCAGGTTCTCCTCCTCGTTGTACACGGGCACGACGAGGGAGAGGTCGAGCGCGCTCCCTCCCGCCGGGATAGTCGCGCTCACGCGCGCGTCGTGGGCGGTGGCCGGCGATTGGTGCCCTGCCACTCGCCCACGAGGCTCTGCGAGATCTGGAGGCGATCGAGGACGCGCGCCAGCGTGTGGTCTACCAGATCCTCGATCTGCTTGGGCCGGTTGTAAAAGGCGGGCATGGGCGGCAGGATCACCGCGCCCATCTCGGCCAGCTGGGTGAGCACGCGAAGGTGGCCCAGGTGCAGCGGCGTCTCGCGCACCACCAGGATGAGGGGGCGGCCCTCCTTGAGCGTGACGTCAGCCGCGCGTGTCAGGAGGTTGTCCGCCATGCAGTGCGCGATGGACGCGGCGGCTTTGATGCTGCACGGCACGACCACCATGGCATCGGTCTTGAAGGACCCCGAGGCGATGGCGGCCCCGACGTCTTTGTTGTCGTAGCGCCGCGCGGCCAGGGCCTCGACGTCCTTCACCGCCCAGTCGGTCTCCTCGACGATCGTCCGCTTCGCGGGATCGGACACGACCAGATGCGCCTCGAGATCCGGCACGCCGCGCAGAAGCGCGAGGAAGCGGATGCCGTACACGGCGCCCGAGGCTCCGCTCATGCCGACCACGATGCGCCTCACAGCCGGAGCCTCCGACGGAACACCTCATCGCGCGTCTTGCTGTAGAGGATCTCCCACTCGGCGCTGCCCTCCGGCACCGAGCGAGAATAGCTGCTGAGCGTCTTGCGCACCTCCTGGTCGACGGTCTCCTCGAGACGGCCCTCCTCCTCGAGCACACGGAAGACCTCGGTGCGGAGCTGCCCGCGGACTTTCTCCTCGGCAAAGCCGCGGATGACCACGCCTTCCGTCTGCGCCAGGTCGGCCACGATACGGTCGGCCAGCCCGAAGAGGCGCTCGCGGCTCATTCGCATCACAGGACGAACCCTCGCTCGCGCGCCAGCTTGGTCTTGGCCAGGGAGAAGAGGCGCTTGTAGTCGGACGCGGAGTCCTTGATGAGCTTTGCGTGGTCCATGAGGAGCGCCTTGACCTCGCCTTCGATCTTCTCCTCGGCGAGGAAGTTCTCGGAGAGGATGTGCCGGACCACCTCGCGAGCCCGGGCTTCATCCTTCATCTCGATGAGCTTCCGCCCCACGAGACGCTTGACCACTGCCTCGGCCATCCTGCTTGCGATGTCATCGCGCCTGGGCATGCGAACATCCGAGACTACACGCCAGAGCTGCGAAGTGTCAAGCCGAAGTGGCTGACAAATCGGCCAAATATGGTCCTACTGGACGGGCAATAGCACCCGGAACCGCGAGCCTTTTCCAGGGAGGCTCTCGACCTCCACTGCGCCGCCATGAGCCTCGGCCAGCGAACGGACCACGTGGAGTCCGAGCCCCAGTCCCTTGGCGGCGGCGGTGTCGGGATGCGGGATGCGGACGTAGCGGTCGAAGATGCGCGGCAGGGCATCGGCTGCGATGCCGACCCCTTCGTCTTCCACGACGAGCTCGACCGTCCCGGGCCGGTCCAGCCCGGCCGCGACGCGGACGCGGCCGCCCCGCGGGGAGTACTTGACGGCGTTCGAGAGCAAGTTCTTGAGCATGCGGTCCAGCGCGTCGCGGTCCGCCCAGACCGGCGGCAGCTCGGACGCCACCTGCCCCTCGAAGCGGTGGCGCGGATGCTGACAGGCGAAGATCTCGACGTTGCGCTCCACCAGCTCGGCCAGGTCGAGGCGCTCACAGCGGAGCTCCAGCGCGCGGCCCGCCTCGATGCGCGAGAGATCGAGCAGGTCGGCCACGATGCGCCCGAGGCGCTGCGCCTCACCGCGCACATGCCCGAGATAGCGCCGGGCCCGGTCGGGCGGCACGGCGCGCTCGAGCAGGAGCTCGCTGAATCCCTGGAGCGCCGTGAGGGGCGTCCGGAGCTCGTGGGAGACCACCGAGAGAAACTCGCTCTTGGCCTGGTCGATCTCGCGCAGCCGCCGGGTCGCTTGCGCGACCTTGTCCTCGAGCTCCTGCGCGAAGCGCCGCTGCTGGAGCGTCAGCTGGGCATTGTCGACCGCCAGCGCCAGGTGCAGCGCCATCTCCCGCGCCAGACGGCAGGCCCCTGGACCCAGGTCGCCGGCACGCTCGATCGCCAGCACGCCGAGACTGCTGGCGCCGGCTGCGAGCGGCACCACGAGTCCCCGGCGGGGCGTCGCTCCACGAGCCGTGCATGAGCCCAGGCGGACGTCACCGTCGAGGTCGGCAAGCAAGGCCGGAGAACCCCAGTCGAGCATCCAGCCCGCGACGGAGCCCTGGTCGAAGCCCGCGGAAGCTGGCGAAGCGACGACGGCCGGCGCTCCAGGGCCGGCGTGGAGAACGAGCGCGGCGCCTTCTGCCTGGAGCGCCCCGCGAATGAGGCGCACGGCCCGCTCGAGCCGCGGCTCGAGCGGGGCGTCAGCGGCCAGCGCGCGCTGAATCTCGAGGAGGGCTTCGAGCTGCGCGCCTCGCTGCCGGGCCTGATCTACCAGATTCCCCAGGACGAGACCGAAGACAAGAGGGGCCGCCAGCGCGACAAGGCCGTCCACGGCTCCGGACCCCAGGCCCGACCGCTCGATGACCGGCAGCACCTGGAGTCCCTGGAGGAGGCCCGCCAGGAGGCCGATGAGGCCCGCGGCCTGAGCGCCACCGCGAAGGGCCGCCCACCCAGCGGGAAGGAGATAGAGGTGCCGGAGGGGCAGGGACGCGGCGCTGTCAGCGATAGCCGCCGCGAGCGCGATCGCGGCCACCAAGGCGAGCGGGCCCGCGATCACGCGTGGAGCGCCCGGTACGCGGCGAAGAAGACGACGGTAGCCACATAGCCAGGAAGCAGGCTGCCGCTCCACGCGCGGAGGGCGCAGCTCGCGAGCCCCAGCAGCGTGAGATAGAAGATGGCGCCCGCGGCAACCTCGATCGCGTGCGGCAGCGCAGGATCGACGAGGTACCGCCCGAGCGCGGCCCCCGTCGCGGCGGCGGCCGCTGGCCAGAAGCTCCACCGGCGCCACAGCGCAGAGAAGAGCGCGCCGCGGAACAGCCACTCGGCCGAGAGCGCATTGGCCCCGACATCGTAGGCGAGGGCTATCCAGTAGGCGCGCAGGGTCGGCAGCGAAACCGTGTAGCCCACCGTCATCGACGCGGCAATGAGCAGATGCAGGCCGAGGAACGCGCCTGCCCCCACCCCGACGACCACGTGCTGCGCCGCCGGCGGCGCCATCCAGCCGAGCCAGCGGAGGCGTGGGCCGGCGCGGCTGGCCTCGCGGGCGAGAACGAGCGGAACCAGCAGATAGAGAGCCGCGCCCATAGCCCCGAGCCGCGACGCCACGGACGCGATGACGAGCAGGCCGGCCACGCGGCAGGCCGGCCGCCGCCAGCCGGGCGCACCGCCGAGCGCCACCACCCAGCCGCCAGCGACGAGTCCCGCGTGGCTCCAACCGCTCGCGAACGCGTAACCGAGACCTCTTGCCGCGTCGACTCCATCGATGGTCAGCCCGATGCCGACTCCCGCCGCCGTGACGCTGGCCACTTCCAGCAGCGGCCGCGTCAGCGCGGACGTCCGGCGGGCGGCGGGATCAAACGGCGCCGTCAGGAGGCGCATCGGCGACCAGGTCCAGGAAGAGCGTCGTCAGCCGCGGGTCGAGGGTCCGGCCCCCCTCGTGCCGGATCGCCCCCAGGGCATCGTCGTGGGACATGCGCCGGCGATAGGGCCGATCCGAGGTGAGCGCGTCGTAGACGTCGGCGACGGCGACCACGCGCGACCCGATGGGGATGCCATCGCCCGTGAGCCCATCAGGGTAGCCACTGCCGTCGTGGCGCTCGTGGTGATGGCGAACGATCTGGGCGCCCTCTGCGAAGAATTCGAGTGGAGCGACGATCTGGGCGCCCGTCAGTGGATGGCGACGCATGGCGGCCCACTCGTCCTCGGTCAACGGGCCGGCCTTCCGGAGAATGTGCTCGGGCACGCCGATCTTGCCCAGATCGTGGAGGAGTCCCGACCGGGCGATGGTCCTGGACAGGGCGGCGTCAAGCCCCGCCGCGACCGCGAGCCGCTGCGCGAGCGTGGCGACTCTTTCGGAGTGCCCGCGCGTGTACTCGTCCTTCGCCTCGAGCGCATTGGCCAGCCCGAGCAGGCTCTGGAAGATCGACTGCTGCAGTCCCCGATGGGTCTTGCGTAGGTCCACGGCATAGGCCAGCGCCTGCTGATAGGCGGCACGGAGCTTGTCATGGGCGCGCGTCATCTCCTCCTCGCGGACGCGCGAGACCTCATAGAGCGCTCGGAGGTCGCGCGCGTACGCCAGCGCCTGCGCCAGCGCTACATCGGCCGCCACGATCGTGTCTCCGGCACCAGCGCCTCGACGAGCGCCAGCAGCGCGAGGGGCGAGAAGGGCTTGGTCAGGTACTCATCGGCCCCGGCCGCGCGGCCGCGCGCGCGGTCGGCCTCCTGCCCCGCCGCCGTGAGCATGACGACGGGGATGCGCGCCAGCGCCGGCTCGCGCCTGAGCTGGCGGCACACCTCGAAGCCGTCGAGCCGAGGCATCTGGACATCGAGCAGGACCAGATCGGGCACTGCCTGTCTGGCCACCACCAGCGCCTCGACGCCGTCGGAAGCCTCGATGACGCGCACGTCGGCGTCCTCGAGGGTGAAGCGCACCAGGTCCACGATGGGCGGCTCGTCGTCTACCACCAGTATGGTCGTCATGCCGCGAAGTCGGATGCGAGCGGCGTGCCAGGCCAGAAATGGCGCAATGGCGGCGGGTTGCGAGGCGGGTATGGGCGGGGCTGCACGGCCCGCTGGGCGGCCGCGAAGCCCGCGTGTCGCGCGCGGCGGGCAGCCGGTTACTCGGAGCGGGCCCGACCTACGACCAAGAGCCGTGTCAGCGCGCGGGCGAGCGCGGCCAATGCCCTCGCGAAGTCGATCTCCTCGTCCACGCCTGTCGGGCTCTTGCCCTGCAGCCGCATCTCGGCACGCTGGCGCGCGCGCTCGGCCCGCGCGCGGTCGATCTCTTCAGGCCGCTCGGCATCCTCGGCCAGGATGATGACACGCTCGGCCCTGACCTCGGCGAAGCCGCCGGCCACGGCCAGATACCCTTCGCGCTGACCCACGCGATACATCACCTCGCCGGCGCCGAGCGTCGTGAGAAAGGCCGCGTGCCCCGGCAGGACGCCGAAGTAGCCCTCGACCCCCGGCGCCACCACCTCGTCCGCCTCGGTGTCGACCAGCATGCGCGTCGGAGTCGCCAGCTCGAATCTCACTGTCTCAAGCCTCCGAACGACATCACTTCGTCTCGGTCATCTTGCGCGCCTTCTCGCGCGCCTCCTCGAGCGTGCCCACCATGTAAAAGGCCTGCTCGGGCATGTCGTCGCAGAGGCCCTCGACGATCTCCTTGAAGCCCTGGATCGTGTCGGCGAGCTTGACGTAGCGGCCCGGCGTGCCGGTGAAGGTCTCGGCCACGTGGAAGGGCTGAGAGAGAAAGCGCTGAAGCTTCCGCGCCCGGGCGACAATGAGCTTGTCCTCGTCCGAGAGCTCCTCCATGCCGAGGATCGCGATGATGTCCTGGAGATCCTTGTAGCGCTGGAGGATCGACTGCACGGCACGGGCCGTGGCGTAGTGCTCCTGGCCCAGGATGATCGGGTCGAGGATCCGCGAGGTCGAGGCCAGCGGATCGACGGCCGGGTAGATGCCGAGCTCGGTGAGCGCCCGCGAGAGCACGGTCGTCGCGTCGAGGTGGGCAAAGGCCGTGGCCGGCGCCGGATCGGTGATGTCGTCGGCGGGGACGTAGATCGCCTGCACGGAGGTGATGGAGCCTTTCTTGGTCGAGGTGATGCGCTCCTGAAGCGCTCCCATCTCCGTCCCGAGCGTCGGCTGGTAGCCGACGGCCGAGGGCATGCGACCGAGAAGGGCCGAAACCTCCGAGCCCGCCTGGGTGAACCGGAAGATATTGTCGATGAAGAGGAGCACGTCCTGCCCCTCGTCGTCGCGGAAGTACTCCGCCGCAGTGACCCCGGTCAGCGCCACGCGCAGCCGCGAGCCCGGGGGCTCGGTCATCTGGCCGAAGATGAGCGCCGTCTTGTCGATGACGCCCGATTCCTTCATCTCGTGGTAGAGGTCGTTGCCCTCGCGCGTCCGCTCCCCTACCCCCGCGAAGACCGAGATGCCGCCGTGCTGCTTGGCGATGTTGTTGATCAGCTCCTGGATGAGCACTGTCTTGCCGACGCCCGCGCCGCCGAAGAGGCCCGTCTTGCCGCCCTTGGTATATGGCTCCAGCAGGTCCACGACCTTGATGCCAGTCTCGAACATCTCGACCTTGGTCGACTGCTGCTCGAAGGCAGGCGCCGGGCGGTGGATCGGCAGGGTCTTGGTGGCCTTGAGCGGACCGGCCTTGTCCACGGCTTCGCCCGTGATGTTGATGATGCGGCCGAGCGTTTCCTTGCCCACGGGGATGCTGATGGGCTGGCCAGTGTCATTGACCGGCATGCCGCGCGTGAGCCCGTCGGTCGCCGCCATGGCGACGGCGCGCACGCGGCTCTCGCCCAGATGCTGGGCGACCTCGAGCACGAGCTTGGCCGAGTAGGCAAAGATGTCGGTGCTGCCTGCGCCGGGCACCTCGAGAGCGTTGTAGATGGCAGGCAGCTTGCCCATCTCGAACTCGACGTCGACGACAGGGCCGATGACCTGGACGATCTTGCCTTGGCTCATGCTGACTCCTACGCTTCGGCTGACTGGCGGAGGGCTTCCGCGCCGCCGACGATATCCAGGAGCTCCTTGGTGATGCGCTCCTGGCGGGCCTTGTTGTACTGGATGGTCAACACGTTGATCATCTCGCGCGCGTTCTTCGACGCGGCCTCCATCGCCGTCATGCGCGCGCCGTACTCGCCGGCCGCGGACTCCATGAGCGCGCGGTAGACTTGCGTCGTCACGTGGCGCGGCAGGAGCGAGGTCAGGATGGCCTCGGGGCTCGGTTCGTAGAGGTACTGCTCCTGGGGGCCCGTGTCCCCGTCCGCGCCAGGTTCGCCCTCGATGGGCAGGAGTTGCTGACGCACGGGGCGCTGCACGGCGACCGAGCGGAACTCGTTGTACATGAGGTGGACCTCATCGACCTCATCCGCCAGGTAGGCGCCCATCAGCTCGTTCGAGAGCTCCTGGGCGTGCGAGTAGGCCAGGCGGTCGAAGAAGCCCAGCATTTCGGACTTCACCGTGAACTGGCGGCGGCGGTAGAAGTCGCGGGCCTTCTTTCCCACGACGACGAGCGTCACCGAGGTCTCCCCCGCCCCGCGCAGGAAGCGGAGCGACTCGCGCAGGATGTTCGAGTTGAACGCGCCGCAGAGCCCCTTGTCCGCCGTGATGATCACGAGCCGCCTGCGCCCCGTGTCGCGCCGCGCGAGCAGCGGATGCGTCTCGTCACCGCTGTGCCGGGCGAGGCCTCCGAGGAGCTCGCGCATCTTCGTGGCGTACGGCCGCGCCGCGATGATCCGCTCCTGCGCGCGCCGGAACTTTGACGCAGCCACGAGCTTCATAGCCTTGGTGATCTTCTGCGTCGACTGGACGGAGCGGATCCGCCGCTGGATGTCCCGGAGCGTCGCCATGGGTCGGGCGCCCTACGCCGCCTTGATGCCCCGCGAGGCGACGAACTCGGCCTTCGCCTCGCCCACGGCCTTCGTCAGCGCGTCGCGAAGCTCGTCGCTGAGCTCTTTCTTGTTCCCGATCTCCGGCAGGAGCTGGGGCTGCTTCCGCTCGAGGTGCGGGTAGAGGAACTCCTCGAACGGCCGCACCTGATCGACCGGAAGGTCGTCGAGCAAGCCCTGGCTGCCGGCGAAGATGATGGCGATCTGTCTCTCGACGAGCAGCGGCGCGTACTGCCCCTGCTTGAGCAGCTCGACCATGCGCTGGCCGCGGGCCAGCTGCTGGAGCGTCGCCTTGTCGAGGTCGGAGCCAAACTGGGCGAAGGCCGCGAGCTCGCGGTACTGCGCCAGGTCGAGCCGCAGCTTGCCCGCGATCTGGCGCATGGCCTTGATCTGGGCGGAGCCGCCGACGCGCGAGACGGAGAGGCCGACGTTCACCGCCGGCCGGATGCCCGAGTAGAAGAGGTCCGACTCGAGATAGATCTGCCCGTCGGTGATCGAGATCACGTTGGTCGGAATGTAGGCCGACACGTCGCCCAGCTGCGTCTCGATGATGGGCAGCGCCGTGAGCGAGCCGCCGCCCAGCTGGTCGTTGAGCTTGGCCGCCCGCTCGAGGAGCCGCGAGTGGAGATAGAAGACATCTCCGGGGTAGGCCTCGCGTCCCGGCGGCCGGCGCAGCAGCAGCGACATCTGCCGGTAGGCCGTGGCGTGCTTCGAGAGGTCATCGTAGATGCAGAGGGCGTGGCGGCCCGAGTCTCGGAAGAACTCCGCCATGGCGCAGCCCGTGTACGGAGCGAGGTATTGCAGCGCCGCGGGCTCCGATGCCGAGGCGATGACGACCGTGGTGAAGGCCATGGCGCCCGTGTCCTCGAGGACCTTCACGACCTGCGCAACCGTGGAACGTTTCTGGCCGATCGCGACGTAGAAGCAGTACACCCCCTGCCCCTTCTGGTTGATGATCGTGTCCACGCCGATGGCGGTCTTGCCCGTCCCGCGGTCGCCGATGATGAGCTCGCGCTGGCCGCGACCGATCGGGATCATGGCGTCGATCGCCTTGAGCCCCGTCTGCAGCGGCTCCTTCACGCCGCGCCGGTCGACCACACCGGGGGCATAACGCTCGAGTGGCCGGAACTCGTTCGACGCTATCGGGCCCTTGCCGTCCACCGGCTGGCCGAGGGCGTTGACGACGCGTCCCACCGCCGCGTCGCCGACGGGCACCTGGGCGATGCGTTTGGTGCGCGCGACGGCGTCGCCCTCCTTGATGAGCGTGTCGTCCCCGAGCAGCACGGCGCCGACATTGTCCTCCTCGAGGTTGAGCACGAGGCCGTAGACGTCACCCGGAAACTGCAGGAGCTCGCCCGCCATGGCGCCGTCGAGGCCGTAGATGCGGGCGATGCCGTCGCCCACCTCGATGACGCGGCCGGCTTCCGTGAGGTCGACCTCGGCCTCGTAGCCCTGCAGCTGCCGCTTGATGATCTCGCTGATCTCTTCCGCCTTGATCATGCCTATCCTCTCACCAGCCGCTCGCGCATCCGCGCGAGCTGCCCGTCGAGACTGCCGTCGAGAATGAGACTGCCCACCTGGGCGACGAAGCCGCCGAGGAAGCTCGTGTCCACGGTCTCCTCGAGAATCACGCGCTTGCCGAGCGTGGCCTGGAGACGCTGTGCCAACTGGCCTTTCTCGGCTTCCGTGAGAGCCACCGCGGCACGCACCTGCGCCCGGATCTGTCCGAGGTCGGCGTCCACGAGGTCGCGGTAGGCCGCCACGATGGCTCCGAGATGGTCGATGCGGCGGCGATCGGCCAGGAGCCCCGCGAACCGGGTGACCAGCGCGCCGCACCCCGCCTGCTCCGCGAGCGCCTGCGCGAGCGCGCGGCGATCCGCCGGCTTGATCCAGGGCCGCACGAGAGCATCGCGAGCCTGCGGACTGCCCTCGAGCAAGGCGAGAAAGGCGCCGAGCTCGCGGCCTGTGGCCTCCCCTGCTCCGGCCTCGACGGCCGCGGCGTGGAGCGCCTTGGCGTAACGTCGGGCCGTGCCTTGCTGGGCGCGCATCGCCCGCTAGTTCTTCTGGCCCATTCGGCCGATGGCGTCGTCCACGATGCGGCGGTGATCGGCGTCGTTGAGGCTCTTCTTGATCAGCCGCTCGGCGGCGGCGATCGCGAGATCGGCCACCTCCTGCCGGAGCTCCTGTCTGGCCCGCCGCACGTCCTGATCCATCTCCTGGCGCGCGCTCGTGACGAGCCTCGCGGCCTCGGCCTTGGCGGCCTCGACGAGTCGGCGCTGCTCGTCCGCCGCGTCCTTCAGGGCCTCGGCCCGGATCTGCTGGGCCTCGGCGTAGGCAGCCTGGATCTTGACGACGTGCTCCTCGCGCTCCTTCTGGGCCTGGGCGCGCGCCGCCTGGGCCTCGTCGAGCGACTTCTGGATGGCCTGCGTGCGCTCGTCCATCTTCTTGAGCAGCGGCCGGTACAGGAGTCTGGTGAGCAGGAAGAGGAGAAGAAGGAAGTTGAAGGCCTGGACGAGTAGGGACTTGTCGAGGCTGATCAGGCTGCCGCCCTCTCCTCCACCCGAGGCATAAGCCACGGCGGGAAGGTAGGAGGCCAGAAAGACGCTGAGGGCAAACGCTCGACGCATCGTGAGTTCTCCGGCTGCGAGGCGTTGTGAAATAAGGGACAAACGTTAGACGTGTATCACGCCGACGGGAAAACTGTCAAGTGGCTTCGGCCCGCGCCGCCGCGATGACACCCCCACCCAGCACGAGGTCGCCCTGGTAGAACACCACGGACTGTCCTGGCGCCGGCGCCCGCTGCGGCACTTCGAAGCGCACCGCCACCCTCGCATCGTCCAGCGGAGTGACGGTCGCCCGCGCGGGCTCATGGCGGTGGCGTATCTGGGCCGTCACGGCCAGTGGCGCATCGAGCCGCTCCAGCGCGATCCAGTTCACCTGGTCTGCGTGGAGAGTGTCAGTATCGACGTCACGAGCCTCCCCGACGACGACCGCGTTCTGCGCGGGGTCGAGCGCCTTGACGTAGAGCGTCCGGCCCGCGGCGAGCCCGAGGCCGCGGCGCTGCCCCACGGTGAAGTTCGCCAGGCCTTCGTGCTCTCCCAGCACACGCCCGCTCCCGTCCACGATAGGGCCGCGCCTGAATGCCTCGGGGATGCGCGCGCGCAGGAAGCCACGGTAGTCGTCGTCCGGGATGAAGCAGATCTCCTGGCTCTCGGGCTTCTCCGCAGTGACCAGTCCCAGCGCGCGCGCCTTGTCGCGCACCTCGGTCTTGCTGAGCGCGCCCACCGGAAAGCGGGCCGCCGCGAGCTGCGCCTGGAGGAGCGGCCAGAGGAAATCCGACTGATCCTTCCGCGCGTCCGCCCCTCTCCAGAGCAGAAAGCGCCCCGTCTCGGAGTGGCGCGTGACGCGGGCGTAGTGACCCGTGGCGACGGCTGCCGCATCCCAAGCGCGCGCGCGCCGTAGCAGCGAGCCGAACTTCACGTCGCGATTGCAGACGGTGCAGGGCACGGGCGTGCGGCCGGCCTCGTACTCGCGAGCGAAGTCGGCGATCACCGTGCGCTCGAATTCCTCCGCACTGTTGAGGAGATAGTAGGGGATACCCAGCCGGCGAGCGACCTGCCGCGCATCGTCCACCGTCGCGGGCGAGCAGCAGCTACCGAAGCGCTGAGCGGGATCCTCAGCCTCTCGCCACGGCCAGACCCGGAGCGTCACGCCCACCACGTCACAGCCCTGCTCCACGAGGAGCGCGGCGGCGACGGAGGAGTCGACTCCGCCGGAGAGACCTACGACGATGCGCTCGGCCATTCGCTCAGTGTACGCGACTGGCAGGCAGCGAGTTGTTTGCCAATCTGCTAGTGAGGCCGGCCGGTGATCAGCTCGGTCAGCCGCTCGAGGTCCTCGGACGAGGTATACGTAATCTCGATACGCCCAGCGCGCTCGCTGCCGACCAGCCGCACGCGCGACGAGAGCGCTTCCCGCAGCGAATCCTCGAGCGCCGTCAGCTCCGCCGAGCGGCGGGCGGCGCGGCGCGACCCCGGCCGGCCCTTCCGCTGCACGCCCTCTTCCGTCGCGCGCACGGACCATGAGTGCGCGAGGATCTGGTCACGGAGCTTGAGTTGTTCCGCGGGGGCGGTGAGCGACAGGAGCGCGCGCGCGTGCCCCATGGTCAGCCGCCCGGCGCGGAGATCGGCCTGGATGGACTCCGGCAGACGAAGGAGGCGCAGACAGTTGGCGACGCTGCTCCGGTCCCGACCGACACGCTGGGCGAGCTGTTCCTGAGTCCAGGAGAAATCCGTCAGCAGCCGCTGATAGGCTTCGGCCTCTTCCATCGGGTTGAGGTCCTCGCGGAGCAAGTTCTCCACGAGGGCAAGCTCGAGCGTCTCGGCATCGCTCGCCTCACGCACGACGGCGGGAACATGGCTCAGCCCCGCCAGCCTGGCCGCCCGCCAGCGTCTCTCGCCCACGATGAGCTCATAGCTCTGGCCGACTCGCCGGACTACGACAGGCTGGAGCACCCCCGAGCGCCGCATGGACTCGGCGAGATCAGCTAAACTACTGTCACCAAAAGCTTTCCTTGGCTGTTGAGGGTTCGGGACTATGGCTTCGATGGGCACGTCCTGGACCTTGTCGGCCGATGCCGCCGTGCCAGAGTAAGGGGATGACGAGAGCAGCGCGCCGAGCCCCCGGCCAAGCCCGTGCTTAGGATTCATGGGCGAGGACCTCCTTGGTGAGTTCGAGGTAGGCGACCGATCCTGGGGAGCGCAGGTCGTACAGCATGATGGGGCGCCCATGGCTTGGCGCCTCGGAAATGCGAACGTTGCGAGGGATGATGGTGCGCATGACCTGGCTTCCGAGGTGTCCTTGGACTTCGGCCTTGACCTGGGTGGCAAGGCTGGTTCTCCCATCGAACATCGTCAACACGACGCCCTCAACCTGAAGACCGGCGTTCAGCCGTTCTCGGACAATGGCGATGGTCCGCAGGATATGAGCCAGGCCCTCGAGCGAGTAGTACTCGCACTGGAGCGGAATAAGGGCCCGATTCGCAGCCGTGAGGGCATTGAGCGTCAAGAGGCCAAGCGAAGGGGGACAGTCGATGATGAGGTAATCGTAGCGCTCCCGGCTTCCGCCCAGGGCCAGCCGAAGCCGCCCTTCACGATGGTCAGTCGACACGAGCTCAACTTCAGCGCCCACGAGGTCGATGTCTGCCGGGATCAGGTCGAGATTAGCCACCGCCGTCTTGCGGGTCACTTCCTCGATCGTCGCGTCATCCAGAAGAACGTGATAGATCGTGCGGGTCAGGCCTGTCTTCTCAATGCCGAGGCCTGTCGTGGCATTTCCTTGAGGGTCCATATCGATCAGGAGGACCCTCCGGTCTGCCAGCGCCAGCCCGGCAGCCAAATTGACTGCGGTAGTGGTCTTTCCAACTCCGCCCTTCTGGTTCGCGACCGCGAGAATTCGGCCCACGTGAGTGCCTTTCCGTTCCACGTGGAACAATAATGTCTGTGTTCCACGTGGAACAATACCCCATAAGCATCTCGCGCATCAAGATGTGTACCCCTTTGCGGCCAGGAGGAAGAGGCGAGATAGCCCAAGGTCCTCGTATTTGATGATCTTCCACTTCGAACCTAGAAGGGAACCTGGCTTCTCGCGGGCTGGATCGGCTGGCGGTCCAGAGGCGACGAAGAGGCCACCAGGCTTGAGATATCTCATGACTACAGGCACGAGCTCACTAAAATTGCCGACGGCCCGGACCACTCCAACGTCAAATCTCTCCGCAAAGTCAGGTACTTCTATCTTAGCATCCGCAGCGCGACCGTGGTGGATCACCACATCTGGCAGAGCAAGCTCCCGCACAAGGGTCCGGAGGAACGAGACGGGCTTCCGCTTCGATTCGATGAGGGTCAGGGACCACATCGGCTCGACGATCCGGAGTGGGAGACCCGGGATGCCGGCACCGGCCCCAACGTCCACGATCCGGAGCGGCCCCTGTGGAAGGACCGCCCGGAAGAGCAACGAGTCGAGGAAGAGGCCTCTCGCGACTGCCGCGCGCGATCGGAAACCGGTCAGGCGGTGGGTGCGGTTCCAGAGAAGAAGCAAGTCAGCGTAGCGCTCGAACCTCGCCCGCTCCTCGCTTGTCGCCCGCCGTCCGACGACTATAGGAAACGCATCGAAGAGCGCTTCGAGGTTCTCGCCGCGCGCTCGAGCCACCAGGAACCGCTTACCCCTTCTTCGCCGCCCGAGCCGCCGGCCGCCCAAGCGCAGGCGTGACGCCACGCTCCATGTAGAGCTGCTGAGCGATCTGCAACACGTTGGACAGCGTCCAGTAGAGCACCAGCCCCGACGGCAGGTTCAGGAACATGAAGGTGAAGACCACGGGCATGAGCAGCATCATCTTCGCCTGCCGCGGATCTCCCATCGTCGGCGTCATCTTCTGCTGTATGAGCATAGAGGCGCCCATGAGAATCGGCAGCACATACGTCGGATCATGCGCTGCCAGATCGCAGATCCAGAGATCGACGCCGAAGAAACGTCCGAAGCACACGAAGGGCGCGTTCTGCATCTCGACGGCGACGGAGAGCGCGACGTAGAGGGCGTAGAAGACCGGGATCTGCACCACCATGGGCAGGCAGCCGCCGAGTGGATTGACCCGGTGCTCGCGGTAGAGCTCCATCGTCTCGCGCTGCACGCGCTGCGGATCGCTCTTGTACTTCGAGCGAAGCGCGTTGATCTGCGGCTGCAGTGCCTGCATGGCTTTCATCGAGCGCATGCTCTTGAGCGTGAGCGGGAAGAAGAACACCTTCGTCAGAATCGTGAGCAGGATGATGGCCACGCCATAGTTGTGCGTGTATCGATAGAACCACTTCAGCAGCCACAGGATGGGGACGGCGACCCACTCCATCGGCAGCCCACCGTAGGCCTGAGGTGCAGGGAACCCACCGAAATATATGGACTTTTCTAGCCCATCGCCGAGAGCCTTGAGGCGCTCGTACTCCTTGGGGCCGACGTAGGTCATGACCCGTCCCTGCCAGGCCTGCCCGGGCCCGAGCGTGGGCAGAACGGCGCGCACCGAGACCTGCGCGGTGTTGTTGGTCTTGCCCTCGGCAACCCGGAATCCCGGGCTCCGCGGCACCAGCACGGCCAGATACCATTCGCTCTCGAGACCGATCCACTTGCTGTCGCTGACTAGCTCGGTCGTCTTGGCCAGATCCTCGTGGGTGGCGCCGCCGTTGATGGCCCGGACGACACGGGTCGGATGCTGGCCCTGGAACTTCTCCGTGATGTCCTTTGGCCAGACGAGCGGCGTCGCCCAGGCCAGCACGATCTCCGCCGTCTGCGGCGCGCGATTGCGATTCTCGACCCGGATCTCGCGGTCGATGTCATAGCCATCGCTCCGGAAGCGCAGCGTCTGTGTGATCCGGAGGCCGAAGCCATCCTCGCCGACGAGCGTCATCTCGCCCGAGGTGGAGCCGCGGCCCAGCTCGAGCACCTCGGGCGACACCGTGAAGTCCACGACCCGTGCCGGCTGGCCGGCGCGTTCCACGACGAGCCCGCGCGGCCCAAGGTGTCCGGGCACTATCATCGGCTTGGCGCCGCGGTAGAGAAGATCCCAGTCGGAGAGATCACCGCCGCGGCTCGCGACCGCGCCGTGATACAGCGGCCCCGTCACTCGGGCCGTGCGGTCCGGCACGGCGGCCACTGGCAGGGGTGCGGCGACGGCCGCGGGGACGCCAGCGGAAGGGGCCAGCCCCTCCGGCGCCTTGGGGGCCGGGGCCTCGGCCTTCTGCGGGGGCGGGGGTGGGGCCGGAGCCTCGGGCGAATGCACGAACAGAGTCTGGTAGACAATCAGCAACCCGGCCATCAGCAGGGCCGCGATGATTGCGCGCTTCTCCATTAGCCTCGAGATTCCTCTCTAGACCCCGTGCGCGGCGGCGGCGGATCGTAGCCGCCCGCATGGAAGGGGTGGCAGCGGGCGAGCCGGCGCAAAGCAAGCCAGCCGCCGCGAATGAGACCGTGACGAACGAGTGCCTCCCGGGCGTACTCGGAGCAGCTCGGTTCGAATCGACACGCCGCTGGGAGCACCGGTCGGAGTACGAGTTGATACCCACGCACGAGCGCCGCCGCGAGCCGCGCCCCCCAGCTCACCGCCGACCTGCTGTGGCGGCCAGCGCGCGCGCCACCTCGCGCTCGAGCTCCGCCGCGTCCGCCGCGAGTACGGCCGCGCGCGCCACGAAGACCAGGTCCAGTCCGCCGGGCCGCGCCACCAGCCGACGATACGCCTCGCGCAGCCGACGCTTGGCACGGTTGCGATTGACGGCGCCTCGGATCTGGCGGCTCACGGCGAAGCCGGCTCGCGCCGCACCGGCTCGCGGACGCCACAGAAGCACGAAGGCGCGACGCTCCTCGCGTCGACCGTGCTGGAAGACTGTCTGGATATCGCTGGGTTTTGTGAGACGGGCGTCACGAGGGAGGCTGTACGCCCCGACGGCTGCCTTCACGCCGGCGCGGCTAGACGCTAAGCCGCTTGCGCCCTTTCGCGCGCCGCCGCTTGAGAACTTTCCGACCACCCTTGGTCTTCATTCGAGCCCTGAACCCGTGCGTCTTCTTCCGGCGCCGCGTGTTCGGTTGAAACGTCCGCTTCATCGAGAAAACTCCTTCCGTCAGTCGTTGAACCTGCGTAGTGTACTGACCGCCCTCGGGCAAGTCAAGGCGCGACCCCCCTTGCGGGCGCATTTCGCGATGTGATAGTGTGCCGTCTCTCACGCTCCTCGACGCGTCTCGGAACTGGCCGCAGAGGCGCCGGAGGTACAGCACGCACCAGATAGAGGTTGCCGTCGAGCTTTCGCCGGTAGAGATGACACGTCGGTCGCGGGCAGCGTTCGGTCCAGCCGTAACACCCCGAGGTCCCCGAACTGCAGGTGGTTATCCACATCTGTGGATAACTCTGTGTGTAACTCGTCCCTCGCCAAGCAGGCGAAAGGTTTAGCCGTGCTCGAGTCCCTGTGGAGTCGCCTGATTGCCGCGCTCGAAGGCAAGGTGCCGCCGGCGGCTCTCGAATCCTGGGTGCGTCCGTGCCGCCTCATCCAGCTCGAGGGCGATCACCTTCGCATCGCCGCGCCGAACAAGTACACCCGCGACTGGCTCTACCAGCATCACACAGACGCCCTGCAGGCGGCCGCCCGAGCGGTGCTCGGCGGCAACCCGCGCATCTCGGTGGAAATCGACCGCCAGCCCGTCCCCCAAGACCCACGACCTGCGCCCGCGGAGGTCGGGCTTCCGGCCACCGGCCTCAGCGCTCGCTACACCTTCGAGTCTTTCGTCATCGGCAACTCGAACCAGTTCGCGCAGGCGGCCTGCGAGGCGGTCGCCGAGTTGCCCTCGCGCGCATACAACCCGCTCTTCATCTACGGTGGTGTCGGCCTCGGCAAGACGCATCTGCTGCACGCGGTCGGTCATCACATCGCCAAGCTCTACCCGCATCTCCGCCTCGTGTACCTCTCCTCGGAGCGATTCACCAACGACCTGATCAATGCCATCCGGTACGACCGCACGGCCGAGTTCCGCGCCAAGTATCGGACGATCGACCTGCTTCTCATCGACGACATCCAGTTCATCTCGGGCAAGGAGCGCACGCAAGAGGAGTTCTTCCACACGTTCAACGATCTCTACGAAGCACGGAAACAGATCGTCGTCTCATCGGACGCCGCACCAAAGGAGATCCCCGAGCTCGAGGAGCGCCTCCGGTCACGATTCGAGTGGGGCCTCATCGCCGACATCCAGCCTCCGGATTTCGAGACGAGAGTCGCGATTCTCAAGAAAAAGGCCGAGACCGAGCGGGTGCGGCTACCCGACGACGTCGCGTATCTCATCGCCAGCCGGATCAAGGCCAATATCCGCGAGATCGAAGGCTCGCTGACGCGCATGATCGCCTTCTGCTCGCTCTCCGGGCGCGAGATGAGCGTCGAGCTCGCGCAGGAGGTGCTGGCGGACCTCTGGGGCGAGGAAGAAAAAATCATCTCGATCGAGCAGATCCAGCGGAAGGTGGCGGAGTTCTTCAGCATCAAGCTCTCGGACATGCGCGCGCAGAATCGCACCAAGTCCGTCGCGTTCCCGCGACAGATCGCCATGTACCTCTCCCGCCAGCTGACGCACGCCTCCCTGAGCGACATCGGCCGGGCCTTCGGGGGTAAGGACCACACGACGGTGCTTCACGCCGTGTCCAAGCTCCAGGCGCTCGTCCAAGAAGACGCCAAGCTCAAGCAGACGATCGACACACTCACGCAGGGGATTACCTTGTGATCCACAGCCGTCCCCCGGTCTCGCGCGTGGCTGTCCACAACACAAGCCATCGATCCACGCCCGCTCTTTCGAACGCTTGCGTCCGGTCCACAGCATCCACCGCCACGACGCTCCTTACGACGACGCAGTTAGGTGTTTCGTTTTTAACCAACGGAGACTGATATGGAAGTCCATGTGGACCGGGATGCCTTCCTCAAGGGTCTCCAGATGGTTCACAACGTGGTGGAGCCTCGCCAGACGTTGCCGATCCTCGCCAACGTGCTGCTCGAGAGCGATGGGGATACGCTGCGGCTGACCGCGACCGACCTCGAGGTAGGGGCGCGCGTATCGGTCCCGGCCAAGGTGGCGGCGGGGGGATCGATCACGCTGTCCGCGCGCAAGCTGCTGGAGATCGTCAAGGAGCTGCCCGCGGCGGCACTCACGCTGCGGGTCCAGGACAATGCGTGGGTGGCGCTCCGATGCGGGGGCGCCTCGTACAAGCTGGTCGGGCTGGGGGCGGCGGACTTTCCGGCAGTCGCCACGGGCGAGGCGGCCTCCTGGATCACGCTGGACGGCAAGCTCCTACACGACATGCTGGTCCAGACGACGTTCGCCATCTCCCACGACGAGAGTCGCTATGCCCTCAACGGCGTCCTGTTCGCGGTGCAGGAGCGCGAGATCCGGCTCGTGGCCACCGATGGCCACCGCTTGGCCCTGGCGGTGCGCCCGCTCGCGGCGGCGAGCGGACAGGTCTCTGGCATCGTCCCGCGCAAGGCTGTGCAGGAGATCGCGCGCGTGGTGGGTTCCGGCGAGGACGTCCAGGTCGCGATCAGTGAGAACCAGTTCATTCTGCGAATGCCGAACGTGCTGCTGCTGGCCCGGCTGATCGAGGGCGCGTTCCCGAACTACGAGCAGGTGGTGCCGAAGGCGCACCCGCACCGGCTGACGGTGGGACGCGCGGCCCTCACGGCGGCGCTGCGACGGGTGTCGGTCCTCTCGGAGGAGCGCACCAAGCCGGTCAGGTTCACGCTCTCTCCTGGGCTCGTCAAGCTCGCGGCGTACAGCCCGGACTTCGGCGAGGCGGAGGAGCAACTCGAGGTCCAGTACACCGGCGACGAGATGACGATCGGATTCAATTCACGTTATGTGCTCGACGCGCTGGGAGCGCAATCCGCAGAGCAGGTGGTGATGGAACTCAAGGATGGTTTGAGCCCAGGAGTGATCAAAAGCTTCGAGGAGGAAGGGTCGCTGTGTGTTATTATGCCTATGAGAATTTGATGTTCTCATGGGGGCAGACATCGGGTGCTCATCCAGTGGATTGAGATCCAAGATTTCCGTAATTATTGTCACCTTACCCTCAGCCCTGACTCGACCCTCAATATCCTGAGCGGTCCCAACGCTCAGGGAAAAACCAATCTCCTCGAAGCCCTCGGAGTTTTCCTCGTCGGGCGATCCTTTCGCGGTGCTCGGACGGCGGAGCTCGCTCGCTGGGAGGCTCCCGCCGCCTCGCTGAGCGGCAGTGTCGCCCGCGGGGAGGTCATCCGGAGTCTCCGGCGCTCCGTCACGCAGCGCGAGGACGGAGGGTGGTTCGTCGCGGGGGAAGGCTGCCCGTGGGCGCGGGCTGTTGCCTTCGGCTGGCAGGATCTCGGCATCCTCAACGGCGGTCCGCAGTTTCGGCGCGGCCTCCTCGATGGCTTCGCGGCCAAGCTCCAGCCGGCTCACCTGACCGCGCACGCGCGCTATCGGCAGATCCTCACCCGCCGCAACCATCTGCTCCAGCAGGGGGACGCGGCCGCGCTCACCCCGTGGGACGAGCAGCTGGCGGTGGTGGGCGTCGAGATTCTGGCCCGTCGCCTGATGGCCGTCGCGCTGCTCGGCGCTGGGGTGGGGCGTCTCTACCCGGAGATCTCTGGCCGTGACTGTGCCGTGAGGCTCGAGTACCGCGCGTCCTTCGACGGGGACCTGACCGTCGAGCGCTTCACCGAGACGCTCGAGCGCCGGCGGGCGGAAGAGCTGAGCCGGGGGCTCACCCTCGTGGGTCCGCATCGCGACGATCTCCTGATCGAGCTCGACGGGCGCGACATGCGCCTCTACGGCTCGCGCGGCCAGCAGCGGCTGCTGGCTCTGGCCTTGCGGCTGGCCGAGACGGGTCCCGTCGAAGCCGCCGTCGGCAGCCCGCCGGTGCTGCTGCTCGACGACGCGCTGTCGGAGCTCGATCCCGAGGTGCAGGCCCGGGTGCTGGGCCACGTCGCGTCGGAGGGACAGGTGTTCCTGACCTCTGCGGAGTCGATGCTTCCCGGGGCGGGCGCCGCGACGTGGTGGGACGTGAAAGGCGGCCAGGTAGGAGAGATGGCCTCGCTCGTCCGAGGGGCGGCATGAGCGCCGAGACCTACACGGCGAGCGACATCAAGGTCCTGGAAGGTCTCGAAGCCGTCCGGAAGCGGCCCGCGATGTACATTGGCGACACGGGCGCCTATGGCCTTCACCACCTCGTTTACGAGGTCGTCGACAACTCGGTCGACGAGGCCATGGGGAGCTTCGCGGACAGCATCAAGGTCATTCTCCATTCGGACAGCTCCTGCTCCGTCGGCGACAACGGGCGCGGGATCCCCGTCGACACGCACAGGGAAACGGGCAAGTCGGCGGCCGAGGTGGTGCTGACGGTCCTTCACGCCGGCGGCAAGTTCGAGCATTCGGCGTACAAGGTCTCGGGTGGTCTGCACGGCGTCGGAGTGTCGGTGGTCAATGCCCTGTCCGAGTGGCTCGAGCTGGAGATCCGCCGCGGCGGCAGGGTCTGGACGCAGCGCTACGAGTATGGCGTGCCCCAGGGTGACTTGACGCCGGGCGAGAAGACCTCCAAGCACGGCACGGTCATTCGCTTCAAGCCCGATACCAAGATTTTCGAGGAGACGTCCTTCTCCTTCGACACGTTGTCGAACCGGCTGCGCGAGCTCGCCTTTCTCAACAAAGGGCTCAAGATCGTCATCGAGGATGAGCGCGATGAGCGCACCCATACCTTCCTCTACAAGGGCGGCATCATCGAGTTCATCAAGCACCTGAACCAGAGCAAGACGCCGATCCACCCCAAGGTGCTCTTCTTCGAGGGCAAGAAGGACAACATCGAGGTCGAGGTGGCGCTGCAGTACAACGACGGCTACCAGGAGAGCCTCTTCTCGTTCGCGAACAACATCAACACGCGCGAGGGCGGCACGCACCTGACGGGCTTCCGCGCGGCGCTCACGGGCCAGATCTCGAGCTATGCCCAGGCGCAGGGCTACTTCAAGACCTTCAAGGGCGCGATCAGCGGCGATGACGTCCGCGAGGGGCTCACGGCTGTCGTCTCGGTTCGCATTCCCGACCCGCAGTTCGAGGGGCAGACCAAGGCGAAGCTCGGGAACTCGGAAGTCAAGGGCCTGGTCCAGCAGATCGTCAACGACCGGCTGGCGGAGGCCTTTGAGGAAGATCCCACGACCGCGCGGAAGATCGCTGACAAGTGCGTGCGCGCCGCCCAGGCTCGCGAGGCGGCGCGAAAGGCCCGCGAGCTGACGCGAAAGGGCGGCCGCGACGACGAGGGGCTCTCGGCCAAGCTCGCCGACTGCTCGGAGCGAGACCCGCAGTTCCGGGAGCTGTTCCTCGTCGAGGGCGATTCGGCCGGCGGCTCGGCTAAGCAGGGCCGGGACCGGAAGACGCAGGCCGTCCTGCCGCTGCGGGGCAAGATCATCAATGCCGAGAAGGCGCGCTACGACAAGGTGCTCTCGCACCAGGAAATCCGGCTCCTGATCTCGGCGATGGGCACGGGCATCGGGCCGGAGGAGTTCGACATCGCCAAGCTGCGCTACCACAAGGTCATCCTGATGACCGATGCCGACGTGGACGGCGCGCACATCCGGACGCTTCTCCTGACATTCTTCTTCCGTCACATGGTGGCGATCATCGAGGCCGGGCGGCTCTTCATCGCCCAGCCACCGCTGTTCAAGGTCAAGAAGGGCAAGGTGGAGCGGTACCTCATGAGCGAGCGCGAGATGGAGGAGTTCCTGCTCGCCCAGTGGGTCGAGAAGGCGACCGTCAAGATCCCGGGCAAGGCCCATCCGCTCAAGGAGGATGCCCTTCTCGAGGCGCTCAAGCGCGCGCTCGAGTTCCGCACCCTCTTTGGAAAGTTCGCGCGGCGCGGCGTGCCGCCCGCCATCCTTGACGGGCTGCTCCGCAAGAGATTCAAGGCGACGCGGCGCGGGGTGGGCGACGCCGAGATCGCGGCGGCGGTCTCCGAGGCCGCCGAGGAGATCGAGGGGTGGAGCGCGCGGGCCGTGGGCGGAGACAATGGGGATGCGGCCATGATCCAGGTCACCGGCCCGCACCCGATCGCCTTCAGCCCAGACCTCCTCAAGTCTCCCGACTATGCCCAGCTCTTCGAGGTTCACGCCGAGATCGCGGCGCTGCACAAGGGCCCGTGCACCGTCGCGGACGGCTCGGGCAAGGAGGCGATGACCCGGAGCATCGAGGAGCTGATCCGGACCGTCATGGACTTCGCCAAGAACGGGCTCTCGATGCAGCGGTACAAGGGCCTCGGCGAGATGAACCCCGAGCAGCTCTGGGAGACGACGATGAACCCCGAAAGCCGCACCCTCCTCAAGGTGACGATGGAAGACGCGGTGGGCGCGGACGAGATCTTCTCGATCCTGATGGGCGACGCGGTCGAGCCGCGCCGCGAGTTCATCGAGAAGAACGCCCTCGACGTGGTCAATCTCGACATCTAGGAACCTCGACGCGATCCCCATGAGGAACTGAATGTCTCCCGAGCGCCAGACCCCGGTCCCGATCGAAGAGGAGATGCGGAAGTCGTACCTCGATTACGCGATGTCCGTCATCGTCGGCCGGGCGCTGCCCGACATCCGCGACGGCCTCAAGCCCGTGCATCGCCGCGTGCTGTACACGATGAACATGATCGGCGTCGCGTGGAACCGCCCGTACAAGAAGTCGGCGCGCATCGTCGGCGACTGCATGGGCAAGTATCACCCGCATGGCGACGCACCGATCTACGAGACGCTCGTGCGGATGGTGCAGGAGTTCTCGCTCCGGTACCCGCTCGTGGACGGACAAGGGAACTTCGGCTCGATCGATGGCGACCCGGCGGCAGCCATGCGGTACACCGAGGCGCGGCTGGCCAAGATCGCCCACGAGATGCTGGCGGACATCGACAAGGACACCGTCGACTTCGTCCCTAACTACGACGAGAACGAGAGCGAGCCCGTCGTCCTACCGACGCGGATCCCCAACCTGCTCGTCAATGGCTCGTCGGGGATCGCCGTGGGCATGGCCACCAACATCCCGCCGCACAATCTCACGGAGATCGTGGACGGGCTCGTCACGCTGATCGACAACCCCGACGTCACGGTGGACGAGCTGATGAAGGTCATCCCGGGGCCCGACTTTCCGACCCGCGGCTTCATCTACGGGAGGAACGGGATCCGCGAAGCCTACACGACGGGGCGGGGCATCATCACGCTGCGCGCCAAGGCCCACGTCGAGAAGCTCCGCGGCGGCCGTGAGGCGATCATCGTGACGGAGCTGCCCTACCAGGTCAACAAGGCGACGCTGATCGAGAAGATCGGCGAGCTCATCCGCGACAAGCGGATCGAGGGGATCTCGGAGCGCCGGGACGAGTCGAGCCGTGAGGGCATCCGGGTCGTGCTGGAGCTCGGGCGCGGCGAGATCCCGCAGATCGTGATCAATCAGCTCTACAAGCACACGCAGATGCAGACGACGTTCGGCATCATCATGCTGGCGCTGGTCGGCCGGCGGCCGATGGTGGTGACGCTCAAGCAGATGCTCCAGGAGTTCCTGACCTTTCGCCGCGAGGTGGTGACCCGACGGACGAAGTACGATCTCGCGAGGGCCGAAGAGCGCGCGCACATCCTGGAAGGCCTGCGCAAGGCCGTCGACCAGATCGACCTGGTCATCCGGCTGATCCGCCAGGCCGAGAGCCCGGAGGTCGCCAAGGAATCCCTGATGAGCCGGCTGGCCCTCTCGGAGATCCAGGCCAAGGCCATCCTGGACATGCGGCTGCAGCGGCTGACCCAGCTCGAGCGCCACAAGATCGTCGAGGAGCACGAGCAGACGCTGGCCTTGATCGCCGACCTCAAGGACATCCTCGCCTCCGAGCAGCGGCTCCTGGGGATCATCAAGGAGGAGCTGGCGGCACTCAAGAACGACTTTGGGGACGAGCGGCGCACCGAGATCCTCTCCGAGACGCAGGACCTGACCATCGAGGACCTGCTGGCCGACGACGACATGGTGGTGACGATCACGCGCTCCGGCTACATCAAGCGGACGCATGTGGAGTCCTACCGCAGCCAGAAGCGCGGCGGCAAGGGCGTCACCGGCATGGAGACCAAGGAGGAGGACATCGTCGAGGATCTCTTCGTCGCCTCGACGCATTCGTATCTGCTCTTCTTCACCAACAAGGGCAAGGTGCACTGGCTCAAGGTGCACGAGATCCCCGAGGGCGGGCGCCTGGCCAAGGGCAAGGCGATGGTCAACGTGCTCTCGCTGGCCGACGGGGAGATGGTGGCCACGTGCGTGCCCGTGCGCGACTTCGCGTCGGGTGGCTACGTCCTCCTGTCCACCAAGCGGGGCACCGTCAAGAAGACGGAGCTCTCGGCCCTCTCGCACCCGCGCGCCGGCGGCATTGCCGCCATCACCCTCGACGCGGGCGACGAGGTCATGGCCGCGCGGCGCACGGACGGCCAGCGGGAGGTGCTGCTCTCGACCAAGCAAGGCATGATCATCCGCTTTCCCGAGGAAGAGGTCCGGCCCACGGGGCGGACGGCGGGCGGCGTCCGGGGCATCGACGTCGAAGACGGCGACCAGGTGATCGCGGCGGAGGTGGTCCAGGAGGGCGTGAGCGTCCTCACCATCACCGAGCGGGGCTACGGCAAGCGCACGCCGCTCGACGAGTACCGGCTCCAGGGCCGCGCGGGCAAGGGCATCATCGACATCAAGACCGAGGGACGCAACGGGTCCGTGGTGGGCATGCTCCAGATCCGCGAGACTGACGATATCCTCGTGGTCACGACCAAGGGTAAGATGATCCGCGTCCATGGCGGGGACATCACGAGCCAGGGCCGCAATACCATGGGGGTACGCATCATCGACCTGGACCCGGACGACCGCGTGGGGAGCATCGCGAGGGTCGAGGCCGAGCAGGCGGCCGCGATCGAGTCATAGCGCCACCCCGATCGGGGCACGAGGCCGCCTGCGGGCGGCCTCTTTTGTTTCACCAGAAGGGAGACCCGTGCTGGATATCAGGCTGATCCGCGAGCAGCCCGAAGCCGTCGAGCGCGCCCTCGCGGACCGGGGCGGCGCGGAGCTGATCAAGGATGTCCTCGCCAGGGACGCCGAGCGTCGCCGGCTCGTGCGCGAGAGCGAGGAGCTCAAGGCCCTCCGCAACAAGGCGTCGGAAGCTATCGGCCAGTCGAAGCGCCGCGGCGAGGACGCCTCCGCCGAGCAGGCGCGCATGCGCGAGGTGGGCGAGCGCATCAAGGCGCTCGAAGCCGACCTCAAGAGCGTGGACGCGGAGATCGAGCGCCTGCTCCTGCAGATCCCGAACCTTCCCGATCCGTCCGTGCCGCCCGGTCAGACGGAGGACCAGAACGTCGAGGTGCGCCGGTGGGGCACGCCGCGGACGTTCGCGTTCGCGCCGAAGCCTCACGAGGAGATCGGCGAGGGGCTCGGCCTCATGGACTTCGAGCGCGCCGCGCGGATGTCCAAGTCCCGCTTCGTCGTCTTGTGGGGCCCGCTCGCGCGGCTCGAGCGCGCGCTGACCGACTTCATGCTCGACCTGCACACGCGGGAGCACGGCTATACCGAGGTCTGGGTGCCCCATCTGGTCAACGCCACCACGATGCTGAACAACGGCCTCCTGCCCAAGTTCGAGATCGGGCTGTTCAAGACCGTTGAGCCCGACGAGGACCGCACGCTCTATCTCATTCCGACGGCCGAGGTCCCGGTGACCGCGCTCCACACGGGCGAGACGCTCGCCGAGGGAGCGCTGCCCAAGCGCTACGTCGCCTTCACGCCGTGCTACCGGCGCGAGGCCGGCACGTACGGCAAGGACATGAAGGGCATGATCCGCCATCACCAGTTCGACAAGGTCGAGCTCGTGAACGTGACGACGCCCGCCCAGTCGGCGGCGGCGCTCGAGGCGATGGTGGGCAACGCCGAGGAGGTGCTCAAGCGCCTCGAGATCCCGTACCGCGTGGTGCTCCACTGCGCGGGCGACATGGGGTTCCAGGCGACCAAGAGCTACGACCTCGAGGTCTGGCTGCCGGGGCAGGGAAGGTACCGCGAGATCTCGTCGTGCTCGGACTGCGGCGCCTTCCAGGCGCGGCGCGCCGAGATCCGCTATCGGCCGGAGGGCGGCGGACGGGCGGAGTTCTGCCACACGCTTAATGGCTCCGGGCTGGCCGTGGGGCGGACGCTGATCGCCGTCGTCGAGAACTACCAGGAAGCCGACGGCGCCATCACGGTGCCGGCGGCGCTGCGGCCGTATATGGACGGGATCGAGCGGATCGGACCTGAGCGGTAGTGCGCGGAGGGGTGGCCGAGTCTGGTTGAAGGCGCCGGTCTTGAAAACCGGAATCCCGCAAGGGATCGGGGGTTCGAATCCCTCCCCCTCCGCCATTTTCGCCTCTCAGGACGAGGCGGGAATCTCCTCGAGAGAGGACGAATGCCCGCCGCCCTGCATGACGGCCAGGCGCCTCGCGTGGAAGGCGCCGAGGGTCGGCCTGTGGCCGATGCTGATGACCGTCGTGCCGGCCAGGCGCGCCTTCACCAGCGAATAGAGCTGCCTCTCGGTCGCCTCGTCGACGGCTGAGGTCGCCTCGTCGAGGAAGAGCCAGTCCGGCCGCTGCACGAGCGCCCGGGCGAAGGCGATCCGCTGCTGCTCGCCCGGCGAGAGCTGCAGCGCCCAGTGCGCGCTCTCGTCGAGCCGAGCGACGAGCTTCGGCAGGCCGACCGCCTCGAGCGCCTCGCGCAGCGCCGCATCCGTGGCCCCGGCCGCCGGCATCGGGTAGCTCACCACTTCGCGCAGCGTCCCGATCGGCAGATACGGCTTCTGCGGCAGGAAGAGGACGCGCGCGTCCGGCGGAACGGTGATCCGGCCCCGGCCGAAGGGCCAGATGCCGGCGATGGCGCGAAAGAGCGTGCTCTTGCCCGATCCCGTGGGGCCCGTGAGCAGGACGCTGTCGCCGGGCGCGATCCGCGCATGTCCCCCCTCCAGGAGCGGCTGGCCGGCCGGCAGGCGAAGATCCACCCCGTCGAGGACGATGCCCGCGCCGCCCTCGTCGCGCCGGATGCGTTCGACATCCGGGCGCGGTCGGGCATGTCCCATGGCGGCCTCGAAGCCCATGAGCCGGTTCACGACGGCGCGCCACTCGGCGATCTGGGGATAGAGCTGGTAGTCGACCACGACGCTCAGCGCCTGCTGGACCTGGCCGAACGCCTGCGCCGTCTGCATGAGCCCGCCCAGCGCGATCTCGCCGCGGAAGAAGCGCGGCCCCGCGACGACGAACGGGAAGATGATGGCGATCTGGGCAAAGCCGACAGTGAACCCCGTCAAGCGCTTCTGCAGCCCCATGATGCCCCACCAGTTCTCGACGACCTTGGCGAATCGATCGCGGAAGTTCTTGAGCTCGTCGGCCTCGCCGCGGTAGAGCGCCACGCCCTCCGTGTTCTCGCGGAAGCGAACGAGCGCGAAGCGAAAGTCGGCCTCGTAGCGCTGCTGGTCGAAGTCGAGCCGGACCAGCCGGCGGCCGACCTTCTCCGTGAGCCAGGTGCCCGCGATGGCATACAGGAGGGCGGCCCACACCATGTAGCCGGGCACCGTCCAGCCGAGCCAGGGCAGGGTCAGCGGCCCTGACAGGAACCAGAGGATGCCGACGAAAGAGATCAGCGTGGTCGCGGCGGAGAGGAATTGTAGCGATAGCGTGAGCGTCCGCGCGACGAAGAGACGGACGTCTTCCGCGATGCGCTGGTCCGGGTTGTCGGTTTCGCCGGCCGTGAGCTGCATCCGGTAATAGGTGCGGTCGGCCAGCCAGGCCCTCAGGTACCGGTCGGTCAGCCAGCGGCGCCACCGGATCTGGAGCATCTGGTTAAGATAGAGCTGGTAGACCGCCACCGCGATGAACAGGCCCGCCAGCCACGAGAAGCGGATGAGCTGCTGGAAGAAGACCTCGGCATTCTTGTCCTGGATGGCGTTGAAGAAGGTGTTCTGCCAGCGGTTCAGCAGGACGTTGATGTAGACGAGCCCGAGATTCATGGCGACGACGACGCCGAGGAGGCCCCAGGCCGCCCAGCGATCCTCCGACGTGAAGTAGGGCCTGGCCAGGGTCCAGGTGTCGCGGACGAACTGGCGGAGATTGCTCATCGGACGGCTATCGGCGGGCTGTGGGTTCATGCCGCCAGTATGGCCCGCTAAGCGGTTACAGGGGCAAAACCTCTGTCCAGGGTTCGAATCCCTGCCTCTCCGCCAGACGCGCCCTTAGCTCAGTTGGATAGAGCGTCGGACTACGAATCCGAAGGCCAGAGGTTCGACTCCTCTAGGGCGCACCAATCGTTTCAGTGGGTTGCGGAGAGTGAGGGTGGATGCGAGGCCCTCACTCTCCGCGTACTCTCCGCGTTCTAGTTCCGGCCTGAGAGATACGGATTGCTCCGGTCAACGGCGCTGGTGCCGCGAGAACGGCCCGTGTCACCGAGCACGAAGGGCCAGATCGGGATCGCGAGGCGTCGCGTGGTTCGCTCAGCGGGACGAGCGGGCAGCGAACATGGTCCATACAGGGAAACCCGGCTGAGAAAGGATTCGACGATGTTGACAGCGCCAGAGACGGCGGCGGTGAACGCGGTGGACGGCGCCGGGGCCGTCGCCCTCCTCGGCGACCTGGTCCGCGCGAAGAGTGTCTGGCCCGAGGACATGGAAGAGGAAGCGGCACAGATCGTCGCGAAATACCTCTGCGCACACGGCATCGAGGCGACGCTCGACTACGTCTCGCCCGGCCGGCCGAACGTGCTGGCGCAGCTCGGCCGCGGTGACGGTCCCACGCTGCTGTGGAACGCGCACCTCGACACCGTCTCGCCGGGCAATCTCGCTGCGTGGACATCGGATCCCTTCGACGGCGCCATCCGCGACGGCAAGCTCTACGGGCGCGGCGCATCCGACGACAAGGGTGGCGTGGCGGTGATGGCGGCGGCCGCGGTGGCCGTCGCCAAGACCGGCGGCGTGCGCGGCACGCTCAAGCTGTCATTCGTCGTGGGCGAGGAG